>Ga0181587_10000929_pt1 | contig 24286 bp, 21 predicted proteins | sample 071ome_27_FD_132463 | JGI IMG/M metagenome (GOLD analysis project Ga0181587, IMG submission 132463) | Coastal salt marsh microbial communities from the Groves Creek Marsh, Skidaway Island, Georgia - 071409AT metaG (megahit assembly) | ecosystem: Environmental > Aquatic > Marine > Intertidal... | reverse complement strand
CATGGGCGGCTATGACCCCCGGGATCCAGAGCCCATCGCGGCGCTGATCGTCTCGCAGCTGCGTGATCGGTGGCAGGCCCAGCCTCCCACCAAGCCCGTCATACTGGTGACTCAGGGCGACCCGATCGAGGCGCATGGTATCTCGGCCATCACGCGATCAGTGGCCGAGGCGCTGCATCTACCCCGGGCCATGGCGTTTTTAGACCCCGCCATCGCCGACTACCACAAGCCTAATGCTGATCATCACGGGGTGATTCTGGAGATCCCCTACTCGACACTCACAAGCCTGCTAGAGCGCGAGGGCGCTGGTGTGATGAGCACGCTGGAGCAGGCGATTGATGCGGCGCTGGCCGAGAAGGATCAGCAGCGCGAGAGGGAGGGCAAAGCCCCTCTGCAAAGCTACTACCGTGATTTCGCGCTGCTACAAGAGGTCACGAAGGCTGCGTGCCGCTCCCTCTGCGAAGAGATCACTGTTGCTCACACCAGCTCTGAGATCAGCCCGTTCTCGGTCACCAGTTTTTATGAGGTCGGTTTGAAGTTGGGACTGATGACCGCCGATCAGATCATGGCGCTACAAGAGCCCTAACGACAACCAAGGCCAGTAAGTAATGAGCAGCAGCGCCACCAGCAGAATCACCATAAAGGGTAATGCCGCGCTGTAGAGCTCGGTGATCGGCTTTTTAAAACGGTAGCTGGCAATAAATAAATTCATGCCCACCGGCGGCGTCATGTAACCGATCTGCATATTCGCCAGAAAGATAATACCTAGATGGACCGGGTGTATGCCGTAGCCCACCGCCAACGGCAAAATCAGCGGCACCATAATCACCAGCGCCGAGAAGATATCGAGCACCGCGCCTAACAGCAGCAGAAAGATATTAAGCAGGATCAAAAAAGTGTACTTGCTGTCGACATGCTGCTGCACAAATTCAAACAGCCGCGCAGGGATCTCGGCATCAACAATAATGTTGGTGAGTGCCAGCGCCACACCGAGGATCAAAATAATGCTGCCGGCCATGATCATGCCCTTGCGAAATACATCTGGCAGCGCGCTAACTTTAATGTCTTTGTACAGCAGCACCTCCACAATCAGCACGTAGAGGGCCACCACAGCGGCGGTTTCCGATACCGCCAACCACCCGGCGTAGATACCGCCAAACACCACGAAGGGCAACGGCAGTTCCCAACGAGCCTCCCACAAGGCGGCGCCCAGTTCCGCCATCGTAAAACGCTGCCGTTGGTGCCACTGATCGCGTTGTTGCCACACCGCCCACAGCGACAGGAGCGCCACCATCAGTGCCGCAGGCATGAGCCCGGCAATAAACAGATCCTGAATCGAGAAGGGTTCACCCAAACCGCTCTGCTGCGCGACGATGCCATACAAAATGAGCGGCAAAGATGGCGCCAACAAGAGGCCCAAGCTGCCCGAGCTGGTGACCAGCCCGAGACTGAATTTATCGGAGAAACCCACCTTGACCAGCGCGGGGTATAAAAGTGCCCCGATGGCGACAATGGTCACCCCCGATGCACCGGTGAAGGCGGTAAAAAACGCGCAGGTCACCAATGCAATGACCCCCAGCCCCCCGGGGAGCCAGCCAATCGCGGCCTGTGCGGTGCGCACCAGCCTTTGCGAGGCGTTGCTCTCGGCCAGTAAATAACCCGCCAATGTAAAAAGTGGTAAAGCCACCAGCATGGGCGTATCCACAATGCGGTAGAGCTCAATCGCCACCACGGTGACTTCGATATCAGATAAGTAAAAACACACTAAGGCGGTGGCGGCGATCACCGCAAAAATGGGCATACCGCTGAGCGCAAGAAAGATGAGCGCGGCTGTAATCGCGATAGTAAGGAGCATGCTAGGGCGCCTCGTCGAGGGCGCGCTCGCCCACAACGGCGTCGTGCAAGAAGCGCAGCGCCATCACGGCAAATCCCACGGGCAGAATGCTTTCGAACCACCAGGCAGGCAGGTTCAAAAACGTCGTCATGCCATCCATGCGCTCGTAACCCACAAACAGCCAACTGGCATAGGCGAGCGTGGCACAGGTCAGGCAGGCGCCGAGGTGCGCGAGACTCGCCAACACGCGCCTTGCCCTGCCCCGCAAATAAACCTCGAAAAGATTAATTTTGATGTGCCCGCCCTCGCGGCAAGCCACCATGCCGCCGACCATGGCGATCCACAAGACCGCAATGCGCATGGCAGGTTCAGCCCACAAAATGCCCTGACCGAACGCATTACGAAGGATGATCTGAGCAACCGCCAGCAGTAAAAGACTCGCTACCAAGCCAATCAGCAGGCTGTCTTCCAGCCGGCTGATCAGCGCATTGATCCTTGCAAGGGGTGTCATTGCGACTGACGAAACGCCTCGACCAACCCCTTGATGCGCTCAAGCGCTTCGCTAGAAAGCTGCCCCTCGCTCTGCATCATCGCCTCAGCGGGGGCTTGCATGGCCAGCCAGGTGTCTTGTTCAGCTTCGGTCAACGCCACCGTCTCAACGCCTTGGTTCTTGAGCGCCTCAAATGCCTTCACGTTATCAACACGATTGCGCTCGTCGATCAGCTTGAATGCTTTGCCAAAGACGTCCCTCACCACGGCCTGGTCATCAGCCGAGAGCTTGTTAAAGCTTTTGCCCGTGAGCGACATCACACCGCAAAAATACATGAGCGGGATATCGGTGATATGCGACACCCGGGTATGCCACTGCAAGACAATGGCGCCCATGGGTGATACCGCGACCGTATTGATGAGACCCGTCTGAAGCCCGGGCAGCACGTCGGGCAGTGTCAGCGGTATAGGGGTCACACCGATGCTCTGCGCCAAGCGCGCGCTCACTACGTCGTCTTGCGGCACCCACACTTTTTGCTGCTGCAAGTCAGTCGGCACGCGCACGGGTTCCGCAGTCAAAAAGTAGCCAAAGCCGCCCTCGGCAATACCCACCACCTCAATGCCGCCTGCAGAGAAGCCTTCCAGCAGCGAGGCATCCAGCTGGCTGCGCACGTAATCGACTTCTTCGTAGCTGCGGAACAAAAAAGGAATGTTGTAAGCCTGAGAGTCCGGGTAAAAACTGATGAGCTCGCCCATGGCTAGGGCAGCCCCCTGTAGCTGGCCCACGCGCATTTTGCGCAGCACGGCCTTGTCGTCGCCCATCACGCCGCCCGGATACCATTTGAACTTAACGCGGTTATCGGTGGCCGCCTCGATCTCTTTACCCGCCTCGCGCATGGTCTTCATCCAAAAGGAACCGTCGGGCGAGAGTGTGGCCACCTTAAAGGTGGCGGCGTGGCTGGAGTGGCCCGCCAGCAGCAGTAGCGAGGCGAGCAATAGGTAAACAGTGTGTCTCATAAGCGATTAAGGGTTATCGGGTAACAAGGACTCGCATTAAACCGAGTATTAAAAATATTCAGACTCTTCTGCCAACAGAATACGCGCTTCTTGCTTGGCCAGTTCGTTCATCAAATTAAACTGCGGGTCGTCAAAATCGGCCTCGACGACTTCTGTCAGTAAAGAGTGGTGCAGTGCTTGATCAAACATGAGGCGCGCGTAGTGCTTGGCAAAGTAGGTTTTGGCCAGCAGGTTGCGCCCCTCTGACGCGGCGATAGCGGCCTCAAAATGGCTCCGCCCCAGCTCGGGTTTGCCGCCCTGTAGCGGTGGCACCAGAGTATGTAACACCCCCAAATAGAGCTGCGCCGTACCCTGGTCATAATTGGGATCGAGCGCCACCACCCGCTCGATCATCTGCTGCACCCGACCGAGCTGTGCAATGGCATTCCAGTCGTCGCTGTTGGCCTGCATCCAACCCACCCACGCCGAGGCCACGGTGTTGAGCGTGGCGAGCTCATCGGGGCCCACTTCAGCCAGCCGGGCTTCAAAGGTCTCGCGGTCAAGGGTTGCCCAGTCACAAAAAACGGCGTCTTGCAGGCAGCTGCCCTGCGCCGCCAAAGCCATGGCTTTGTCAGCAAAGAGCACCGCGCGGGCCGGGTCATCTACAAATACGCCGCCGTAAAAACCGTAGAGATCTGCGGCACCCAACAGCAAGGCCGGACTCTCGGGGTCCTGCTGCACCATGGCGTCCATCAGCAATAAATACGCAGGCGCGCCGTCTTTGACCGTTTGCAGATCTTTATTGGCGCGGATGGCGCTACCCAAGGCATCGGCCAAGCCACTGGTTTGCTGCGCGATGATGACGCTGCAACCAGATAGCAGCACCACACCAGCCAAGACAGCGCTACGAATTACACGGCCGGGAACAGTCCGCACGACTCACAACCTCTTGTGACTCCGGTGACGCAAGGCACTGGCCACCTTTTAGGCAGCGCCGAGCATGTTGTGGGGTGGGTGATCATAACGTGAAGCCGCTATCGGCTCTAGGCTGGCGCTAGGAGGCGGCCACCTCCAGTGCTTCGAGCGCCTCCTGCTGCTCGAGCCACTCACTCTCGATGTCCTCTAACTCGCGCTTGAGCTGCCCTTCCTGCTTTAGGAGCTGGGCTAATTCCTCGCTGGCGCTTTGACTATAGAGATCCCCATCGGCAAGTTGGGTTTGTAGGGCTTCTAATGCCTGCTGGCCTTTTTCCATCCGCGCCTCTAACTGGCGTATGGTTTTTTTCAGCGGCTGTAACTGCGCCCGGCGCTCAGCACTGGCCTGGCGGCGTGCCTTGCGGTCACCGGGCTCTTCTATTGCAGGCATTGCAGGCGTTTGCTGCGCAGTGGGCTTGGGTGCCTCTGCAGGGTTCGCCGACAGCACCCATTTCTCGTAGCTCTCGACGTCGCCAGCGTAATCCTCAACGGTGCCGTCATTCACGAGTAGCAATTGCTCTACCGAGTTGCGGAGCAAGTGCCGGTCATGACTCACCAGCACAATGGCGCCGGCATAGTCCTGGAGCGCCACCTCGAGGGCGTGGCGCATATCCAAGTCGAGGTGGTTGGTGGGCTCATCGAGTATCAGCACGTTAGGCGCCTGCCACACCACGTGGGCCAGCGCGAGGCGTGCCTTCTCGCCACCCGAGAAGGGCCGAATGGCCACCTTGGCGCGATCGCCCCTGAAATCAAAGCCACCCAGAAAATCGAGGATCTCCTGATCCCGCACTTTCGGCGAGAGCCGCTGCAGGTGCAGAAACGGGCTGGCGTCGAGGTCGAGCACCTCGAGCTGCTGCTGATCAAAGTAGCCGATCTGCAGATGCGCGCCCTCGGTGCGCGCACCCCCCATGAGCGGGAGTTCGCCGGTCAAGCTTTTGAGCAGCGTGGTTTTGCCGGCGCCGTTCTTGCCCAAGAGTCCGATGCGGTCACCGGGGCTCAGTGATACCGAGACTTTCGATAACACCCGGTGCTCACCGTGGCCCAGCGAGGCATCGCTCAATGTCAGCAGCGGGTCGCTCACCTTGCCCGGCGGCGGAAAGTTAAAGCTAAAGGGCGAATCGATGTGCGCCTGCGCCACCTTGTGCATGCGCTCCAGCTCTTTGAGTCGCGACTGCGCCTGGCGCGCCTTGGTCGCCTTGGCCCGGAAACGGCGCACAAAGTCTTCGATGTCGGCAATGCGCCGCTGCTGCTTTTCAAACTGCGCCTGTTGCTGGGCCATCTGCTCGGCGCGCTGGCGCTCATAGTCGGAGTAACCTCCGCGATAAGCCGTGAGTGCCTGCCGCGCAATCTCCAGCGTACGTTCGCAGGTCGCATCGATAAAGTCGCGGTCGTGGGAGATCATCAGCAAGGTACCGCGATAGGCCTGCAGCCAGGTTTGCAGCCACAGCGTGGTGTCGAGATCCAGGTGGTTGGTGGGCTCATCCAGCAGCATCAAATCAGAAGGCGCCATCAGCGCGCGCGCCAGATTGAGCCGGATACGCCAGCCTCCCGAAAACGCCGACATGGGTGCATCCATTTTTTCGCGCTGAAAACCCAGCCCCAACAAAAGCTGCTCTGCGCGTCGCTCGGCGCTGTAGCCGTCGAGCTCTTCCATATGCTGGTGGAGCGTAGCGGATTGCTCATAATCACCGGCTGCATCGGCTGTGGCGAGTGCCTGCAGCGTCTTAAACAACGCGGCATCGCCAGCCATCACATAGTGCCGGGCGGTGAGATCGCTGGTTTCAGTCTCCTGCGCCATGTGGGAGATGCGCAGACCTTTGAGCCCACGGATATCGCCGGCATCGGCCTGTAACTCCTCAAGCAGCAACGCAAACAAGCTCGATTTACCGCAGCCATTGCCGCCAATGAGCGCAATCTTTTGACCGGGCTGCAGCGTGGCCGAGGCACCCGAGAACAGCAGCTTCTGGCCCCTGCGTAATGCGATGTCCTCGAGAATAATCACGCGCTTGTCGTCACCCCTAGCTCTATCGATAGCCTGGTATTAAACCTGCTGCTCGCGCTGAATGCGCCACAGCTCGGCGTATTGCCCGTTGGCGGCGAGCAGATCGTGGTGGGCACCCTCTTCCACCACCGCACCGTGCTCAATGACCACAATGCGGTCGGCATCCACGACCGTTGAAAGCCGATGAGCAATCACCAGCGCAGTGTGTCGCCCTGCCAAGGCCCTAAAGGCACTCATGACGGCCTGCTCGGAGTGGCTGTCGAGGCTGGAAGTGGCCTCATCAAAGACCAGAATGGGCGCATCTTTCAGCACTGCACGGGCAATCGACACTCGCTGGCGCTCGCCACCCGAGAGCTTGAGCCCGCGCTCCCCCACAATGCTGTTGAGCCCGTCTGGCAGTCGCTCAATGACGTCACCTAAATAGGCGGCCTCTATGGCTTGTGCGACTTCTTCATCGGTTGCGCTGGGCCGGCCGTAGCGGATGTTCTCGCACAGCGAGTCGTTAAACAGCACGCAGTCCTGGGGTACCACCGCAATAGCCCGACGCACCGAATCCAGGCGCACCGAGCGAATGTCCGTGCCGTCAATCTCAACCGCGCCCTCGGTGGGGTCATAAAAGCGAAACAGCAGCTTACTCAGCGTCGATTTACCCGCCCCACTGGCACCCACTAGCGCCACGGTCTCGCCGCCCGCGATCGTCATGTTGAATTGTTTGAGCACGGGGTTACCCGGCGCGTAAGCAAAGCCCACATCGACAAACTGTATGCGCCCCTCGGTGACCGACAGCGTTTTGTCGGTGGGCGCAGGCGCCAGCGACGGGGTTTCCTCGAGTACGCCAAAGAGCTTCTCGATATTGGCCATGGCGCCTTTGATTTCGCGATACACGAAGCCGAGAAACCCAAGTGGCATAAAGAGTTGCAGCATGAACTGATTAACCAGAATAAAGTCGCCGAGGGTCATGCTGCCCTGATTGACCGACACTGCGGCCATGCCGAGCATCAACGTTTGACTGGCGGCAATAATGAGCGCTTGCCCACCGTTTAGCGCAAACAGCGACAGTCGATTTTTGCGCCGCGCCTGCTCCCAGACATCGAGCGAGGCGTCGTAGCGCTCGGCCTCAAAGGTCTCGTTATTAAAGTATTTCACGGTCTCGTAGTTGAGCAGGCTGTCGACTGCGCGGGTATTACTTTCGGAGTCAGCGGCGTTGACCTCACGCACGTACTGGGTGCGCCACCGCGTCGCCCGAAACGAAAAGCTGCCATACAAAACAACCGACACCACAATCACCGCGGCGTACTCCGCGCCGTAGTTGACGAGCAGCAAGATCGCCACCATCGCAATTTCGAAGAGCGTGGGCGCAATATTGAAAATGAAGAACCGCAGCAAAAAACTGATGCCGTTGGTGCCGCGCTCAATATCCCGCGCGAGGCCGCCGGTGCGCCGATTCAGGTGGTAGTCGATGTCGAGGCTGTGCACATGGCGAAAGGTTTGCAGGCCAATGCTGTGCATGGCCTTTTCCGTGACCCGGCCAAAGAGCGTATCCCTGAGCTCACCAAAGAGCGTGTTGCTGAAGCGCGCCGCACCGTAAGCCAGCACCAGTAGCAGAACCACCTGCAACGCCAACTGGTCGGCATTGGTATCGAGGCCATCCACCAGTGCTTTCAACAAAAACGGAATACACAACAAGCCCGCCTTGGCGGCCAGCAGGCACAAGAGCGCCAACCCCACCCGCTGACGATTCGCACCCAATATGGGCGAGAGCCGCGCCCACAGCTTGCTCAGCAGCAAGAGGCCGCTAGTAGGGCTGTCTTCAGAGAACTGATGGCCTCGCATACCGCTCCATGCCAAGGGTGGGTGATCGATTCTGGGCTGTCATACCCGCACAGACGGGGCATGACAGGCGCGCATTATGGCTGACTGGTCTCTGCCTGTGGGGCGGTTTCTCAATTGGCACCAGGAATGACTGGGCAACATCGGCCTCGAGGCTCCCCAAAGAACGAGCCGGGGGCGCGGCACGCTCCTTTACGCCCACAGCCTGTCAAACCAGTGGCGAGCGCTAACCCACCCTAAACTAATGAGCCGAGAGTGCGCTGGCGCTACACTACTGCAATGGCCCTGCCCGATTACAACTACCTCTACGACCATGCCTGCGCGCGCAAGGGCGGTGAAAAAGCCCTCAAAGCGTTGCTGCCCAAAACCAAAAGCAAAGCCCACCTCAGTCAGCTGGGCTCGGATCGTTACCTGGCCGAGTTCACGCGCAAGATCTTTCAGTCGGGCTTTGTGTGGCGCGTGGTGGATAAAAAGTGGCCCCAGTTTGAGGAAGTATTCTGGGAGTTCGATGTCGAGCGGCTCTTGATGATGCCCGACGACATGCTAGAGCGTAAGGCTAAGGATCCGGCCATCATCCGCAACTTCAGCAAGGTCAAAACCGTGCGCGAGAACGCCATGATGATCGACGACACCGAGCGCCGAGAACAGCAGCCCTTCGGCGAGTTCATCGCAGACTGGCCCAGCGACGATGTCATTGGCCTGTGGATCTATTTGAAAAAGCACGGCAGCCGACTCGGCGGCAACACCGGCCCTTTTGCGCTACGCACACTTGGGGTGGATACCTTTTTACTCACGCAAGACGTGGAGGGCTTTCTGCGCAGCCACGGTATTGTGGATTCGGGCATTACCAGCCAACGCGCGCTCAAGGCGACGCAAGCGTACTTCAATGACCTCCGCGAGCAGAGCGGCCGATCTCTCGCGGAACTGAGCCGCATCATTTCTTTTTGTCACGGACAGAACCGGGTCCAGTAAACTACTTGCCATGAAAACCTCGACACTGATTCAGCGCGGTCTGAGCGCCGGCGCCCTAACGCTGGTGCTTGCCGCCTGCGACAACACCCCTCCTCCAGCCAGCGCGATTGAGCAGCTTGCCGACGAGTACCTCGATGGGCTGATGGCATCCGATGCACTGATGGGCACCTACTACCCGATCGAGGGCGCCCGGCACGACCGTCTACCCGATAACTCCCTGGCGGGCATCGCCGCCTGGCAAGTAAAAGAAGACGCGTGGCTGGCAGAGCTGGAACGCATCGGAACACCCGCACAGATCGGTAGCCGCGACTGGGTGACGCATGGCTTGCTAAAAGAACAGCTTGAGGGCGCCACCGCCACGCGCATTTGTCGCGATGAACTCTGGGGCGCGAGCACCACCACTAGCTGGCACACCTGGCTGCCCTTTGTATTTGATATTCAACCGCTTGAGAGTGCCGAATTAAGGGAGCAAGCGATTGCCCGACTCGGCGCGGTGCCGACCTATATCGACAATGAGATCGCCAACCTGCGTGAGGGCCTGCGGCTGGGCTATAGCGCTCCGCGGGTCACGGTCGAGGCAGTGCCCGGACAGGTGCGCTCGCTCATAGGCCCGGACAGCATTTTTATGGGCCCCGCTGCGCGTAGTGATGACGCGGCCTTTGCGGCTGCCGTGAAAAAAGTCTACGACGAGCAGATTGCTCCTGCGCTGACCCGCTACGCCGACTTTATTGAGAACGAATATCTGGACCAAGCGCGCGAGACGCTGGCCGTGTCGGGCAACCCTAACGGCGAGGCCTGCTATCCCGCACTAGTGCGCTCCTTCGTGACCGTGGCTGTGCCCGCTGAAGAGATTCACGCGGTAGGACTCAAGCAAGTCGCCAACATTCGCGAGGAGATTCAGATCACGCTGGATGAGCACTTTGGTGGCGGCGACGTTTCGACGTTTTTGCGCCAGGTAAACGAGGACCCGGCCTTTACCTTTGACACCGAAGCAGCCGTGCTCAAGTACTCCACTGATGCGCTCGACGCTGTGAAGGCCGCGATGCCCAACGCCTTCGGCGTATTGCCCAAGGCCGACGTGCTGGTCAAACCCTACCCCGAATTTGCCGAGAGCGGTTCGGGTGAGTACCACTCGTCGTCAGAGGATGGCACCCGGCCAGGTATTTTCTATATCGCCGTGACCGACCCCACTGGGCGCTCGCGCTCGAACCAGTTGGCCACGCTCCATCACGAGACCTTTCCCGGCCACCACCTGCAGGGCGCGATCGCGCTGGAGCTGGGTGACCAACAGCATCCGCTGGCCCGTTATCTCTGGAACTCAGGCTATGGCGAGGGCTGGGCACTGTATTCAGAGCGGCTGGCCGACGAATTGGGCCTCTACCCCACGCCACTGGATCGCATTGGTTTGTACTCCGACCAAATTGCCCGCGCCTCACGTCTGGTGATGGATAGCGGCTTGCATACCATGGGCTGGACCCGGCAACAGGCGGTGGACTACATGATGGCCAACTCGGGCTGGGCGCCGGTGGACATTCAGAACGAAGTGGACCGCTACATCTCCTGGCCTGCTCAGGCGACCTCTTACATGCTCGGCATGCTCGAGATCCGCCGGCTCCGCACGCTGGCAGAGACCAAACTGGGCGAAGATTTTGACATGCGCGGCTTTCACGACCGCGTGGTGGGCATGGGTAGCATCACCTTGCCGATGCTCGAGGAGTCGATCGAGGCGTGGATTACTGAGCAGCAGACCAGCGGCTAATTCGCCTCGGGTAGTACCGGTTGCGCGCGAGGCGGGCGCAACCACAGCTGCGCTAGCTGCCTCACTGACCGCGCCTGAAAAGAATCTTTGAATAAGCGCACCCACTCGGCAAAAGCAATGCGGAGTGGGTTGTATGTGTCAATGTTGGTGATGAGCCCGTAGCGCACCGGCGCCACCTCGGGCTCAAAGGTGCCAAACAGCCGATCCCAGATAATGAACACGTTGCCATAGTTGCGATCCACATACTCGGGGTTCGAGCCATGGTGTGCGCGATGGTGTGAAGGCGTGACCAACCACCACTCAAGCGGCGCCCAAAGCTTTTTCACGACTTCGGTGTGCGTAAAGAACGCATAAATCGTGGCTACCGCCCCAGCGCCCACCACCATCAGCGGATGAAAACCCAGCAGCGGCAAAGGCCAATAAAACAGCGCCCGGGTAAAGGGGCCGGTAGGCGACTGTCTGAGCGCCGTACCTAAATTCATATGCTCACTGGAGTGATGTACCACGTGGGCACACCAGATAAAGCGGACACGATGCTGGGCCCGGTGGTACCAGTAAAAGACGAAATCAATCACCACAAAGGTGAGAACCCAACCCCAGACTGTGTTGGGCACCTCGAAAACGCGAAACTGATAGAGAAAGAAGTGCAGGCTGATGAGCGCGCCGCCAATCGCTAACCGCACGAGACTGTTGATGCCCAGCTGCGACATGGAGCCCGCAAAATCCTTGAGCGAATAGGCATTGCTGCCTCGGGCCCGGGTGTAGAGCACCTCGGCCACAACGAGTAGCGCAAACACTGGCAATGCCATGATGATGAGATCCATGGCCAGAGTGTAACGGAGTTCTGGAGGTACTCAGGGACGCCGCTGTAACGCCTGTCAGGCAACCGTTGCAGCGCTATCTTGGGCGAAACACTCAGCGCGACCTAGAGGGGAAAACGGTCAGCTCTTGAAGCGCTTCCAGGTGCCGCCGTACTGGTAACTTTCCGGTCGCTCTGCTTTCAGGCGCTCGGTGCACCGCCGGCACAGAAACTTCCAGTTCTTGAGGCGGTTGGACCGACACCGATACAAGGTCGGCGTCACGGCCGAGCAGGAGTCACAAGTTTTGGAGCGTTCTCGCACAGTCTTACCGAACCACAGGCGCGTTGGACTCTCGTCATACGTCCAGCGGCTGTCGAGTGGATTAACCCCAGAGCGCGGGTTCGGGCGGCTGGATGAGGCCCGCATCAATGGTCAGCGGTGGCTCAACATCGGTGTGCTGCCATAACGGGCCATCAAGATCGACAAAATCGGCGCCTTGGGCGACCACCAGTGCGGGCGCCATCGCCAGTGACGAACCCAGCATATTGCCCACCATAATCAACTTCTTGTTCCGCTGGCACCACACCCGTATCGCCAAGGCGTCGGTCAGACCACCGCATTTGTCGAGCTTGATATTGATCGCATCGTAGCGGTCCGCAACCGCCTCGAGATCAGCACTACTTTGACACGATTCGTCGGCGCAGAGCGCCACCGGATAGCGCAGATTCTCGAGCGCGCTGTCCTGATCCGGCGGTAACGGCTGCTCGAGTAGCGCAACGCCAAACCGCGCCAGCCCGTCCCCTACGGCCGTGACTAACTGCGGTGTCCAGCTACCGTTCGCGTCAATCACCAGCTGCGCGTCGGGGCGGGCCTCGCGGACAGCCTGCAGGCAGTCAAGCGGCGCGTCGGCATTCAATTTGAGCTTCAGACGCGTCAGCTGCGGCACGTCATAGGCCCGTCGCGCCATGGCGTCGGGATCATCAAGTGACAACGTGAACAGCGTGTTCAACGGTGCCAGCGCGATACCGGTCAGCGCGCTGATCCCGCTCGGAGTCTGTTTGGCCTCGAGATCCCACAGCGCACAGTCGAGCCCATTGCGGCTGCCACCCGGTGGGAGCAGTGTCTGCACCGTCTCGCGATCGAGCCGGGGGATCGCTGCGGGGTCGAGCGCCGAGAGTTCAGCCTGAAGGCTCTGCACGGTTTCGCCAAAGTAATCGACGCCCATGGTCTCGGCGCGGCCCACGAAGCCCTCGTGTTCGAGCATCACGTGCACCACATCGATGTGGTTTACGGTTTCGCCCGCCGTCACAAACGGCGCAACCATCTCCCAGCGATGGGGTGTCAGGGTCAGTTGCATGGCGCATGCGCCCTGCAGGCGCTCAAATACCTTATTGCAGCGGATGCCATCTTAGACGCCATCGCATGAGTCATCAGGGCAACGCATCGAGTATGGGGTCCAGCGGATGGCGCATGGGGTCGATACAAGGCACGCGGGTCAGGCTACTGATTTCATCGCAGGCACTCAGCGCACCGGCATCATCGAGCCCCTGTGTATTGAGGCTAATACCCACAACACGTGCTTGCCCGTTGGTGACCCGGGCGGCCTGTTCATACTGGGCAATGCACTCGCGTAAATCAGGTACGGGGTAGTCCTCATATTCATCAATCGCGGTACGCCCAACAGCATGGCAGAGCACCATCGCATCGGGTTGGCTGCCGTGGAGTAACCCAAGAGTGACGGCGGCATAGGCTGGGTGAAACAGCGACCCCTGTCCTTCAATCACGTCCCAGTGATCGGGCGCGGCGTCGGGTGTGAGTATCTCGGCGGCGCCCGATAAAAAGTCGGCTACCACCGCGTCCATGGGAATGCCCCCGCCGGCGATCAACATACCGGTTTGACCTGTGGCCCGGAACGTTGCGGCAACGCCGCGCTCTTTCAATGCTTTATGGAGTGCGAGCGCCGAATACTTTTTGCCCACACAGCAGTCCGTGCCCACCATCAACAGCCGCTTGCCCGACCGTTGCCGGCCGCTGGCGATGGGTATCGATGCAGGTGGCACACGCACATCGATGAGTTGCTGCCCCGATGCGGCGGCGGCGGCAACGAGCATGGGCTCCTCACTCAATTTGCGGTGTAAACCACTGACCACAGAAAGCCCCGCGCTTAGCGCGTCACTGAGCGCCAAGACCCACTCGGCTTTCAATGCACCGCCCGAGGGTGCCACGCCAATCACGACGCTTTGGGCGCCTGCGGTTACAGCCGCACTGAAGTCCATCTCGGGCAAGCCGAGATCCACGACGCAACCGGTTAAGCGGCACTGCCCAACGCAGCGCTCGGGCCGCCAGTCACGCAAACCCATCGCCGTTTTGGCGTCGAGGGGGTTAGTAACATCCCCTAGAAACAACAGATGCGGCGCAGGCAGTTCGGTCATTACCGTGTGTTGGCCCGGCGAATCACGCGCCCCGGAAAGGTCTCGATCACCTTACCCTCGTGCAACACCCGCTCCCCCGCCACCCACACGCTGTGGATGCCCTCGGAAGCTGCAAAGGGCTCGCTGGTGGTCGCGCGATCCATCACCGTATCGGGATTAAAGAGCACCAGATCAGCCATCATGCCCGGCGCAATGACACCGCGCTCGACAAAGCCCATGTGCTGGGCTGACAGCGCTGTCATGCGATGAATCGCACTCTCCAGGCTGAGGATGCCTTGCTCACGCACATAGCGCCCCAGCACGCGAGGGAAGCTGCCCGCGCCCCGAGGGTGGCGGTCACGCAGGCTGCCGTCGGTGCAGATATTGGTGTGGGGCCAAGCGATAAAGGCGGCGATGTCATCATCGCGCATGCTGGTACCAATCATCATGTCACCCATCTCGCCGGTCGCTTCTTCGTGCGCAATCGACATCTGTGCCAGCGCAGAAAAAGCCTCTGCGGGGCGCTGCTCGCGGGCGGTGGCAACCTCGGTGAGCGTCATGCCCACGTAATCAGGCTTGGCAGGAAAGTGCGTAAAAATAATGCCGTCAGGAGGCGCGAGCTCGGCCATCACAAAGTCGATCGCGTCCAAATCCAGCGGGTCCCGCTCAGGCAATAACACCATCATATGCGACTGCCAGTACGTATAAGGGTAGATATCGGCGGTGAGGTCGATCCCGGCCTCCCGGGCCGCATTGAGGCGGGCAATAATCTCGTCGGCGCGCCCCCACAGCGAGGCCATAGCGAGCTTAAGGTGGGAGATCTGCACCGGCATACCGGTGACGCGACCGATCTCGATAATCTCCTCCAACGCCTCTTTGAACCAGCGATCTTCGCTGCGCACGTGGCTGATATAGCGACCACCCGCATCGGCGGTCAGCTGCGCGAGCTGCACCACCTCGCGAGTCTCGCTGTGAATACCGGGCTCGTATTCCAATCCCGTGGAGAGTCCCACCGCGCCCGCCGCGAGCTCCTGCTCTAGCAGCGCTGACATCGCCCTCATTTCTTCATCGCTCGCGGGACGGGTGAAATCCGCGCCCATTACCTCGTCACGCAGGGTGTTATGGCCGGCGTAGGCAGCAATGTTGATCTTTGCCGGCGTGGCATCAAGCGCCGCAAAGAAATCCGCCAGCGGATACGGCGCGTCGCCATCCTGTCCCACCACCGCGGTGGTAATACCCTGAGTGATTTTGGCCAGCGCGTCGCGCTCCGTCAGGATCAAACGGTCAGAGTGGCTATGGGTGTCGATAAAGCCCGGAGCCAACACCAAGCCACTGGCATCGATGACCGCGTCGCTCTCATGAGGCGTGAGTTCGCCGACAGCCGTAATACGGTCGCCGCTTACACGCACGCTACCGGCTATTGCGGGCGTTCCGGTGCCATCAATAATGCGGGCGTTGGTAATCAGCGTATCGGCGAGTGTGGACGGGGCAGCGCTCAACCAAAGTGCGCTCAATGCGACGATTGCTGAGTAGCGCCTCACCCTCAATAGGGAGCAAACCATCGCCCCAATCACCAGTTTAAGGTTGAGTTTTGGGTTGAGCCTGAGGTCGCGCGTTAACTTCTTCAGAACAGCTTCCTCGCTATAATCCACTTTGGCGCGGCTTTGCACGCTATACGGCAACATCACGGCCCGATCGGTCGCCCTGCGGACGGGCGGTCGAAACTCCCCTGACGGAAGTTGCTGGTATCAAATTCCATCGCGTTCACCGGTGCTGAATGCGTGCCCTCGTGCACACAAACCCGCTCGATGATGCGCCACTCCTCCCCGCGCTTTTCGTACTTGTCGAGGTAACGCCCTACCCACAGGTCAAGCACAGGTTGCGCGTCCTGAAAAAGATAGGTCACGTTGTAGATCTCACCGGTGGCGGTGTGAGCATCAATCAGTTCGATGGCGTGATTGAGAATACAGTGGTTGGTGCTGCGCCAAGGTAGGTGTGCCTCCATACACATCTCGCAGAACGCCCAGGCATCACCCACGAACACGCCGTGGTCATCGGTGGCGCCTTCCCAGTAGGCTGACTTCATGAGTGCCACGTCGAGACGGTCTACGCCGCGGCAATAGCGCAGTGCCGCATCGCGAATGCACTGCAAATCAGAGAGCTGCTCGGCTGAATAGGCCATGGTCCCCTCCTAGCCCAGCTGACGCTTGGGGTCGCTGCCGTCCCAATCGATCGAGGCTGCCGCCACCATGTCAAAAAGGCCTTTGATGTCGTCTGAGTAGGTCAGCAACTCGGTCATATGGCCAAGCACCGGGCTGGTATCGACATACGCAAAGGTCGCGCCACTGCCCGCCACCACGCCGGTGGCCGCTACCTCGTAGCCCTGCGCGACCAGGCTTGCGATCTCACCGTCGATATCGTCAGTCCAATAGCAGAGGTGATGAAACGCGGTTTTACCCTCGGGGACAGTATCGCGATAGATATTGGCCTGCTCACCGGTGGGCTCGATGAGCTCAATTTGCATGTCGCCGGCCTGCGCGAGGGCAATCTTCATCGAGATCGGGCTCGGACTGCCCCGGTAAGTGCTCTCTTCAAACAGATCCGGTGTGTACTCCACGAAGAAGAACGGGCCAATACCTACCTTCAGCCAGGCATCGACCGCCGCGTCGAGGTCATCAACCACCCAGGCGCTCTGCATTGCATGTCCGCTCGCAAACTGTTTCATTTAAACCTCTCTTTTTATTGTCATGACGTCGTATGGCTGCCACCCCGACCCGCTTTGATCTCAAAGACCGCTCGGTGCTGATTACCGGTGCCAACCGTGGTTTGGGGGCAGCGCTGTGCAAGACGATCTTGCAGTACTCGCCCAAAATAATCCACGCGGGCTACCGCACCGCCCCTGGCGACTTCGAGGATCCCTGTATCAGCTGGCGTCAGCTGGATATCCAAGACGCTGCTTCGGTGGCGGCCACGGTGGCATCTATCAAGGAACTCGATGTGCTCGTTAATAACGCGGGCATTCTGATACCCACCACAACCGATCTCGCGCAGGAGATGTCGAACCTTGAGGCCATGATGGACATGCATCTTCTCAGCCCGCTAAAGCTCATCGATGCTTTGCTGCCCACATTGCGAGCAAGCAGCCAACCGATGGTGGTGAATATGATCTCGATGGCCGCTTTTGCCAGCGTGCCCGGCTGCGAAGGCTATTGCACCAGTAAGGCAGCGCTGCATGCCGCTACTCAGGGACTGCGGCTAAAACACCCGGAGATCCAGTGCATTGGGGTGTACCCGGGCCCCACAGCCACCGACATGACCGCAGGTAGCACCGCACCACTCGCCGATGCCATGGACAGTGCCGTCACCATCGTGACTGGCATGCGCGACGGCAAAACCGCGATATTTCCCGATGAGGCCGCGCTTGCAGTAGAGTCTCTGGTGGGGGCCGGGGTGGCAACGCTGGAACAGCAGTTCACCACCCTGCTCAGTGACTGACTGAGACGATAAGGACACCGAGGCAAAGGTATGAACGCCAAACAGCCACTCAACCAGCAGGGTCGCGAGGCCTACAGCGGGCAGATCAAAAACTTCTCCAAGGAGCGCTACATCAGCGCCGACTGGTATGCCCGCGAATGGCGAGCCGTGTGGGCCAAGAGCTGGATTGCCGCCGTGCACGTGTCGGACCTCACTGACCCGGGCGATTACGTGGTATTTGACCTCGGACCCGAGAGCATTTTATTGACCTGCAATGGCGCCGGCACCGTGCAAGCCTTTTTCAACGTGTGTCAGCACCGCGGCGTGCGGCTGGTCGATGACCACTCTGGCAACACCGAGAATTTTCGCTGCCCCTATCACAGCTGGCGCTACGGCACCGATGGCGACCTGATCTATGCCCCGCATCAGGAGGGCTTTCAGGAGGGCCTGCCAGAGCAAACCATTTGCCTGCCCAAGGTGCGCTGCGAAGAAGCGCTGGGCTTTTACTGGATTAACCTTGATACCAACGCCGAGCCGCTGGATGTTTTTTTGAAAGACATGCTGCCGATCATGGCGCACTACGAATTTGGCAACCTCACGCTGGTGCAGGACCAGACCGTGTCCATCAACTGCAACTGGAAGGCCGTGCTCGATAACTTCAGCGAGCTCTACCATGTGCACTATCTGCATCCACAGCATCGGCGCTTTGTGGATTGCACCGAGTCACTGAGCGAGTGCTACGAGGGCGGTCACACCCGGGTCTGGGTGCCGGGCGCCACCACCGACTCGCTGTTTTCTACCCCGGACAAACCCACCGACCTGCTCACGATGCAGCTCGAAGCCTTTGGCCTCGATCCCGCGCAATACCAAGGCAAGGTCGATGAGATTCAGTCTGCGATTCGGGTCGCTAAGCGAGAGCTGGAGAAGTCCGAGCCCTACTATGGCAACTTCTCGGATGAAGAACTCACGGATGTGATTCAGACCAACGTGTTTCCAAACGCCATTCTGACCTATCAACCGGAGATGCTGTGGTTGATGCGCCTGCGACCCCACGCCACCGACCCAAACCAGTGCTACCTGGACAAGCTCTCCTTTGAGCGCTTTCCCAACAGCGAAGAACAGCGCTTTCTGGAGGGTACCGACAACCTCAAAGAGAAACGCAGCGAGAGCGCGGGCAAGAACGGCCGGCCCGAATGGGAATCTTTTGATTACTCTGACGTGATCGCCGGCAAGGCCACCATGACCGATACGATCGACCAAGATCTGTCGCTTTTGGCGCACGCTCAGCGGGGTATGCACTCCGAGGGCTTTCAGGGCTGTTGGCTCAACGAGATCGAGTGCAGGGTGAGTCATTTCCATGAAGAGCTCGAGCGGCAGGTCACCGCTGCCGACTAAAGAGCCGATTGCGTGAGCACTGACCAGGGGACGTTGTTTGCGCTGATTGGCGCATTGTTCGTGTTTCTGATCTGGGGACGCTACCGGTACGACCTGGTGGCGTTTGGCGCATTGCTCATCGCCTACCTGTTGGGGCTGGTCCCCACAGACGAGGTCTTTGCCGGGTTTGGCCACCCCGCGGTCATCATTATTGCGCTGGTGCTGATTATCAGCCGCGGACTGTATTTATCGGGCGCCATCGAGATGATGGCCGGCGCGCTCTTGAACAGCGCGCGCAGTATCCGGCGCCACATTGGCGTCATGGCGGGAGTTTCGGCTGCGCTGTCGGCTGTGATGAACAACGTCGCCGCGCTGGCGCTATTGATGCCGATCGACCTGCAGGCCTCAGAGAAAGCCCAGCGCAATCCGGGGCTCACGCTGATGCCTCTCTCCTTCGCCTCGATTTTGGGCGGCATGATCACGCTGATCGGCACACCCCCCAATATTGTGATCGCGACTTTTCGTGGCGAGGCGCTGGGCGACCCTTACACCATGTTCGACTTTGCGCCGGTGGGAGTGGTGGTGGCAGCGGTCGGTATTGCCTACGTGACGCTCATTGGCTGGCGGCTGATTCCCGTGGAGCGCACCGCGGCGAGCATGCCCTCCTCGATCGAAGACCTGGAAAGCTATCTGGTCGAGCTGCGGGTGCCCTCCGAAGCCGAAGTGATTGGACAAAAGCTCCGGCAACTCGACAGTCAAGCAAATGAGGCCGGCGTGCAGATCCTCGGCTTGGTGCGCGACGGTGAGCGGCTACCAGGCATGGCGGCGCGCGCCACCTTACAAGCCGAGGACCGGATTGTGGTCGAGGGTGGGCCAGATGGTATCGAGGCTTTTGCGGGCGCTGTGGCGCTGAGCTACGCCGACTCCGACCGACCCTCAAAGGCCTTTTCGGGCACCACCGTGATGCGCGAGGTCGCGGTACCGCAAACCTCGCGCATGGTCGGCCGCACCGAGGCCGCCATGAGGCTGCGTTATCGGCGCGGCGTCATTCTGCTCGGGATCTCACGCAATGGCGTGCGGTTGCGTGAGCGATTACGAGAAGTCGAAATTCAGGCTGGTGATCTGCTGTTGCTATTGGGCCCCGAGGACACCCTCGATGACATGATCGAATGGCTCGGCTGCTTACCCTTGGCGCCCCGTGGGCTCGACGTCATTCAGCGCGAGAAAGCCCTTCGGGCGATTCTCATTTTTGCCAGCGCGATTGTGCTGGCGAGCCTCGAGTTCATTTATCTCCCCATGGCGCTCGCCTGCGTGGCGGTGCTGTACATCGTGCTCGATATCGTGCCGCTGTCGCAGGTGTATGAATCGATCGAATGGCCGGTGGTGGTGTTGCTGGGCGCCATGATCCCGATCAGCGTGGCGCTGGAGGCGAGCGGTGGTACCCAACTGCTCGCTGATTTGTTTGTGCGGGGCACCGACGGCTGGCCGGTGATGCTGATTCTCGCCGCACTCATGCTGGTGACCATGACGCTCTCTGACGTACTCAACAATGTCGCCACCGCACTGATTGCCGGACCCATTGCCCTCGACGTGGCTGAGCGGCTCCAGGTCAGCCCCGACCCTTTTCTTATGGCGGTTGCTGTGGCCGCCTCCTGCGCTTTTTTGACGCCCATCGGCCATAAGAACAACACCTTGATCATGGGCCCGGGCGGCTACGGCTTCGGCGACTACTGGCGCATGGGTCTGCCGCTCGAGATTCTGGTCGTGGTCACCGCGATCCCGATGATTTTGCTGGTCTGGCCGCTATAGACCGCGACTCTCCGAGCATTCTCGCCTGCCGATTTTACTGGGCACTCACACATCCCCCTGACTGTTGCAAGGTCGACAGTCGCTGACCGATTTGGCCAACACCTTGGCGTATCGAGCCAATCTTTATATCCGACGCCTGCCGATACTGTCGGTGTTCGCGGGGGAGTACCCGGCCGGCCAAACCGAATCGGTGAAGCCCCGTGAACACACTCAAGGACGACCGGTTGCCAAGGACGGCAGTTTTTATAGGAGACCACCGGTATGCAAACGGAATTGGAGAAAAACCTGCGCACCGCCGCCGCAGTCGGCGTATGGACGGCCATGCTGGCACTGAGTCAGGAGTCAGCTGCCACAAACGACCCCAAGCGCGAGGATTTTGCTCGCTACACCGATTGGCGTGCACATCTGATGGCGACAGGAACTTGCGGCACATCAACTCTACCCAGAGTCGGCGGCTCCGAGCTTTCATTGATGTGCTCGGATGCCCTGCACTTGTCCAGCGATCGCAACGAGGCTGGTAGTGTCAGCAGGGTGACCGATACCTATCTGTTTGACGGTGCCACTTACACCGTTTATGGCGGCAAGATTGTCGCGGTCTTCCGGTAACCGAAGAGGGATTGACCGTGCCACGTGATACCGGAGCGATTTCGCTGTTGATGCTGGCCGCCGCCCTTTTGGCGGGCATATTGGGCATTAGCGAGCGGGTCCAGTCGCAGCCGACGACACTTGAGCTCAGCACCGCCGAATGGCGGGACGCCGAGTCTTAACCCAACATCAGGGCTCGAGGTCTCGCCCTGGGGGTCAATAGCCTGGCGCTTTGCTGGGCGCGAAGTGTGGAATCACCGTACCTCAGGTCTGTATCGGTTCGAGCCTCAAGCCCCTGAGTCAAACACAACATAAAAACCGCTCATTCCGGCGTAGCACCCCTTTAATGCATCTTGCCTGCCGCGTAGAATGCCGCCTCCCTAGCGAGGACCACCCCCATGAGTGAGCAAAAAGCCACCAACGTGCACTGGCACGGCGGTGAGATTAATCGCCCCGAGCGCGCCCAGTTACTGGGTCACAGCGGCGCGACCCTATGGTTTACCGGCCTGTCAGGCTCGGGCAAAAGCACCATCGCTGTCGCACTCGAGCAGGCGCTCTACCAGCGCGGCGTCTTGGTTTACCGGCTGGATGGCGACAATATCCGCTTAGGCATTAATAAGAACTTGGGTTTTAGCGCTGAAGACCGTGCCGAGAACATTCGCCGGGTGGGTGAAGTCTCTAAATTGTTTGTCGATGGCGGCGTGATTGTGCTCAGCAGCTTCATCAGCCCCTATTTAGTCGATCGCCAGATCGTGCGCGAGCTGCACGAGGCCGACAACATGCCGTTTATCGAAGTGTTCGTGGACTGCAGCTTAGAGGCTGCAGAAGAACGCGACCCCAAGGGGCTCTATAAAAAGGCCCGCGCGGGAGAGATCAAGAATTTCACTGGTATTGATGATCCTTACGAGGCCCCCGAGGCACCAGAAGTTCACCTGCATACCGACCAGCAGTCGCTGGAAGAAGAAGTCGAGCAACTGCTCGATCTATTGGAAAAGCAAGGGCTGATTCCGGCAGCCGCCTGATCGCACCCTTAAAACGAGAGACACCATGGCATTGATTGCACCCCACGGCGCAGACGCGCTGCACCCCCTGATTGTTAATGACGCCCGGCGCGGCGAACTCGAGGCCGAGGCACTGACCCTCCCCTCTCTGATGATGAGCTCAGCCGCTGCGGCCAACGCGGTGATGATGGGCGCGGGCTACTTCACACCGCTATCCGGCTACATGAATCGCGCCGACGCGCTCTCAGTAGCTGAGAACATGCGCACCACCGACGGCCTTTTTTGGCCTGTACCCGTGGTCAATCTGGCAGAAAGCTGCCCGGTAGAGGCTGGCCAGCGCCTTGCGCTGACTGACCCCAACCGCGAAGGCCAACCCCTGCTAGCGGTCATGACAGTCGAGGCTGTTGAGACCCTTTCGAATGAAGACGTGGCGACCATTCTCGAGAAGGTATTCCGCACCGATGACCCCGAGCACCCCGGCGTGGCCGCTTTTACCGCTCAGGGCCGTACCGTGATCTCAGGTCCGATTGAAGTGCTCAACTACTCGTACTTTGAAGAGGACTTTCCCGACACCTTCCGCACCGCGATGGCAATCCGCAGCGAGATCGCAGAGCGCGGATGGGAGCGCGTGGTGGCCTTCCAGACCCGCAACCCCATGCACCGCGCCCATGAGGAACTGTGCCGCATGGCGATGGAAGACCTCTCGGCCGACGGCGTGCTGATTCATATGTTGCTAGGCAAGTTGAAGCCGGGCGATATCCCCGCCGATGTGCGCGACGCCTCGATCCGTAAAATGGTCGATCTGTACTTCCCACCCAACAGCGTGATGGTTACGGGTTATGGCTTTGACATGCTGTACGCCGGCCCCCGCGAAGCAGTACTGCACGCCGTGTTCCGCCAGAACGCAGGTTGTACCCACCTGATTGTGGGCCGTGACCACGCAGGCGTGGGTAGTTACTACGGTGGCTTTGATGCCCAAACCATCTTCGACGACGAGGTGCCTGACGGCGCGTTGGCGCTGGAGATCTATCGCGCCGACCACACCGCGTTCAGCAAAAAATTAGAACGCGTGGTCATGATGCGCGATGCGCCCGACCACAGCCCGGAGGACTTCGTGCTGCTCTCGGGCACCAAGGTGCGCGAGATGCTGGGCCAAGGCATTGCCCCGCCTCCCGAGTTCTCGCGCCCAGAGGTCGCTGAGATCCTGATGGCCTACTATCAGGAAATCGACGGCACGGCCTAACCTAGGTTTGTGGGGCGTGCGCGACAGCGCTGACTCAGTAGCCAAGCCGTTGAGGCTGGTGAGCCGCTAAAGCCCCGGAACAGCGCAATCCGCTGGGCGGATGGGGTTCGATGTCAGCACGCCATGGCATCGGATAGCCTATCCGGCCGCCTCAACTTTCAGCCACTCCAACAACGCCTCTACACCCTGTAACAGCTACCGAACTGTGAAAAAGACAACGTGATCTGCGTTTTCAACTCTGATGCCAGACAATCTGACGATGGTTTACTCGCCGAACTCGGAAGCGAACGAATTTACCTTTGGTAGCAATGTGCGCTCTAATGGTTAGTGACATCGTGGCAGAAAGGAAAGACCCATCGACACATCACCACCGGCACAGCCAGAGGCTCAAGCGGCTCAGCCCAACCTGAAGCATCGCTATCTGCAGCTACTGCTGCTGATCGTAGGCAGCGGCGTCATTTATCCGGCGGTGTACATGCGCCAGAATTTCGAGGGGTCGATGCTCGAGACCTTCGATATCACCCGCGCGCAGCTGGGTGAATGCCACTCGATCCTGGGAATCATCTTCTTTTTAACTTATCTGCCCAGTGGGTGGCTGTCAGACAAACTGCCCACCCGCTGGTTGATCAGTGTATCGATGGCCGGCACGGGGGTTTTCGCACTCTGGCTTAGCACGGCCCCCGACTTTGCGCAGATCAAATGGATTTTCATCGGATGGGGAGTGACCAGTGGACT
>Ga0181587_10000925_pt1 | contig 24317 bp, 18 predicted proteins | sample 071ome_27_FD_132463 | JGI IMG/M metagenome (GOLD analysis project Ga0181587, IMG submission 132463) | Coastal salt marsh microbial communities from the Groves Creek Marsh, Skidaway Island, Georgia - 071409AT metaG (megahit assembly) | ecosystem: Environmental > Aquatic > Marine > Intertidal... | reverse complement strand
GCATGAGCGACCCTTGGAAGATGCCCTGGATGCGGGTTTCTGCAGTGTCGAAGCAGATGTTTTTGCAGTGGACGGTGCCCTGTGGGTGGCCCACGACCGCATCCATCTGGACCCGAAACGCACATTGACCAGCCTCTACCTGGATCCATTACAAAAGCTTATTCAGCAACAGGGGGGGGCGGTTTACGATCAGAAGACGGCGTTCTACCTCATGATTGATTTCAAGAGCGAGGGTGCGTCGACTTATAAAATTTGCCAGCAAATCATCCAACCCTATCGATCCATTCTGTCGCATGTGAATGCGGAGGGGTTCCATCAGGGGCCCGTCACCATTGTCATATCCGGCAACCGCCCCATCGACCTGATTGAACATCAAACCCAACGGTGGGTCTTTGTGGACGGTCGTCTCAGCGACATGAAGTCCAATCAAAAGCCCAGCAGCCTGATTCCCTGGGTGAGTGAAAACTGGAAGAACCACTTCAGCTGGGACGGCACGGGCGTCATGCCGGAGGCCGAGGTCCAGGCCTTGCGTCGTTGGGTTGATCAGGCCCATGATCAGGGAAGAAAGGTGCGCTTTTGGGCCACACCTGAAACGGAAACTTTCTGGAGGACTGCCTACCAGGCCGGCCTTGATTTTCTCAATACCGATCAGCTCCTGGCCATGCGCCAGGTGCTTCTCTCCCTGCCGTCCCCATGAGGTAGCTGAACGCCTATCATGACCGATCCATCCCTTGACATAGATCACCTGCGCTCAGAGGGTGACATCAATATCAGTCCCTTGCGTCAGAAGTGGTCGCTCCAGCACATCGATGAGGAGACGCAAAAAGTCCTGCAGGAGGACAATGAGGTTTTCCTGCATCAATCCCTTTCGACACCCTGTTTGAATGTCCTCGAAAAATGCGAAGGGAGCTACATCATCGATACCCGAGGCAGACGCTTGCTGGATTTTCACGGGAATAACGTTCATCAACTGGGATTCTCACACCCCAAGGTAATCGCTGCTATTGAGCAGCAGATGGCGTCTTTGTCTTTCTGCACGAGACGCTACACCAACCAGGTTGCGATTGATCTGGCTCGTAAATTGGTTTCATTGGCACCCGGTGATCTCAACCGCGTTCTTTTTGCTCCCGGGGGAACAGCCGCCATGGGCATGGCACTCAAGCTGGCAAGAGCGGCGACCGGAAGGCATAAGACCATTTCCATGTGGGATTCCTTTCATGGCGCTTCTCTGGATGCCATTTCCATCGGTGGAGAGGCGATTTTTCGTTCTGGCATGGGGCCCCTCCTGCCCGGATGTGAGCATGTGCCTCCACCCGACAACAGACATTGTCCATTCAAGTGTGGTGAGAAATGCAACCTCTCCTGCTCAGATTACGTGGAATACGTCCTGGAAAAGGAGGGTGATGTGGCAGCTGTGGTTGCAGAAACCGTGCGTTGCACGCCTTTCATTCCACCCGCGGATTACTGGAAGCGCATTCGAAAAGCCTGTGATCGCCATGGTGCGCTTCTCATTCTGGATGAAATTCCCCACTGTCTTGGTCGAACTGGGCGCATGTTCACTTGTGAGCACTATGGCATTGTGCCGGACATGCTGGTGATCGGAAAGGGCCTGGGCGGAGGGGTCTTTCCTCTGGCTGGATTGCTGGCTCGCGAAGAGCTCAATCAAGCCATGCCACACAAGGCCCTTGGGCATTACACGCATGAAAAGAACCCCGTGGCTTGTGCGGCGGGTCTTGCAGCCATCGAGGTTATTGAGGCTGAAGGGTTGCTGGATCATGCACTCGACATGGGCGAGCATGCCAGAAAGCGCATGCAGGACATGGCCACTCGATTTCCTTTGATTGGAGATATTCGCGGCCTTGGGCTATTGATGGGAATGGAGTTGCTCCTGGACAAGCATACGGGTGAACGAGCCATTCAGGAAGCCGAGGCCGTGATGTATGCTTGCCTGAATCGTGGACTCAACTTCAAGGTCACCATGGGGAACATCCTCACATTGACCCCTCCCATCACCATTACACGTGACGAGATGGATCACGCCATGGATATTCTGGAAGCTTCCATCGCTGAAGTATCCCAGGCCATGTGACCGGTCTTCGGTTGGCTAAACTGTGATCGTTGCGCAACAGCTAACGATGTTTCATATTGAAGTTATGGATGAGCAACCAGTTCAAGACTTGAGGAGACGCTACACCCAGGGGCAATTGGACGAGCACACCATGCATGCCGATCCGATGGAGCAATTTGCCGCTTGGTTCAAGGAAGCCTGTCAAGCCTCCCTGGATGAACCCAATGCCATGAGTCTTGCGACGGTGTCGAAAGAGGGGCAACCATCACTCAGAACAGTGCTTCTCAAGGGCTACGGACCGCAGGGATTTGATTTTTATACCAATCTGGAAAGCCAGAAGGGACAACACATCCACTCTCATCCGCAGGTTTCCCTGCTCTTTCCATGGATAGCCATGGAGAGGCAGGTCATTGTTTATGGAAAGGCAAGCTTGCTGCCTCGCGCTGAAGTGGAAGCCTACTACGCAACCCGACCTCGCGAAAGTCAGGTAGGCGCCTGGGCCTCCCGTCAGAGTCAACCTGTGGCCAGCCGCGAAGCGTTGGAGGCGTCCTTCGAGGAGGTCAGGTTACGCTTCGAGAACCAGCCCATTCCAGCACCTGGTTTCTGGGGTGGCTATCGCGTTCTACCCGTGAGGATGGAATTCTGGCAAGGACGGGCGGGTCGACTTCACGATCGTGTCTCTTATCAGATGTCCTCCGAGGGTCCATGGCAGCTTCAGCGGCTATGTCCCTGAGGCCTTTCATGACCTAATGAGACCAATCGAGCATGCGCTCGATTGGCTCACGGGCTTTCTGAAGCAGTTCTGCGGACATGGATACCTCGGGATGCCTTCCCTTGAGGCAGGCATGAAGTTTTTCCAAAGTGTTCATCTTCATGTATCGGCATTCATTGCAGGCACAGTGGTCGGTGGGTGCGGGGATGAATTGCTTGGCAGGGCACTCCTTCTCCAACCGATGCAGCATACCCATTTCAGTGGCAATAATGAAGGCACTGGCCTCACTACTTCGGCAGAAGTGGACCATTTTTTCAGTGGAACAAATTTCATCTGCCAACATGCGTACGGCGCGTGTGCATTCAGGATGGGCGACTAGAAGGGCATCCGGATGTTTTTCCCTGATGGCCAGAATACTGTCAGCGGTGAATTCGACGTGGGCGTAGCAGTTGCCCTTCCACAACTCCATGGGGCGTTGGGTTTGTTCCATCACCCATGCGCCAAGGTTTTCATCTGGCACAAAAAGAAGATCTCGATCTTCAGGCGCGGATTCTACGATCTTGACTGCATTTCCACTGGTGCAAATCACATCACTCAGTGCTTTGACGGCTGCACTGCAATTGATGTACGCGATCGTGTAAATACCCGGGTGCGCCTCCTGATAAGCCTTGAGTTGTTCTGCTGGACAACTTTGCTCCAGTGAGCATCCGGCCTCTAGGTCGGGCAGGAGGACCGGTTTGTCGGGATTGAGGATCTTCGCTGTTTCAGCCATGAAATGAACCCCACAAAAAACGATGACTTCGGCTGAAGTTTCGGCCGCTTGCCTGGCAAGTCCAAGGGAATCCCCGACATAATCGGCCAGATCCTGAATTTCCGGAATCTGATAATTATGAGCCAATAAGACGGCGTTGAGCTCCTCCTTCAGTCGAAGGATTTCCTGCGAAAGGGGATCCTTGGGTCTTGGGCGGGTCACCACGCGCGCCTCATTCTCGCTACCTTCTCTCAGAGAAATGTGCACCTGCGCATCATTCATAAAGAAAGTCTAGAGGCTCGTCCTGGGAAGGGCAATCCGCATTCTTGATGGAGCGCAGGACTCAGAGAGGTTCCTCAACAATTCGTTTCCTTCGATACCCAACTATGCTACTAACTGAGTTTATTATGAGCCAAAAGCATGAACAACCTTCCATCGCGCTGACTCGCCACAGTCATTGCGCTGGTTGAGCGGCAAAGTTGAGTCCGGAGGACCTCGCTCAGGTTCTGAGCGAATTGCCAAAGTTCGACGATCCCAATTTGTTGGTTGGGGCTCAAACAGCTGATGATGCGGCTGTTTACAAGCTCTCGGATCAGCTTGCGATCGTCCAGACCGTCGATTTTTTCACGCCGGTTGTGGATGATCCGTACCTTTTTGGCTCGATTGCAGCAGCCAACGCCCTCAGTGACCTTTATGCCATGGGAGCCCATCCCCTGATGGCGCTGAACATCGTTGGATTTCCCCGAAAATCGGAGGAACTTCCTCTTTCTGTCCTCAAGGAAATCCTGCGAGGTGGAAGCGACAAGGCGGCGGAAGCCGGGATCCCGATTGTGGGAGGACACAGCATTGATGACCCGGAGCCCAAGTACGGTCTGTGTGCGACCGGAACGGTTCAACCGGGCTCTCATTGGACCAATCAGGGAGCCAGTCCTGGTGATCGACTGATTTTGACCAAGCCCATTGGAGTCGGGGTGATCACCACGGCGATTCGAGCGGGGGTCTGCGATCCTGTTGTGGAGCAGGCCGCGGTAGATTCCATGAAGACCCTCAACCGAAAGGCGGCTGAAGCAGGCCGAAAAGTGGGGGTCCAAGCCGCCACGGACATCACAGGATTCGGACTGCTCGGGCATTTGAAGGAAATGCTCAAGCCGGGATTGCAGGCTTCGATAGGCTTTTCCAAGGTGCCTGTCTTTGATGGGGTGATGGCACTGATGGGAGAGGATTGCATACCCGGCGGAACGCGCCGCAATCATGCTGCAATCGCGTCTCATCTGCGTTTGGATCCTGATGTGGGTGCCATGGAGGCCATCCTGCTGTGTGATGCACAAACCTCCGGTGGTCTCCTCTTTGCAGTCCGTCCAGACAAGGCAAGTGCCTTGATCGAGGCATTGACTCAACATGGACAGACAGCCGCTGACATCGGTCTGTTCGAATCAGGAGAAGCCCCCCTGATCCAAGTAAGCCCATAGGCTCTCCAGATGCCTCCTTGTTGCCCGGGGTCTGTGACTTTCAGTTTTTTTAGTGGATTCTGGTAGCTGGTCAGGACGTATTGGGTTCGAGGCACTAAGGCATCTTTTTCCTCAGTTGTTGTTCCTGATCAGGACCCCAGTATCCACAATCCAATTCGATGAAGATCGAGGTGTAGGGTAGCGTGCCTTCGGATTTGAGGATCAGGACTTGATAATCCTTCCCAGCTTGAGCCAACTTTTCCATTAGGGCAGCGTGTGGAAGATGGCGGACTAACTCGTTTTCGAGCTGATGGGCAATCGCTTGCCGCAAAACAGCGATGCCAGGGGCTTGGGTCTCCTCGAGGTGCTGCATCTCTGCATCGAGGTAGTATTTACCGGCTATGTGGTTTCTTGTCTTGAGGTGACGGGTGACCTGTTGCAGTAAGGTGAAATGATCTTCCCCAGTGTAAATCATCTCAATGCCAGAGCTGGTTTGGAGGGGGTAGGCCGAATCGGCGATCATAATCCAATTTCGATGACCCAATAGGGAAAGCTGTTCCTCAAAGTGTTCATGCCATGAAGCATTTCTTTTTTCGATGGTTCGGCAGCTTGAAGTAGCTGCCATCCATAGAAAAAGGCAAAAGTATTGGCATACAAAGTAAACCTTTGAAGGAGTGAACCTTTTTTCTCTGGATGGTTTTGCTGCCTGGAACACGGCTTCAGGTTAACGGGCAGATACTTGGATGGAAAGAAGCGATTGGCCGCAACTCCCGATCGAGGCCAGTAGATCCTTCTTGCCAGCCATCCCACAAAACCTAATCTGCTCTCATGCCAATCTCATCTCCTGTGAGGTGCTCCTTGATGTCCTTTCGTATACTCTCCGTAGGTTGGATCATCTCCAGCTGGATGCATGCGGGAGAGATGGCGCTGGACCATCACGTGTTTTGGATGCCTGAAGGACTCGTGGTTGAAAAGGTCGCTGGGCCCCCCTTGGTGAATCGCCCCATCGTCGCAGACCTCGATGCCCGTGGAGACCTTTATGTTGCTGATTCTTCCGGTTCCAACGACAAGGTGGCGCAGCAACTGGAAACACGTCCCCATCGCATCGTTCGACTCCGGGACCAGGATGGTGACGGTCTATATGATTCCAGCGTGGTTTTTGCTGATGGGTTGATGTTTCCAGAGGGCATTCTCTGTTACCAGGGGGCGGTTTACTGTGCAGCCCCTCCTCAAATCCTTCGTCTCGAGGATACCAATGGGGATGGTCAGGCAGATCGTCGGGAAGTGTGGATGGATGGCAAGACTTTGACGGGGTGTGCCAATGATCTTCATGGTCCTTATCTTGGACCCGATGGATGGATTTACTGGGCCAAGGGCGCTTTTGCCCGGCAGCAGCATACCTTGTTTGACGGCTCCACCATCGATGATTCTGCGGCCCATCTCTTTCGCATGCTTCCTAATAGTACCGAGCGTGATGTGGTGATGAGTGGAGGCATGGACAATCCCGTAGAGGTGACCTTTGATGCCACCGGCGAGGTCTTCTTCACCACCACATTTGTTTCCCACCCAAGATCTGGAAAGCGCGATGGATTGGTGCACGCCCTGTATCGAGGGGTTTATCCCAAGGAACATGGAGTGCTCGATGGATTGATTCTCACGGGGCCATATCTGGATGCCATGACCCACCTGGGGCCGGCTGCGCCCAGCGGGTTGATGACCTACCAGTCCAATTTTCTCGGTGAAGGATTTCAGGGGAACTTGTTCAGCACACAATTCAATCTGCGCCGTATTCAACGGCATCAACTCATTCCCAAGGAAGGGTCTTACATCACCAAAGATGAGGATTTTCTCGTTTCTTCGCACCATGACTTTCATCCCACCGATGTGCTGGAAGACGGAGATGGATCCATTCTGGTGCTGGATACCGGTGGGTGGTACAAGCTTTGTTGTCCAACCTCCCAGCTATACAAGCCCGATATCCTGGGCGCCATTTACCGAGTCCGTCCGGAGAAGCCTTCCTCCGTAACGGATCCTTATGGTAATCAGGTGGATTGGGATCACCTGAGTCTGACACGCCATATCGATCTTCTCATCGATGAGAGGCATCGGGTGCGGGAAAAAGCCATGCAAAAGCTGGTTCGTCAGGGACATCCCGTGGTTCCCAGGCTTTTGCAGCGCCTTCAACTGGACAATGTTTCCTCCAAGCTCAGGCAGCAGATTGTTTGGACTTTGTGCCGCATGCATTCCACTGAGGCCCTTCAGGCCCTCCAAAGCGTCCTGAAGAGCTCCGAAGCAAGCTTGGTATGCACCGCCTTGCACGCCATTGGTATCCATCATGACGCACGGGCATCGGAAGCAGTCATGGATTGTTTGCGGCATGCCGATCCCAAGGTCAGACGCCGAGCGGCGGAGGCCCTGGGCAGGATGAAGGTCGCTGAGGCCATCGAACCTCTTCTTGAGAGCGCGCCTTCCATGCAGAGCCGAGCTTTGGAACATGCGGCCGTTCAGGCTCTTGTGCAACTCGATGCCGATTCGGAAACCCTCGTCGATGTCGTGAATTCCTCGGATAAGCCTCAGGCGAAAAGAATCGCCCTGCTGGCTCTGAGTCAGCTCAATGATTCGGAACAAGTCGCTGCTTTGGTGGGTGAGTCTTTTTTTGCAGAAGCATCCACGGTGCGCGATGCCGCCCTGTGGATTTCGGGTTTTCATCCGGAATGGGGAGAAACTCTGGCGGCAGTCATGCGCAAAAAGCGGAGTGCCATGAGTTCATCCCAGGATCCCGAGGGGCAGTCCTTACTGGCACTGCTGGAGCTATGCAAATCACTGGTTACTCACCCATCCATACAAGTGTTGCTCGGTGAATGGCTGGAAGAAGATCAGGAACATTCTCATCGTTTGATGGTCTCGATTCTCGATACCATGGCCCCGGGAAAACTTCGAAAAATGCCGCATGCCTGGGTGGGGGTGGTATCGCGGTTTCTCGCGCGCTCCGAGCTCCCGGAGTGGAAACAATCCTTGATGCTGGATTGGATGATCGATTGGAAGCTTGATGCGTCCTCCTTCCCAGAGCTGCAACAGGTGTTGCGTCAGTTGGCCACAAAGAATCCTGCATCACCTGAGAACAGGCTGAAGCTTCTCCAGTGCAATCTTTCGGATTCCTTGCCGCTTGCAAATTCGGACATGCGCTGGCTTGTCGAGCAATACCTGCATTCCGAGCAAGAAGGGGCCCAGGATCGGGTGATGGATATTTGGCAACAATCCCAACTCCAGGGGGATTCTCTTCCATCGCTGCTCGATGCCATGGTGGAAGCAGGACCCTTGGATTTGAATCGCATGGTTCAATGGTTTAACGGAGCTCAGGAGCCAGCTTTGGGGGAGGGGCTTCTTCGTGTTTTGGCAAAGGCTCCTTCAGCTGGATCACTCAGAGTCAACGTCCTGCTCCGGGCAGTGGAGCAATTTCCCGATGCCATTCGAGAACAGGCTCGCCTTTGGATACAGACGCGTCAGATGGATTTGGAAGGTCAAAGAAAACATCTGGAAAGCGTTTTGGCCAAGTTGCCGGGAGGGGATGTGCGCAGAGGGCAGGCAGTTTTCAAGGCCGAGGGAGCGGCCTGCTCAAAATGCCATCAAATCGGTTATGTGGGAGGGCGTGCAGGCCCGGACCTTTCCAAAATCGGTGCGGTTCGAGATCGTCGTGACCTCCTCGAATCCATTCTCTATCCCAATGCCAGTTTTGTTCGCAGTTATGAGCCTGTTCACATTGAACTGGTGAATGGGGAAACCGTCAGTGGCGTGATGCAGCAGGAAAACAAAGGTCTTGTTCGCCTTATGACGGGTCCGCAGTCCGAACTTCTCATCGAAGAAAAAGACATCCACGCTCTGTTGCCTTCCCAAGTTTCCTTGATGCCTTCTGGATTGGGGGACCTGCTCACTCTTGAGCAACTTGCCGATTTGCTGGCCTTTCTGGAATCAAGGCGCTAGTGCCAGCAGACAGGGACGATCATGCTGGAACGCCTTGAATGCCCTCCTTAGCCTAGAGGAATCCAGCCTTTGAGAGCGGCGGTGTAAGCCAATATAAGTACGACATGCAGTCCCATCCAGCCCTTGCACGCTATCCTTTTAGTTAGTTTGTGGCGCCCTCGACGTAGCATCCAGAGGTTGAAAGAACATCCGATGACTCCTGCTGCGATACCCAATTCATAAGCCGCTTCATGCGAACTCAAAACAAGGGGTCCTATCCTTCTGGAGGCGATGATCGGTATGCCCAGTGCCGTGAACGCCATCCAGACGCTGTTGATGAAGAAAACCATCTCGCATGGAATGCTTGGCGGTTCGGCAGGGTGTTTATTTCAAAAAAACGACCCTTGCCTACGATGGACATGTCCCATGCCTTATTTTCTGGAGCGCAGAAGCTTGTCCGAGCGTTTTTTTGTTTCTTCACCCAAGGTTTGCTCGAGGTCCCTGATGCCAGGTAAGGACTGCTTCTCCTGGCGAGCCATCATGGCTGCTTCTTCGGGAGTTTCCAGGACGGTTGCTCGCAACAAAATGATCAATTCGGTTGAAGTGTTCTTTCTTGATTTCGATTTGAAAAGGTTGCCCAGGACAGGGATGTCCTTCAGCAATGGAACCCCGGAATTGCCGTTTTCCTGCGACTGTTTGATGAAACCACCCAGCATGATGGTATCACCGTCCCGTACGGTCAGAGTGGAGGAGGCGGAGCGCTGGTTGACCCTTGGTGCGGATTGACGATTGTCTCCGGTGCTGACTTCGACCAAACCCTTGTCGATATCAATGTTCTGCATGATTTCCATCACGATGTAACCTTCCGGGGTGATAAAAGGCTGTACTGAAAGCTGCAGACCCACTTGAATGAATTGCACGAAGGATTGTGCAAAGTTTGAAAATCCCCCAAAGGAGCCTCCAGAAACATAGGGAATTTGATCCGCCAAAGTGAAGAAGCCTGGAATGCCGTGTGAGGTTTGAATGCGGGGCCGTTGCACCACTTGAGTGGTGGATTCCGTGGCAATGGCGTCAATGGCCATGGAGAGAGTATCTCCACCAGAGGTGTATTTCATGAGGTAGTTGAAGCCAACGCTACCCATCGTATTTGGGGCTTCGGTGATAGCGGAGCCATCGGCAGCTGTCTGGGGAATGGCTCCTCCATATTGCCAACGATCTCCAGCACCGCTGCTTTGAGTCACTTTAACACCCGTGCTTTGATCGTCCCCGATCTCAACTTCCAGCACAACGGCCTCGATGAGGACCTGGGCCAGCAACACATCGACCTTGGAGACCATGTTGGTAATCATGGTGAGATCTTGTTTGTTGGCGAAGATAAGAAGAGAATTGGAACGTTCGTCAGGCACGATGCGTGCATTGGCGAGCAATTCGATTTCTTCTTCCCCATCGGCCGCTTTGTCGATCACCTGCCTGAGTCGATCCTGAAAGCTGCTTCGATTGCTGCTCACTGATGCCTTGCTACCTGAGCTGCCGCTCCTCACTGTCACGGGTGCTGAGCTTTGAAAGGGTCGGTAACCGCCTCCATACATGGAGGATCGGCCCATGCCTCCCATGGAGGATCGGCCAAAGCCTCCCATGGAGGATCGGCCCATGCCTCCCATCCCCATGCCCATACCTCCCATGCCCATGCCTCCCATGCCCATACCTCCCATGCCCATACCTCCCATGCCCATGGAACCACCGTTGACACCGCCCGCCATGCCGGTACCTGTAGCGGCTCCCCCGCCGCTGATGAGCGCATTCATGGTTCCGTAAAGATCAGTGACCTTGCTGTATTTGATAGGAATGACCTCCAGTGAATAGTCCAGTTCGGGTTCAATATCGATTTTCTGGATGACATCGAGCATCTGACGGATATTGACGGCATAATCATGCAGAATGAGGATTTGCGTCGAATCAATGGCGATCATGCCATCGGGGTTGGCACTCATGGGACGCAAGATTTCAGCGACCTCCGAAGGGGTTGATGAACTCAAGCGGACGGTTCGGGTCAGAAAAACACCTGACTGAGGGATATCAGCTTCATTTTCCGGAGTCATTTCTGGTGCATGCTGGATGGCCTCTTCCTTGGGAACGGCCTTGACAAATTTTTCACCCATGGGGACCAGAACGACGTTGGCCAGCGCCAAACTGGTCGTGATTGCTTCAACGGCTTCTTCGGTGGTCAGTTCAAGCCCGGCAGCGGTGACGAGATTGACCGTTCCCGTCAGCTCTGGCGAGTAAAGCACCATTTTTCCAGTGAGTTCACTGTAAATGGAGAAAATGGGTTCAAACGGCATGGCAGGAAAATTAAAGGAATGCAGATTGTCTTCGGCTTCCTCTCCTTCAGCAGCTGCATCCACACCCCCTGCCGCTGCTGCCAGAAGACCTGCCACATCCGGAATTCCGTTCTGAGAGCCGGGGCTTGCGATGGTGTTGTTGCCTGCATCGTCGTTCCCGCTGACTGTGTTGCTTGGCAAGGCCGCCGGATCATTGCTCAGGTTCGAGCTTCCCGCTGCAGGCGAAGCGTTGGTGGAACTGCTTCGACTCAGAGAGGGCAGATTGATGGCGCGGTTGGTGGAGGAAAGGGTAGACAAGGGGCGAGGTCCACTCAGCGCCGGCGTCGTTTGGGCAGTGTTGGAAGGGTTTTGTTGGGTTGCCGTATCCGGAGCTGTGGAGTCCTGGTCATTCACCTCTGATATCTCATCAGCATTCTCCAATGACTCAGCCAGGGGGCGGAATGATGCTGCCTCTGCTTGTGAGCCCGCCATGGCGCGCTGCACCAGAGCTTGGAATTGCGCATCCAGTTCCTGAGGCGTTTGAGCCTGTATCGAAAGGGTGAAACTCCCCATGAGAGCCAGAATGGCCCATACCAAACAGGCGCTTCGCATGCCCAGTTGGTGTTTCGGTTTGAGTGATGAGATGGTAGGATTCATGGCTGAATGGATGGACGGCAAGGTCGGCTGAGGGTGGTCATGGAAGTGACTTGAGCTGGGTGTGGAATGATTGTCAGGAAATGTTTTTTCGATGTCTAACATTTGAAACACCTTATTCTTCTGATGGTTGCTTTTGATAATTGGCCACCAGGGTCATGTTGCAAATCAATTGAGAATTTTGAGGGGGCTTGGGTTTGAGATCCAGATCGTGGACTCGAATCATGGAATCGCCACTGCCAATGGCCACCAGAAAGTCGACCAGGTTCATATCCTCCGTGGTGACGGTGAGTCGGTAGGCCTTTTGATCAAAGAAAACATTATTGGTACTCCGCTCATTGGAAAGTCGCACAGGACTGATGTTGGGTGTGGGTAATTGACTCTTGCGTGCCTGGTCCTGAATCATTCGAATCAATTCGTTGGCTTGGGATTCACTGGGAACATTGGAGCCAATGCCCTCCAATTCAATCAGCTTACCCTTGAATTCGGTGGCCCGATTGATCAGCCGATTGTAGCCGGCGATCTTTTGCTTTGCCTGATCCATCCGGCTGCCCAGTTCTCCCCAATCCTTGAACCTTGGCCAGACAAACACCATGTTGAGAATGAGAAAGATGATGAAACCAACACCCACTACCAGGCGTCTTTCCGAACTCGATAAACTGTCAAAAAAGGACTGCATTATTCAAATCCTGAGCGTCTGAGCTCGCAGTTGAAACTCCAGGTGGAGCTTTGAACGGGGTTGCGTCGCGATGTTCCGGTAGCACTGATGGTCGGATCGCTGACACTCTCAAAAAGAGGCTTTCCATCGACCTGGGCCCCGATCAGTGATTCGTGATAATCGGTCACTTTTGCGGTCTGGTCGGTAGGCACATTGCCCCTCAAGGTGACAATCTTACCTTGGCGAAAATTGAACGAAAGGAGGGACATCCCATCGGGCATGAGTTCCGAAATCATTCTCAGTGAGTCCAGAGCTGAGTATTTCAAATCCACTTGCTCCTGGAGGATGTTGACTTTTGCCTGCAGTGCCATGGTGTTGGTAAAGGCGTTGGCGCGGCTTCTCATGGCAACCTGCAGGTCCAGGTTTTCGGTCTTCCTCCACTCCATGGCAGCGAAGTAGATGCCAACGGCAAAAATGTAAATAAGCCCAACCCCTTTGAGGCTGCTCCACCAAAGACCGTCCACATAGCTCTGACGATATCCCCGATGAACGTCCTCCGGCATGAGGTTCACCGTCGACTTTCCGCGTACTGATCGCTCGGCGCATTGATGGGCCCGGACTTCGGAATGTGGGGCATCCTCATGTTCGACGCCGAGGCTGGACCATTTCTTGGTGGCCTCGATCCACGAGCCGGGCTCTTCTTCAGGGCCTTCAAACCTGACCTCAGGTGCCTGCTTGAGCCAGCCCTCCAATTCGCCGGACCACGCTGCGTTGTTCAGGTGATTGACCAGTGCCTGAGCGCCTCGTTCGTCCATTGGGACATGCACCAGGCCTGCATCCTTGGTCCATCCATCGATGTGCCAGGAAATGAGACAATCCGCAGAATGTTCATCCCTCGGTTCCCAGGAAATACGGACGCAGTCGGATGGGGGCTCAAAGCCAACCAAACCCTGCAGTCCGGAGAAAGTGATTTGATCTGTCTGGTAACCGATGCTTTCCAATTGGCTCAGTACGCCATCTACGGCACTGCGTTCGGCCAACACGAGCAGCAAGCTCTGCTGTTCAGGGTCAGGGCAGGGTAGACTTTGAAAAGACCAGACAATTTGATGGACGGGGACAGGACTGATTTTTTCCAGCTGGAATTCAAGCATCTGCCTGGTTTCCTCCCTGTCTTCGCAGGCGGGCATTTCAATGACGCGCAAATAAAGGTGCTCGGATGGAATCCACGAGAGGTTTAGTCGTTTCTTGAAGAATTGGCGCCAAGCTTGTTCGACCTGCGCCTGGGGAAGGGGAGTGGATTCCGAGTGTGTGAGCTGGGACTTTTGAGCAACCTGTTTTTCAGAAACGGCAAAATGCCATAGGCGTGCCTCGCTTTCTCGAAATTGAATGAGATTGCAATCATTCCATTTCTGCAGCTTTGGCTTCTTTTTCTTTTTGCCTGTGGCCATGGTTCAAACTCAATCTGCAAGCAATTCCATGTGTTCCTCGGACTGAGTCACTCGAAGCACCTCTTCGATGGTCGTGATGCCGTTTTTGACTTTTTCCCAACCATCCATTCGGAGAGTCCGCATGCCCTGTTCCATGGCCTTCTGGGCAATGGTCGAAGCGGCGGATCGATTCAGGATCAGTGGCCTCAGCGACTCGGTAAGCACGAGCAGTTCATAGATGGCCAGTCGGCCTTGATAGCCCAACTGATGACACACCTCGCAACCTGCGCCGTAATAGAAGGTTGTGCGACCGATATCTTCCTCCGGAAAACCGATTTTCCTCAAATAATCTTCGTCGACCTTTTGCTCGGTTTTGCAATGCTTGCAAATGGTACGCACAAGGCGCTGGGCCATGACTGCCTCCACCGAGGAAGCGACCAGAAACGGCTCGATCCCCATATCAATCAATCGGGTAAAGGCGCTGGGCGCATCATTTGTATGGAGAGTGCTGAAAACCAAATGCCCCGTAAGGGCAGCGCGTATGGCAATTTCAGCTGTTTCCAGGTCACGGATTTCCCCAACCATGACCACGTTGGGATCTTGTCGGAGGATATGACGCAGACCCATGGCAAAGGTCAGGCCGATATCCGATTTCACCGGAATCTGATTGATTCCCTTGAGCTCGTATTCCACCGGATCCTCAATGGTAATGATTCGTTTGGTGACCGAGTTGATAGTACTCAGAAAGGCATAAAGAGAGGTGGATTTTCCGGAGCCGGTGGGGCCAGTGACCAAAACGATCCCATGAGGCTTGACGATCAATTCGCGCAGAACGGCTTCATGAGCAGGGTCAAAGCCCAGTTTATCAAGGCTGAGGAAGATTTTACCGCGAGTCAGCAATCGCAGACTGACGCTTTCGCCATAGACCGTTGGGACGGTGGACACGCGGATATCGATTTCTTCACCCTTGATGCGAACGTTGATGCGTCCATCCTGAGGTAAACGTTTCTCGGCGATGTCCATACCAGACATGACCTTGACACGGGAGATGAGGGCCGATTGAAAGCGTTTGAGCTGTGGGGGCATCGGCGCCTGATGGAGGATGCCGTCGACTCGATAACGAATGCGCAACTCATCCTCGGCTGGTTCAAAATGGATGTCTGTGGCGCGATCCTGAAAGGCTTCCCAGATGATCTGGTTCATGAACTTGATCACACTGGCCTCCTGATCCCCCTCGGTAATTTCCTTGTCTTCGCTGACGACAAGTTCGATGGGCTCATCCTCTTCAAGCTCATCCAGGGTCTCCGCGCCGACTCCGTAGTATTTTTTGAGAGCCTTGTCGATTTCTACCGCCGTTGCCAGACCGTAGCGAACAGGGCCTGATGCCTCGTATTGAACCGCATTGAGCATGCCGGCGGTGAAGGGGTTGCTGACGGCAATCAGCAGCACGCCATCTTCCTCGAAGGCAGGCATGATGCCATATTGAAAAGCGACTTTGGTCGAAATACGTGACCGGATTTCGGAGGCGATGCTAAGGCTTTGAAGATCCACAAAGGGCCACTTCAGGGCATCGGCGAGCTGCTTGAGGAATTGCTCATCGGTGACACCTTTCTCGCGGGAGAAAAATTCCAGCATGCTATCCTCTGAGCCCCCTTCAACGGCAGTTCTCCATTGCTGTGTCCAAGTCTCGAACTGATCCTGAGAGACCAATTCCGCCTCTTGGAGGATGGTTTTTATCGATAAAAATGGCGCAGCCATGGAGTTCTTTATGCCCCTACAAACGCCGGAACATAAAAAAAGTTGCGATGCAGGTCAAAAGAATTGATTTTTAGCATGCCCTTCTTCGAGCAAAGAACTTGCCATGCATTGGTTTTGCAGGCTCAAATCATGTAATATGTCTTCATTGAGAGTGGGAACCATCACGGTGATTGGCCGAGACAAAAGTGGTGTGGTTGCGAAGGTAACCCATTGCCTGTTTGTCCAAGGTGCCAACATCCTCGCCCTGGAGGAGCAGGTGACTCGAGGGCAATTCAGCATGACCCTTCAGGCGTCCTGGCCTGCCAGTCGATGGAATCCGAAGTGGATCCAGGCCGATCTCAAAGACCTTGCCGATGCCCTGGGGATGGAAATCAAGGTAAACTTCAACCCATCCCACGGCCGCCAGCGCATGGCCCTTTTTGCCTCCCTTGAGCCCCATGCCCCCGAGGGATTACTTGAGGCGGTCGCCAAACGCACGCTCAAAGCAGACCCCGTGGTGATGATTTCCAACCACAAATCGCTTCAGAAGATTGCCCGCAAGCATCAGGTGCCCTTTCGTCATGTGGATTGGAGCCAGCGCCAACAGGCTGAAAAAAAGACTCTGGAGTGGATGGAGTCCTACCAGGTCGATTTCATTGTGCTGGCGCGGTTTATGAAAATTCTCTCTCCAACCTTTGTCTGGCATTTCAAAAATCGGATCATCAACATCCACCCTTCGCTATTGCCAAGCTTTCCCGGACCCAATGCCTATCGCCAAGCCTATGAACACGGAGTCAAGGTGGCCGGGGTGACGGCTCATTTTGTCAACATGCACCTGGATGAAGGCCCCATCATTGCTCAGGAATCCTTTGTCATTACGCCAAAAATGACCCTCAAGGACGTGGTGGCTGCCGGACAGGCCAAGGAGACGAAGGCCCTTGTGCGGGCCGTCCGTCTGTTTTTGACCAAACGTCTGGATGTCCACTGGGGCACCGTCAAGGAGGTGTAGTATGTCGTTGCGTCGCGTCCTTGGTTGGATCTGGGCCATCGTGGGCAGGGTGCTGCTCTATGGAACGGCTTGCCTGGTGATTACCTTCCTTTTCGTGCGTCAGGAGTGGGAGCAACGAGGCCGCTCATGGCAGGGGCGAGGCAGGGGTGGTGGAGGATGGCGTGGAGACCGCGAGCCGGCCGAGCGTGTGATACCTGCCGTGAACCACGCTTACGATGAGGCCTTACGTCAGCAAAAAGAGCAATACCCGCTTCAGATATGCCTGGTGGATGGCAAACCCCTGGATGCCTTGGGGCAACCACTTGATTACAATCATCAGGGCTTGTTGGTTCGCCTGTGCTGCGAGGATTGTCTGGTGGTTTTTCGCGGGGAACCCATGCATTATTCCAAGTCACTTCTCCAGGCGTCCCTGATTTCAAACCCGGTGCAGGGACCCCCTGCCTCAGGGGCTGACTGAGGCTAAAACAACAGGGGGCTCCTTACCCGGGAATGTGACAGTCGCTCAGGCTCTTTGGTGTCTCTGGGTCAATTCCTCCAGCCGATGGTCATAATCCTTGTGGTTGGTCCCCATCCAGCGATCCCAAAAGTTGAAATAAATACCATAATTACCATGAGGCTTTTCATGGTGCATGACATGGTTGGTGGGTGTGTTGAAAACCCATCGGAACGGGCTTTTGACGAGCCAGTTGGGATAAATTTCAAAGCCGGCATGTCCCAGGATGTTGTTGAGCAGCTGCCAGCTCATGAAGGCACCAAAGGCAAGCGGATGAATTGGTATGAGTGCAGCGGTGAGTGGGAAAATCCCTGCCTGAACCAAAGCCTCCCATGGACCGAAGGCAAAGGCAGCCCATGGACTGGGATTGTTGGATTGATGATGAATACGATGCATCCATTTGAAAATGCCCGGTCGGTGCATCCAGCGATGCGTCCAATAAAAATAGGTATCGTGCAGCAGGATCGTGAGCAGAATACTGGTGATGAACCAGCTCCAGCTGTATTGGGTGAGGTCAAAATACATCCGCATCCATCCCTTGCGTGCGGCCTGCAGGGTCAGGGCTCCAACGAGCCCAAAGATGCATGCGCTGGAGAGGCTGTAACCGATTTCCCGGAGCACGTCCCAACGATCGGGCCAGCGCTGAATGATTTTCCGGTGAAACCATCTGGAGGCAAACAGGCCATAAGCCAGAGACCAGGCGATCAGGGCCATGATTCCGTAGCGTGCGATCTGCAGCGCCGAAATGCCCATCCACAAGTCGACCGTATTCCAATGGGTGATCATGCTCACTTCAATACCAACCAGCCCTGATGTATCACGTGGTAAAACTCCGTGCAACCTGTAAGCAGTGAGAAGTTTATCTCCTTCAATGGGATTGCCATGGAGCGTGGCCCTGACTACATTACGAGAATGCTCAAAGTGCTGTCCAAGCCATCCGTTCTCAGGAATATCCTGCGCTGTGCTTTGTGCTTTGGCTTGTGGTTCGGAAAGGGTTTTGTACCGCGCATGGATGCGGCTGATGCGGGTGCTCTTCGCTGGAGTCAATCCCGGATCCAAGGCAGACCGGATGCCATGCCGGCTTACCAGCTTGAGCGCATCTTTCCTTCATTGAAGTTTGACCAGCCGGTAGAATGCGTTGCCATGCCTGGCAAGGGCGGATGGATGTGGGTGGTGGAGTTGCGAGGTGCCATCCACGCCTTTCAAGCTCACAATGCGGAACCCACCCTGCAGTCGGTCGTTCGACTCAAGGAAATGATCCCGGGCGTTGCTGAGGCCTATGGCCTGGCCTTTCATCCCCGATTTGAAGAAAACCACCAAGTCTTTGTCTGCTATGTCATGGGTGGAGGTGCCGAGGATGGAACCCGCCTCTCCAGATTCAAGGTGGACCTCTCAGACTCACCCCGATTACTGATGGAAAGTGAGGAAATCCTATTGACCTGGAAAGGGGGAGGGCACAACGGAGGGTGTTTGCGATTTGGCCCCGATGGGATGCTTTATATCAGCACGGGTGATGGAAGCGGGCCGGTCCCCCCTGATGGGCTTGCAACCGGGCAGGATCTTTCGGATTTATTGGCTTCGGTTCTCAGGATTGATGTGGACCAGGTCACGCCCCCTCTGGCTTACGGCATCCCTCCAGACAATCCTTTTGTTCATACAGGGGGCGCTCGACCTGAAATTTGGGCCTTTGGCTTTCGAAACCCCTTCAAGATGAGTTTTGAATCCCGTTCGGGCGATTTGTGGGTCGGAGATGTCGGCTGGGAACTATGGGAATTGGTGACGCGTGTGCGCAAGGGTGGCAATTACGGTTGGTCCATCCGCGAGGGAAGCCACCCCATACAGCCCAACGCCGTGAAGGGACCCGGTGACTTCAAAGCCCCAATAGTCGAACACCCTCATTCCGAGGCTGCCTCCATTACCGGTGGCTTTCACTATCGAGGTTCGCGGATTCCTGAATGGCGAGGGGCCTATATTTACGGAGACTGGCAGACCGGCAAGATTTGGGCTCTTCGAAATGAAGGAGATCGTGTGACTGAGTTACAGGAATTACTGGATAGCTCCCTACAGATCGTCACTTTTGCCGAAAACCACGATCGTGAATTATGGATCTTCGATTATGGCGGGGGCATGTATCAGTTATCTCCTCAGGACACGTCCATCAAGACAGCCACTTTCCCTACCCAACTGAGCCAGACGGGGCTCTTTGAAGATACCCGCCACCAGCGACCGTCCCAAGGGGTGATTTCCTATCGGGTCGCCATGGAACCATGGGAAAATGGCGCTCAATCCCGACGTTGGGTTGCCGTTCCCGAGCCTATCCCGATAGAGATCCGAGGGCAGTCCCCAGTGTTTCCAAAGGGAAGTGTCCTGGCAAAAACGCTCTCATGGCCGAATCCTGATGGTTCCCGCGGCATTCCCATCGAAACTCAAATACTTCATTTTGATGGCCAGGAGTGGACTGCCTATGCCTACGTGTGGAATGCGGAAGGATCGGATGCCTTCCTGGCTCCCAAAGAGGGACAATGGCTAGATCCAGAGACGCCCGAGAGTCCACTGAAACCTCTGCAATCACTGGGAGGCCCCGCACGCTGGCAAGTGGCCTCGAGGGCGGATTGTCTTCGTTGTCACAATTCGTGGAATGGGTTTGCACTTGGATGGAATGCTCTCCAGCTCAGCCCGCATCGGTTTCTCGATGATGACCTGCCACCATCTTGGGAGGCACTGAAGGCAGCTGCTTACATCAAGCCTGAGGCGCGACCTGCTAAGCTCGCAGAGGAAAACCATGATCCGTTGACTTACCGTGCAAGATCCTACCTTCATGCCAACTGCGCGCCATGTCATCGCGAGAATGCGGGCGGAATGGTGGATGCCATGCTCTATCTGGACAAACCCCTTAAGCGAGCCGGATTGCTGGATCAAAAGCCCATGCGTGGGGCACTGGAATTACCGGATGCGAGAATCATTGCGCCAGGAGACCCGTTTCGCTCGGTTCTCTATCTTCGCATGGCCAAGACAGGAGCTGGCCACATGCCTTTGATTGGGCCAAGGGATGTCGATGCGGTGGCACTGAATGAGATCTTCGATTGGATCATCTCCCTGAAGCCTTCGAAATCAGAACGGAACCTGACAGGCTCGGTCATGCAGCAGGTGAAGGCATTACGTGAAGCGGACTCCTCTCAGGTGAGGCAGAAAACGCTCCAGGCCCTGCTCACAACGGTTCCGGGTGCACTGGGAGTTGCCAGAGGATTGGATCAGGCGCTTCTCGATGATGAGATTGCCAACTGGGTTCAGACGCAATTCACTGAACTGAGCCACCCCATGGTTCGAGATGTCCTCAGACGCTTTCTTCCCCCGGGGGAAGAAAATGCCGGTGAGAAGAGTCTCCTTTCCCTTCATTTACTGGATACTGATGCGATCCGTGGTGAACGGCTCTTTCACGAAGATGCGGCCCTGCAGTGTGGGAGTTGTCACCAGGTTCGTGGGCGTGGCAGGGTCTTTGGACCTTCACTGGATGGGATTGGCAGTAAATACGATCAGCAAGCCTTACTGGGACATCTTTTGCACCCTTCGCAATGGGTGGATCCCGCTTTTCGGCTCCTGAATGTGGAATTGAGGGATGGCAGCAGTTTGAGCGGAATGGTGAGGGAGGAAAACCAGAACTCTCTCTTGTTGCTGGATGTGCTAGGCAACACCCATGAGCTCAGGCAAGACGATCTGGTCGAGCGTAGCTGGTCCAGTCTTTCTGCTATGCCCGAGGGCCTTCTTGAGGGGCGCTCGCCGCAGGAAGTTGCCGACCTCATGGCCTACCTCAGGCAGCCGGATGCTCCATGAGCGTTTCAAACCGAGGCTGGACCTGAGGCGGGACCTAAATCAAACTCTACCTGATGAGTGCCAAGGTGAAAACTTACGACCAGAGAAATAACGCCCATCGCCCCAAGGGTCCATGGTTGAATCGGGTCTTCATCGGCATGCTGACCTTTTGTTTTGGGTTGCTCACGTTTATTTTTGAGGGGTTCGTTCTTCGAGATATTGAGACCATTCGCCCGCCGGACTGGGAAGCCTACCGGTCTCAGCGCTCAGACCAGAGCTTGAGCGAACTACAGGTTCGCAGAAGCGAGCTTGGTCGCCAATTGGCAGATCTGGATCGGCAGATCAAGCGACAGGAAGCAGAACAGCGGGTGCTTCAGGATGGTTCCAGAAATCTTCAGGAAACCATGCGGCAGCTGGTGGAGCTTCAGCGCCTCTCCATCCAGAAGGAAGTGGCCATGTCAGAAGGTGATCAGGCCAACCTGTCCTCGGCCCTCAATCAATTTCTTGAGACACAAACCCGTTATCAGAGCTTCAATAAACAGCTTCAGGATCAGCACGAAACAAAGCGGCTGGCGGAAGACGAAAAGCGGAGTGTGGATGATCAGGTCCAACAAGCCACCGCCCCGATTCGCAGGGAGTATGACCAGGAGATCAGGCAATTTCGCATGCGTCTGGCCCTGTATCAGTTACTCGTGCTAATACCGCTCCTCCTGGCCAGTGGGACACTGCTGCTCAAGCGCCCTCAGAGTGGTTATTACCCTGTGTTTCTGGCTTTTGGCCTCGCAACACTGTTCAAGTGTTATCTTGTGGTGGATCGATATTTTCCCGCCCGCTATGTCAACTACGTCCTGATTCTCTTGCTCCTTGCGGTGGTTGGTAAACTGCTCATGTACTCCATAGGACTGGTCATGTCTCCGGGGAGAAAATGGTTGATCAAGCAATACCGGGAGGCCTACGAGCGTTTTCTTTGTCCAGTCTGCGAATATCCGATTCGCACGGGTCCCAGACGGTTTCTTTACTGGACTCGTCGAACGGTGCACAAAACCATACCTCCTCAAGCATCCTCAGGACAGCCACTGCAGGATGAGCCTTATTCCTGTCCTTCGTGCGGGACGACCCTCTTTGAGGATTGCAGACAATGTGGTCATTCCCGGCACAGCCTCCTGCCTCATTGCTCTCATTGTGGCGAGGGCTCGGAAGATGAAGTCGCCAAACATGACAGTAAGGGCACCGAAATCTGATCCATGGGGCACGAAGAGACCTATCATCAAAACGAGGCCTACGCTACCTTCCTGGACGGTTGGGATGTGTCTTTCTTTGCCAAGTACATTGATGCTCTGACTGACCATGCCCAGGGTGGCCCTGTGTTGGATGTAGGGTGTGGGGTGGGGCAGGTGGTCGAAGCTCTGAATCAATCCGGAGTGCATGCCTTGGGAGTGGATATTTCGCACCCCAACATCGAGCGAGCCCTAGCCCGAGGGGTGACTTGCCAATGTTACGATGGTAAACGACTACCCTTTGAAGATGGACATTTTACCGCTGTGGGTGCCTTCAATGTGCTGGAGCACGTGGATGATCCGTCAGGATTCCTCGATGAGCTGGTGCGGGTTACTCGACCAGAGGGTGTGGTAGTGGTTTCCAGTCCTAACTTTTTGCGATGCATTGGCTTTCGTGACTATCATCCTCGTATGCGCGGATGGTGCAACAAGTGGCGGAACTTTCTTCGCCTGATGCAAAAACGCCGTCAACTCAAGGGCCCTCGATCGGGTTGGTGTTTCGATGAGATGAAGCCGATTGAAAGGGAGCCGTTTTCTCCGGATGATGACGCGGTGGTAGCCACCAACCCAATGGAAATCTCAGCCTTTCTGGAGCATGCGGGTTGCACCATCGTGTCCATTGCCTGCACCGATCGACCTTTGGCCAGGTGGTTGGATCTGTGTCTCAACGCCGGCCCATGGAAATACGGCATGCTCAATGGGTTTGTGGTGGCGCGGAAACAACAGGCGTCGTAAGGGGATGCACCTGGTGTTGGCTCAGAGGCTTCGGAATGCATCGTTGCGGGTGGCCTCTTGCTTCAAGGACTCCACATCCTGATGCAGGGTTGCGGCAAGTTTCTTCCGGTCTTGCCCCCGGGTTTCCCTCGGAATCCCCATGCGCACCTCTGCCCTGATGTTTGCCACACAAAGCAGGCGCATCAGGTGTGGTAAAAATGTCATGTCCCTCCAGAAGTGAACATCCTCGCTCACATCGCCACCCCGGCATTCGTATCGAAGATGGACTGGGGTGACAGACTGACCTTGCTGACAGGCTGGCTGGAGGAGTGATGGATGAAACGGCAGACACTCTTCACCATTGGTGGTGGTGCCTTCAGGAAACAAGGTCAGGAGACTTCCTTGATCCCATACCTCAGTGAAGGCAGTCTGAAGGCGCACCAAATCCCTTTTGCTTTCCCTGCGAATGTAGAGCGTCCCGGCGAAATCAACGAACCAGCCAACGATGGGCCAGTTCTTTACTTCTGCCTTGCTGAGAAAAGTTGTGGGTGAAACGCTTGCAAGGACCATCACGTCAAGGTAACTCAGATGATTGGAAACCCACAGTCCTTGGGTGGGTGGTGTACCGGTTGAAACGACCTCGATTTTCATCGATTGAAGGCCTCTCTGACTCCATCTGGAGAGCCATCGGGCTCGATCGTTCAACGAAACATTGCCGCGTTTTTTCATCTGATAGCCATCCCAGCCGGCTGAAAGGAGCAGGGTGGTGAAGCGCACCAGCCTGATGACAAAACGAATGGGGTGGCGGCAGACTGCTTTCATGGATTTTGATGGGACTTTGCCCGCATCTCCGCTCCGGGTGCAATGAGAACCTTTGACATCCTCACCTCATGTTGCTAGCTTGCGCCCCTTTGGCAGGGAGACTGGGTCGTAGAAATCCACTGGATCGGTAGCGCCGGAAGTCTTTCCACGGGTCATTACGGTATGGCACTCATCACCAATCAATCCAAAAACGAACTTTCCGGTTTGGGACTCTTCTTCAAGGAAATCGTCCAGAGCAGAAGGTTTGTGGGAGCTGCAGCCCCCAGCGGCCCGATTCTTGGTAAAGCCATGGCCTCCAAAGTGCCCAAGCTGGATGAGGGCGAAGTGGTTGTTGAGTTGGGAGCCGGTACCGGTGCGATCACGCGTCAGCTGCTCAAAAGCGGTCTTGAAGGGCATCAGCTTGTTTCAGTGGAGCGGTCCAATGCCATGTCCGAGCACCTCAGGAAAACCTTCCCGGAG
>Ga0181587_10000915_pt1 | contig 24442 bp, 24 predicted proteins | sample 071ome_27_FD_132463 | JGI IMG/M metagenome (GOLD analysis project Ga0181587, IMG submission 132463) | Coastal salt marsh microbial communities from the Groves Creek Marsh, Skidaway Island, Georgia - 071409AT metaG (megahit assembly) | ecosystem: Environmental > Aquatic > Marine > Intertidal... | reverse complement strand
CGTAGCTAGTGCGTTATCGTTGTCTGAAAGCGGCAGAACTCGGTGGGTAAATTCGGTCGAGGCTACCTCGTCCAAGGTCAGCGTCAGAAGCAGATCCTCCGTGGTGAAAATACCGCTTGACCGCAGGTAGTCCTGCCAAGCTGGTGGCTGTGACGCACGGTTTTGGACGTGCTGTTCCAGCTGTAGGGAGGAATCTGAAGCCAAGAGGATAAACATGCCGCGAGAGGGTTGGTATACGCGCAGATAGCTAAAGTGCTCTAAGAGCGTTGCGCAGAGCGCCCGCATCAGCTCCAAGTCGACAAAAGGCGTTCCAATCCACTGGACAAATACGCCCTCGGGTTCGAGGTGCTGCTTGGCGACTCCGACAAATTCGCTTGTGTACAGATGGGATGCGCCGGCTGTCCACGGGTGAGAGGGCTGCGACACGATTAGATCGTAGCGCTTGTCGGACAGCGCGAGCGCGCCGCGCGCATCGTTGAGCACGAGGCGTATGCGCGGATCGTCCAACGGGTTGCTGTGTCGCGCGTCGGCAATGTGCCGATTGGCCGCTATGACTTCCGGCTCCAGTTCGGCTACGTCTACGCTGCGCAGAGTTGGGGGAAGGTCTTCGAGAAGGACGCCGCCGCCCCAGCCGACCACGAGGCCTGAACGCGCGTCGGGTCGCGCGATGAGGGGGAGGGCCATAAGCCAGCGCGTGCTGTGCGCGCCCGGAGGGCTGTTGGCCATGCGAATGCTGGCTTCGGGCAGGCCGTTTGTGCGCAGGTAAAACGACCCCTTTGACGCGTAGAGCAGCACGTTGGCCGCTTTGCCAACGCGAGAAAAAAGGGTTTCCCCTTCTGCGGGACGGGCAATGGCCGAGGCGTTGAGCAGAACGGTGGGCGTCGAAGGCGTGTAGATGGCTACGGCTAGACAGGTTGCTAAAAGCGCGCCCCGCGTATACAGGGCAGGCAGAGAGTACAGGCGCCAGAGCGCGATGAGCATGAGCACCAAGCTCAGAGAAATGGCCCAGCGGAGTGCGGTTGCAAAACCAAACTGCGGCAGCAGGTAGAACCCGGCGAGCAGGCTGCCGGCGATGGCGCCGATCGTATTCCACGTAAAGAGCTGCGCGGTGGCGTGGGCAGCCTCTCGGGCCGTCTGGGCATAGGCGCGCACAGATAGGGGAAACGTGGCACCGATACAGACGGCGGAGGGAAAGAGCGCCGCTAGGGCCACTGCCGTTTGCGTGGCGGGCTCCAGCTGATCAAAGGAGAGGGCGCAGAGGATCTCATAGCTTGCCAAGGTGAACAGCGCCGTGCCGCCTAGTGCGGCGGCAAAGCCGGGTGCCGCGCGCCGCGCCTGCGCGCCCAGTCGGCCTGCCAGTGCGCCGCCTACCGTCAGGCCCGATAGAAATGCGGCGAGCATAGTGGCAAAAGCCGCGATGGTGCCTCCCATCGTTGGACTGAGCAGGCGCGTCCAGAATACTTCGAAAAAGAAGGAGATCGATCCGGATAGCGCGACGAGCAGGACAATGAGCTGCGTGCGGCCAGTGGAACGGTCGGGCTGCTGCCGCACGGGGTCGGATGGATTGACGGGCGCTTCGGTCCGTTTGTGGAGCGACAGGGCGATCAGGCACACGGCTCCGTTGATCGCGGCGGCTAGCCATATCGTGTTCTGCAAGCCCAAGTTGGGCAGTAGGACGTAGGCGGTAGACAGGGTGCCCACTACGGCGCCGGCCGTGTTGAGGGCGTAAAACAGTCCGGTTTTTGGGCCGATGGATGCGTCGGTTTGTACGACGTGGCGCACGATAACGGGCCAGGTTGCTCCCATGCAGCCGACGGGAAATGCCAGCACGGCAACGGTTGCGATCCACTGGTAGATCGCCAACGCGCTGCCCGCTGCCGGTAGGATAGGCTGATGGCCAAAAAATCCCACGTATACGGCTGCAGTAGCGCCTTGCAAAGAGGAGACGAGCAGGGCGCCTACTGCGATTCCTATCTCCAATAAAGCATATATAAACAGGGGGTTAGGTCGATTTATAAGGTGGCGCTCAGCCAGCCAGCAGCCCAGCGCTAGGCTGCCCATATAGGCGGATAAAACGGCGGCCACGGCCGTGTCCGAAGTGCCAAATACGACCGCAAATTGCCGCACCCAAGCGGTTTGGTAAACCAGGGCTGCTGCCCCCGAAAAAAAGAAGCACGTCGCGATAGACATTTACGGCTCAGACGCGTTTTTGATGCGAAGGATGATAGAGAGACAGAGAATAGGCCACCAGCGCGCGTGGTTAGAGACGAGGTAGAAGGCTCAGTGGGCATGGATTCGAACCCGTATTTACGCGAAATATCGGTAGGCTCGCTTTTTTATGCAATCGAATTTTATCATTTATTGGCAAAATATAAAGCATTGCAAGAGAAATACTTAACTCAGAGTGGATATTTTAATTACAAACGTTGTAAAAGTGACTATCAGGGATATATATCCTCAACGATCTGGTCGTTGCCCTGCGTTTTTGGACGGAGATTTTGATGCCTCCTTTTGGGGTGGAGAAATTTCTCAATAGGCCGATAGACTATATATGTCTAAGGGAAAATCGATAAAAAACCCCGGTGAAAAACTAGTTTCCACGAGCAAAGGGAGCGGATCAGACGGGATAGATGTAAGGGTCCGATTCTGCCTGCTATTCTGCTTGGGACTGGCGACGCTAATGGGAATTTTTCTCCAGTGGAAACCTTGGTTCAGCGACCTGTATCTCTGGCCAATCTCTTGGACTGCGGCGTCGCTGATCGATCTCTTTGGTGCAACGGTTGCCGCGTACGATCCGGTAGACCAACACGAATTCACCGTTATCGAGATCGGACGCTTCGTCTTTCACGTCGAACATCAGTGTAGCGGCATTTCGGCGTTCTTCATCTATTTGGCTGCGCTGGTAGCCTATCCGGCCGATTGGGAACACAAGATCCGCGGCGCTCTGATCGGGTTGCCCGCCTTTTTCGCCTACGGCACGCTCCGCCTGGTGATTCTAGGGGGTATTGCGCTTACCATACCTGATTTATTGCAGTTTTTCCATCTCTATTTCATGGTCATACTCAACCTCGGGTTTGTGATGATGCTGTGGACCGATTGGATTCGCAGAGTGTCGGAAACGGCAGACGCCTCTTCGGTAGACAAGGGGGCGTGATGCACTACCGAGGTAGATTTATCTGCGAGTTTCTGCTGTCTGGCGCCCTGCTGCTGATGGGGTGGACCTACGTCTCGGACTTCTATATGGAGTTTCTCCTGAGCGGAGTGCAGTTCGGGCTGCAGCTTACGGATATTCCAATCTATCTGCGCTCTGGGCAGCCTGTCGGACAGGGGGTCGCGTGTCCGGACATCATTGCGGCAGCGGCCCTCTTTGCCGCTAGCTCTGGTCGCTCCTTGCGCTGGCGTCTCTTTGGGACGGCCCTCGCCGCGTTGCTGACGAGTCTATTGCAATCTGTGCTCATCCTGCTAGAGCTTCAGCTCCTAATACGGCAGATGGGGGGTCAGGAAGTGGTGGCACTGGTCAGGGATTGGTTTGGCTCTGCTATGATATTGATGCTGTGGTTTAGCACGCGCGGTAAGCTTGCGCTTTTGCCGTCTGAGGCTGGCCAGGAAGACGCGGAGACCAGTCCCTCGCTGAATGCGGAGCCCCTTCCCGATGCCAAGCCCGCACGTCGTTCCAAGTCTCGCAAGGCGAAGAAGAAAGCGCGTAAACCCGTGCAAGAAGTGCCGCAGGCGCGCGTTTCGCTATGGGATTCCGTCCTGTCGTTTATGAGCCCGTCGTCTGTTCGCGGCGCGCAGAACTGAGCCGCCTCCTACGCCTGTTTGCGCAGCATCCAGACCTGCTCGCTGGGGTAACTGCGAGCCCATTCCGCAGAGACGCCAAAGGGTGAACCCTGCGCGTCGCTTGGAGCGGCTAGCTCTAAATAATTCTCAACGATAAAGCCCGTTTGCGAAAACAGCCGAATCCACGCGGAGATCGTAAGGTTGAACTCTACGCCGCCTGGATCGACTTCGACCGTGCGCCAGTCAAAGCGGTGCATGCCGAAGTACGGGCGTTCCAACCGGGACGTAGTATCAGAGCCGTCGGCCGGCACGCAGAGCATCTGCAGGGGGCTATTGCCCAAGAATACCAGTCGTCCGCCCGGTTGCAACAGGCGATGTGCCTCGGGGATCCAGCGGTAGGGGTCGGCCCAGATGGCCGCGCCGTATTCGCTGATGGCAAAGTCAAAGCACTCGTCGGCAAAGGGCAGCGTCTCGGCATTGCCGTGCAGCGTTTCAAAATCGAGGCCGTGCTGGCCCTGCAGGCGGCGACAGGTCGCAAGCTGGTTGGCCGAATTGTCAACGGCGGTGACGACGGCACCGCGTCGGACCATCCACGCCGAGACGTAGCCCGTTCCGCAGCCCAGTTCAATCGCGCGTTGTCCAGAGAGGCTGTCGGGCAGCAGCGGCGCTTCTGCGTTGGACACGCCCCACTGCCCCCACTGTGGTTCGGACGCCCAAAGGCGCTCTCCCGCAGCGACCCACTGGTCGGCCATGCCGTCCCAATAGCGCCGATTTTCTCGCACGTGTTCGGGTAGATCTGATGCGCTCATGGGCGTTACTCCTTTCTCCTGCTCAATCCACGATCGTTGCAACGAGGCTGCGGGCACCCCCCCGGTTGCGAAATTCACACAGATAGATACCCTGCCACGTGCCCAGACCTAGCTGGCCCTGCACGATCGGCACGCTGACGGAGCTACCTACGAGCGATGCCTTTATATGTGCGGGCATGTCATCCGACCCTTCGAGCGTATGCCTGTAATAGGGCTCGTTTTCGCGCACCAGCGCATCGAAGCTGGCGGCAAAGTCGCTGCGCACCGTGGGGTCGGCGTTCTCGTTGAGCGTGAGGCCGGCCGACGTGTGCTGAATAAAGAGGTGTAGCAGGCCCGTTATGGGCAGAGGCGGCAGGGCGGCTTCGACGTGCTGGGTCACTAGGTGAAAACCCCGCGGATAGGCCGGCAAGCAGAACGTCACTTGATCCATGTGTTCGCCTACCTCAGCGCAGACGGGCCGCTAGTTGGTCTAGCAGTAGGGTCAATTGCCCATGCTGTGCAGAGCCGTCGCCGTCTGCCAGCGCTTGGGCGAGTCCAGCCAATTCATCGGCGAGTGCACGGTCGCGCTTGCGCCATTTGCCCAGACGCTTCTCGGCGCGCTGGAGCGCGTCTGTCAGCGCGCCGATCGTTTCGGAACTGAGCGCCTGGCTGCGTCCGAGCTGGTCGACGTACGCCTGCGCCACCGTGGGCTCGTCGGGCCAGGTGATGGCAAACTGCTGCTGCGGATTGAAACCTTTGCTGTATTCGGCCAAGTGGGCTGCATCGATTTCCGCTTGCGACATGTGCTCGCTGGTGGCTAGCGCCAGTACGTCTAGCCCGCGCACTATTTCGGTGGCATAGATTCGACCGCCATACCAGTAAGACGACCAAAACCCGCCCGTAACAAGCGTTTCCTGGTCGATGGGGCCGCGATCAAAGTAGCCGATTTCGACGGGATTGGCCGAGTCGGTGAAATCGACCAGGGACAGGCCCCCCTGGTACCACGACTGAACAAATAGGTCGCGCCCCGGAACCGGCACGATCGAACCGTTGTGCGCCACGCAGTTCTCTTCTTCGGTCTGCGGGGCCGGCATCTTGAAGTAGCTGCGGAACTCGAGCTGGCCGTCGACGATATCGTATATGGCATCGGCGCCCCAGTCGAGCGGATCGTGGGCGCGGCAGCGCGGTCGGCTGCCCCCACCCCATTCGTCGGTGAAGATGACCTTGGTGCCGTCGTTGTTGAACGTGGCCGAGTGCCAGTAGGCGAAGCCGGCATCAACCGTGGCGTCCATCCGCTGCGGATTGAGTGGGTCGGAAATATCGAAGAGGATCCCGTTCCCCGAACACGCGCCGGCGGCTATGTTGCGCTCGGGAAATACGGTGATGTCGTGGCACTGGTCGGTGCGTCGCGTCTTTTGCGTATCGTCTCCGTGATCGCCGCCGCGCCAAAGGCCGGCTAAGTTGCCCGTTTCCGGATCGGCAAAGACGGCCGGACTCGCCACGATGCGCGCCTGCGACGGGTCTTCTACGGGAATCTCGATGATGTCGATGCGGAAGAGCGCCGTGCGGTCGTCGCCCGGCGTGCCGTCGACGCAGCCGGCTAGCTCTTCTTCGTCGCGAATGGAAGAAGTGCCCGAGTTATAGACGATGAGCTTGCCGTCCGGCTCGGGGCCCGAGACGACCGAGTGGGTATGTGAGCCGCGGCAGGTCTGCACGGCACCGACCTGTTTGGGTTTTTTTAGATTGCTGATGTCGAAGATGCGCAGGCCGCGAAAGCGCTCTTGGCTGACGTCTTGGTCTACTCCCTCGAGTCCGCAGTCTATGCGGCCACGCGTCTGTTCGACCGACATCAGCAGCAGGTCGCCGACAATGGAGACGTCGCCCTGGCCGCCCGGGCAGACGATGGAGCTAATGAGCTTCGGCGTGCCGTCCTTCTCTAGCTTGTACAGGTTGAAGCCGTGATAGCTGCCCACGGCCAGCACGTCGCCGTCAAAGGCCATATCCGTATTGGAAAAGCTCAGCAGAGGAGAGCGACTCTTTTTGTCTTTACCCTTTTTTGCCGTGCTGTCCGCTCCGGCTGAATCGGCAGCGGCTACGTGCAAATGGGTGCTATCGCTCGCGGCTGCTGCGGTGCTATCGGCGTTTTTTTCATCGGGTTTTTCCGGCGGAAGTCCAGCCGGGTTTTGCGGATCGAAAAAGCCTACGGGTTTGGGCAGAGAGGCAACCAGCTGCAGGTTGAGTAAGACCTGTTCTGCGTCGTCAAAGCCGGCGCCCAAGCCGACGCGAGGGTCCGTTGAAAGCGTGGCTAAGAGGGCGCTCATGCGCTCTATTTCCGCCGTCTGATCGTTGGTTATGTCGGAGGTAAATTCGAAGAGAATCGGATCGTAGGCCGAGCCGGGTTGATCGAGTAGATCATCAACCATATCGACGGCCCCTTCGTGATGGCGAATCATCAGGGTGAGAAAGAGACGGTCAAAGTCGGCGCCCTCTGATGCGGCCAGTGCGGCCATCTGTTCGGGGGTCGCCATGCCCATCTCGGCGTGCGACCTATGGGTGTGTCCGTGGTGTCCGTGCGAACTCTGTTGGACTCCGTTGCGCTCGGCCAGCCAGTCCTCCATAAACTCAATCTCGTCCGCCTGCGATGAGTTGATGCGTCCGGCGATATCGATAAGCTCGGAGCGGTTGGTGCGATCGGCTACTAGAGCAGCCATCTCGAGAGCCTGTCCGTGGTGGGGGATCATGTCCTGCACAAAGCGTATATCGTCGCGCGAATAGCTCGTGTTGGCCAGTTGGGTCGCCTGCTCCGCGCTGAGCGTGCGACCGGGCTGGCCCGGTGCCCCCGGATTGATGATCGGTGCTCTGCTATCTGCGTTCGTGTGGGCGACGAAAAGGCCGATGGCGAGGACCTTGTAGAGGCTGCTCATGTGCTTAACGGACTGGCTATGCATAGCGTTTCCCTCTTTGGGTCGGACTCTATTAGAAGAATGGTGACGAATTATAGGGGCAATTCTCTCTTTAGATACGTCTGGATATGCTCTTTGTTATCCTTCGGTGTATAGGGTTTTTCTAGGAGGGTAGAAGAAATGACAAAGTCTGCCGTGGAGCGGTTACACGCCGTGGGCACGTTGTAGAGGACGGCAATGCGCAAGAGGGCCTTGACGTCGACGTCGTGCGGCTGGACGCTGATGGGATCCCACAGAAAGATCACCACGTCTACTTCCCCTTCGCTGATCATGGCGCCCAGCTGCTGATCGCCGCCTAGGGGCCCAGATTTCAGCTTGTGAAGATCGAGGGATTGAGCGCTCTTTTCGAGCAGGGTTTTCTCAACTAACTGGCCCGTGGTGCCCGTGCACACGAGTTTGTGTTTGGCCAGCGTGTGCCAGTTGTAGCTCACCCAACCGATCAGATCGCTCTTGCAGTTGTCGTGGGCGACTAGCGCTATGCATTTTTTCATCCGTCCCTCTCAAAATGGGGGTATAGAGCGTTGGGCTACTGCCCGCGCACCGTGTGTCGGTCTTCATAGCCGCCGCGCGGGAAGTTGGTCAAGTCGAGCGCACCGGGCACGTAGTGCCAGGCCGTGCTGTAGCGCGTGCGTTCGCTCGCGTTGTCCGCCGTGCCGTGCAGTAAATTGGCCGAAAAGAGGACTACGGTGCCGGCGGGAACGGGCAGCGATACGGCCCGTTGCTCGTCGACGCGTGTCCAAGAACCGTGCGTGCTCGTATCGCGCTGGTGTTCGGCGATTTGTCCGCTGCGGTGACTGCCAGGAACGACCTGCAGGCAGCCGTTTTCCGCATCGGAATCCTGTAGATAAATGCCGCAGGAGAGGACTTCGGGCGAATCGGTGCCAAAGTAAAAGTTGTCTTGGTGCCAGTGCGTGGACGTGCCTCCGCCCGCGAGCTTGGGAAAAAACTTGGTGCCGAATACGTCGATATCGGGTCCGAGCAGCGCTTCGACTCGGTCGAGGATAGCCGCCTCTTTGGCCAGCGATAGAATGCGCGGTTCGACTAAGCAGACGCCCTGCACCTTGTGTAGCATGCCGGGGATAGGATTTTCATCTCCGTCTAATTCGAGCGAAAAAGAGTGTGCCGACTCGCTCATGTGGCGGCTGCGTTCGACGAGTTCGTCGAACACAGATAGATAGTGTGCCAGCACTGGGCCGTTGATCAGGCGCTCAAATACGAGGTAGCCTTCCTCGCGAAAGTGGACGATTTCTTCGCTGCTGAGCATATCAATTCTCCTTGCTGGGTAAGTCGATATACAGGGTGAATCTACTCCCATCGGGGCCCGCGTGCACCTCCCATCGGTCGGCAAAATGAGCTAGGTGTGCATCGACGTAGGCGTCAATGCTGGCCAGAGTTGCCGATAGGGCAAAAAAGAGAATGCGCGTATTGCGTCGGGCGATTCGATCTTCGTGCTCCTGCGGACTGCGCGCGTCGTCGAGGGCGATCTGTTCGGCTGCAGCCATGGAGAGGAGCGTCGCACTGGCGCCCGCGAAAAAGAGCGCTTTGTAGGGCTTGCCGTTGTATAGCTGTCCCCAGCCGGGTAGTATGGCTGAGCGGAGCAGAGCCGCGCGCGGTACTAGGCTATCGCTGCGCGTTTCCACGCTAAGCGCACCGTTTGCGGTCTGTGCCCGGACCTGCGTTGACGATATAACGAGGCCTAGGAGGGCAATGAGCAGGCTGCGTGCGTACAAAAAGGACTCCGGCCTTAGTCGCCGAGGAGAGCGCCTGCGGCTATTGGGTTTCCCAGCAGAAACGCGCCCGTTTCCATAGGCGCCTTGCCAGACGGCTGGACAGACTCTAGGCTGAGCGCGCCTTGCCCGCAGGCCACGTGCAGGCCGCTGCGGGCATCGGCTTGGATGATCTGGCCGGGCGTGCCCGTGCCCTCAATGGGCCGTGCGCGATGCACTTTAAGCGGCTGTCCGGCAAGCGTGGTAAACGCACCGGGAAAGGGATTAAAGCCGCGGATGCGGTTGTTGATTGAAACGGCCGATTGGGACCAGTCGATCCGTCCGTCCTCTTTGCTCAGCTTGGGTGCGCGGGTGACGCCGCGACGGTTCTGGGGCAGGGGCTTTAACGATCCGCTTTCCAGGCCGTCGACGGTCTCCAACACCATATCGGCGCCGAGGGGACACAGGCGCGTCTCGAGTTCCCCGGCCGTCTCGTCCGGTGCGATGGCTACGCGCCGCTGCACGAGGATATCGCCTGCGTCGACGCGTGGATTGAGCAGGAACGTGCTGATGCCCGTTTCCCGTTCACCGTTGGCAACGGCCCATACAATCGGGGCGGCGCCTCTATAAGCCGGCAGGAGTGAAGGGTGCAGGTTGACCGAGCCGATGCGCGGGACGGCAAGCAGTGCCTTGGGCAAAATGGAGAAGGCGACGACGACAAATAGGTCGGGTGCGAGCGCGGTGAGTTCGGCCTGCAGCTGCGCGTCATCGACGGAGTTGGGCTGGATAACGGGAACGTCCAGCGCTAGCGCGCTCTCTTTGACGGGCGGCGCGGCTAGCTTGCGTCCGCGTCCTTTGGGTCGGTCGGGATTGGTTACGGCGGCTAGCACCGTATGGCGGCTATCGGCTAGGCGTTCCAAGGTGGGCACGGCAAAATCTGGCGTGCCCATAAAGACGACCCTCACTTCGCGTCGTCGTCCTTGTTCTTAACGCGTGAAACGGCGGCGCGTGAGACTTCAATCTTCACGTTTTCGGCAATCTTCACGACCAGCACGTCGTCTTTGATGTTTTGAATAATGCCGTGAATACCGCCGCTGGTGACGATCTGATCGCCTTTTTCCAATTCGTCGATCATGCGCTGCTGCTCTTTCTGCTTTTTCATCTGCGGACGCAGTATAAGCAGATAGAGCACGACAAACATGATGGCAAAGGGCAGCAGAGAGGCAATGGGATTGGCGCTACCCCCGTCGGCAGGTGGTGCGCCCATGGCGTGGGCCGAAGTGATGAGATCGAACACGGTAAGTCCTTTCTTCTTTTGTAGACGCAAGGCATGGCGGAGTAGACTTAACAATATAACTATTTTACGCGGGTCGTCACTTGTAGATCGCCTTGGAACATTCGAGCCGTTTATCCGCTATGCATACGCGCGATCTTGACAGGGCTTCGTCTCTACGCCTATCCTCTTTGCCAGCGATAGCAAGGAGCGCAGTATGGGCAAACGGAGACCAAAAAAGGGCCGTGAAAATACGCTCAATAAACACCAGCGCGCGGCGTTTAGGCCCGGCGAAGAGCGGGTTGGGCGCGAGGAGATAGAAGAGCTGCTAGTCCTGTCGGAGAGCAGAGATCCGGAGGATCGCCTGATGGCGGCTTCCTATCTGTGTCCGTGCCACGTGCGCCGCCGCATCGACGAGGTATGGCAAGCGCTCTATCGCATGCTTGAAGACGATGATATAAAGGTGCGCCGTGCCGCTTGGCACACCTTAGAAGACGGTGGCAAGCCGGATGATCCCGCACTTGATACAATCATTGATCGCACGCTCGAACGAGAGTCCGATCGGCAGGTGCTGCAATTTGCGCGGCTCTTTGCCAAGGGGCGCAAGCGGCGTCGAGACGTGGAGTTTGCAGCTGCGGCCGTTTCCGAGTATGCAGAGCGTGGGAAATGCGATTTTTGTGGCTCGACAAATGCGGCGGTGAAAAAAGACTTTGAGACGGAGTTAAACGGCGACGGCGGTCGGCGTTTTGCGCTCGTATGCGCCGCGTGTTACGGCTCGCTGTAACACGCGAACCTACTCGCACGAAAAAAGGCCTCCCCATACTGGGGAAGCCTTTTCTGCGTTTATATAACAGAGATAACGGAGCAGCTAGCTGCGATCGCTGGCGGCGTCCGGCTCGATTTCATAGGCCGAGAGATCGACCGATTCACAGGTGATTTCAACCTGAGCAAGTGCGTGCCACTCGAGCAGTTCGTCAATGCGGAATACTTCGACGAGGCCGGGAGAGAGCTTGACAAAGAAGTCTATATGGGCATTGATCTGCCGGCTGATGCCGACGGAGCTCAAATCGTCAAAGGATTCTCTCCCCACTTCAATCAGGTGCCAGGGCAGCCACGCCGCGAGCGTTTGCGTATCGTCCATGCCGTGCGCGCAGTGAAATTCCTTTAAGAAAGGCGTGAGCGAGTTGAGCAAGTCGCGCGCGGAATCAGTGCACTCGAGATCAACCAAGGCCGAAAATTGATCTACGGCTGCATCCACTTCGCTGTATAGTCCAATCTGACACTTCATGTAGGGCTCCCATGGATTTTGCCCGGTGGCAAAGCTTCGGTATACACTAAAGAAAGCGAAAGTGGGTCGCGCGCCAAGTCCACGAAAGGTGGCGCGCGTTTGCCCGCACGACTCATCGATCGCGATAGCCGGCGAGAAAGTCGCGCTGCCACTGGGCAAAATGACCCTCAATAATAGCCTGACGCGCTTCTCGCATGAACTGTTGGAAAAAGAAGATGTTGTGAAACGTCGCTAGGTGCAAGCCCAAGAATTCGCCTGTTTGAAAAAGGTGGCGCAGGTAGGCTCGGCTGTAGTTTGTGCACGTCTTGCAGGCGCATCCCTCCTCGATGGGGGCATTGTCCTCGGCGTGCTGGGCGTTCTTTAGGCGCAGGCGCCCACTGCGCGTGAAAGCAGTGCCGTTGCGCGCGTTGCGCGTGGGCACTACGCAGTCAAACATATCGACTCCGTGCCCCACGGCCTCAACCAAGTCGTGCGGTAGGCCAACGCCCATCAGATAGCGCGGTTTATGCGCGGGTAAGTGCGGTGTCGTCGAGCGAATAACGTCAATCATCTCTTCGCGAGGTTCGCCCACGGCTAGGCCGCCAATGGCGTAGCCGGGCAAGTCCATGTCGACCAGTGCACCAGCACATTGCTGGCGTAAATCCGAGTATACGCTGCCCTGCACGATGCCGAAAAGGGCCTGTGGCGGGCGGTGACTGCGCTCCTCGCTGAGCTCCCGGTGGCGAATCCGACAGCGCTCAGCCCAGCGCAGCGTCATTTCCATGGATTTCTGTGCGTAGTCGCGCTCGCACGGGTAGGGGGTGCACTCGTCAAAGGCCATAATAATGTCGGCCCCTAAGCCGTGCTCGATTTCCATCACGCTCTCAGGAGAGAATAGGTGGTACGAGCCGTCTAAGTGCGACTGGAAGCGCACGCCCTCCTCGCTGATGGTGTTGAGGTCGCCTAGGCTGAAGACCTGAAAGCCGCCGCTGTCGGTGAGAATGGGGCGCTGCCAGTTCATAAAGGCGTGCAGGCCGCCGGCTCGGTCAATCAGTTCGTGGCCCGGTCGCAAATAGAGATGATAGGCGTTGCCGAGGATAATCTGCGCCTGCGCTTCCACGAGATCGCCTTGGTCCATTGTCTTGACGGTGGCCTGCGTGCCTACGGGCATAAATATCGGCGTTTCAATGCGGCCATGCGGCGTGTGGAGAATGCCAGCGCGGGCACCGGTTTGTTCGTCTTGGGCGATGAGTTCAAAGGTAAATGGAGCGGTCATGGTATGAGCTGTTCCAGAGAGGCAAAGCGAAAGCCGCGCTGTTCCAAGCGCGGTAAGACGCGTTCGAGTGCGAGTAGGGTGTTGGTGCGATCGTGTCCTATGCCAACGGCATGCCCCGTGCGGCTCGCCTGCGCCGCTAGGTTCCACAGGGCGGCTTCGATGGCCGCGCGATCGTCTACCTCGTCGATAAAGACGTCGCGCTGCAGGCTGGGCACTCCCAGCGATTGAGCCAGATCATAGGCAACCGAGTGCGACGTCGTGCGGCTGTCTAGAAAGAGTAACTGTCTCTTTTTCGCTTCCGCTAAGAGGGTGCGCATAATGCGCTCGTCGCGGGTTATCTTAGACCCCATGTGGTTGTTAAAACCCACCGCATTGGGAATGCGTCTCAGCGCTCGCTGCAGCACGGAGCGCACTTCGCTCTCGCTGTAGTGCGCCATAATGGCTCCATTGCCCGGGTCCTGTGCGGGATAATCGTCGGGCTCCATCGGTAGGTGGACCAGTAGGTCGTGCCCGTTTTTGCGCGCGCGGTCGGCAATGGCTGTAACCGAACCGGCATTGGGCAAGATGGCGAGAGTCACATGCTGCTGTAAATCGCAAAAGCGCTTGTACAGTCGGCTGTGTTCACCAAAGTCGTCTATGACCAGAGCGATTTGGCCGGTGCGTCTCTGTTGAGTGGTCGTTTTGAGGAAAATAGACGTGGTGTGCAGGGAATCAAAGCCGCAGGTCATCTCTACCTGCACATCGCGCTGCGTTTCGACTGCGCGCAGAACGCGTCCGCCGTATGCCTGTGCGGCCAGTGCGAGCGTTAGGTTGACCTCGGCTAGGGGCAGATCGGCGGGAACCTGCACGTAAATACGGTCTATTTCACCGCGCTGTTTGCGGATGAGCGCGGGCCACAGTCCGCGCGCCTCGAGTGCGCGATCGACTTCCTCGTAAAAGGCATCGGCAAATTGGCGTGCGCTGCTAGCGGGAGCGGGAGGAAGCTCCTCGGCCACGGTCGGTTCCGGCGGCGGCTCTTCGTGCGGGAGCGCGCGCCACTGTGCGTAGAGGGCGTAGCCAACTGAACAGCATAGAACGACGGCCGTTAGGCAGAGGTGCCATGCGGCCGAGCGCGGCTTTTTGGCCATGCTCGCCCGTCTGGAAGGTCGCTTTATCAAGAGCTAGTGCGCGACTACCTGCTTGGCGGTTCCCCAATTGAATAGCTGCGCTGGTCGCTTGCCAGCGCCACAGTCGCCCGAAAGCGGATCGTCTATCCAGCGGGTAATTCTCCACAGGCCGTCTTCGCCCAGGCGCAGCTTGTAGGTCATGACCTGGTCGACGCGAAACCCGTCGCCATTTTCGTCTAGCATCAGCATCTGCACGCGTCCGCGGAAAACCTGCCAATCCTCGTCGGGATGGCCGTCGGGATCGCCCTCAAAGGCGTCGGGGAAGTCGGGACCCAGTTCAACGCTGCGGCGGATAAGCTGGAAATCGAACTCGAAGGAGCGAAAAATATCAAAAATACCGGGACGCGAGCCGTCGCGACTGCCACCGAGAAACTCGAGCTCCTGTTCGAGGCCATTTTCCAAGACGATATCGCCCGCGCAGTCGGTCTCTGTAAACCAGAACCCGGGATCTAGAACGGTCTCATAGAGGTCCTTGTCTCGGTCGCGCATAGCGCGCGCCAAGTTGTCCATGAGGATTTCGGGCGTAGTCGCATCTGGGGCGGGCCCCTGAATTTCACCGGCACCTGCCTGTTTGTCCGGTGCGAAGGGGTTGCCGCAGCCGCCGAGTGCTACGAGGGCCAAGAGGGCAATAGACAAGGCCATTGGGCGCATTAAACGGCTCCTTTGTTTGTTTTATCCATGCAAAACTTTGATCAGATATAATATAATGCGTTTCTCGTTAAAGAAACCCGCAGGAGATGCGCGTCGTACCATTGGGGATTCCAGCTAGCGGGAAAAGAGCGCGCGAAGCTCGCCCCAAGAGAACTTGGCAGAGGCGCGATCGCGTATGTCTCGCCACTGATCGATGTTCCATACGGGGTTCTCCGCCGTCGGCGTGCTCAGATCTATTTCCATGTATCCCTTAATGGCTATTACGTTTCCAGCAGACGCACCTTCCTCGGAAGGAGTTTCGGTAAATTCGATTTCGTAGGGAAAAATAAACGTCTCACTAAGCTGGTCAGCCGACGGAATGCGTTCGTCAAAAGAGGACTGAAACCAGCGTATAAAACGGACACTCTGCGTGCGTTCGGGGTCTAGGATTGCGCGGGCAAAATCGCGTTCTTGTGCAACGCCCCAAACGGTATCCTTTGCCGTGTCGTAGATCTCAGGATGCCGCTGCAGATCTTCCTCATCTGGAACAAAGGAGAAGCTCTCCGTCAGCTGTTCCATGTACTGTTCGGGGTTGCGGCTCTCTGGCTGCGCGGTAAAAATCGTGCGCAGATTGTTCAGCACGTACTCGGGCCGCGTGCGCTCGAGTAGAAAGAGCTGCTGACCGCTCGGGCATTCGGGTGTTTGGGTTGCGAACGGATTAGCCGAATCGGTCTGTTCGCCGGCAATGGCGCTGGCGCAGTGCGGAAAAAGCAGAGTGCTCGTCTCCGGTCCGCAGCGGCAGTCTGCCTGGTCGGAGTCGCCTAGGCCGCAGCCGTTCAGCGTGGCTGCCAGGAGGCCGATGGCGCCTAGTAAGACGTTGAGAACGGGACGGGAGAAAAGCACAGGGCAAATACGATCAGGCAGAGATAGCCAATCCAGCGCCGCTTGCGATCCAGCTTGGTATACGAATCGAAGGGCGCAGGATGGTCCTTGCCAAAGAGCGTGAGAAAAAAGGCCAGGGCAAGCCAGCCGGGCCAGCCCGACGGCCACGAGGGAAACCAGACCATGGCAACTATGCCGTACAGTCCCATCGCAACGAGCACGACGAAGGCCAGGCGTGCAATGCGCCTGTGCCAGCGCGCAAAGAGGGCATACGTGATGTGTCCCCCATCGAGCTGACCGATGGGAAAGAGGTTAAACGCCGTAATAAAGAGACCAACCCAGCCGGCAAAGGCAATGGGGTCGAGCAAGACGTGCTGCTGTGGACTGAGAGGGGGCAGGACAACGTGCGCAATTGCGCTGAACAGGAGCGGAGCACCCAGCTCAATGGGGGGACTGTAAACGTAGTCGTTGGAAATGATCTGCGACCGCATAAGTCCCCAAATGCAGGCCCCCACGGCTACCGCGAACCCGGCCAGTGGGCCGGCTGCGCCAATGTCGAGCAGTGCGCGCTTGTGCGGAATGGCCGAGCGGATCTTGATTACGGCGCCCAGCGTGCCGAGAAACGATACGTAGGGCAGCGGCAAAAAGTAGGGCAGAGAAGCCTTCACGCCCCAGCTGCGGGCGGCAAAATAGTGCCCGAACTCGTGCACGGTCAGAATCGTCAGCAGCGTAGCGGCAAAGGGAACGCCTTCGATAAGATGCACCAGCGTGCGAAGCGAAACGAGTGGGTCAACGCCTTGCTGCATGGCCCCGGCCGCCATCATGGACAGGAGCGTCAGCACAAAGAGGACGCCGTGCATCCAGACCCTCGTTGGCTCGTCGGCAGGTAGAGGCGGCGGCGTGGAAGACGTTGGTCGATAGACGGCCGCCGGGACGGGCGTCGGCATTGGACGCGGAGCCAACGGGGGACGTGTTTTGCGCCATAGGTTCATCGGGCTGCCGTCCCCCCGTTAAACTGGAGGCTCAGCTGGTGTGCCTGACCGAGTCCGTCGGAGAAGGGCATATAGGCGTAGTCGACGGACCACGAACGGACGCGGATGCGCACTCCACCCGATAGGCCGCGGTTTTCTGCCGTTTGGTAGCCCAGGCGCAGGGCCAAGAACGGCTGGGCCCAATACTGTCCTCCGGCATGAAAGCTGAGGTCGGTCTCGCGCGCCTTTTGCACTTCGACGCCCAAGAGCAGGTCCTGCACGCCGCCGTACGTCAGGCCGATGCGCCCTTCTGTGGGCAAGGGAGTTGCGAGCCGCTCGAGTCGATTCATGGCTCCTGCATTGAGTAGGGCCGCGCCCGCCAAGAGATGATCCCCAAGGGGGTAGAGCAAGCCTACATCAACGCCGTAGCCAACGGCCGAATGGGTTGAAATTGACTGGTGCAGCAGTTTCAGCTGGGCACCCAGGCGCATTTCACTGGCTAGGCGACGTGTATAAGCGACACCCGCGGCTAGGTCATACGCACCAAACGTGCCCAGCGGCTGGCTGCTGGGGCCCGTGCGATATTCGAGTCCATCGGCCTGCCAGATCTGTGCGCGCAGGGCCCAGGCACTGTGCGTGCCCTGTTTGACCGCGTGCAGGTGCTGCTGTTCGATATCTCCTATCCAAGCGTTGTGCGAAAACGCATAGGCTCGTTGGGTCGTGGCAGAGAGGGCGGCTGGGTTGGCGGCCTCGGGGCCTTGTAGAGCCGCACTCAAATTCGCCATGCCCGCCGGTCGCGCGCTGCCGCTCAGGCGCAAGGACGGAAACCCCGCCGTTTGTGCAGAGACGTGCAGAGGACTCAGCAGCGCGATGACGAGAAGGAGGTGACGCATGTTAGAAAGACACCTCTAAGCCAACGGTTGTGCGCGCATCGACGCCGATGGGATCGGTGCTGTAGGCGTAGTGGAACTGCAGCCTTTGACTGCGCATGGGCCTCAGGCTTAGTCCGGCCGATAGCTGACCCAAGGCCTCTTCGCCGCCCATGTCGCGCAGGCCGGACCGCAGCGTGAGCAGGGGACTCACCGTCCATTCACCGCCCACGTGCGCTCTGGTTTCATCGCCTTGGGTAACTTCGAAGCCCAGCGTCCCCTGAGCGAAGGGACGGTAGGCGATACCGGCCGATAGCACGCGGGGCAGCGGGTCTTCCGTGCTGCTGCTCTGCCCGTTGGTCAGGCGCACCTTCCAGTTGAGCGAAGCGCTCAGATTGCGCGCTGCTACGCCTAGCGTGAGCCGTTTTCCAAGCGCGTACTGTAAACCGACGTCGAACCCGTGTCCGTTGGCCGTTGAAGCATCTGAAAATGGAGCTTCTATGCGCTGGTCAAAAATCTTCATGGCAAAGCCGATGCTCAGCTTATCTCCTAAGCTGCGTCCGGTTGCCACGAGAAAGGCGTTGGAGACGTCGCTAACGGAACCGGTGCGCTGACCGCTGGCCGTGCGCCCTTCTATGTCTCCCGTGCTGGCGTGCAGCCAGGCGAAGCCAAAGCCCATATCGCCGCGCGGGTTAAGCGCGACCGAGGCCGTGTTAACGCGTCGGTCGAGGGCGAGCGTTTGCATGGACGTCTGTCCAGCCAACCCCTGTGCGCGAGACAGGCCGGCTGGGTTCCAATAGGGGGCATCTGGCCCGGCGGCCACGGCATTGAAGGCACCCCCCATGCCGAGCGCGCGCGTGCCGAGGCCGGTCTCTAAGAAGGCGCCGGCAAAATCGGCGGCCTGCAGCGGCGTGCATAGAAGTGCGAGAGCGCAGAGGCCTATGGAAAGCGCATTACTCAATCTAAGACCACCACTTTGCCAAAGGCCCGTTGGCCGGAGTCGGTTTGTATGCGGTAGAAATAGGTGCCGTTGGCGACGGACTGCCCGCTATCGTCGCTGCCGTCCCAGGGCACTTGGTGATCGATGTTGCCAGAAAAGCGGGTGCCGCTCGCTAGCGTGCGCACCTTGCGGCTGGCAAAATCGTATATGTCGATGTCTACGCCCGCGTCTTCCTGCAGGCTGAAAACGATGAGCGCGCGATCGCCGGCCGAAGGTGAGAAGGGGTTGGGCGCTGCGTAGGTGACGGCCGTGCTGTCGCGCACGCCGCCCCCGCCGACAAAGGTGTCCGTGTCTAGAGTGCGCACGCGCACTAGGTCGCGAATGATGCGCCAGCTAGACCCTTCGTCTATGCTGCGTCCCAGTCCATTTTCCGCGCCGGCCCACAGCACGCGGCCCTCGTCTGATGGAAGGGTCTCCAAGCCGACAAACGTGCCGCTTAGCGATTCACCGCTGGTCACTTCTACGGCTTCCCATGCGGGGTCGTCGTAGGCTCTCCTGAGCAGTCCCTGGCTAGTGGCCGCCCAGGCAAAGCCCTCGGTAAAGGCAAAGTTCCAGGCGAAGGTCGTGCCCGTCACCGTCCACGTTGCTCCGCTGTCGAGGCTGTAGGCCATGGAGGCGGTTTCCCCGGGCAGGCCCGTTACGTTGGTTCCCACCCATAGGATGGAGGTGCCGTCTGCCGCGATCTGTCGTTCTACAGAGAGCACCCAATTGGCGCCAATCTGTCCGGGTATAACCCCACCTTCTCGGTCGAGACGTACTTTGGTATTTCGCCAAGTCTGTCCACCGTCAAAGGAGCGCGTCAAGCCGCTGGAAGTTCCGACCCAGACGGTATCTCCGTAGGCCAAGACAGAGAACGTGCGGTGCAGCAGCCCCTGACTGGCTAGGCTGTCAGAAGCGGCCAGTGCCTCGATGACAAGCGCGGGGTCAGCGCCGGCGTTGGCCAAACTGTCGGCCAGAATGCGCAGACTATCGGCGGCTGTATCGCGTGCGAAATAGACGATATCGTCCGCTCCGTCCGGCAACACGCGCTGCCAGCGCGTCCCGTCGTCGCTCAGTCGCACCGTCGAACCCGCAAAAAACGCTGCCCAGACTTCGCCTTCTCCGATCGATAGGCCAAAGCAGCCGTTGTCAATCTGCGTGCCAGGGCCGCGCTCAAAGCTGGGAATCTGCGGATTGAAAATGGCTTCGTTGGGAATATGCGTCCAGGTGCTACCCGCATCGTGAGAGAAGCTCAGCCCCGTGCCCATCTGTCGCGTTCCAATGCTCGTGGTGGTATCGACAATCGTTGCGACCCACACGGTATCACCTACCGCATCTAGCGCACTAATGGAGCCGCGTCCCAGTCCGTTCAGGCTAGTGAAAGTCACCCAATCGCCCGCCGAAGTGCCGGCGGCCTGACGGGGGTCGAGGCGTGCCACGCCACTTTCAGTCGCGGCCCACAGATAGCGACCACTCCACGCGATGTCGCCTATTTCCGTCCCGAATAGCCCTGAAATAGGCTCGGTCGGCGCAGCGCTCTGGTGAAAGCGCTGCGGGAGAGCGTCCGCTGTGTGCGAAGAGACTAGGAGACACAGGAGCGCGATGGCACAGGACCATCGAGTCATACAGAGGGCTCGATTCAGTATAGACATACGGTTTGAGCAGTGTGGGCTAGGCGGCATAGCGCGCAGCGCGAGCGCGCATCGCTTCAATGGCTTCGTAGCCGATGCCATAGTCGCCGATGCGCGTACCGTGCGCATCTCCGTGGCTGTCGGATCCGCCCGATATGAGCAGATTGTTCCGCTGGGCCAGCTGGGTGTAAAAGTCAATTTGGGGCGGTTGATGAGCGGGATGAAAGACTTCAATGCCGTCCAGTCCGAAGCCGATCAACTGCTGGATGACGGCGTCGGGTAGGCTGTGTCCAGGATGGGCCAGAAAGGTTACGCCGCCGGCGCGATGCACGCGCGCGATGACCTCTTGGGCCGAAATATGAGGCTTGGCGCGAAACGCCGGTGCGCGGTCGCCGATGTAGCGGTTAAACGCTTCGTCTTTGTCGGCAACGAGCCCTTTTTCAATCATGACGGCGGCAATGTGGGGCCGGCCCAGTGGACTGCCCTGTGCTCTGTCTAACACCTCTTCTAGCTCGATACTCAGGCCCATATCGTTGAGCCTCTCTACAATGGCCACGCCGCGCTGGCGCCGCGCCTGATGCACCTGGCTGAGGCCGCTGTTGAGCTCTTCGTTGTTCCAGTCCATCAGATAGGCCAATAGGTGGACTTCTCGTTCGCGCACGTGCGCGCTGAGCTCGCTTCCGGCAATGACCTCAACCCCAAGCTGTTTGCCCGCTTCAATGGCTTCATCGATCCCTTCGACGGTGTCGTGATCTGTCAGGCTCAGCGCCTGTAGACCGGCATCGCGGGCCTCTTCCACGGCCTGCGTGGGAGTCCGCATGCCATCCGAACAGAAGGAATGCGTATGGAGGTCGGCCAAGTTGTAGCGCACTGTTGCCTCTCCTGTGCGTGGAATGGGCTGCGCGAAGCGCCGTGCAAACGGTTTAATTCGAGAACGGATAGAACGAATATATAAGAAAATAGATTTAATGGATGGCATCAAGGCGTGGAGTGCGAGATCTTGCAGATCAGTTTCTACTCATTTGGATGAGCAGGTTGCCGTACTTGGTGCGCATCTTATTCAAGGCGCGGTCTCGCAGCTGGCGCACGCGTTCCCGAGTTAGGCCCAGGTGCACGCCTATCTCCTGCAGCGTGGTGTCCTCGTTGCCGTCTAGGCCAAAGTAGCAGCGGATGATATAGTCTTCGCGCTCGTCTAGTATGCCGAGGCACTTCTTCAGCGTTGTCTCCAGCAGTTGGCGCTCCAAATCGCCTTCGAGATCGATGTGTTCATCTCGCAGGTGCGCCATATGCGGTTGGTCCTCGTCGGCAAAGGCCGGTCCGTCGAGTGAGAGGTCGCCGCTGCTGGCCCACAGCGCGTTGCGGGTTCGCTCTGGGCTCATTTCGGTGTCTTCTGCAATCTCGTCTAGCGTCGGCGTGCGCCCCAGCTGTTGGCTGAGGGAGTTCGTCCGTTTCTCCACTTTCTGTAGATCGCTTATCTGGCTCATGGGGGGCCGCGCTATCTTGCTGCCCTCCGCTATTGCTTTGAGGATGGCTTGGCGAATCCACCAAACGGCATAGGTGATAAATTTGAAGCCGCGCGTTTCGTCAAAGCGCTTGATGGCTTCTATCAGACCTACATTGCCTTCGGAGATCAGCTCGATAAAAGACAGGCCGCGCCCGTTGTACTCTTTGGCGATGCGCACGACAAAGCGCAGATTGGACTGGACTAATTCGTCAATCGCCTGCTGGTCTCCCTGATGGGCCAGCCCAAAGAGCTCGCCTTCGCGCTGTCGACTCAGTGGTTCGAAGTGCTGGATGTCGCGCCAGTAGGCTGCGATGGAATCATTCGGTGTTTGCATGGGCTCAGCTATGGGTTAAGAGGGGTGTCTACCCCCATAGAACGAGCGATGCCTGTGAGAAGTTCCGCACTTAGCGCACAGGGCGTTTAGGCCGTGGTGCGACGTCGTGCAGGCGGTGCGTTAGGCGAGCTGCTTACAAAAGTGCTCGTATGCGGCGTCCCAACCTTGGCCGGAGGCCGGCGCGTAATATGCGGGCGCGAAAGAGGTGCGCACGACCTGGCGTGCCTCGTCGAGGGAACCGACCTCTCCCAAGCCGAGTGCCTGCACCATGAGGTTGCCGATGGCCGTAGCTTCGACCGGTCCTGCAACGACGGGCCGCTGCGTGGCGTCGGCCGTGAACTGGCAGAGCAGCTGGTTTTGGATGCCGCCGCCGACGATGTGGATGCGCCCCAAACGCCGTTTAAACAGACCTTCTAAGGAGTCCAGAACATAGCGGTATTTAAGGGCCAGCGCCTCGAGCGCCAGTCGAACGATCGCGCCCGGTTCCTCTGGCACCGTTTGACCGGTTTCCCCGCAGTAGGCGCGGATGCGTGCGGGCATGTCGCCCGGCGTGATAAAACGCTCGTCATCGGGGTCTATAACGGCCGTAAATGCGGGCGCGCGGGCGGCCATTTCCGTTAGTTCCGCATAGCTGTACGATTGACCTTCGCGCTCCCACTGGCGCCTGCATTCCTGCACGAGCCACAGGCCCATAATATTTTTTAAGAAGCGATAGGTGCGCCCGACGCCGCCCTCGTTGGTAAAATTATGCGCTAAGGCGCTTTCGCTCAGTATGGGGGCCTCTATTTCTGCGCCCATGAGAGACCAGGTCCCCGAGCTGATATAGGCATAGTCGGTGTCTTCCGTCGGCACGGCAGCCACGGCCGAGCCAGTGTCGTGCGTGGCGGGTGCGATAAACGGAACGGGCTGTATGCCAAGCTCCTGAGAGATCGAGTCGGTCAGGTGGCCAATGTGCGTTGCCGGCTCGACGATCTCGGGGAGAAAGTGGTGAGGTAGGTCGAACCTATCCAACAGCGTTCGGGCCCAATCGCCCGTGCTGGGATTATAGAATTGCGTGGTCGTGGCGTTGGAAAACTCGCACACCTTGGCACCGGTAAAGAAAAAGTTAAAGAGGTCCCCCATGAGCAGCAGGGTGTGAGCCTGGTCCAGCAGCGGCGACGAGCGCATGGCCAGCAGCTGGTAGAGCGTGTTGAACTTCATGAATTGAATGCCGGTTTGGGCAAAAATCTCTTCGCGCGGCACCCGTGAAAACGCTTCTTCTAGCAGGCCGTCGGTGCGCGGGTCGCGGTAGTTGCGCGGGTTGTCGAGCAGCGCGTCTCCCGGCCCTAGCAGCGCAAAGTCTACGCCCCAAGTATCAATGCCCACAGAGTCTAGCGTTCCGCCCTGCGCCTTAGCGGCTAGGCCTAGCCCCTCCTTCATTTCCGAGAAGAGCCCGAGCGGATTCCAGTAGAGTCGATCGAGAATTTGGACGGGGCCGTTGCCGAAGCGGTGCTTCTCCTCAAGCTGCAGGCGCTCGCCGTCGAAATGTCCCAGTATGGCCCGGCCGCTCTCAGCCCCTAGGTCAAAAGCCAGCATAGTGCGCGTGCTCATAGGTAGTTCAGTCCCAGTTCGGCGACGAGGTCGCGCGTTTCGGTATCGAGCAGAGCGCATATGAGGGCAAAGCCCAGGTCGCGCTCTAGCTCGTTGGCATAGGTGGTGTGTTCATCGCGGAAGTTGAGGCGCTGAAAGCCGAGCACGGCCCGTTTAAAATCGTCGGGTCGGTCATAGAGCACGAGATGGGCGATCTCGCGGTTGGCGAGGGCCTCTTCTATAAAGTCTGAGCCGAAAACCTCTTCGAGTGCGTTGCGTAGCTGTCGGTGTAGCATCAGAAAGGATAGACCCGGTCTAATGAGCGTTTGATTTGACTGCTGCGGGCTGTGCGCGTTTGGTCCAGCACAAAGTGTATGGTCGGACGCGAACGCCAGTATGCCCACACGGCTTCGGGCGTAAGCGTGGGTATGCGAGATCCCAGGTGGAAAACGACAAAGGCGCGAAGAAAGGTTTTCAGCATGATGTGTTAAATGAGTGCTCCACGACGCGTTAGCGCAAGCGCCCCTGCCGCCTCGAGCCGCCCTTAGAAGTAGCGGGCAATGCGCTCTTCGATGCGCTCTAGTATGGGCTGATCGCCCAACTCGGCCTCGAATGTTTGGCCGGTAATCCGTTCATACAGGTCGATGTAGCGCTCGGCGACCTGCGTGCGGATCTCGTCGTCCAGCTGTGGAATATGGCTATCGGATATGCCCTTTTCACGCAGCCACAAGCGCAGGAATTCCTTGTCGAGATTGTCCGGCTCTTCGCCGCGACCGTGCCGCTCGGCGTAGGAATCCGCAATCCAGAAGCGCGAGGAGTCTGGCGTGTGCACCTCGTCGGCGAGCGTCACGTTG
>Ga0181587_10000913_pt1 | contig 24453 bp, 22 predicted proteins | sample 071ome_27_FD_132463 | JGI IMG/M metagenome (GOLD analysis project Ga0181587, IMG submission 132463) | Coastal salt marsh microbial communities from the Groves Creek Marsh, Skidaway Island, Georgia - 071409AT metaG (megahit assembly) | ecosystem: Environmental > Aquatic > Marine > Intertidal... | reverse complement strand
TGAGATCGTCAGTCAGCACCGCATGCATTTGGCGCGGATCGATCCCGCCGCCTTGATCGCCGAGATCGTCGTCAAAGATGATCTCCACCAGGGCAGCGTACCAAGCGGCAAATACAAGCGGCGCGGCGGCGTTGGCGTCCATCCGAAAATCCCAATCGGTCAACGTGTCGCGGGCCTCCTGGGCTGCGGCACTAACGGAGATATCGCCCAACCGGGCGATCATCGCGGGCACCAGCCGTCGGGCCATGGTGGACACCGTATCGGCCTGCAGTGTGCCGTGGGTGTGCAGGTCGCCGCCCAGGTCGCGCCGCAGGGCTTCGTCAAGCCGTTCGGCGCGAAACGGCGGCTCCCAATCCGCGCTAATGAAGTAGGGGTAATCCGGGCCAACGATCCGGTTGTTCGCGTTTAGCAACATGCCGTCCGCGGCGCCTCGTTGTTGGGGCAGCGCGTCGAACGGCACGAACCCGGTCCAATCGTTGTCCGGTATCCGGCCCGGCACCAAGCCGCGCCCGACCCGTCGTACCGGGACCAGTCCCGGCGCAAAGAACCCGATGGTCCCTTCGGTATCGGCATAGAGGATGTTCTGTTGGGGCGCGCCGTAGGATCGCAGCGCTTCGCGAAACGACGACCAGTCGGTTGCCCGGTTGAGGGCGTACATCGCGGCCGCGGTTCGATCCGCATCGTTCAAAAACGCCGCCTGCAGCACCACAACCGCGTCCGATCCGGCGCGATCCGCTGCGCGGGCCAAGACATCCGATAGAACAGGCCCAAAGTCGGTCTCGCGCACCTGCAAGACTTGGTCGCGACCGAATCGCACCCCGATATGTTCCTCCCTTACCGTGAACGGGCGGCGCGCATCGCCCACGCGGTACTGCGTTGGGTCTGCGGCGTGGACGTCGAGAACCACGAGGTCGGTGAGATCGCCGTACGTCGTTGTCAGGCCCCACGCGATGCGTCCGTTATGCCCCACGAGGTGCACCGGCATGCCCGGCACCGTGCCGCCGGTGACCGACAATCCGGGGGCTTCCAGCGAGGCGAGGTACCAAATCCCCGGCGCGGTCAGCCCAAGGTGCGGGTCGTTCGCGAGGATCGGTTTGCCGCTATCGGTATGTCGCCCGTCGACCGCCCAGGCATTGGACGCGCGTCGTGGTTGGACGAGCGACGGCACCGCGGCCAAAAGGTGCGTTGCCGCAACGGGCAGGTCCGCGGCTTCGGTCAACGTCGTCGGCCCATCGGGCAACCCGGTCGGCATCAGGAAATCGACGTCTTCGGGCGTTCGCCGATCCAGGAGCGCCGCCCGTCGCAATTCCTCGAACCAATTGCCGCCCAGCAGCAAGGCCAACACCTTGCCCAGCACCAGCGAATCGGCCGGCTCCCAAGGCGTAGGCGCGTAGGCCAACAACGTGAACTCGGGCGGCCACGGCCCCTCATGCCGATCGATATAGGCGTTCACGCCGGCGGCGTAGGCTCGTAATGCGTCCTGAACCGGCGGCGGCAACGCATCGGCTTGGCGTTCGGCGCTGCGATAGAGGCCGATCGTGCGCATGAAACGGTCGACCGTCAGGCCCGGGGCGCCGATCACCTCGGCAACGCGCCCGGCGCCGATGCGTCGATAGGTATCCATTTGCCAAAGCCGGTCCTGGGCATGGGCGAACCCGAGGGCGAAATAGGCGTCGTTCTGCGAGCTGGCGACAATGCGCGTCCCGCCCACCGCGTCGCGGATGATCTCGACCGGTTCGCTCACTGCTGCGTCGATCCGCCCCGTCCATTGCGGCAGCGACGTGCTCAGCCACAGCCCGACCCCGACCAGCGCGACGATTCCCCCCGCCAGGACAATGATCGTGCCGCGAAACAAGGTACGCACGATCCTGATCATGGGTGCGTCGCACGGCCGGCACGGCGCACGCCTGTTAACCGGTTAACCAAGAGAAAACGGCTTTTTCGGCGTGCGATTTGCATCACTTGCCGCATCGTCTTTCGATCAAACCAACCTCCGGGGCCCTTGTGGAAAGACCTATCGTACTTTTCGGCGGAACCGGCCAGATTGGCCGGGAATTACGCCTCCAGCTGGGCGCGTGGTGGCCGGTACTGGCGCCGCCCCGCGACCAGGTCAATCTTGCCCGCCCGGAAGAAGTCGCCACCTACCTACGCCTCGCGCGCCCGGCCCTTATCGTTAACGCCGCGGCCTTCACCGACGTCGATGCCGCGGAGGCGGACGCCACCACGGCGATGACCGTCAACGGGCACATCCCCCTAATGCTCGCGGAAGAGGCCTTCGACCGCAACATCGGCCTGGTCCACTTTTCGACGGACCAGGTGTTCGATGGCCGGCGAGGCGCCGACCCCGCGCCCTATCGCGAAGGCGATGCGCCCAATCCGCTCAACGTCTACGGCCGCAGTATGCTGCGCGGCGAATCGGCGATCGCCTATACCGATCCGCCGCATCTGATCTTTCGCACCAGCCGGGTGTTCGGGTTGCGCGGCAGCAATTTCTTGATGGACTTGGTGGCCTTGGCGAGCACCCACGACGATATCAATGTGGTCGACGATCAAATCGGCAGCCCGACCTGGTCGCGGGCGATCGCCATCGCGGTCAACAACATCCTAAAGGATCTCGATGCACCGCGATCGCCGGCGGCGATGCGGGAACGCAGCGGCATCTATCATTTGGCGGCGGCGGGTGCCGTTAGCTGGCACGGCTTTGCCGAGCTCATCTTGTCGCAAGCGCCGGCAAGCCCTTATGTCGCACTTGCGGCTGATCGGCATCCCGTGTTGCGGGCGATCTCGTCGGATACCTATCCGTTCCGCGCGATGCGACCGATCTATACCGCGCTCAGCAGTCGCGCGGCGGCGGACGTTTTCGGCGTGGATTTGCCGCCTTGGCAACAGCAGCTCGAGACTTGCCTGCGTACCCAACCCGCCTAACCGTCATAGGCCGTGGTCGCATATCCCGCGCCGTCGAAAGCGTTAAGCAACCGGTCGCGCCACCGGCGAACCGGGTCGTCTTCTTCCAAGACTTTGAACGGGCTGATGCTGCGGACCCATTGAAACGCGCCAAACACGATGTAGTCGGCGAAGGCGGGCGCGTCCCCGGCCAAGAACGGCTGTTCCGCAAGCGTCAGCCGCAGCGGCGTCAGCGCGTTGCGCGCCACCAGAACATCCGAATCGCGATGGGCTTGAACGGCGGCAAAGGAGTGATCGAATCGCGCCGACCGGGTCTCCAAAAAATAGTCACGATCCTCGTCGGCCAAGTGCTGGTAGATATCGTCGATCACCAAAGGTTGAAGCGCGGCGTGCACCACGCTGTTGGTCCAATGGTTGATCATGCGCGCCTCGCCGCGTGCGATCTCGTTGCCGAACAGCGCCGGCCGGTCGGCGTAGTTGTCGTCGAGGTAGCAGGCTATATCGAACGACTCGACGACGGTGGTATCGCCGTCGACCAGGACCGGTACCTTGCCTTGTCCCGAAAACGCGATGATTTCCTTGTCGGTAAACCGAACAGGCACAAAATCCGCCTCTAGCCCCTTGTGCGCCAGCGCCATCCGAATGCGCCAGCAATAGGGGCTAAAGCGGCGATCGTCCTTACCGGTCAACTCGTACAACGTCAGGGTCATGCATCGTTCCTCGGGACAGATTGGAGTCGCCACCGCCGGTCGGGGCGCGCTAGCCTTGTGGTCAAGCTTGCCCGCCGATACTACGGCGGCGTTTTTGCAACGGGAAGGAAATGACCATGGCCACAGTCGAGATCTTCAGCGCCGAGGTGTGCCCCTACGCGCACCGTACGCGGCTCGTGTTGATGCACAAAGGCGTCGATTTTTCGCTCACCGAAATCGATCTTTCCGACAAACCCGATTGGTTTGCCGAGGTCTCGCCCTACGGCAAGGTGCCGTCGATCCGCCACGACGGGCGTATCGTCTACGAATCCGCCATCATCAACGAGTACCTCGACGAGGTCTTTCCCGAACCCGCGCTCATGCCGTCCGATCCTCACACGCGCGCCATAGCGCGAATCTGGGTCGATTACGGCAACACCCGTTTCAACGTCGCGTCTTACAAGCTTATGCGTGAAAACGACACCGCGGCGCAGGGCGCCTTGCGGGAGGAACTCGATGCCTGCCTAACGTTTATGGAAGACGGAATGGCGAAGCTCGGCGCGGGCCCGTATTTGCTTGGCGCATCTCCCAGCCTTATCGACTTCAGCTATTACCCGTTCTTCGAGCGCTTTTGTAACATCGAGCACTATCGCGGCTACCGGGTTCCGTCATCCTGCGAACGGATATTGACGTGGATCGACACGATGAAAGCGCTCCCCATCGTGCGCGAGATCGCCAACGCGCCCGCGTTCTACATCGAACGCGCCAAAGCCTACGCTCAACCCACCGCGCAAGCGGCCGCATAGCGCCTTACCGGGCAAATACGCCAACGGCCCCTGGTCGCGGGGCCGCTGGCGCTGAGAGAGTAGAATAACGTCGGGAAATTGACCCGGTCGCGTAGGTGACACCAAGTCTGGGGGAACGCTCGCTTGGTGTCGGCGACCGGGTCAGGAGGGCCGACGCCTAGTAATATTGGGGGGCAATGGGGCGCATGCAGGGCCGAAATTGGGCGATTCTGTGATTTCGTCACCCCAAGGCTGGACACTGCTCGAGACGGGCCGGTCGGCGTTGCCCTAGGCGAACCCGCAGGCCTATCATTGGAGACGGGGAGGGTCCCATTTGGGGCCGGCTACAAGTCGGGGAGACACCGCGACGATGCGCCAGTTGCCGATATTGCGTTTCAAACGCCAGGACCGCCAGACATGGTAGAGGTCCATGCCATTCACCAACGGGAGCCCGGGTCGCATCAGAACCGCTCCCGTTTTTCGTTTCCGGTCTTTTTCGACCGCACCGAGCTCAACCAGATTTTGTCGGTCTATAGCCGCCGGGTCATTGCCGGCGACTGGTGCGACTATGCTTTCAACGAAGGTCGTCACGAGGCGACGTTCGCCATCTACAAAAAACGATCTCGCGTACCGGTCTTTCGCGTCGTTAAACGGCGGTCCGGTAAGGCGCGTTATGCGGTGCTCGACGCCGGTGGTCAGGTCCTACGGATGAGCGCCGAACTGTCCGCGGTGTTGGGCATCCTTGCCGGCAAGCGCCGTCTCAATCTGGTCTAGCCGTCGGTTTGATCTGACGCAGCCGCGTTAGCGACGCGATCTGCCACACTGGCCGCCCGATCATCGGTAGCTACGCACGTGGACCTTTTCCTGCCTCTCTTTGTCATCCTGATTGTTGCCCGCCTCTTGGGTGAGGTCAGTCTGCGATTCGGTCAACCTCAACTCCTGGGCGAAATCGGCGCCGGGGTCTTGATCGGGTTGGCGGCGCCCTTTATCTCGCCGTTGCTGCCGGGCCTGGCTGACATCGCCCATAGCGTGCCGGTTCAGCTGGTCGCGGAGTTCGGGATCTTTTTCCTCATTTTGCTGGTTGGGATCGAAATGCAACCCGGCGAAATGCGCCGCGCCTCTCGATCGTCGTTTTTCGTCGCGCTCGGCGGCGTGGCGGTGCCGTTGGCCGCGGGGTTGCTCCTCGGCTTTATGTTCCTGCCCAACACTCCGGCGCAACCTGCCCAAGCGCTTTTCATCGGCGTCGCGTTGTCGATCACGGCAGTCGCGGTCGCGGGCCGCGTGCTGAACGATTTCGGATTGCTGCATCATCCGATCGGGCGGACCATCATCGCTGCCGCAGTGTTTGATGACATTCTGGGTTTGATCCTGTTAGCGGTGCTAACGGCGGTCATCGCCACGGGCGCGATCCCGCCCGTCGCCGACCTCGTCTGGCTACTGATCAAGGTCGGAATCTTCTTCGCCGCCACCATCGGCGGCAGCCGATATTTCTACCCCTGGGCAATGCGCGCGTTAGGTGCCGCCCACTCCAGAGCCGCCGGGTTCACCGCGCTTTTGGTCGTGGCGTTTGCCTTTGCAGTGTTGGCCGAGTTGATGGGCATGCACTTCATCATGGGCGCGTTTGTCGCGGGTTTGTTTTTCGAGAAACGCCTCGTCGGGGCGTCCGAATACGAAGGCATTCGTGACGGCATGGGGGTCTTCACCTACGGCCTTTTGGCGCCGGTGTTCTTCGCCGGGATTGGACTACAGATCGATTTGTCGGCGTTGTGGAACGTTCCCGGTTTTCTGGCCGTGCTAATCGCTGCGGCGGTTATCGGCAAGCTCGTGGGTTGCGGCGTGGCGGCGCGATTGTCGGGAATGGCCGTACGCGATTCCACCGCCGTGGGGATCGGCATGTCGGGCCGTGGTGCGGTCGAGATCGTCGTGGCCAGTATCGCGCTCCAGGCCGGCCTCTTCGTTCAGGGTCACGACAGCCCCTACGTGGCGCACCTGTTTTCGGCCCTCGTCCTCACCGCCGTCGTGACGACCGTTGCAACGCCGCTGTTGTTGCGCCTCGTCGTACCCGGTCAGGCCACGCCGCCAACTCAAACCGACGCGCCCTAGTCAAAAAGAAAGCCCGGCACGCTGGCCGGGCTTTCGGTGACTCTGCCGAACTTGGGCTACTCGCGATTGCCCAACAGGTGCATGAGCATGATGAACAGGTTGAGGAAATCGAGGTACAGGTTGAGCGCGCCCATCACGGCGGTTTTGGTCATCAACTCACCGCTGTGGCTGACCGCGTCGTAGGTGTTTTTGATTTTCTGGGTGTCGTAGGCGGTCAAGCCGGTGAAGACCAAGACCCCGATCACCGAGATCACGAACTGCATCATCGTGCTGCCGATGAACATGTTCACGACCGACGCGATGATGATGCCGATCAGACCCATGAAAAGGAACGAGCCCAGCTTCGTCAGGTCGCGCTTGGTCGTATAGCCATAAAGGCTCATCGCGCCAAAGAGACCGGCGGTGATGAAGAACACCCGCGCGACGCTGGTGCCCGTGAACGTCAGCAGGATGTTCGAGAGCGATACGCCAAAGACGATCGTTACCGCCCAGAACAACAGCTGAATCGTCGACGTCTTCATTCGGTTGATGCCAAAGGACATCGCCAAGATGAAGATCAGCGGCGAGATCACCGCAACCCAGCCCAACAGCGACGGCGTCAGGAAGCCTTCCGGGGTGGTGTTGTAGAACAGATTGATCAGCGCGGTGTTGGCGACCAGCCAGGCGGTTAGCCCAGTGATGGCGGTCCCCACCGTCATGTAGTTGTAGACCCGCAGCATGTAGCTGCGCAGGCCCGCGTCGATGGCAGCGGATTCGGTTGCGGTCGCGCCAAGACGAATGTTCGGTTCAGCCATGTTGATCCTCAGATTGGAATCGTTGCAAATGAGTCGCGCTTAATATGGCAGGCAGAGGGCCGGTTTCAAGGTTTTCCGGTACCTATCGGCCCGGTTTGACGCAAAAATGAGCCCGAATCGGGCCTACTCGGCCCGCAGCACCGGGGCCGGGCGTTGCGACAGGGCCAGCCAGGTTCCGACATAGCCCAATGCGGTCACGGTCACGACCCCGACCGCGGCCGTTCCGATCGTCGAAATGGGCAGAAAGACCCAGTCGGCCTGCATCACCTGGGTGATCACCAGCCACGCCGCCAAGGTACCCAGCAACGTGGCCACGGTGGCGGTGATCGCGCCCAGGATCAGGAACTCTGCGATATAGGCCTTCAACACGTCACGCCGCGTCGCCCCCAGCACTTTGAGGACCACCGCATCATAGACCCGCCGCCGATGCCCGGCCGCCACCGCGCCGACCAGCACCAAGATTCCGGCGATGATCGTGATGGCGGCGGTCCCATTCGCCGCCGTCGCGATACGCCCCAAAAGCGCCGATGCGGTTTCGATCACGTCGCGCACCCGTACCGTGGAAACGTTGGGGAAGGCTTCGGTGACGCGCCCATAGGCGCCGTCTTCCGCACCGAGGTCGAAGGCTGCCGTCGCGAGGTGGGTTTGCGGCGCCGCTTCCAACGTACCGGGGGCGAACATCACCACATAATTGATGCCGAAGTCCGACCAGTCGATGTCGCGGGTCGACGCGATCTCGGCCGTAATGTCGCGCCCTAGGATATTGAACGTCATCGTGTCGCCGATCGTCAGGCCAAGTTCGCGTACCACGTCCTGTTCGACCGATACCAACGGCGGTCCGGCATAGTCGCGCGGCCACCACGCGCCTTCCACGATCGTGGCGCGCGGCGGCAAGTCGGCGGCGTAGGTGGCGCCGAGTTCCGCGCGTTTGATCCAACTGATCTCCGGTCCGATGTCGGCCTCGTCCAGCGGGACATCGTTGATCCGCACCAGCCGGCTACGCAGGTTTGGCACCCGTTCCATTTCCAAAAAACCAGGGGCGGCTCTTACAGTCGCGTCAAACGCGTCGACCTGTTGCGCCTGGATATCGATAAAGAAAAACGACGGCGCCACATCGGGGATGCGGCTCGCGACCTGCTGCGCAATATTGCCTTGAACCAACGCGGTGGTGACCAGCACCGTAAGGCCCACACCCAAGGCGACCACGATGCTCGCAGTGGGCGCACCCGGTCGCACGATATTGGCCAGGGCCAACCGCATCGTTGCGTTGCGCATGCGCGGCATGCGTCGGATCACCGCAACAACGCCACCGGCGGCAAACCGGAAACCCACGAGCGCGATGATGATTCCCACCACCATCCAGCGCGCGATAAACGGTTGCCCGGTCCCGAAGGCGGCAAGCAAGGCCAACCCGATCGCCGCCACCGCGGTGAGCGCGACATAGCCCGCCCGCGGCCGGCGCCGCGCCGAGGCCACGACGTCGCGAAACAGCGCCGCGGGTTTGATCTCGCGCGCTTGCGCCAAAGGCCAAACCGAAAACGCCAGCGCCGTCAGCACGCCGAAGCCTGCCGCCAAGCCAAGCGCCGCGGGATAGATCCCTGGCTCGGTCGGTACCGGCAAGGCGTCGGCGAACAGCGCCAGCCCGACGAAAGGCGACAGCACACCGAACAACAACCCGATCGCTATCCCGAGAATCGACAGCACCCCGATCTGGAACATGTAGGTCAGAAAAATCGTATTGCCGCGCGCCCCCAGGCACTTGAACGTCGCGATCGTCGCGGTCTTGCCCGCGAGGTAGGCCTGCACCGCAATCCCGACGCCGATCCCACCCACCGTCAGGGCGGTCACCCCGGCCAAGGTGAGGAACACCGCCAAGCGCTCGACGAATCGTCGGATCGACGGCTGGGCATCGGTCGCATTGCGTACCCGCCATAGCGCCTCGGGAAACGCCTCATTCAAGGCGTCGGCGAACGCGGCATAGTTCGCACCGGGGGCCAATTGGACCCGATGCTTGAAGCGAATCAGGCTGCCTTCGCGTTGCAGACCGGTGGTCGCATAAGCCGCATCGTTCATCATGATCCGCGGCCCTAGGCTGAACGCATTGGCAACCCGATCTGGTTCGGCGGCAATGACGGCGCGAAACTCGAAGACGCCGTCGCCGATCGCGATTCGATCGCCCACCGTCACGCCGATGCGGCTCAACAATTCGGGTTCTGCAACGATCCCATAAATCCCGTCACGCGCCGCCAAAGCGCTCGTCAACTCCATTCCGCCGTCCAGCACCATCGCGCCGTAAAGCGGGTAGGGGCCCGCGATGGCCTTCAACTCGACGATCGTGCGTTGCGCGTCGGGGCCGGTGCCGCGCGCCATGGCGCGCATTTCCCGCGATAACGACACGGCACGCGTATTGGCGGCCAGCCATTGCACCGCCTCGGGGCTGATATCCTGGGCCGTTTGGCTGATTTCGATATCGCCGCCCAGAATGGCGCGGGCGTTCTGCTCCAGCCCGTCGACGATGCTGGCCGACAGCGAGCCCACCGCCGCGATCGCAAACACGCCCAGCGTCAGGCAAGCCAGGAACACCCGAAATCCATGTAACCCATGGCGCATTTCGCGCAGCGCCAGCCGCCACGCCAAGGCAATGTCGCCCGCGCCGGTCATGGCGCTACTGCGCCGCCAAGGCGGCGGCTTCCGGCAACAACAGGCCGTCCGCCATACGCATCACGCGATCGCATTGGGAAGCCAGACGTTCTTCGTGGGTAATCAGCAACAGAGCGGTGTCGCGCTGGGCGCGAATGCCGAACAACGTATCGATGATCGCGCGACCGGTGTCGCCGTCGAGGTTGCCGGTCGGCTCGTCCGCCAAAATCAAATCGGGTTCGCCGACGAAGGCGCGCGCCAAGGCAACGCGCTGTTGTTCGCCGCCCGACAATTGCGCCGGGTAATGCCCGGTGCGCGCGTCGAGCCCCACCCCCGCCAAAGCTTCCCGCGCCTGCTCGAAGGCATCGCGTGCGCCCGCCAACTCCAGCGGCATCGCCACGTTTTCCAGCGCGGTCATGGTCGGAATCAAATGGAAAGACTGAAACACGATCCCCATATGTTGGCGCCGAAACAGCGCCAAGCCGTCTTCGTCGAGGGTCGCGAAATCCTTGCCGGCGACGACTACGGTGCCCCCCGTTGGTTTCTCGAGGCCCGCGATAATCGACATCATCGACGACTTGCCCGACCCCGAAGGGCCGACAATCCCGACGGCTTCGCCGCGGGCCAACGCAAAGTCGACGCCGCGCAGGATTTCGACGGGGCCGGCTGCGCTTTCAAGCGTCAACGTCACGCCCGAAAGCGTGACCAGGTCTTTACGGGTTGGGTCGGCGGTGGCAGGGTCGGCGTTCATGACAGTGCCGCTTTCTTGCCCTTGGGCAACGATGGACGAACGGGCGCCGCGCCGCCGCGGCAGGACTTCTGAATATCGATTGTTTTGGCGCGGTTTCAAGCGCCTCGCGGCGATCTTTGCCTTCACGTTGACGTTGGGCGCAACCCCGGCAGCGGCGTCCCAGACCGTCATTGCGGTTTTGGGCGATAGCCTTGTTGCGGGATTCGGGCTCGCGGCAGACGAGGCGTTTCCGGCCCGGCTCGAGGCCGCCCTGCGCGAGGCCGGCGAGGATGTCCGGGTTATCAACGCCGGGGTCTCCGGCGACACGTCGGCCGGCGGGTTGGCCCGGCTCGATTGGGTCTTGGGCGACAGTCCCGACATCGTCTTGGTCGAGTTGGGCAGTAACGATTCGCTACGCGGCCTAGATCCGGCGGCCACGTTCGACAATCTCGAGGCCATCGTCACCCGGCTCAAGGCCCGCGCGGTCACCGTCATGCTCGCGGGCATGATGGCGCCGCGCAATTTGGGCCGCGACTATGTCACGGCCTTCGACGCGATCTATCCGCGCCTCGCCGAAAAGCAAGATGTCGCACTGTACCCCTTCTTCCTCGACGGCGTAGCGCTCGACCCCGCGCTCAATCAGGCCGACCTGATTCATCCCAACCCCAAGGGCGTCGATGTAATCGTGGGCAAGATTCTCCCAAGCGTGCGGGCGGTGCTGCAGAACCACCGGCGCGCGACAAACTAGCGGCGCGCGGTGGCGAGGCTATTTGTAGGGATCGCGCTGCCCGACCCGATCGTCCAACACCTATCCTTGCTGGCCGGTGGCGTACCGGGCGCCCGGTGGCAGCGGCCGGACCAACTCCATCTCACGCTGCGCTTCATCGGCGATGTCGATGGCGGCGTCGCGGTCGATGTCGGCGAGGCGCTGGCGACCGTCAGGAGCGCCGGCTTCGATCTCCAACTCGACGGCGTCGGCCATTTCGGCGAGCGTCGCCGGGTGCGCGCGCTGTGGGTCGGCGTCGCGCCCAACCCCGCCCTCGTCGCGCTCCAAGCAAAGATCGAACGTGCTCTGGTCGACGCTGGGTTGCCGCCCGAGGGCCGCAAGTTCAAACCGCATGTCACCGTCGCGCGAATGGGTCAATCCACCCATGGCCGGGTCGCGCAATTCTTGTCCGATCACGCGTTGTTCGGCACTGCCCCATGGCAGGTCACTGCATTCCACCTATATTCCAGTCAACTATCGGCCAATGGGTCGCTCTATCGGATCGAAGATAGCTATGATCTGGCGGTATGACCGACGCCCCTGAACGAGACGAATCGCTCGACGACATCCGCTTGCCGTTCAGCCAGCGGCTAACGCGCTGGCTCGAGGTGCGCATGGGCTACGAGTTTCTCTGTCACGACTGCAACAACGCCACTCGCATCGGCGTTGCGCCGGGACGGCCTGGGTGTCTCGGTCATTGCAAACTCACCAACAAACAACGCGCCGAGGAATACCGCAAAGGCTCGGATGCCTACACGCCGCGCATCAAAAACCGATTTGCGATCGGCGGCGGCGCGATGGACTAGCGGTTAGAGGTCGTTGTGTCGGATGTGGCGCAACAAGCCTGCCGCCGCACCCTCGACCAACGCGTAGACGTCCTCAAAGCCCTCCGGGCCGCCGTAATAGGGGTCCGGCACGTCGTTCGCGCCGTCGTCCGCGGCAAAGTCGAGGAACAACCGGATGCGGTCGCGATGCGCCTTGGGCGCGGCGCGATGAAGCGTCTTTAGGTTGTCGCGGTCCATCGCCAAGACATAGTGAAACGCAGCGAAGTCGGCGGGGGCGACTTGCCGCGCGCGCTGTGCGCCAATGTCGATTCCATGCCGCGCCGCAGTCGCGCGGGCGCGTTCGTCGGGCGGCTTGCCGACATGCCAGGGCCCGGTCCCCGCTGAATCGATCGCGATGCGGTCGCCCAGCCCGGCTTCATCGACGACATGCCGAAACACGCCCTCCGCCATCGGCGAGCGACAGATATTGCCCAAACAGACGAACAGCACACTGACCATGGTCGGCGCAGCTTGCCACAGCGATGGCGCCCGGCCTACATCAGGGCATGATCTATGAGCGCATCGTCATTCTGACCGGCGCCGGCATTTCGGCCGATTCGGGCGTCGACACGTTTCGCGACCCCGACGGGGTGTGGTCGCAATACGACTGGCAAGAGGTGGCGACGCCCGAAGGTTTTGCCCGCAACCCGGCGATGGTGCACGACTTTTACAACATGCGTCGTGCGGGTCTCGCCGAGGTCGCGCCCAACGCCGCCCATGCCGCGCTTGCCCGGCTCGAACGCGACTCGGAAGCCGAAGTTCTCGTCGTCACCCAAAACGTCGACGATCTGCACGAGCGCGCGGGCACGACCAACATCATCCATATGCACGGCGAAATGAAAAAGGTGCGCTGCCAATGCGATGGCCACGTGTTGGCCTGGCACACCGACCTTTCGGTCGACACCCCGTGTCCGCAATGCGGAAAGCCCGGATGCTTGCGTCCTCACGTCGTGTGGTTCGGCGAAATGCCGTTTTCGATGGAGCGGATCGCGCAGGCGCTCGCCGACTGCGATCTCTTCGTCTCGATAGGCACTTCGGGCAACGTGTACCCGGCCGCCGGCTTTGTCGCCGACGTGCGTGCCGCAGGCCACGCTCACACCGCGGAGATCAATCTCGAACCCTCGCAAGGTCATAGCCACTTCGAAGAAAAGGTGTATGGCCGGGCGGTGGACACCGTCCCGCCGTTCGTCGCGCGCCTGTTGGGTTAGGCGCCCCCGCCGGTGGCGACGATCAACACCGGAGAATCCACCCGTTCGATCAAATCCGCCACGCTGTCCTCGCCCAGCAACGGCGTATCTTGCGCCAACACCAGCAACGCACCGCGATGCGTCGACATCGCTTGGATCAATGAATCGCACCCCCGTCGCGGGCAATGGCGGAAGCTCGCCGTCACGCCGGTGTGCGCTAAGCGTTCGCGGATCTGCGTTTCAACCGGCGCAACCGCCGCGCCGTCCGGCAATAGGACGACAAGGGCTTTATCGGTCGATTGGGCTAGATGGGTCGCGCGGTCCAGGGCCTCGTCGGCTTGGGGACCTTCGCCATACGCCACGACAATCGCGCCCGCGCCGCCCAACACCTGCCGTAACCTTGGCTCGGAAAATAAAATGCTGCCGCGCGGCGCACTGGCCACAAGGCGCGCCGTCGTGCCGATATGCGCCCGCCGGGTCACCGCCGGGGTCGTTTTGCCCATGATCACCAAATCGGCTTCGCTCACCGCCGATAGGATATGCAACGACGCTTTCCCGCGCGCGACGCGAAACGACCACGTCAGATCGTGACGTTGCGCGGCTTGGCCTAGCGCCCGGCGAATGGCTTCGGCTTGGCCGCGCAGCACCCGTTCCAGACCCTGGCTGTCGAGCGCTTCGACGGTCTGTCCGCTAAAATTGACTTGTCGCGTCAGCGACAACTGTGCGGCGTTGAGCAACGTCGTGTCCTCGACGAACAGGCCGGACAGTTCGGCTTTCATGCGTGCCGCCAAAGCGACGGCCTCTTCCAAAACCAGCCGACTGTCGGCTGAATCGTCCAGCGCTACCACGATGCGTCGTATGGTCCGCGCCATCGCCTTACCCCGTGTGGCTGCCTTCGCCGACGCCGAAGCGGCGACGGGCATCGGCCAAGGCGACCAGGCGATCTTCGACGCGCCGATTGATGCTCCCCTCGGGAAACGGGTCGGCGCCCTCGCGGGACCCGGCGGGCATCCCGGTCAACACTTCGATCCCTTCGTCGATGGTTGCGATCGGATAGATCGAAAACTTCCCGGCGTCGGCGGCCGCGACGATATCGTCGCGCAGCATCAAATGCTTGATATTGGCGTGCGGGATCAGCACGCCTTGGTCGCCGGTCAGGCCGCGTTCTTGGCAGACATCGAAAAAGCCTTCGATCTTTTCGTTGACCCCGCCGATCGCCTGCACCTCGCCGTACTGGTTGACCGACCCGGTCACCGCAAGGCCCTGCCGGATCGGCACATCGGCCAATGCGGACAGAATCGCGTAAAGCTCGGTCGACGACGCGCTGTCGCCGTCGACGCCGCCATAGCTTTGTTCGAACACCAGACTTGCCCGCAAGGAAAGCGGCCGGTCCACCGCGAACCGCGCGCCCAGGTAGGACGACAGGATCAATACGCCCTTCGAGTGTGTCGGCCCGCCCAGGTCGACCTCGCGCTCGATGTCGACGAACTCGCCCTGGCCCATGCGCACCCGGGCCGTGATGCGTGTCGGCCGACCGAAAGCAAAACCCCCGATTTGCAATACCGACAGCCCGTTGATCGTTCCAACACGACTGCCTTCGGTATCGATCAAGATCGTGCCGCGCTCGATCTGCTCCAAGCTCCGGGTGCGAATGCGATCGGCGCGGCGGATGCGCAGATCGATCGCCGCCTGAACCTGGGTCCCCGAGATCACGGCCCGCTCGGCTCTGTCCGCAAGATGGTTGGATTCGTGCAACAGATCGGTCACGGTGCCGACGCGCGCCGAAAGTTTCTCATTGTCGCCGGCTTCGCGTGCGCTGTGTTCGATGACCCGCGCCACGGCGGAGCGGTCGAGCGGCCGAACCCCGACTTTCTTGGCGATGGCCGCAATCATCCCAGCATACTTTTGGACCGTGTCGTCGTTGCGGTCGAGGTCGTCCTCGAAGTCGGCGGCGATCTTGAACAGCTCCTCGAATTCGGGATCGGCGGCGGCCAACAGGTAATAAAGCCGTCGGTCGCCGATCAGGACGACCTTGACGTGCAGCGGGATCGGCTCGGGCTCCAACGAAACGGTCGACACGTAACTTTGGAACGGCGCTTCGATCTTGATCTCACGCGCGAACAACGCTCGCTTCAGTTCCTCCCAGGCATAGGGCTGCATCAGCAATTTGTTGGCATCGAGAATGAGGTAGCCGCCGTTGGCCTTGTGCAGTGCCCCGGCGCGCAACAGCGTAAAGTCGGTTAGCAGTGCGCCCAGTTCGGCTTGATGTTCCGCGCGCCCCACCAAGTTGGGTTGGGTCGGGTGGTCTTCGTGGAACACCGGCGCCCCGCTCCCATTGGCTTCGGCGCCGTTGTCGATAAACAGGTTGACCTCATAGCGCCGAAACTGGAGGTCCGGTCGCCGCGGGTTGTCGGTCCCCTGTTGTCCGCCGAGCATCGCCAGCGGCGATGCGTCTTGTTCGCTTTCAAGGAAGAGGCGGGCGCTGTTGTCGATGATGTCCTTTTCGACGGAATCAAGGTGGGCAACGATTTTGCCGAATTCCATGTACTTCGCGCGCAACGCCATGATCTGGTAGGCGACGACGCTGCGTGTCGTATCGCGGTTAAGGTCGCGCAGACGTTCGCGGCGCTCTTTGTCCCATTTGGGAATTTCTTGCAGGCGCCGCTGCAGGTCTTGCTGAAGTGCCTCGATATCGGCTTCGATCCGCTTGCGTTCTTCTTCGGGAAGCTTCTGGAACTCCTGGGGCTCGATCACTTCCTCGTCGCGCACCGGCGCTAGGGCAAGTCCGGTCGGCGTGCGGATCAGCGCAATTCCTTTTTCCCCGGCCGCTTTTTGCACGGTCTCGAAAATCGCCTCTTGGTGCTCGCGAAACTCTTGCTCGATCGCGTGGCGGCGATTGCGGTACTCCTCGGCTTCGAAGACGGCCGGAATGCCGGCCCGCAAGTCCTCGATCAGCTGGGTCATATCCTGGCGCAACGTCCGGCCCATGCCGCCCGGCATTTCCAGCGCTTTGGGTTTGCGCGGTTCGTCGAAGTTATGCAGGTAGCACCAGTCGGACGCCTTGGGTTCGCCTTCCGCCCGCGCCTCCAAAATTCGCCGCACGTACCGGTGCCGCCCGGCGCCGGTCGGCCCCAGAACGAAAATGTTGTAACCGCGGTGGTCGATCCCGATGCCGAACTCGATCGCCTCGAAGGCGCTCTCTTGGCCGAGAACGTCGTCGTCGGATGTCAGGTCGTCGGTCGTTTCGAAGGAAAGCGACGATAGATCGCTGCGCAGTCTCAACTGATCGACCGGTAGAGGCGTTACTGGCATCGCGGCACTCCGTCCACTTCTATTGATAGGTCGTTGCTGCGTCTCTCCAAGTCAAGGGCGCTCGGCGCGGCCCTCGATGGTTTCCATATCGTCATCAGAATAGCCGAAATGGTGGCCGATCTCGTGGATCAGCACATGCCGCACCAATTCGCCCAAGGTCAGGTCGTTCTCGGCCCAGTAGTCCAGCAACGGGCGACGATAGAGAAAGATCATATCGATCTCCCCGCCGGGATCGGTCAGGCTTTTTGACGTCAGGTCGACCCCGCTATAGAGGCCGAGCAAATCGAACGGCGTCTCCAACTCCATGTCGTTGATGGTGTCCTCGTCGGGAAATTCATGGATTTGAATCACGACCCCCTCGACCTGGGCGCGCAGCACCTCGGGAATCGCGGCAAACGCTTCGTCGGCGATCGCTTCGATCTCGCCGATCGAGGGCGCGCGTTCGTCTCGCCGGGCGGGCGAAGAGGGCATCGTGACGACCTAGCGCGGCGCCATTCGAATGGCGCCGTCCAGCCGGATCACCTCGCCGTTCAACATGCGGTTTTCGATGATGTGCAGAGCCAGCGCCGCATAGTCCGCCGGTTCGCCGAGCCGCTGCGGAAACGGCACGCTCTGGGCCAGCGATTCCTTCACCTCGTCGGGCAAACCATGCAGCATCGGCGTCGAAAAAATGCCCGGTGCGATGGTGGCGACACGAACGCCGCTTTTCGCGAATTCGCGCGCCAACGGCAAGGTCAGCGCGACGATGCCGCCTTTCGATGCGGCGTAGGCCGGCTGCCCGATTTGTCCGTCAAAGGCGGCGACCGACGCGGTGTTGATCACGACCCCGCGTTCGCCGTCTTCCATCGGGTCCAACGATTGCATGTCGGCGACCGCAAGACGGATCAGATTGAACGTGCCGACCAGATTGATGTTGATGACGCGTTGAAAGTCCTCCAGCGGCATCGGACCGTCCCGTCCGATCGCCTTGCCGGGCGTCCCGACCCCCGCACAGTTCACGAGAATCCGCGCCGGTCCTTGCGCGCCGCGTGCCGCCGCCACGGCGGCTTCGGCGCTCTGGGCATCGGCGACGTCGCAATGCACGGCCGTGCCGCCAATTTCCTTGGCCAGTTCCGCGGCCGCGTCGCGATTGACGTCGAGCACCGCGACACTGACCCCAAGCGCTGCCAAAGCGCGCGCCGTACCGGCGCCCAAGCCGGACCCGCCGCCCGTCACCAATGCTGCGCTTCCCTCAAACTTCATGCCGCCCTCTCTTTCGCCAACGCTTTTGTACCAAACGCTTTTGATCCGAGGAACCTTACACCTGTTCCGAGGGTGCCGGCTTTGACTTTCCGATTCGGGCTTCACGCATGGTGATGTAGACGGTCGAGCCGACGATGACGATCGCACCGGCCGCCGTCCACAGCGTCGGCACCTCGGCAAAGATGATGAAGCCGAACATCGCCGAAAAAATGATCCGCACATATTCGATCGGCCCGACCAACGTGGCCTCGCCCGCGACAAGCGAACGGATCATGCTGTTCGCCCCCAGCGTGCCGACGACGCCGATCGCCAACAAAAACCCGAACTGCGTCAGGGTCGGCGTCTCCCACACGACGATTGCGGGGATCAGCGTGAAAACCGATCCGAAAACGCCCGCATAAAAGATCATTGTCGTCGGCTTTTCGGTCGTCGAAATGATCTTGGTGATCAACATCGTCACCGTGACCATGAAGGCGCTGAACAACGAAAACAGGGCGGCGAACTCGATGCCGCCGGTCGGTCGTATCGCGATGACCACGCCGGCGAATCCGACGATGGTGGCCGTCCAACGTCGCGCCCTCACCACTTCATGCAGGAATATGATCGCCAGCGGCACCATGAACAACGGTCGGGCGAAACTCAGGGATGTCGCCAAAGCCAACGGCAAGTGCGCCACCCCGTAGAATCCCGACATCATCGCCAGGGCCCCGGCCGCGCCACGAAAGGCATGCATCGGCAACCGGGTGGTGCGGATCGCGCTGATCCCGCCGGCGCGCCACACGAAGGGCAAGATCACGACAAGGCCGAAGCTCGCGCGAAACCACGCGACCTCGAAACTCGACAGCTGCGCGCTCATGAGTTTGATCAGCACCGCCATCACCGACATGAAAGCAGCCGCCAAAAGCGCCCAGAGGACGCCGCGGGTATTCGGCGCAAGGCCGGCCCATGTTGCGCGGGCTTTCGTTATCATGAGCGATCCATCGAAAGCCCCGCAAAGGAACGCCGATGCCCACCATTGCGCATCTCGACACCCCTACCGAGGAAGAGCGGTCTGCCATCACCGCGCCGCTTGGCGCCCATTCGAGCGACCAAGGCTTTGTCTGGAATCCCGCCAGGGTGACGTTGGCGTTGCGCGAGGGTGATGCCATCCACGGCGGACTGATCGGCTATGCCCAGTGGGACTGGCTCTATATAGAAATTCTTGGTGTGAGCACTGCCTTGCGTGGGCGAGGGTGGGGCCGTCGCTTGATCGAGGCCGCAGAGGAATTCGCGCGGCGCGAATCCTGCCACGGTCTTTGGCTCAGCACCTTCACCTTTCAGGCGCCGGCATTCTACGAACGCATGGGGTTCATTCGGTGCGGCGAAATCGCCGACCATCCGGCCGGCCAAAGCCGGTTGTTCTATATGAAACGTCTCGACACCGTGGGCCATACCTAACCGCTGTTCGGGGCAGAAGTGGCGACCGCGGCGGCGGCCTTGCGGTCTTGGTTTTCTCGCCGCGCGATATAGATCGAGCTGACGAAAATTACCGCGGCCCCGGCGAACGTCCAAAAGTCCGGGATCTCCGAAAACGCCACAAACGCAATCAACGCGGCGAAAGGCAATCGCATGAAGTCGAGCGGCATCACCGCCGAGGCATCGGCTTTGCTCAGCGCGCGGGTAAACGCGATGTGGGCGAAGGTGCCGGCGCCCGCCACCACGCAGAGCCAAAACAGCGACGACCAGCTCGGCCATTCCCAAATGAACAACGCCGGAACGAACGACACCGGCGTAAACAAGATCACCATATAGGCGACGATCCGTTCGGGGGGCTCGGTCGCCGACAGCATCTTGATCGACACGATCGACATCGCCATCAGAATCGATGAGGCGATCAACAAAAGATGCCCGGTGGTGACCTCGGCAATGCCGGGCCGCAACACGATCATCGCTCCGCCGAAACCGACCACCGTCGCGATCCATCGGGGGATGCCTACTTTTTCTTGCAGCAACAGCACCGCCACCACGGTGACGAACAGCGGCGAGGTGAAACTCAGCGCCACCGCCTCGGCGATCGGCGTCACCGTGACCGCGTAGAACCACATGAACATCGAGCCCAGGCCCAGCGCTGTCCGCCAGCCATAAAGCTTGATCCGCGACGTGCGCAAGAATCCCAACCCACGGCGCGCGATGATCGGGCCGACGATGAAGACGCCCAGTAGATTGCGAAAGAATACGACCTCGAACGAGGGCACCTCCGCTGACACATGGCGCACCGACGCCACCATCACCGAGAACAGCGCGGTCGCCGTCAGCATGTAGAGCGCCGCGACCAAGGGCTGCGGTAAAGATTGGAAGCGCGCTAAAGCCGTCATACTGGTTCTGGGTTTCCCGCCGATACGTCACCCCGCCGCAGCGCGGACGCAATCGGTTCGGGCAAGACCGCGCGATTATGGGCCGCCGCGGCCTTCGGCACCAAACCTTTCGCTGCATAGCTGCGTTGCAAGGCGCAAATCCCGCCGCTACCGTCGCCCGATGGAGACGACGACATGACCGAGACGATGCCCCTGTGGACGCCCAGCCCGCAAACCGTTGCGGACAGCAATCTCACCGCCTTCGCCCGCCAGGTCGAAAGGGAGTGGGACGTCGCGCTGCCGGACTACTGGGCGCTGCTCGACTGGTCGCGCGCCAACCAAGAGGCGTTCTTCCAGTCGGTGTGGGATTTTGGTGGCGTGATCGCCGAAACTCGCGGCGACCGCGTCCTGATCGATGCCGACAAGATGCCCGGCGCGCAGTGGTTTCCGGACGCCAAACTCAACTTCGCCGAAAATCTGTTGCGCCGTCGCGACGACGCCCCGGCGCTGATCTTCCAGGGCGAACAAGGCGATCGCCGCGTCCTCAGTTTCGCCGATCTCTACAGTCGGGTCTCTCAACTCGCCCAAGCCCTGCGCGCCGATGGCGTCGTCGCGGGCGATCGGGTCGTCGGCTTTATGCCCAACATGCCGGAAACCATCGTGGCGATGCTTGCGGCCGTCAGTATCGGCGCCACGTGGTCGTCGTGTTCGCCCGATTTCGGCATCAAGGGGGTGATGGATCGCTTCGGTCAAATCGAACCGACCGTGTTGTTCACCGCCGACGGCTACTTCTATGCCGGCAAACAGCACGATTCCCTGGAACGGATCGGCGATATCGCGGCCCAGCTCCCCAGCCTGCGCCGCCTCGTTGTCGTGCCCTATGCTGCGACGGCACCGGACATCTCCAACCTGCCGTTTGGCGCGTTGTTCGACGATTACCTCGCGCCCCACACATCGGGCGATATCGACTTTGCCCAGCTGCCCTTCAATCACCCGCTCTACATCATGTATTCGTCGGGGACGACCGGCGTGCCCAAGTGCATCGTGCACGGCGCGGGCGGCACGTTGTTGCAGCACCTCAAAGAGCATCTGCTGCACACCGATCTGCGCGAAGGCGATCGCTTTTTCTACTTCACCACCTGCGGCTGGATGATGTGGAACTGGCTCGCTTCGGGGCTCGCGGTCGGCGCCACGTTGGTTCTCTATGACGGCTCGCCGTTCGAACCCGACGCCAATGCGCTGTGGTCGTTGGCCGAGCGCGAACAGGTCGATGTCTTCGGCGCCTCGGCCAAGTTCTACGATGCCTGCAACAAGGCCGAGATCGCGCCTATCAAGACCCACGACCTTGCCCGCGTGCGCACGATCCTTTCGACCGGCTCGCCGCTCGCCCCCGCGAGCTTCGATTTCGTCTATCGATCCGTGAAACAGGACGTGCGGCTGTCGTCGGTCTCGGGCGGTACCGACCTTTTGGGTTGTTTTGCCGCCGGGGCCACGGTCCTGCCGGTCTACCGCGGCGAGATTCAATCCAGGGTTCTCGGGATGTCGGTCGAAATCTTCAACGATGACGGCCAACCCGTGCAGGGCGAAAAGGGCGAGCTGGTGTGCACCAAACCGTTTCCATCGATGCCCATCGGGTTCTGGAATGATCCGGGCAACGCCAAATATCGCAGTGCCTATTTCGAAGTCTTTCCCAACGTCTGGACCCATGGCGATTACTGCGAGCTGACCGAACGCGGCGGGTTCGTGATTTACGGGCGCTCCGATGCTGTGCTCAATCCGGGCGGCGTCCGTATCGGCACCGCCGAAATCTACCGCCAGGTCGAACAGATGGCTGAAATCGAAGAAGGCCTGTGCATTGGCCAGTCGTGGGACAACGACGTGCGCGTGGTGTTGTTCGTTCGTTTGCGCGACGGCGTGTCGCTTGACGATGCCTTGCGCGACAAGATCAAAGCCAACATTCGCGCCAACGCGACGCCACGGCATGTGCCGGCCAAGATCATCGCGGTGGCCGATATCCCCCGCACCATCAGCGGCAAGATCACCGAACTGGCGGTGCGCGATATCGTGCACGGCCGCAACGTGAAGAATATGGACGCCCTCGCTAATCCCGAAGCGCTCAAGCTGTTCGAAGACATACCCGAACTGCGCAGCTAGTCGGTCGTCAGATCGCGCACCAACGCGGGATAGCGCACGATCAAAATCGCCGAGCGCATCGTCATAAAGGCGACCAACGACAACCACAAACCATGGTTGCCCCATAGCGGCATCATCACGGTGTTGACCGCAATCAGCGTCGCCAACGATAGGATCATGCCGTTGCGCAGCGCCTTGGTGCGGGTCGCGCCGAGAAACACTCCGTCGAACTGAAACGCCCAAATGCCGATCAACGGCATCAACACCATCCAGGGCAAGAAATCGCGCGCTTGGGCGCGGACCTCGGACGATACGGTCATCAAGTCGATGAACGGTCCCCCCAGCAACGCATAACCCAGCGCGAAAACGCCTGCCACCACAGCCGACCAAATCGTCGTGACCGCGACGGCGCGGCGCAAGTGGTGCCGATCGCGCGCGCCCACGGCACTGCCGACCAACGTCTCGGCGACATGCGCAAACCCGTCGAGCCCGTGCGAGACCAACATGAACAGTTGCATCAGAATCGCGTTGGCGGCCAGCACCACGTCGCCTTGCTCGGCGCCGCGGGCCGTGAAGTACGCCACCGCGGTGATCAGGCACAACGTACGAACGAAAATATCCCCGTTGACCGAGATCATCCGCCGTAGCTGCGTCGCATCGAGGATCCGGGCGCGCGGCGCACCGTGGGCAAACCCGCGCAGCGTCCGCGCGATCACCCACAGCCCCACCGCGGCGGTGGCGTATTCCGCGATCACGGTCCCGGCGGCGACGCCTTCGACGCCCCAACCCAACCCGAGAACGAACCCGACGTCGAGCACCACGTTCAGTCCGTTGAGGAACACCTGCAACAGCAGCGCCAAACGCACTTGCTGTCGTCCCAACAACCAGCCCAGCACCACGTAGTTGGCCAGCGCTGCGGGCGCGCCCCAGACGCGAATCTGAAAGTAGGTGGATGCCAGAGACTCGACCTCCGGCCCGGCGTCGATCGCCCATCTCCCGAATGCCAGGATCGGGTACTGCAGGCTCAGCACGGCGACCGAAATCGTGCCCGCCAGAATAAGCCCGCGTTGAAACGTCGCGCGCATCTCGGCGGCGTCGCCTGCGCCGAAGGCTTGCGCGGTGAACCCCGTGGTACCCATCCGCAGGAACCCAAAGCCCCAATAGATGTAGGTGAAGATCAACGTCCCCACCGCGACCGCGCCGATGTAATAGGGCGCGTCCAATTGCCCCATCACCGCCGTATCGACCATCCCCAGCAGCGGCACCGAGATATTCGACAAGATGATCGGGATCGCCAAGCGCCATACCAAGCGGTGCCAGTCCGGTTGCGCCAGTGCGGCTTCGGTCATGGTGCGGCCGGGTGACGGAGCAGCATCAGGTTCAAATTGTTCAACGCGCGATACAGAGTGCGAAACTGCCGGTCGAAATTTTTGAGCCCGCAGGCGTCGCGCAATGCCCCAATGGATACGATGCCGTCGATCAAGCCGACAATCCGCGCCGCGTCGGCATCGACCGGATAGGTCACCGGCACGCCGTCGAGCGTCGTTTTGATCTCGGGCCGTTGCGCCAAACTCGCCGCCAGCGCCTTGGCGTCGGTACGCAACAGCAATGGCACCGCCTCGTCGGCGATGGCGGCCACCGCGTTCTCTCGCGGCGTGCCTTTCGTCAGGTAGAAGATATGCGCTTTGATCGCGCCGCTCAGATTTTCGGCCAACGCGCAGGCCTCGAGCCACGGTAGCTTGCGCGCGCGTTTCAACAAATCTTTGTCGTCCAGATAGGTTGCCGGGTCGTAGCGTGCCGGCGCCATCAACGCCGACACGGTCAGCCCGGCCTGTGCGGCCAGCGCCGCGACTTCGGGCACGGTGTAGGCGCGGTCGATCGGATGCAGCAGGAGATCGGCCAACGCGGCATCGTCGTCGGCCAAGCTGGACAAGAACGGATTGCGTTTCAGCCAATTGGTCTCGGGCGCATCGTGCAGCATTTGCCGCAACACCTTGAGGCGTCGGCGCAT
>Ga0181587_10000911_pt1 | contig 24484 bp, 27 predicted proteins | sample 071ome_27_FD_132463 | JGI IMG/M metagenome (GOLD analysis project Ga0181587, IMG submission 132463) | Coastal salt marsh microbial communities from the Groves Creek Marsh, Skidaway Island, Georgia - 071409AT metaG (megahit assembly) | ecosystem: Environmental > Aquatic > Marine > Intertidal... | reverse complement strand
TTGAATTATTTATATATGTCATTATTTATCGCCTGAGGAGATGATTACAGCTCCTCGATATATTTTATTAACTATTTTCATAGGATAAATATAATGGATATTAAAAAATCTATTCCATGGAACTGGTTTAAAAAAGAAGCGCATACGATTAATGTCAAAATCACGCCCGTCTCCCGCGGACGTTGTCGCCTGTCGATTATTCATCACCTACACGAGTGCAGCCTTGTGTGGCTGGCTTGCCTTACCTAACACGAGCACGTATAACATGAGACTCTATTAATTACTCATGGCTTTTCGTGTCTCACTCATCCTCTTGCCCTATCCCTGTGCGTGCTTTGTTGTTCGATTTAGATGGCACTTTATTGGATACGGCCCAAGATTTAGTGCTGGCATTAAATACTATGCTCAGCGCTCATGGGCGTGATGCTATTCCCTATAAAACAGCACGTTTTTCTGTTTCTCAGGGCAGTGCCGCGCTCACGCGTTTAGGCTTTCCTGAGGTAATTGATGAGGCTGAATTTGAAGCCCTGCGCCAAGAATTTTTAGTGACCTACAAAGAATGCCTGTGTGAAGCCACCGAGTTTTATTACGGCATGCCCGCGTTATTAGATGAACTGGATGCACAGTCTATTCCATGGGGAATTGTGACTAACAAACCGGGCAATCTAACTGATCCGCTGGTCGCACGTCTGAATCTTCACACTCGCAGTCAATGTGTTATCAGTGGCGATACTTTGAGTGTGAGGAAACCTCATCCAGAACCTCTGTTGCTAGCCAGCCAGATGATCAATAGGCCACCTCAAGAGGTGCTTTATATTGGCGATGATCCGCGTGATATCACTGCAGGCAATGCGGCAGGCATGTATACTTGTGTGGCCAATTACGGTTATATCGAGGCCGATCTCGACACCTCATTATGGGGAGCAGATTTTTGTATCGACCAACCGCTGGAGGTACTTCAGCATATCGCATTAATGCAGGCATAAATTTACTCGGGCAACTCAGTGTATGATGACAACTTTTGAACTCAGCTGGATAGTAATCATATTAATTGCCGCGCTCAGCGCTCTGCTGGCATATTTGTTTACGCGTCAGCACTTTCAAGCCCTAATGCAAAAACATGCCACTGAAAGGCAAAAGCTCATTACTCAGCTAGAGGTTGAGCAAGCGCAAACTAAAGAAAAAATTCAGGCACTGAACGAATCTCGCGAACAACTCAAAGAGAGTTTCACGGCACTTTCAAAAAGCGTACTAGATGCAAATAGCGAATCATTTTTACAACTCGCGCAACAAAAACTCGGCTTGTTTGAAAGTCGCGCACAAGCCAATCTCACCGAAAAAGAAAAGTCGATCGAGAATTTACTCAAACCAGTCAATGCCGCGCTAGAAAAAACTGAAAAGCAGCTGTCATCAATTGAGAAAGAACGCAAAGAAGCTTATGGCTCGATCACTACACAATTACAGATGGTGACAGAAGCCCAACAAGGCTTACAGTCAGAAACGGAACAACTGGTGCGCGCCTTACGGCGACCCGAGGTGCGCGGTCAATGGGGTGAACTGACCTTAAAACGCTTGGCAGAACTAGCCGGCATGGTGAATCACTGTGACTTTGAAGAACAAGTCAGGGCCGATCTAGGCGACAATAAGAGTCTGCGTCCTGATATGATCGTGCGTATGCCCGAGCAGCGCGAACTAATTGTCGATGCAAAGACTCCATTAGATGCTTATCTATCTGCCATTGAAGCGGATGAACCGGCTCAACGCGAGGCTCATTTGCAGCATCATGCACGCAAGGTACGCGAACGCATGAAAGAATTAGCCAGCAAATCGTATTGGGAGCAGTTCAGTCAGTCACCTGATTTTGTGATTTTATTTATCCCCGGTGAACAGTTTCTCACAGCCGCATTAGATTATGATAAACAACTACTAGAAGACGCGTTTGCTAACCGAGTGATATTATCTACTCCCACAACCTTAGTCGCACTGTTGCGTTCGGTGGCCTATGGCTGGCAACAGGCACGCATGTCACAAAATGCAGAACAGATTCGCGATCTCGCCCAAGATTTATATAAACGCTTGAATACCTTCGCTAGCCATTTACAAAAAGTTGGAAAAAATCTTGATGACAGCGTGAGTAATTACAATAAAGCCATTGGCTCTTTAGAACGCCAAGTACTTCCAAATGCGCGCAAGTTCCCTGAGCTTGGCGTGCAAACTAAAGAAGAAATACCGCTCATAGACGAGATTGATAAAAAAACTCGTGATGTTCCCTTGATAGAAACCAAACAAACTGACAATGACGATTAAGCCCACTGATAGCGATACGCCACTGCATTCTGATCTTTTCACTTTTAACGCGCCTGAAAATTATTTAGCAGAGCGTGTCATTTTAATCACGGGTGCCAGTCGGGGCATAGGCAAAGCCCTTGCCATAGAATGCGCTCGCTTGGGCGCGCAAGTGATCTTAATTGCCAAAGATTTAAATCGTCTAGAAAAAACCTATGATGAAATCATTGCGCTTAATCAGGCTACACCTGCAATTTTGAATATTGATTTAGAAGTCGCCAGCGCTGATGACCATAATGAAATTGCCGCTTCCATCGAAAAAGAATACGGACGTTTAAATGGCTTGGTTCATAATGCGGGCCGCGTGGGCGGCTTAACTCCACTGCATGCGCTAGAGCTAAGCACCTGGACCAAACTGATCACTTTACACGTACACACTCCGTATTTACTCTCGCGCGCTTGCCTACCTCTACTCAAAAAAAGTGCCGATGCCAGTATTGTCTTTAGTGTGGATGAGGCCAACAAAGCCTATTGGGGAGCCTACGGTGTCGGTAAACAAGCACAGATTGGCTTGTTACATATATTGGCAGATGAATGTGATGGTGACCAACGCATTCGTGTCAATGGCGTGCACCCAGGCAGTGTGCGCACAGATTTAAGAACCCATAATTATCCCGGCATTAATCCTGCCAGCTTTCCAGAACCTGCCACAGTGATCGCCCCCTATATTTATTTATTGGGTACTGATGGCAATGCCATGACCAACCAGATAGTTAGTCGCACACCAGAATAACCACACAACGCTTCATCTGAATAACAACTCAAGCTAAACGCGAACACGACAACCTATCGTGCCGACTGAGGAGAAGGTTTAACGGGCTTGGCGTACCAGTGCGTTAATCTCTTTCACTTCCCGATTAACTAAATAACGATATTGACCTTTCTTGATCCGATCATCGAGTGCGATCGGTCCGAAACGAATACGGATTAAACGAGTCACTTGCAACCCTTGTGATTCAAATAGACGTTTGACTTCATGATTACGCCCTTCTTGCAACACCACTTGCAACCACTGATTAGTGCCTTTGCTGGGGCGTTGCTGAATATCAGTGAAGCGAGCCAACCCATCTTCTAACTGAACGCCTTGCTTAAGTCTTTCTATGCACTCTGGACTGACTCGTCCATGCACGCGCACCATATATTCACGATCTACCTGTGCACTCGGATGCATGAGCGTATTCGCTAATTCCCCGTTAGTGGTGAACAATAAAATACCCGAGGTGGTGAAATCGAGGCGACCAATAGCGACCCAACGTCCAACAACTAATTGAGGCAGATGATCATAAACGGTTTTACGCCCTTCAGGATCTTTGCGCGAACAAATCTCGTCATCAGACTTATGATAATGTAAAAACTGAGTTTCGACCTCGGCCTCTAGCTGTACCTTACGTCCATCAACCGTGACTTCTGATACCCCTTCATCGGTCTGACCGAGTTGCGCCACACGCCCATCAACTAATACTAAGCCTTGAGCAATCCAGCGCTCAATTTCACGACGTGATCCTAGCCCCATGTTGGCGAGGACTTTTTGCAGTCGTTCAGCCATGATATATGCTAGTGTTTTATTTCCGTGCTTGGATCTAATTCATTGAGCTCGTCAAACTCCTCATTGAGCTCAGCGACTTCAGACACAGAAAAGTCTTCTTCACCATCATCTTCATCTGAGAGATTGTCGGCCATGTTGTCAGCCACAGCTTGCACAGTCTGTGATTCATCGCTTTGACTACTTGAGTCGTCTTGATCCATTACCGCATGAGTGTCAGATTCCGCGTCACGATCAGTCGCCTCGGCTGATTGAGATTCATCGCTGGCTGCTTGTGGCAGGTCTTGTCCAAAATCCAACTCGGGGGCAATTTGATCAAACTCTTTAATATCCGCTAAGGTGGGTAATTCGTTCAGACTTTGCAGATTAAAGTAATCTAAGAATTTTTTTGTGGTAGCGAACATCGCCGGACGCCCGGGTACTTCTTTGTGGCCAACAATTTTTACCCACTCACGCTCTTGCAACACTCTCATGATATTGCTACTGACAGAAACGCCTCGTATATCTTCAATTTCTGCCCGCGTGATGGGTTGTTTGTAAACCACCAATGCTAATGTTTCCATTAATGCACGTGAGTAACGTGGCGTTTTTTCTGCATGTAATCTTGCCACCCAAGTTTGGATATCTACACGTGTCTGATAACGAAAGCCACTCGCCACTTTAACCAATTCAACACCACGCTCCTGACAATCTAGTTGCAGTTCTTCTATGCAGCTTTTGATGACACTGCGCTCTGGCACTTGTAAGTCACCTTCAAATAATTTCATGCAGTGATCGATACTCAACGGATAGTCAGCCGCTAACAGGGCAGCTTCAAGTATGTTTTTTATTTGTTGAGATGACAGCTCATTCTTCTCCATCTTGACTCCCTCTTTCCTCGATGTGTCGATCGGCTGGTTTGACATATATCGGTGCAAATATTTCCGCTTGTACGATTTCAATCATGCGATCTTTGAGTAATTCCAATACTGCAATAAACGTTACTATGACGCCATCACGCCCCTCTTCTGCAGTAAACAAACTGGTGAAGTCAACAAACTCATCGCCCTGCAAGGCAGTGAGCACCTGCGTCATACGCTCTCGTATAGATAAGGGTTCTTGTACCACCGCATGTGAGGCATACATGGCAGCACGCTGTAACACTTGGTGAAAAGCCAGTATCAAATCCTTCACATCCACGGGAGGTTGCTTGTCTTCTTCGATTACTTCAACGGCAAGTGCATGGGCTTCAAAATTTTCACGCTCTAGACGCGGCAATTGTTCGACATCTTCGGCCGCCTGCTTGAAGCGTTCGTATTCTTGCAATCGTCGAATTAATTCTGCACGAGGATCTTCTTCATTATCTTCTTCTACCGGGCGCGGTAATAACATGCGTGACTTAATTTCTGCCAGCATAGCTGCCATCACCAAATACTCCGCCGCCAACTCCAGTTTAAGTTCCTCCATCACCGCAATGTAGTCCATGTATTGCTGAGTAATCTTAGCAATCGGTAGTGCGAGTATGTCTAAGTTCTGGCGCTTAATAAGATATAACAGCAGATCTAACGGGCCTTCAAAAGCGTCTAAAAAGACTTCCAATGCATCAGGTGGAATATATAAATCATGTGGCGGCACTGATACCGGCTCGCCCTGCACCATAGCAAAGGGCATTTCACCTTGCGCACCATCAGGAATTAAATCTACATTGTGGATTTCTTCATTAGCCATTAGCGATAGACCAATCCCATTGATTTACGCACATCTTCCAGCGTATCGCGCGCAATATCACGCGCCTGTTCACAACCATCATTAATGATACTCTGCACCGTTGCGAGATCCTGCTCATATTCTCGGGCTCGTGCTTGGATGGGTTTTAATTCTTTAAGCACGGCTTCTATCACCGGCTGTTTGCATTCTACACAACCTATGCCAGCACTAGTGCAACCCTGCTTGACCCATGCTTGCACATCACTGTCTGAATATACTGAGTGTAATTGCCACACTGGGCAGTGTTCAGGATTACCTGCATCATTACGCCGCACGCGTGCCGGATCTGTCGGCATGGTGCGAAGTTTTTTCTCTAGCTCTTTAGGGTCCTCACGTAATGCAATGGTATTACCATAGGACTTAGACATTTTCTGTCCGTCCAGTCCGGGCATTTTTGAGGCTTGCGTTAATAAGGCTTGTGGTTCAGGTAAGATAATGCGCCCCGAACCTTCCAAATAACCAAATAAACGCTCCTGATCACCGACCGAAATGTTTTGTTGCGACTCCAGCAAAGCTTTAGCCACTGCTAGTGATCCTTCATCACCCTTTTCTAAATATTCTTTGCGTAAATTTTTATATAGCTTGGCATTTTTCTTGCCCATTTTGGCAATAGCTTGTTGCGCCTTTTCTTCAAATCCCGATTCTTTGCCATACAAATGGTTAAACCGGCGCGCCACCTCACGGGTGAGTTCTACATGAGCCACCTGATCTTCACCCACAGGCACATAACCAGCTTTGTAGATGAGAATGTCCGCTGACTGTAATAACGGATAACCCAAGAAACCATAAGTAGCCAAATCTTTTTCTTTGAGTTTTTCTTGTTGATCTTTATAACTTGGCACCCGCTCTAACCAACCCAAAGGCGTCATCATGGATAGCAATAGATGCAACTCGGCATGTTCTGGCACTCGCGACTGTATAAACAAGGAGGCCGTGCCGGGACTGATCCCCGCAGCCAGCCAATCAATCACCATATCTGTCACGCTGCTAGCGATGATCTCGGTGTTATCATATTCCGTTGTCAGCGCGTGCCAATCCGCCACAAAAAAATAACATTCGTGAGTATGCTGCAATTCTATCCAGTTTTTTAGCACCCCATGATAATGACCAAGGTGCAATCGACCAGTAGGCCGCATGCCTGAGAGTACGCGTTGATTTTGAGCGGTTGAGATTGACATTAGTGTTTAAGAAAAGTTGATGCCCGTACAGAGTTCGACCTAGGGCTTGTAAGGTGTGGCACGGTCGGCGCTATCAGCGCTATGTCGGTCGATGTATCCATTATTGGGAGTAATTATACGACTTGAACGTGAGTGGCGCTAATAAAAAACACCTCTCTTTAGGCGTTTTTAATTGCACCATAATAAACTGCGCTCATTTGGCGCTATTCCTGATGAAAATGCCCCTTACCCTGCCGCAAAATTTCATAGCGACCGTCCACTAGGTCGATCACGGTTGTGGGTTCTATGTCGCAACTCCCCCCATCAATGATCAAATCAACCTGTTTGCCCAAACAAGCCCGAATTTCGTCGGCTTCAGTCATTGGTAATGCATCTCCCGGTAATATCAGTGTGGTGCTCATTAATGGTTGCTCGAGTTGCGCTAATAACGCCAAAGCAATGGGGTTTTGAGGAATGCGTATCCCAATGGTTTTACGCTTTGGCGTTTGTAGACGACGCGGCACTTCTCGCGTCGCTTTGAGTATGAAAGTAAATGCCCCCGGAGTGTAGCTACGTAACAAACGGAACATACTGTTATCCACCTGCGAATAAGTGCCAATTTCTGACAGATCCCGACACATCAAGGTGAAATTGTGATTAGCATCGACCGCACGCAATCGACGCATCCGCTCTAGAGCGTCTTTATCCCCTAGATGACAACCCAAGGCGTAACAAGAATCTGTTGGATAGACTACCAACCCACCGTCTTGAATCATCTTAACCGCCTGTTGTATCAGGCGTTTTTGAGGATGAATAGGGTGAATAGTGAGATACTGCGTCATAACAATGATTGGTTTTAGCGGCGTAAGACTATTATTTATGGCACATTAACGAGCATTGATTAACGATACCTGATGAACGTATCGACTTTTTCAACATTTGAGATTGAATAAAGTGACATAAAATTCATTACAATGCCATCACTGTGTTAGTTTATGTCGTGGCTGTGACTGTTCATGATTAGCTTGTAATTGCTCTATACTGACCAAACAAATGAACAATAATGAATTGTACCCCATCAAGCAGCTACCAGCCGTCAACCCACTTTCCCCGTACTATTAAGGATGCAGCAAGGTTTAAGGATGAGATTTTTCAAAGAATTTTTACCCATTATTATATTTTTTGTGGCTTACAAGTTTTATGCTCAACTACCCGTTAGCCTGATCGAAACAATAAATGCCCTCGGCTTACCGGCATTAATTCCTGCAGAACCGACTCATGCCATTTATTTTGCCACACTCACCGCGATTATCGCCTCAGCCGTATCGGTATTACTGCACTATTGGCAAGCACACCAGCTCAACAAAAATCAGACCATCACCTTCGTCTTGTTTTTAGTGTTTGGGGGATCGACTCTATTACTGCGAGATCCGGCCTTCATTCAGTGGAAGCCCAGTGTGATCAATCTGTTGTTTGCTGTGATATTCCTTGGCAGCGCTCTGATTGGTGAAAAAACCATGGTTGAACGACTGATGGGAGCTGCGATGCAAGCCCCTCAATCTATTTGGAGAAGATTAAACATGGCATGGGTGAGTTTTTTTGTTACCGTAGCAGGCCTAAATCTGTATGTTGCTTATCAGTTCAGCGAACAGATATGGGTAAACTTTAAGCTATTCGGTATGCTTGGTCTCACCTTTGCATTTTTAATTATACAAATGGTTATCCTCAATCGTTACATTACAATCAAATCAGAAGAGTAGAAAATTATGTGGTACGCCGTTATCAGCCAAGACGTTGAAAACAGTCTAGAAAAAAGAATGGGTGCACGCCCTGAACATGTTGCTCGCCTCAAGGCTCTCGCAGATGAAGGACGCTTATTAATTGCCGGCCCTCATCCTGCCATTGATTGCGAAGACCCGGGTGAAGCCGGCTTTACTGGCAGCCTTGTTGTGGCTGACTTTGATTCACTGCAGGCAGCACAAGCATGGGCGGATGCCGACCCTTATATAAGTGCCGGTGTTTATGCACAAGTGATCGTCAAACCTTTCAAAAAGGTCTTGCCATAGTAAGTTCACGTCCATCTACACGCTCTCATTAAACACATAGCTGCAATTAACTGAGGGCAAATCAATCAACAAAATTTATACCCAAACAATGCAGACCAAATAAAGGATTCTTATGATGCGTATTATGTTACTCGCTTTTTTATCGCTGACATGGCTAGCGGCCTGCAACGATCAAGCAGTCTCGATTCCCGATGACCAAATTGCTGCCACAGTGAACGGCGTAGCCATCAGTCAATCGCTGATTGGCGAGTTCAAAACCGCTCGCAATGCGACCAATGCCAGCGATGAACAAGTGCTTGAAGAGCTGATTGCCACCGAGTTGCTGCGCCAAGTGGCCGTTGAATCCGGCTTAATGGAGAGAGAAAGTGTGCGCGCCCAACTCAAGTTTCAAGAAAATGATTTATTAGTGCGTCTCTACATGCGTGAGAAATTTGGCTCTATCAACTTTACTGATGAAGAATTAATTGCCGGTTACGACCAACAATTTGGCGCTGCTAGCTATGAATATAAAGCGCGCCACATTCTTCTTAAAACAGAAGATCAAGCGCAAGCTATCATCGACGCGTTACGCAATGGTGCTGATTTTGTCAGTTTAGCTAAGGAACATTCCACCGGCCCTTCCGGTGCTAATGGCGGTGATCTTGGATGGTTTTCACTCGACAAAATGGTGCCACCATTTGCCGAAGCAGTTAAAACTATGAATAAAGGTGATATTTCTATCGCACCCGTGCAAACGAATTTTGGTTACCACGTGATTCAAGTGGATGATACACGTGAGATTGAGCAACCAAACTTTGAAGAGATGCGTGCGCAAGTCCAACAGCAAATGATTCGTGACACGATTAATGACTATATTAATAGCCTACGCGAAAATGCAGAAATTGAGATTAAATAACAACTAGCTATTGCACGCACTGATAGTTTCATAAAGAATAATGAGTCTGGTGGGATTTTCTCACCTGATTCATTTAACGGAAAGGGAAAATGACCTATGAGTGCAAATCAAGCTCCACAGTGTTCAACCTTACGCCGCCATTGGGAAGCTATGCAAGGTGGTGCTAGTTCAGCATCAGCGTCCACTTCTCAGTCGGCAGCACCCTCGTCACCGACGGCTACGGCTTCAACACAGTCAAGTGGCGGCTTTTTCGCATGGTTAAAGTCACTATTTAGTTAAACATGCGCAATATATGAAGTTCTCAATACGCATAGGGACGTACGTATTGAGGGCTTAATACCTCAGGAGCTTGCCTCTCCCCTATACCCAAAGGGTTTTTATGTCATGTATCGTCTTTTGTTGCATTGATACCATTAAGAATAAATTGATATAACAATCGCCCATCTTCACATTGATATGTCCTAGCTAATGCTGAACGATCTTGTGTTTGCAGAGTGACGCCATTTTGCGCCGGCGTACATGAATAAATTTCTCGATAATCGATAAACGATAACTCACTATCCAAATCAAAATAGATTTTTTTATTACTCAGCCATAGTGAACACGTGGCTAGTGATTGTGTGACGACACTCGATTTTTTTGGGCGCAAGTTATCAATGATCTGTGTCACTACCGACCATTGTTTTTGTTGAACTTGCTTTTGTTGTATTTCACCTTGTGCAAACATCCACCATAATTCCTCATCAACATCTAAAGTGCCTGGAAAAGCAATGTTGTTTTGGTTGCATGCAGGTTGCTGACCTGCATGTAAAGCTCTTAACACTGGCAGATTACGTTGTTGGTCAATTAAATAGGGATTAACAAACAAGCTTTCATCAAGCTGCAAATCAGCGATCAAATTCAACCAATACTGGACAGTTTGATCATTTTTGAAGGCGCTGGATTGTTGCTGGGCATACTCTTCTAGAGACTTGATCAGGCAGCGTTGGCGAGCCTCTTGAGTAAAACTAAGTGGCTCTAAGTGAGCCTGCATTTGCTTGGCAAGCGCAGAAGTTTCACCGTTTGACAGCTGCGCACTGAGACATTCGTGTAGATCTTTTTGTGCAGTTTGATAAGCAGCGTAACATTCTTTATGCAAAGCATAAAAAAAGCCCGCAGACTTTCCACAAAGTACACAGGCTCCCATATTTAGCTATGTGGTTGCTTATTCGTCGTTGAGTCCTTCATAAAGAGACTCATCTTCTGGCGGTGCGCCATCATGAACAAGATAATTACGTCGATCTAAATAAGCGTCACGGATAAAGCTATATTTATCTGTAGCGATCTCATCCACGGTCTTTTCCAATGAGAGTAGCTCGGCGCGTACACTAACAACATCGACAGCCATCAGATACATGCGATCAGATTTTTCCATATCAATATGATTGATCGGATTCAACAAGAAATTATCCACTGGCACACTGGTACTATCACGCAGGGTTGAGGGTCCGAAAAACGGCAGCATTAGATATGGTCCAGAGTCAACGCCCCAAGCCGCCAAGGTCTGACCAAAATCTTCATTATGTTTTTGCAGGCCCATCTCACTAGCAACATCAAACAAACCAAGCAAACCAATAGTGGTGTTAAATAAAACACGACCGACATCAGAGACTGCGTCAGCCACTTTACCCTGTAAGAGATTATTGAAAGCAACACTGACATCATTGATATTGGAGAAGAAGTTACGCACGCCTGTTTCGACAAAATCTGGAGCAACTGCTTGATAACCCTTTGCCGCTGGCTTCAATAATGCTTGGTCCAGGGTATCGTTAAAACCGTACACAGTGCGGTTGAAACCTTGCCAGGGATCGCGCTCGTTTTCCACGTACTCTGTGCTGGCACAACCTGTCATCACTAGAGCGAAAATCACTCCTAAAATGTTGATGAATTGAGTTATTGGTTGCTTGTTCACAAACTCTCCTTAAGTCCCTAATTAAGTTATTCGTTTAACAGCTTTATTTATACACTCTATCTTAAGTTTAATTCTATTGATCAAGCTTAGTTGTTGTGCTTATCTTGCCAGTATCGTATGACCGCTATGACAGACTGCCTGATCTCGCTAGGTTTTGCCGGCTTGAATTCGTAATCGCAAGGCATTCAGCTTAATAAAGCCTTCCGCATCTTTCTGATCATATGCCCCCTGATCGTCCTCAAAAGTGGCGATTTCCTCACTGAACAAGCTATGAGCCTCTGACTGGCGTCCCGTGACGATAATGTTACCCTTATAGAGATCTAAACGCACCTCTCCAGTGACATTTTTTTGCGTTTGATCGATAAGTGTCTGAATCGCGAGTCTCTCAGGACTCCACCAATAACCGTTGTACACCAGTTTTGCATAGCGCGGCATGATCTCATCTTTCAAATGTGTCAATTCACGGTCTAAACAGATGGATTCTAAGGCACGATGTGCACGTAACATCACCGTACCACCCGGTGTTTCATAACACCCCCTTGATTTCATACCCACATAACGATTTTCAACGATATCTAAACGTCCGATACCATGACGACCAGCGATTTCGTTTAACTTAGTTAGCATATTAGCAGGGGATAGTATCTCACCATTAAGACTGATGGGATCACCCTGCTCATAACCAATGACTAGGGTCTCAACTTCATCCGGTGCTTGTTGAGGAGATGCCGTCCAACGCCACATATCCGCTTGTGGCTGCACCCATGGATCCTCTAACTCACCACCTTCATAAGAAATATGCAACAAATTGGCATCCATTGAATAAGGCGAACCCCCTTTACGCTTCTGTTCTACTGGAATGCCATGTTTTTCGGCATAAGCCAATAAGCTCTCACGCGAATTCAATTCCCACTCACGCCACGGTGCAATGATCTTGATATCTGGGTTGAGCGCGTAAGCCCCCAATTCAAAGCGCACCTGATCATTACCTTTACCAGTTGCACCATGGGAGATTGCATCCGCACCCGTGGCTTGCGCAATTTCTATCAGTCGTTTGGCAATCAGTGGACGGGCTATGGAAGTCCCGAGTAAATACTCGCCTTCATAAATAGTGTTGCCACGAAACATGGGATAAACAAAATCACGCACAAATTCCTCACGCAGATCTTCGATAAATACTTCCTTTACGCCAAGTTGCTGCGCTTTAGCACGCGCAGGCTCAACTTCTTCACCCTGCCCTAGATCGGCTGTGAATGTGACTACCTCACATTGATATTGTTCTTCTAACCAACGCAGAATGATGGAAGTATCTAGACCTCCAGAATAAGCGAGTACAACTTTACGTATATCTGACATGATGAATATTGTTCTTGTTTATGTATGAGTGTGTGTTCTTTATTACATTCTATTATATAGTATCAATCGACTGCTCACGCGACTTTACTGACTCAAAAATTCAATTTTAATATGTCTATGCAACACAGCCTGATCAACCAGCAAGCCAATTATATTCCCTTGGGCAACCGCTTTCGTGGCTTTTGCCCCGTTGTTGTGGATCTTGAAACTGGCGGTTTCAATGCTGATACCGATGCCTTACTGGAAGTCGCCGCAGTAATACTTGGTATCGATGATCAGGGGCATTTGCACTGCAAAGAGTCCTTCAGTGTGCATGTGCAACCATTTGAAGGGGCTAATTTGGAACCCGCCTCCTTGGAAGTTAATGGTATCGACCCTTTTCATCCATTACGTATTGCTCAACCCGAGGCTGTGGCACTTCGAGGACTTTTCAAGGAAGTAAGACGCGTATGTAAAGAAAATCTCTGCAAACGTGCCATTCTTGTCGGTCACAACGCTCACTTTGACCTCAACTTTTTACATACTTCAGCTCGCCGAGCTGAAGTTAAAAACAACCCCTTCCACCCGTTCAGTTGTTTTGACACGGTGACTCTCGGCGCAATGGCTCATGGTCAAACTGTCCTATCACGCGTCGCTGAGTTAGCTGGCCTCGAATGGCAAAATGACCAAGCTCATTCTGCTTTGTATGATGCTTCCATGACTGCTGAAGTGTTTTGCAAGGTTCTCAACACCTGGAACCAGGAGGTCAATCCTTTTATTCCCAAATGTAACCCAAATGCCCTTACTGCCGACCAAACAGAAGATGAGACCAGTTAAACATTCGATGATAATTAAGCGCCGACCGCCTCTTTAATCATAGTTTGTAACTCACCTTTTTCAGCCATTTCCAGAGTGATATCACAGCCACCAATTAGCTCGCCTTTAATGTATAACTGAGGAAACGTTGGCCAATCCGCATAACGTGGAAGGTTCTGAAAAATCTCTGGATCCATTAGTATGTTGACATAAGCAAACTCATGACCACATTGCTTGAGCGCTTCAGCTGCACGCATGGAGAAACCACATTGTGGCATTTGAGGAGTCCCTTTCATGTAAATAATAACCGGATTACTCTCCACTTGTTCTTTGATTCTATCTAGTACGTCCATAACACATCCTTAATAGCTTAATTCGATTTTAAAGCCATTCTAACGTTTAATCTGAGCGCATACATATCTAAGGTGAGGGGGAAGGCACGCTATCGACATGGGTTTGCAACCATAATTCTAATAATGCCATGTGCCATACCTTACTCCCCTGCAAGCGAGTATGGTGTTGATCTGGTGCATCCAACAATCGCTCCACGTAATCACGGGCAAATAAGCCACGCTGTCGACAGGCGGAAGAATTGAGGACATCTGTCACCATGGTGAGGAATTCTCCCCGCACATATTTGAGTGCCGGCATGGGGAAATATCCCTTGGGGCGATCAATTACACTACCGGGCACCAGACCACGACTAATTTGTTTGAGTACATGTTTACCCCCTGAGGCCAGCTTCATTTCGGGCGGCATAGTCATGGCTAACTCCACCAACTCGTGATCTAAAAACGGCACACGCGCCTCTAAGCCCCAAGCCATGGTCATGCTATCCACGCGTTTAACGGGATCATCAACAATCAAAGTCGTGACATCTAAATGCAGCACTGAGTCTATATAGGTATCTGCTTCACATTGTTCTAAGGCCTGCTGCACTAGTGCGCTGGTATAATCTTGTTGCACATAGTGGCTGTTAACCGTTTGTGCATACTCAGCAAAATCACGATCAAAGTAATAAGGTGCAAAACGCTCTAATGCAGCCCCCTGTGCGGCCTGCATTTTGGGATACCAGAAATAGCCTGCAAACAATTCATCGGCGCCCTGACCGGACTGCACCACTTTAATATCTTGACTGACCTGCTCGGCCAGCAAATAAAAAGCCACCGCGTCTTGTGCCACCATGGGTTCAGGCATATGTGTAATCGCCTCTGGCAGACGCTTCAATACTTGATCATTTTGGATATGAAATCGCTGGTGATCCGTGGCAAACTTTTCCACCACCGCATCAGAGTATTCAAATTCATGGCCACGCTCTTCTGGCTGGTCTTCAAATCCAACCGAATATGTCTTCACCTGGCCATACTTTTGCGCCAGCAAACCGACCAATAAACTCGAGTCCAATCCACCTGAGAGCAATACACCCACCGGCACATCCGCAATCTCTAAACGTCGATCAACTGCAGTTTGTAAACTCTGCTGGATTTCATACACCCATTCTTCTGCACTATATTGATACTGTCGACGTGCACTTAATTGCCAGTAAGATTGAGCATCACCCACACCTTTTTCATCTACCCACATAAAGTGACCCGGCGGTAGCTTGCGTATGCCCGCTAATATAGTGCGTGGTGCTGGAATCACAGCGTGCAAAGTAAATTGATGCTGTAAAGCCTGACTGTCTATCTCAGTATTAATGTCACCAGTGGCGAGAAGTGCTTGCGTATTAGAAGCAAACAAAAAACTTTCCGAGGTCTGGGCATAGTAAAGTGGCTTGATACCCAGACGATCACGTGCAACAAACAGGTGTTTTTTTTGTGCATCCCAGATCGCAAAAGCAAACATGCCAATCAAATGTTTGACACAGTGTTCACCCCATACACGATAGGCTTGCATAATGACTTCTGTGTCTCCATTGGACTGAAAATTAACACCCAAATTCTGCAGTTTTTTCCGTATCTGAGGATAATTATAAATAGTGCCATTAAATACGATGGCCAACGATTGATCATGATTGACCATGGGCTGATGGGAAGCCGGGGACAGATCAATAATCGCCAAGCGTCGATGTCCCAACCCCATGGGGCCATCAAAATAACTCCCCTGATCATCTGGGCCTCGTCTAGCGAGCGGTCCCAGCATCGTTTGTATTTTGCCCTTGTTGGCACGTCCTTGTTTTAGGTTAAATTCTCCACATATCCCACACATGTTTTTTTATGTCCTGGCTAACTATAGCCCTAATGTTGTTTTTGAAAGCAAAACCTTCTATTGTCTTACCTCGATAGTGTATTGTATCTATCGACATAATGAGTCAAAAAATTAACTACAGAGGTGTATTGTGAATCCACTCAAATCTATTCTAGGAACTATTGTTGCCGGTTTTATTATTTCTATCGTCATTGCTGTATGGGATAGCACACCAGTCGCCAGTGCGGGATGGTCTATATCTGTATGGTTACACGTGCTAGCTGGTGTTGTTTGGATTGGCTTGCTGTATTACTTCAATTTTGTCCAAGTGCCTGCCGTAGCAACCGCGACAGCAGACACCGATGGCCCAGGCCCCGCTGCGATTAGCAAGTATGTGGCACCACGTGCACTCGCTTGGTTCCGCTATGGTGCGCTTGTCACTTGGCTCACAGGCGCTGCTGCGCTTGAGTATGTCGGCGGTTTTAGCGCTAACATGTTCTTCACTAATGGTGTTACGGTTATCGGTATCGGCGCATGGCTTGGAACTATCATGTTGTTTAATGTCTGGGTACTGATTTGGCCAAATCAAAAGAAACTACTAGGCATAGTGTCTGCCACAGATGCTGAGAAAGCCAAAGCTAAAGGTGTTGCATTTATTGCGTCACGCACCAATACCATGCTGTCTATTCCAATGTTAATGTGCATGATTGGTCATGCCCATACATTGCCATTCTAAGCAGGGCTTAAACGAACACTATGCTTATTTACAATGATGGGTGATGTATAGAAAAAAACCCATTTTTGAAGCATAATTGACTAACGGCAGCGCACATCGCTGCCGTTTTTCATTGTCGAATAATAAAGTTACTATCGACAAACATAGTAAGAATGAACCAGTTTTTATTAAAGGATAAATTTAACCACTCATTTAAAAATATATTATGAACTCATTGATGCCCACCTATGCGAGAAAAAATGTCAGCTTTGTTAAAGGCCATGGCGCATGGCTGTGGAATGATAAAAATGAAAAATATTTAGATGCCTTATCAGGTATCGCTGTGTGCGGCCTAGGCCATGCACACGCAGGCCTTGCTGATACGATCAGCCAACAAGCAAACAATTTATTACATACCTCGAATCTATATCGTATCCCTCATCAAGAAGCCTTGGGCGATCGTATGTGTGAGATCACTGGCATGCAAAAAGTCTTCTTCGCCAATTCTGGGGCTGAAGCCAATGAGGCGGCTATTAAGTTGGCGCGATTACATGGCCACGCCAGAAATATCGACTCGCCAACCACTATTGTTTTTGAAAATAGTTTCCATGGTCGCACCATGGCTACCTTAACCGCCACTGGGAATGCTGCTGCACAACAAGGTTATGATCCACTGTTACCAGGATTTGTGCGTGCGCCTTACAATGACATCGAAGCAGTCAAACTATTATGTGCACAACATAACAACATTAGCGCAATTCTGGTTGAGCCTATTCAAGGTGAAGGCGGTATTAACCTACCTGCGGATAATTTTCTCACCCACCTCCGAGCGGTCTGTGATGAATACAATTTAATACTGATGGTAGACGAAGTACAAACAGGTAACGGGCGTACAGGCAAATGGTTTGCTTTTCAACACAGTGACATTTTGCCCGATGTGCTTACAACCGCTAAAGGTTTAGGTAATGGCATGCCAATTGGGGCTTGTTGCGTTGCTGATAAAGCCCTTGAATTATTCGCCCCTGGTTCACATGGCAGTACCTTTGGTGGAAATCCACTTGCTTGTGCGGTGGCCTTAAAAGTATTGGACATTATTGAACAGCAATCTTTGCTCAAGCACGCGCAACATATGGGCAGCTACATTTGCACTCAATTTAAGCAGCAGCTAGGCGAACATCCTTTGGTCAAAGAGATACGTGGCCTAGGATTGATGATTGGCGTGGAGCTTAATGCACCTTGCCCACAATTAGTCGATCTCGCACTGGAGAAGAAATTACTATTAAATGTGACAGCTAGCTCTGTGATTCGTTTGCTTCCACCTTTAATTATTGATCAACAACAGGCAGATATGATTGTTGATATTGTCTGCGCATGCATTAACGAGATGCATTAATAAACACCACTCGCACATAGAGAAAATTTATGACTCGTCATTTTTTAACCCTGCTTGACTTATCTAGCAACGAATTACGCACAGTGATAAAGCGCGCTATCGAGCTTAAATCAATGCGTAATGAAAATGTGGACTACGCACCTTTCGCTAATAAAACATTAGGTATGATTTTTGACAAATCATCAACACGCACGCGTGTATCTTTTGAAGCAGGTATGGCGCAGCTTGGTGGTCATGCATTATTTTTATCTTCTAAAGATACTCAACTGGGTCGCGGTGAGCCCGTGGAAGATACCGCACGGGTATTATCGCGCATGGTCGATATTATTATGATTCGCACTTATGCACATGACACTCTAGAGCGATTTGCAGCCTTGTCTAAAGTCCCTGTAATTAATGGACTGACGGATATATATCATCCCTGTCAATTGTTAGCGGATTTACAAACCTGGTTTGAACAACGCGGCGATATTTCGGGTGCAACGGTAACCTGGATAGGAGATGGTAATAACATGTGTCACTCCTACATCAATGCGGCAAGGCAATTAGGATTTAAGCTGCGCATAGGATGCCCAGAGGGCTATGCACCAAACTCAGAGATTGTGTCTGCAGCGGGTGACTGTGTGCAAATTATGCATGATGCTAGGGAAGCAGCACATAACTCAGATCTCATCGTCACCGACGTATGGGCCAGCATGGGACAAGAACAAGAGCAAAAACAGCGCGAGCAAGCCTTTGCAAAATTCCAAGTTAATCAATCACTCATGCAAATTGCGCATAAAGATGCTCTATTCATGCATTGTTTACCCGCTCATCGTGAAGAAGAAGTAAGTACTGAAGTGTTAGAAGGCTCACAAAGCGTGGTGTGGGATGAAGCAGAAAATCGATTGCACGCACAAAAAGCACTGATTGAGTTTTTAATTCATAATACAAACAATTAGGATAATCATAGCGATTATTCAGTATTGCCTATGCTAATTACTATGTAACATCCTAACCATTCACTTCTGTATTGCTGGAGAAAGACAATGGAAACACTCAGTTCTATACTTGACACACTCAGCGGATTCATCTGGGGACCCTTTACTTTGGTACTGTTATTGGGTGTAGGTATCTACCTTAGCGTGGGTCTCAAGCTGATGCCATGGCGTCAAATATCTCACGCATTCAAATATCTCATTCGCGGTCGCAAAAGTGAAGGCGAAGGAGAGATACCCCCTTTCCAAGCCCTCATGACAGCCATGTCAGCCACTGTGGGAACCGGCAATATTGCTGGGGTTGCTACGGCAATATTTATCGGCGGACCTGGTGCTATTTTTTGGATGTGGATTACCGCACTATTTGGCATGGCAACAAAATATGCCGAGGCCGTCCTTGCCGTAAAATATCGTGAAACCGATGACTTAGGACGTTTTGTCGGCGGCCCAATGTATTACATTAAAAATGGTCTCGGCAAAAAGTGGTATTGGTTAGGTTTTTTGTTTGCCTTGTTCGGCACTATTGCCGCATTTGGTATAGGCAACATGGTGCAATCTAATTCTGTGGCTGATGCACTTCACAGTAACTTCGGAGTGGACACCTCCATGACCGGAATAGTGATTGCTGCACTCGCCGCATTAGTAATATTGGGTGGTATTAAACGCATTGGTACTGTGGCCAGTAAACTGGTTCCTATTATGGCCATTTTCTACATCATCGGCTCATTGATCATTATCTTTGCCAATATTACTGAAGTACCTGCTGCATTAACTATCATCATAGATAGCGCTTTTAATGGTCATGCAGCGGTTGGCGGTTTCACCGGCGCCACCATCATGATGGCGATTCAATTTGGTATTGCGCGTGGTATTTTTTCCAATGAAGCGGGACTGGGTAGCGCCCCCATTGCACACGCAGCCGCACAGACGAATAATCCAGTAAGACAGGGGCTAATCGGTATGTTAGGGACTTTTATTGATACGATTATAATCTGCACCATGACCGCCCTAGTGATTATTATCAGTGGCGCTTGGACTAGTGGTGAAACTGGCGCCAGTCTATCCAGTTTGGCTTATGCTTCCTCGATTCCATTAGGTGAGTACATCATAACTTTTAGCTTGGTGATTTTTGCCTTCACGACGATTCTTGGCTGGAGCTACTATGGTGAACGTTGTGCTGAATTTATCTTCGGCACCAAGATAATATGGCCTTATCGCTTTTTATGGATTGCGGCGGTGTTCATAGGAGCATCCCAAAAAGTGAATTTGATTTGGATATTAGCTGATGTCATGAATGGGTTTATGGCGATTCCTAACCTAATTGCATTAGCGTTACTTAGCCCGATTGTGTTCAAAATCACTAAAGAATATTTTTCCAATCAGCACTAAGTTTGATTGAAAAACTCGACTCAAAGCAACAACAAATGGATGCGCAAGAAATCACCCAAGCAGTCAAACAAGCCCTAAATGAAGACGTTGGTAGCGGCGATGTGAGCGCACAATTATGTGGGAATGAAACATTAAGCGCACAGGTAATCTGTCGCGAGACGGCAACTTTATGCGGCCAGGCTTGGTTTAATGCAACCTTTGCTCAGCTAGATACAAGTGTGCATATTGAGTGGCTAAAGCAAGAAGGTGCACTGATTCATCCCTCACAAGCTGTATGCAATTTACAGGGCAATGCCGCTGCACTTCTTACCGGTGAGCGCACTGCGCTGAATTTTTTGCAGACTTTGTCAGGCACCGCGACAGCGACCAGAAAACTATTACACCGCATGCGCGGCAGCTCTACACAGTTACTCGATACTCGCAAAACCATTCCGGGCTTACGCAATGCTCAAAAATACGCAGTGAAGTGTGGGGGTGGAAACAATCATCGCATGGGACTCTATGATGCTTATTTAATTAAGGAGAATCATATCCATGCCTGCGGCTCTATTGAAGCAGCAGTGATCAAAGCCAAGCAACAAGCAGATGGCTTACTGATAGAAGTTGAAGTCGAGGACTTGCATCAATTAGCTCAGGCGATCGACTGTCAAGCCGACATTGCCCTGTTGGATAATTTCAGCTTGGCCGAAGTTGAACAGGCAGTGGCATTGGTTCGCAACGACACACAAACCAATATTAAGTTAGAAGTCTCAGGCAATATTCACATGGAGAATATTAGTCAATACGCAATGCTGAATGTAGATTTTATTTCTGTTGGCGCTATCACTAAACATTTGCAAGCCGTGGATTTTTCTATGCGCTTCAATAATTAATTTTTTTGGCTTGTTGCCATAAGTCATCTAACTGTTCTTCACTCATTTGTTTAAGGTCTTGCTGCTTTTGTTCAGCGATTTGTTCTAAACTACGAAAACGTTGTTCAAATTTATTACTCGCCTTTTGCAACGCGATGTCGGCATCATGTTTACTGTGTCTAGACACATTGATGGCACAAAACAAAACATCGCCCAGTTCGTCCTCGATAGCGTCCTGTTCACCCGATGCTACAGCTTGCTTTAGCTCACCAATTTCCTCTTCAAGCTTTTCTAGTACCGCGTCAATATTTGACCAATCGAAATTCACTTGCGCAGCTTTCTTCTGTAATTTCTTCGCGCGCAACATGCTCTGCAGGCCAATGGGCACCCCCGCAAGTGCGGATGAATCAGCATCATCACCCCGCTGTTCACGTTCTTGTTGTTTAAAGGATTCCCAATCTGGTTTTCCCTGTTGAAGTTGCTGATCATCGCCAAATACGTGAGGATGGCGGCGTATCATTTTGTTGCAAATAGATTGCACTACATCACTGAATTGAAAGTGATTTTGTTCTTCCGCCATCTGCGCGTGATAAACCACTTGTAATAACAAATCACCAAGTTCATCACGTAGCTCATCATAATCTTGTCGAGCAATAGCATCAGCAACCTCGTAGGCTTCCTCGACTGTATAGGGAGCAATACTGGCAAAATTTTGTTTTTGATCCCATGGGCAGCCATTATGTGGATCTCGCAATGCTCGCATAATCATCAGCAAATCTTGAATATCATCATTAGAATCGGATAGGGGAAATCGCAGGCTTGTTGTCATGACTATTTCTGTAATATTTATACACATCCAGTCTATCGCAAATCATGCTCAGCACAACCAAGTCTGTACGTAATTAATTTTCAAACCCATTATACGAATACATCACTGGCTCGGGAAATCTCAACACCGCCTCCACATGGCTCAAGAACAGCAGTGACATTGCACAATGTACACGTCACATTCACCTCAACACTCTTACTGTCTAAAAATATGCTTTATAATGGCGTTATGTTGTGGATACCATCACCCTTTGCAACAAATTACACTGCAATTAAATTGAGAACTTATTAGTAGTAAGCATCACATCACACTACTCATATTACATACCAATAGGACAACGTTATGGCTATTACAGAAGGCAAAGCAGCCCCCGCTTTTACACTCAAAGATCAACACGGCAATAAAGTTGCTCTCAAAGACCTCAAAGGTCATAAAGTCGTAGTGTATTTTTACCCTAAAGATGATACGCCTGGATGTACAAAAGAGGCCTGTGGGTTTAGGGATTTGTGGAGTGATCTGGAAAAAGCTAATTGCACTGTGTTAGGCGTGTCACCCGATGAACAGGCAGCTCATCAAAAATTTATTGATAAATACGATCTACCCTTCACCTTATTATGTGATCCCGAGCGCAGCATGATGGAAAAGTATGAGGCTTATGGCGAAAAGAATATGTACGGTAAAATCACTATGGGGGTAATTCGCTCCACTGTATTAATCGGTGAGGATGGCAAAGTGCTCAAACATTGGAAACGCGTATCTAAAGCCGCAGACCATCCCACACAAGTGCTCGAAGCCATTAACGCACTGGACACCTAAACTATAGCGACATAATTGAGCCCATCCAACGCTCAGAGGCAGCTGATATGCCACAAATCTCAACGCGGCTGTATAAAAATCAACCTCTTTTAACTAAAATATCGCGCAGAACCGCACCATTAAAGTTACCGACCATGTCTTATCATTGGATAACTATGCACGGAAACATAGTATTGAGATCACTTTTTCCCTGTACCCACCTGATAATGAAAGGCGTGGGGTCATCATTCTATTCAAAGACTTATCAGAAACTCAGCAGTTGAATGATCGACTTAGCCATGAAGCATCTCATGACACTCTGACAGGTTTAATGAACCGTCAAACTTTTGAGCAACAGCTATCAAAATGTATTCAAAGCATGCGTGAATAAATTATGGAGCATTGCTTGTGTTATATCGATATTCATCAATTCAAAATTATCAACAATCAAGCTGGGCATGTTATTGGCAATCAAATCTTACAAGAAATTGCAGAAATCTTGCGCAATAGCACTCGTAGCATTGATAGAGTAGCGCATACAAGGCGACGAATTTGCTTTGTTACTCGTAGATAAAAATCTCCAGCAAGCCCAGCAAGTAATTCAACTGATCATTTAGAGCAGCTGTTTCACTTGAATCTTTTCACCCTCCATCGTGTTAGGCAGGGTATGATAACGTCTGTTGGTATTAACTAAAGTTGAGCACGAATTGTTGTGACAGAAGACAAACTTTACAAAAAACCCATCAATAATATCGAAGATTTTAAATTCGACACCTGCGTGAGCGATGTATTCGATGACATGGTAGATCGTTCAGTGCCAGGCTATCGAACCTTGATTGCCAATATTGGGCCGCTGGCATCACATTTCATACAAGAAAATAGTGCTTGTTATGACTTGGGTTGTTCACATGGTGCGGCAGCTTTGTCAGTATTTAAATACTGTCAAGTGTCTGGACTTGAAATTCATGCGATTGATAATGCCAGCGCCATGATTAGACGTTGCCAGCAAATGATTGCACAGGCACAAGCAGAACATGTGATTAAGACCCAACTGAATAATATTCAGGATATAGACATCATTAATGCCTCTTTTGTTATCCTCAACCTCACCCTACAATTCATTGCTGTATCTGAGAGACAAAAAATCCTTGAAGATATTTATGCCGGCCTGCTGCCTGAAGGTGCTTGTCTACTCACAGAAAAAATCATCATGCCAGATGCTAAGCATGAAAAATTATTTCTAAAACTCCATACCGGTTTCAAGTCAGCTAACAACTACAGCGATCTTGAGATTAGTCAAAAAAGAAAATCACTTGAAAATGTTTTACTCAGGGAATCACTAGAAACTCATATATTACGCTTGCAAAAGATTGGTTTTAGACAAGTGTATCCTTGGTTTCAGTGTTTCAATTTTGTATCCCTGATTGCTATCAAATGAAATTAGAATTTTACCGACGATTATTAGAAAACTCAGTGTCTAATGTGCCTGATGG
>Ga0181587_10000897_pt1 | contig 24695 bp, 20 predicted proteins | sample 071ome_27_FD_132463 | JGI IMG/M metagenome (GOLD analysis project Ga0181587, IMG submission 132463) | Coastal salt marsh microbial communities from the Groves Creek Marsh, Skidaway Island, Georgia - 071409AT metaG (megahit assembly) | ecosystem: Environmental > Aquatic > Marine > Intertidal... | reverse complement strand
TTTTGCCAGACCAACAAGTAAGTCCCCCTTCCTTGATGGAAGGGGCTAGGGGTAGGTGAAATGCGCTTCTGCGACCAAGTCCCGATTCATCGGGACGCCCGGAGTAACAATCCTCCCTCCCGGACTGGGAGGGAGTCAGAGGGTGGGAGATTGCGACCAAGGACGCATGTCCGCCCGGAGCTAACAGTAGGGACCTTCGGTGGAGTTCTGGGTGGGGAGCGCATCATCCTTCGACAGGCTCAGGATGACGAAAAATTCGCGGCCCGCCTATGTGACTTCATCCAGAGCTTGTCGAAGGGTCAAGTCACCTTTGCCAACTCATCACCCCTACTCGCCCCAGGGCGAACCGCGCAGAATCGCCTCGTTCGAAACGATCCGCATCACTTCGGAGAGCGGCATTCCACTCTCGATAGCAATCTTCTTGCACGCTTCGTACTCAGGTTGAGCCTGGGCGATCGTGTCGCCAATTCGCTTTAACTTCACTGGCACTTTTCCGAGAGACGTATCGACATTCACGACCTGGCGTTCAGCCTCGTAACGCTGCACCGGACGTCGACGCACCCCAAGCGTCGTGGTCTCACGCAAAATCAACTCGGCGGCATCGTCAACTTTGTCCCGATGCACCAACGCCGAAAGCATCGTAGCCGGGCGGTTCTTCTTCATTTGAATCGGTGTGAACCAAACGTCCAAGCACCCCATATCCAAGAGCTGCTCGTGGACATATCCAAGCACTTCGCCAGGTGAGTCATCAATATTCGTTTCGAGCAGCATCAACTCCGGACGCATCCCGCGAATCCGACCCCAACGCTTCCGTTCCTCGCCAACCCACAATCCAACGACGTTGGCAAAATCTTCCGGGTTCCGCTGCCCTGCACCGTGTCCGATCTCGTCGGCCTGCATTTCGGTCGGTCGGAATTTCGCCAGCGACGCGACTATCGCCGCCCCTGTCGGGGTAACAGCTTCACCAACAGGTTGCTTTCCGCCAGCCCGAATCGGCGCATCGAACTTCTTGTAAATGGCAGCAGCAGCTTTCGAAGTCGCCCCCATCACCCCATGACTGCTGCTCGAAATTCCTGATCCGACAGGAAACGCAGAAGCGTAGACCGACTCCACGCCAAGCAGTCGTAGTCCGACCACAGCACCGGCAATATCGACTAGCGTGTCGACCGTTCCCAGTTCATGAAGATGGGTTTCACCGGTGGGTTCATCATGTGCATCAGCTTCTGCTACTGCCAGGACATCGAAAATTCCTCGAATTTTGCGCTTGTCCGGATCATCGAGGGATGATGATTCGATCGCCTCGTAAAACTCGCTCCACGTGCGAGTCCGAGATCCTTCCTCGTCAAGAATAACGTCAACCAGAGTAGCGTCCAGACCACCTCGAGAAACTTTCGATTCCTCAAGCGTCCAACCGTCAATTTCGAGCTTGCCAAGTTCGTCGGAAAGGGCAACGAGACTCAGACCTGCGTCGACCATAGCACCAAGCAGCATGTCACCACTCATGCCACCAATCATGTCGATATATGCAATCTTGTTCGTCAGGGCTTGTTCCAATGGGTTTCGAGTTCAGATATCAGAGCCACCAAGGATAACGTGATGTTGGTTCGTAGTCCTCTCCCCGCGGAACGGGGAGAGATAGAGAGGGGGATAGTGCGCTTCACGCGACCAAGGACGGATGTCCGCCCGAAGCTAATGCTCCTCCCCCGGACTGGCTGAGTTAGAGCATGTGCTGAGCCTGTCGAAGTAGGGAAGGCTCCGCGCGACCTTGGTTCCCCTTCCGGATTGGAAGGGGTTAGGGGTAGGAGACCCAGAGCTGAGTGACTGTGTCACGATCGCGAATAACGAATGTCCGCCCGGAGCCAACCAACACCTACTTCGTCCGCGAACCCAGCGTCCCGAGCGCCTCGTTCAACGAACCCGACCTGAACCCCTTCGGATCGAACTCAAGTAATTCGTAACCGGCATCTACTATGACCGATTCAGCCTTAGGGCGAATCGCCTCGAACCGCTCAAAATCCTCGCTCGGAATTTCGACTCGCGCCGTGGCACCGTAATGACGGACTCGGACCACTTTGAATCCAAGTTCACGCAATCCTCGCTCGGCGGTTCCAATCATTTTCAGTGCATCGACTGAAACGGAAGTGCCGTAAGGAATCCTCGACGACAGACACGGCTGGGCGGGTTTGTCCCAGGTTGGTAGTCCAATTGCTTTCGACAGTTCACGAATATCGAGTTTCGTCATCCCGGCTTCAACAAGCGGTGACACGACTTCGAAATTTTTTGCAGCTTCCATACCCGGACGATAGTCGCCAAGGTCATCAACATTAGCGCCGTTGGCTACGAACGAAATCGACTCACGTCCGGCAATATCGTCAAGGTGGGTGTACAACTCGGTCTTGCAGAAGAAACAGCGACGTCCGTCGTTCGCAACGTAGCGAGGGTCGTTCATCTCGTCTGTGTCAACGATCTCATGACGCCAACCTCGCTCAGTGGCTATTTCGGCGGCCAATTCCAATTCTTCTGGAGCCACGCTTGGCGAGCGCGAAGTTACTGCAAGCGAGTTTTTTCCGAGAACGTCACTCGCAACCGCAGCCAGGAAAGTCGAATCAACCCCACCCGAATACGCGACGATCACAGATCCATACCCTGCTATCGCCTGTTTCAGCGATTCAAGTTTTGCCTGCACATCGTTAGTGTTGTTTTCGGACTGAGCTTTGGTTGAAACCAAAATTAGGTAGTCTCTGAGATTCTGTGGCTTTCCTGCGCAACCTTCGCCTGTTGTTCCGATTGCAAACCAAATCTTACAGCCTCAGCGATATTTGAAGGCTGAACCACATCAATTCCAGACGGCTTTATCTTGTCTCTGGTTGAGTCCGGGAGCAGGCATTTTTCGAATCCCAGTCTCGAGGCTTCAGCAACTCGACGGTCCGACCGAGAAACCGACCGCAACTCTCCAGCAAGTCCGATTTCACCAGCAACTGCCACTCCATCGTTTACCGGACGGTCCAACAACGAAGACACAATAGCCAGTGCAATCGCGATGTCAGCCGCCGGCTCTTTAACGTCCAATCCCCCAGTCACGCTAATCACGAGGTCGTGATTCGTAACGGGAAGTCGCAAATGCTTGGCAATCACAGCGGTGATCATGTGCAAACGCGAAACATCAACCCCGTTCGCCACTCGCCTTGGTGATGCGAGGGTCGACGGAGTCGCGAGTGCCTGGATTTCTACAGCCAGTGATCGAGTCCCCTCTACCACCATTGCTATTACGGAGCCTGGCACCGACTTAGCGCGCTGCTCAACAAATAAGTTCGATGGGTCGGCAACTCCACGCAAACCCTCGCCGTACATTTCAAATACACCGACCTCGTCTGTCGCACCGAACCGATTTTTTACTCCATGCAACAGTCGAAGCGCCGCACCGGTATCGCCACCCATTTGGAGAACTGCATCAACCTGATGCTCCAGCACCCGTGGACCCGCAATTGACCCGTCCTTGGTCACGTGCCCACTCAGGATCAAGGCTGCGCCGGTGCGCTTGGCAACCTCGGCCATTAGTGCTGCCGATTCCCTGATTTGCGAAACCGTTCCAGCGTGGGAATCGACTTCTGGATGCGTTGCAGTTTGAATCGAATCTAAAACGATCACTGCAGGTTCGACGGCAACAACTTGTTGGACGATCTCCGCTACATCACCCGACTCAAGCATGTACACGCCATCGCCCGAAACGCCGAGTCTTGCAGCCCGGAGTTTGATCTGCTCCAGAGACTCCTCGCCCGATGCGTACAAAACCTTCCTACCGGAGCGAGCAACAGCATCGGACGCCTGCAGGAGGAGTGTCGATTTACCAATCCCTGGATCACCGGCAACAAGCACCGCCGACCCTGGAACGAAACCGCCACCAAGCACGCGATCGAACTCATCAATGCCAGTCGGCAGATAAGTCGTCCCACCAGTCTGCATTTGGCTCAACTCAACGGGCATTTCGCCTTCAGGCGGACGCCCCGAATAGGAACTTTCAGCCGTACTCGTTTTCCCGTCATCCTGAGCCTGTCGAAGGACCGTCGCACCCAACGACGAACGTCCGTCCGGCAACTTACGAGCACCCTCACCCATCAGGCCATCCAACAACCCCTTCGCACCCGAAGCTTGCGGACTCTCGACACGTTCCTCGACCGTGTTCCACTCACCACACTGGTTGCACTTGCCAACCCACTTCGCAGTAGTGCGACCGCAAGAAGAACACTCGAATACTGTTTTGCCTGAACCAGCTTTTGCCATATCAATCGCAGTATGCAGTTTCACTCCAACAGCATCAATGGTTGATGACACATTGGGTTGCCTTGTACAAAAACACACTCAATAAAAAAGGTCATCCCGACCGCAGCGGAGGGATCCGATCGTTTTCAGTCGCCTTCAATTTGCCCATTCCATGCGATACTTCCGCCCATTCACGGATCACCTACTAGGACACAGGAACAAATGACCAAACTCCAGGACCTCGCAAACGAGGTAGGCGCAAAACTCAAAGAGCGCGGCGAAACGGTCGCCGTAGCCGAGTCATCAAGCGGAGGACTAGTCTCGGCTGCTCTCCTCGCAGTCCCAGGCGCATCTGCTTACTTCATGGGTGGTTGCGTTGTTTACACCGGACCAGCCCGTGATCTTTACTTGGGCATCAACCTCGACGACCATACGGGCATGCGTTCAGCTAGCGAACCTTACGCCCTACTGCTTGCCCAAACCGGAAAGGCCAAACTCGAAACAACCTGGGGCATCAGCGAAACTGGAGCTGCCGGACCAACCGGTAACCGCTACGGCGACGACGCAGGTCATACCTGTGTAGCAGTTTCGGGTCCAAATACCGACCGTGCTGAAACTCTCGAAACCGGCGTCACCGATCGTGAAGCCAACATGCAAACCTTCGCCGAACGCACCCTCGCGGTATTTCTAGAAGTGCTGGGTAGCCCTCTCCCTCACATGTCCCGACCTTGCTGGAGGGACCTTCCGGTCGGGTGGTGCGAGGGGTGACTCTTACGATCCTTTCGACATGCACAAACATGCAAAACCAGAGAAACACCAGCTCAATGTCACCTCGTTGAAAAACGAGGGTTCCCCACACAACAAACTTCCCTACCCGGCGAACTCCACTGGCAGCATGACCACAGCGCGTGCACCTTTTCCGGTCAAATAGCTGTTACCAATTCGCACGGTTCCGCCGTGGAGCTCAACGAGTTGTTTCACAATGTAGAGCCCTTGACCCGTACCAGGAACCTGACGGGTTATCTCGTTATCTACTCGATGAAACAACTCGAAGACGTGTTGCAAATCCGACTCTGGAATTCCGGGGCATTCGTCCTCAACACTCACCATTACCTGATCGCCAACTCTCTCTACCGCAACGAAAATAGTGGTGTCAGCAGGTGAGTACTTTGACGCGTTACTAACCAGATTGGAAACGACCTGGGTGATTCGCTGTCGATCTATGGTGGCCTCAGTGTCGCCCCCCATCTTCTGGAGTGCTGAGCTCAGCGGTCTGACCTCGCCCATTCAGGCTGGGACCCAATCCCTCAAGTACTCCGGTTACCAGTGCAGAAACATCCGTTTTGATCGGCTCAAGCTCGATGTTTCCACGCTCGATGCTGGAAACGTCAACAAGATCCTGAATCAGCGCGTCCAAATGCCAAGCGTTCCTTTGAATCACCTGTAGTTGCTGGGACTGTCTTTTCGAAAGATCCTGTCCTCCCCCGCGAGCCAGGAGATCCGCAAACGCAATGATGCTCGTCAACGGAGTCTTCAACTCGTGGGTGAGCAGGTTGAGGAAGTCGTTTTTGGCCTCGTTCACGCTGGTAAGTCGCGCCGCCTCTGCCTCAAGACGGATCGAGCGTTCTCGCTCCTGTGCCAGCTCGATCGAACGGCGGTAGAGCTGCTGATTCGCAACTGCTGCGGCGATCTGGTTGGCTACCTGCTCGACTATTGAAACTTGCTCGGCTCCATAAACGCCCGCATCAGCACATGAGATCTGGAATATCCGAGCAAAGTCGCCATCACGACCCATCGGAACGGTTACCGACGATTGAATACCACGGTCGACGCCGACCCATTCTGAAAACCTGGAGCCTTCCTCCGGACTATTGATAACGACTGTTTCACCAATATCTGCTGAATGCCCGGTTGGTGTACCACCCGTCCTGAAGCTCGCTCGTTCGTCACCATGGATCGATTCATCACTGCTTACATACAGGGTTTCGGCAGTTTGATTAGAAACGTAGACGTTAGAAATCGCGACTCGATCAACCGGGACAAGCTCTGCCAGTAAAGCCGAGAATCGATCGAAACTCTCGCTCGAGTCCAGGGACGATCCTATTTCACGACTAATTTGAACTAGGATTTCCTGCTGACGAGCATATTTACGGGCGGCCTCGTGAAGCCTGGATTTAACGACTGCGCTGGCGACACGGCTTGCGACCTGGTTCACAAATTCGCGTTCAGTAAGGTCGTACTCATTCTTGGACTTGCTCAGCAAGTGCAACACACCGACGGCTTTACCCTGATCATTAAGCGGTGCTGCAACCCACGCTGTCATGTTTCGAGAAACCATCGAGTTTTCGGTATTTGCCCGTGTGGCTGCAGACAGTCGAATGTCATCGCGGAGAGTTTCCAGGCTCACATCCACCAGACGGTTTTCGTCAACCACCGTTCCTGAAACAGAATCTTCGAGGGTTTGAACAACGATTTCTTCTTCAGGACCGCCCTCTATCAAGAAGTCAATTTTCGTACGTGACTCGATGTCTACATCTGTGAGCACGAGCAAATCGAATTCGATTGCTCCACGGAGAATTTCAGCGAACTTTGGGAACATCGAAGCGAAGTCGAGGCTCGATCCGATGACCTCCCCAATATCGTTGAGTGTTCCGCGAAGTGCCGTCTCTTTCTCTAACGATTCCGACAGCGACGCACTGAGGAACGAACCTGAGATCTGAGCCGCGATCCGCTCACCCATAAGCAGCGACTCGTCGTCGAATTTCTGATCTCCGCTGGAATTGAGGGTGAGAGTCCCCACCACCACACCACTCACGATCAACGGAATATTCAGAACACCAGTCAATCCCGCTGATGCATCAGGTGCTCCGGGCAACTCACGGGCAAACTCCTCCGCGTCAGCGAAATTCATGTACAAACCCTGCAGGGTCTTCACCATCCGTTCGGCACTTGTACCCGCCAGGTCATGTGAGCTTCCACTCTCCCATCCTTCGATGTCGAACCATCAGTGTTGATTGAATATCGTGTCGAAATCGTCTGGGTTGAGTGATCGATCTCTGCAAGGGTTATCCGGTGATGTGGGATCAGGTCGTTCACTAACCCCGCAAACGTGCTGTAAACGTCCTCCACTCTGTGAGTACTTGAAAATATCCGCCCGATCTCCGCCAGCTTTGACTGAAGTTTTGACTACCGTGAAAGCGCTTCCTCGGTTTGTGCGGAGAGCACGAAGCGGCTGACTTCGGTTGCAATTGTTTGCAACTGCTTTGCGTCTTCGAGTCGAAGCGGATCATCGTCACCGAAATAGACCGCGATAGCTCCAAACGGTTCATATCGCCCCCCAATAGTGGCAGCAATCCCTCCAGTCAAACCTTCTTTTTGAAACATCACCGGGAACTGTGTTCCCGCTGAGTCGCCTGGATAGATTGCAACGCCCTGCACGAATGTAGCGCGAGTGATCAGTCCGTCTTCGTGACGTTCAGAAACCCACCCTTTGAATTCGAGCGGAAGGTTATAGACGCTTTCGAGGACATAAAACCCGGTATCACTGTCAAACCGCGATATTGCAGTCGCCCTGTTTGAATAAGCCTCCGATGTGAGTCGTGTAACTAACTCATACACTTCGGAAAGGGTGCGCGAAGTCAATTCAAGTTGACGTACACGAGCAGCTAAGTCGCCGATTTCACGTGAATCATCAACTTCTTCGTGTGTCGGCTGCACCACAGCGCGCACCAATGTGCGGTCTTGTTCCTTGAAAACCCTCAGCGAAACTTCCACAGGAATCAAGCTGCCGTCGGCATGGGCACCGTGGAGTTCCAATCCAATTCCCATTGTGCGTGCATGCGGTCGGCGGGCAAACCGGGACATATGATCCCGGTGTCGAGTGCGCAAATCAACCGGGATAAAAACCTCAATACTCTGCCCGATGAGAGAATCAGGTTCATAGCCGAACACTGCACTAACTGATTCCGAAACAGACACGATTGTTCCGTACAGATCTGCTACGACCAGTACGCTCCGGTCATCCGTCAAATTTTCAGGTATCAGTTCAGGCATTTGTTAGGACAGAATTGGTTGAACTGTTCGCAGAAACCAACATGAATTCAGGATGCGTACTGTACATCTGTCTCGCCAGACGGGGACTACCCGGTTCCAATTCCGCATATACACACATCGGTCACGCTGAAATGACCTAGGGAATCCGCTTAAAGAGGAACGGGAGAGCCTGCGCTCCCCCGTTCGAAATCTGTTCTCATCCGGTTCCCTTTCCGGATTGGAAAGGGTTAGGGATAGGAGACTGCGACGCGTACCTCAATCCTCCCCCCGGATTGGGGGAGCCAGAGGGGGAGAATGTGACGCATCGCTGAGTGACTGTGTCACGATCGCGATTCGCTCACGTCCGCCCGGACACTACTAAATCACCTACGCAGAACCTACCGGCTCTTTGTCGTCAGCACCCGACGACTTCTTACGTGACCGCTTCTTCGGTGTCTGAACAACAATTGAGTTGTCTTTCATATCGAGCTCGACAACATCACCGGCATTGAACTCTCCTCGGAGAAATTTCTCCGAAAGTTGGTCCTCAACTTCGTCTTGAATCAACCTGCGGAGCGGACGTGCACCCATCTTCGGGTCGAATCCGTTCTCAGCGAGGTAGTCTCGAGTAGCGTCGGTGATTTGCATCACCAGACCGTGCTCGAGAACTCGACCCTGAACTTCCTTCATCATGATGTCCACGATTTCGAGAATGTGAGCCTGTTCCAACGGGTGGAACACAACTGTTGCATCGATACGGTTCAGGAACTCTGGCTTGAAGCCGTTTCGAGGATCCTTGACAGCTTCGAGAACTCGGCCCTTCACACGCTCGTAATCGAGCTGTTCTGCACCTTCGTTACCGCGAGCGAAGCCAAGACCACCACTGGTTTGGATGAGATTCGAACCAAGGTTCGAAGTCATCACGATCACAGTGTTCTTGAAGTCAACCTTGCGACCCTTAGAGTCGGTAAGGTGACCGTCTTCAAATACCTGCAACAGAATGTTGAACACATCCGGGTGCGCCTTTTCGATTTCGTCGAGCAGGATCACCGAGTACGAACGACGTCGTACTGCTTCTGTCAGCTGTCCGCCTTCGTCGAATCCGACGTATCCGGGAGGTGCTCCAACCAGTCGAGCTACCGAGTGCTTCTCCATGAATTCCGACATGTCGAGTCGGATCATGGCATCTTCCTCACCGAACAGGTACTCAGCAAGTTTCTTCACACTGTGAGTCTTACCAACACCCGTCGGACCGAGGAACAAGAACGCACCAATTGGGCGCTTTGGGTCCTTCAGACCAGCACGTGACCTTCGGACTGCCTTCGAAATTACGTTGAGGGCTTCGTCCTGGCCAACTACATGCATTCGCAAAGCGTCTTCCATCTTGATAAGACGCTCTTTTTCTTCGACATCAAGTCGTGTGACTGGAATGCGGGTCCACATAGCGACGACTTCTGCAATGTCATCTGCTGTGACTTTTGCCTCGCCAGCGCCTGGGTTGTCCTTCTTCCAGTCAGCCTCTAGCTGCTCGATCTTCGTAACCAGCTTTAGCTCCCGGTCGCGAAGCTCTGCCGCGGTTTCGTACTTCTGCGCTGAAATAACTTCGTTCTTCTCACGTCGTACAGCTTCTAGCTCTTTCTGTGCCTCTCGCAGTTCCTTGGGAACGGTCGAGTGCTTAATACGGACACGCGAAGCAGCTTCATCGATCAGGTCAATCGCCTTGTCCGGCAACTGCCTGTCGGCAATGTAACGATCAGCAAGCGTGGCAGCTGTTTCGAGAGCCTCATCCGTGATCTCAAGATCATGGTGAGCCTCGTACTGACCTTTCACACCACGAAGAATATCGACGGTCAGAATCGAGTCAGGCGCATCAACCGTTACTGGCTGGAACCTGCGCTCAAGAGCAGGATCACGTTCAACATATTTGCGGTAGTCGTCCTGAGTCGTTGCACCAACAACCTGCAACTCACCACGAGCAAGCGATGGTTTCAGGATGTTCGCTGCGTCGACAGCACCTTCCGCTGCACCTGCGCCAACCATGGTGTGCATTTCGTCGATGAACAGCACGCAGTTACCTGCCTGCTTTAGTTCAGCAATTACCTTCTTAAGACGCTCTTCAAATTCACCGCGGTACTTCGTGCCCGCGACAAGCGCACCCATGTCAAGGGTTACGACTCGCTTGCCCTGGAGTGTTTCTGGAACATCCCCATCAACAACAAGGTTTGCAAGCTTTTCAACGATCGCAGTCTTACCAACGCCAGGCTCACCAATGAGGACCGGGTTGTTCTTTGTACGACGGCTCAGGATCTGGATCACTCGCTGAAGTTCAGTGTCACGACCAACTACAGGATCTAGATCACCATCAGCTGCACGCTGCGTCAGGTCTATGCCAAGCTCATCGAGGGTAGGAGTGCGAGTCGAACGTGAAGTCGACTGCTCGCCACCCTGCTTGCCAGAACTCTGGTTCTGGATGATGCGGTTGGTCTCTTCTCGAACCTTCTCAAGGCTGACACCGAGACTTTCGAGAACACCAGCTGCAACACCCTCACCCTCACGCATCAATCCGATGAGCAAGTGCTCGGTTCCGATGTAGTGGTGGTTCAGTCGGCGAGCTTCGTCAACAGCAAGCTCGATGACCTTCTTCGCCCGTGGGGTGAGACCAATCTCACCGGGGGTCGGGCGTTCACCGCGGCCGATAATAAATTCGACCGCGGATCGGACTTTAACTAGCTCGACATTCAGGTTTGAAAGGACCCGCGCTGCTACACCTTCGGTCTCCCGTACGAGTCCGAGCAAAATGTGCTCAGTCCCAATGTAGTTGTGGTTGAAGCGTTGTGCTTCTTCCTGCGCCAAGGACAGGACCCTGCGGGCCCTCTCCGAGAACTTTTCAAACCTGCTCGGCATTTAGTTTCCCCCCTCAGGAACTGCTTGCCGCAGTTCTTGAGTTTTATTCGCTGTCTTCGAAGATGTCTCCGAAGTCTGACCCATCAAGGTTCTCACCCGATGAATCGTCAGCCGGAACGTCATTTGGATCCAGTGTCTGCTTAAGACTCAGACCCAACCTTCGTCGTTCTGGCTCAATCCTGATGATCTTCAACTGCAGCTCATCGCCTTCGTTGACCACATCCCTAGGATGCTTGATCACCTGGTGTGCAAGTTCACTTATATGTATGAGTCCTTCAATGCCTCGATCGATTCGAGCAAATGCACCGAAGTTCGCAAGCTTAGTGACCGTTCCATCAACCGTCTGACCAACCGAGAATTTAGTCTCGATCTCGTCCCACGGCTCTGGCTGTAGGCGACGCAAGCTCAGCGCAATCTTCAGGTTTTCCCTGTCGACACGAAGAACGTAAACATCGATCTCTTCGCCAACGGTAACGACTTCCTCTGGGCTCTTGATTGGCTCCCAGGAAAGCTCGGAAATGTGGATAAGACCGTCTGCTCCGCCAAGGTCTACGAACGCACCGAAGTTTGAGACACCCGCTACGCGACCCTTTCGGATCTGACCTTCGGAAAGCTCCTGCACGAGTCGAAGCTTCTGAACCTGCTTCCACTGCTGAAGAGCTGCCCGCTCGGAGAAGATAGCCCGGTTTCGTCGGCGATTGAGCTCGATGATCTTGAACTCGATCTCCATTCCAATGAAGCCCTCCTTAGGAGGCTCTCCACCAGGAACGTAAAGTTCTCGAGCTGGACCAACAAGCTGTGAAAGTGGGACGAATCCCTGGACGCCTTCGGACTCAACAACAGCACCACCACGGTTTGAACCGGTGACGACACCCTTGCAGGTCTCGTCGCTGTCCATTGCCTTCTCAAGCACCCGCCAACCTTGCTCACCACGAGCACGGTCGATCGACAGAATCGACGAACCTTCCGAACCCTCAGGGTTCACTACATAGGCGATGATCTCGTCACCAACCGAAAGCTCTTCAAGAGCCTCAGGAGCCAACGACCTCATCTCTTTGGTCGGTACGAAGCCCTCAGACTTGTAGCCAATGTCTACAAGCATTCCTTCGTTTTTGCGGCTCATGACCTTACCGTCGATGATCTCTCCACGTCGGAGAATCTTCGAAGGCAGGTACTCGTCCAAGAGGTCGGCCATGGTGAGCTCGCTCTCGGGTTTCTCTGCAACCGCTACAGCTGCTTCTGCTTCTTCGGTTGAAGCTTCTGCCTCTGCTGCCGGGGCCTCTGTCGCCTCTGCTTCTACAGCTGGTGCTGCTTCTGCCTCAGGCGTGTCGTTATTCTGCGTCTCAGGCTGTTCGTCTTTCAGAACTTCTGCCTGGCTATCTGGGGTGTCTGCTGTCGCCAATACGAATTCCTCGTTCAAATAATCAACCGACTTCTAACAAAGCCTGATATTCAATTATATGAACTGCCTTATCTACCCGCAAAGAAATTACCTGTTATCGAACCACTATTTAAGGTGACTCTTCGGCAACCCCTCGCTAACGGTCCGTACAACCTATTACGTTTAGGGCTCAACCGCGCGACGTAATGGCACTAAACCCCAATGTGTGTAAACCGTCGCATAAAGGTTTGCTGAAGGTGTGCATCAAATCTTCCCTCCGGGACTCGGAGGGATCAGAGGGTGGCCGCTGCGACGCGCGACCAAGTGGCTATGCCACACCCGGAGCAAACGGACGACTGCGACGTGCGACCATATTCCCTTTCCGGACTGGAAAGGGATAGGGATAGGAGAACTAAAGCTGAGTGATTACGTCACGATCGCGGTTCACGAATGTCCGCCCGGAGCTCATGGGTTCTCTCCTCGTTCCGCGGGGAGAGAACTGCCCCTTCCTTGATGGAAGGGCTTTGGGGTAGGTGAAATGCGCCTCCCGCGACCAAGGACGAATGTCCGCCCGGAGCCAACTAGTGGGCGCTGCGACGCGCGACCAAGTGACGAAAGTCACGCCCGTAGCCCACGAGGATCAACCCACCCCAATCACCATTTCTCCCCCAGCACCCGCTAAACTTCTTCGGAACATGTTTTAGGGCTGGATCTTCAATGTTGAATTTTCCGAGAACCGCGACTCTTCTAGGTTCCTAGAATTCTGTTCGACATAAGTCACTGGCGGGGTAATGGCGACAAGCAACACCAAACGTTCGGTAGCTGAAATAGCTGAAGCTACCGGCATTCCTGAGTCGACGGTTACCCAGGCCGTCCACTCCGGTGAACTCCCAGTTACTCAAGCGGAATCTGGCCTTGCCCTCATCGAAGACACGCCTGCCCTGCGGGATTGGATCAACGATCACCGTCCCGCGAAGATCCATTCTTCACTGTCCAATTCTCCGGACGTAGGAGATGACGAACGCCTCCAGTTGTTGGCTAATCTCCCGTTTGTGGCACGACGGCTAGTCAATGCGGACTATGCGGCACTTACGGTTGGCAACAAGCGCGGCAGAATCACCGAGATGCTTGTGTCCGGCCTATCCGATAAACAAGTTGTATCGATCGGTCACCCACCTGTCGGTCGCGGAGTGCTCGGCAGTCTCGACAAATCGGATGCCCCGCTTCGATTAGGCGACATATCCAACCACGCGCGCTCCACCGGAATGCCGGAGGGGCACCCCGACATGCAGTCGATGATCGGTGTTGGAGTCTCTGTGGACGACGATAATCACCAACACAATGAGCAGATTCGACTCTATGTAACCCGTATTTCCGGGCGCGCGCCCTTCACTGCTGAAGATCAGGAAGTAATCGAGTCACTTGCAACCTTCGCTCGCCAGGCACTCGAAATCGAATATCTGCGCGAGCAAGAAACAGAGCTACGCATCCGCGCCGAGGCAGCTGAAAAAGCCAAAGCCCAGTTCATGTCTATGGTCAATCACGACCTCAAAAACCCAATCGCCGCCATGCAAGTTGCCATTGATATGGCGAAACACGACCCTGAGTATTTGAAGTCCGAATTCTTGTCCGACCTCTCATCTTCCGTTGGTAACCAGCACAACTTGGTCGAATCATTGCTCGACATGGCGAAGCTCGGCAGGACCGCCAGGAACTACGAGATGGAGGACTACTACGCCATCGATCTTGTGAATGAAGTTGTTAGACGACAACAACGAACTCCGCAGGGCACCGACCGTGAAATTCTGGTCGATGTTCCCGAGTCTCTCCCGGCGATGCGCTGCGACCCGGTAGAAATGGGCCGCGTATTAGACAACCTGATCTCGAACGGACTCAAATACTCGTCCAACGAACTCCGGGTGTCTGCAGGCATGTCGGCCGACTTGAAGTTCGTACAAATTTCGGTGGCGGACAGAGGTGAAGGCATCCCTGAAGAAGAGCGTGGACGCATCTTCGAACCTTTCGAGCGAATAAACGAAATCAACAACCAGATCGACGGGCTCGGACTCGGTTTGGCAATTTGCAAAACTATCGTCGATGCTCACTCCGGCACGATCCACTGTATCGAAAACCCAGACGGCGGCACAATCTTCCGCCTCCGACTACCCGTCTCAAGTTAGTGTGAATCCGCAGCCTGCTACGGTTCTCCCGACCTCGCCTGCACTGATCTCAACTAAAGTCCCGACCCTGCTGGAGGGACCTTCGGTGGGGTGCTTTTGGAGACGGGAGACAGCGACGCCGCGACCAAGTGACGAAAGTCACGCCCAGAGCTAACGAAGTCCTCTCCCCGCGGAACGGGGAGAGTTAGAAGCCTGTGCTGAGCTTGTCGAAGTAAGGGGGATTGTGCGCTGCCAGAGCTGAGTGACTTTGTCACGATCGCGGTTCACGAATGTCCGCCCGCAGCTAACACCCAACCCCAGTCTCCAAGTGCCATAATTAGTTGCCTGTTCTTTTACCGAATCACTAATCGGCGCAACGAATCATGGCAAAACCAAAGGTTTATATCGACGGTTCCGCAGGCACCACGGGTCTCCGCATCCAGGACCGCCTTGCTGAGAACGATCTCATCGAACTCTCCATCCTCCCCGAGGGAGCGCGCCGAGACCCTGTCGAACGTCGAGCCGCAATTGCCGACGCCGACCTGGCAATTCTTTGCCTCCCCGACGATGCAGCCGTTGAGTCTGCTGGCTGGTGCATCGAAGAAGGCACCAAAGTCGTTGATGCTTCGACCGCTCATCGTGTTGACGACGACTGGGTATTCGGCCTTCCCGAAATGGCTCCAGGGCAGCGCGAAAAAATCGCAAACTCCTCAACAGTTTCGAATCCGGGCTGCTATCCGACTGGCATGATTCTGGGAATTCGTCCGCTAGTAGAAAACAGACTCCTCGGAAAAGATGCTCCGATAAGCATCCACGCCATTTCTGGATATACCGGAGGCGGAAAAAAACTCATCGCTAAGTGGGAAGAAGAACGTCCTGATCTTTTTGATTTGCCGTTCGAGTCACCGTACGCCCTGCACACCAAGCACAAGCACGTGCCAGAAATGCACAAGTACACCGGACTCACCTACGAGCCTCAGTTCATGCCGTCCGTCGGACCGTTCCCGACCGGCATGCGCCTCGAAATCCCACTTCACAAAGCAGTACTGACAAACGGCACTTCAGCTAACGACATTTGGGACGTTCTCGATGCTCGTTACGCCGACGAACAGTTCGTGAAGATCAACTCGATAGAGGACACGCTCGCGTACGCGGATCCCGCGTTTGACCCAAGGGTTGCCAACGAAACCAACCGAGTCGACATTTCAGTTGTGCCGAATCCACTCGGTCACGTCATGCTCATCATGCAGCTCGACAACCTCGGCAAAGGCGCTTCCGGAGCGGCCGTACAAAACATGAACCTCATGCTCGGACTCCCAGAAGACAACGGCCTAACCGCGTAATTCGTCACGCCCCGACCTTGGCAGCCAACATCCTGTCGAAACTTTCAGGTGGATTGGCTCTTGTCATCCCCGGCGCAAGCACGTGCTAATCCAGCCGAAATGCCGAGGGATCAACGTTAATTCCCTCCATCGATGATTCCTCCACCTTGGTCGAAGTGGCAACAATCTAGTTCCCGACCTTGCCTGCCCTGAGCTAGCCGAATGGGTTGGAGGGACCTTCGATTGGGACAAAGTTTCCGGGGAGGACGAACTCGGAAATCCCGCAGGCTACGCCGGTTTTCAGGAAATGGGTCGTGTCACCAACGGCTGGAACAAAGGCACTAAGAAGATTCGAGTCGAAACCCAGGGGACTTCTATAAAAGTCTTCCACAACAACAAGCTTCAAATAGAAGCTATCGACGAAGACCATCAGACTTCTAGCGTTGTCGGAATCTTTTCTCGAGGCGATGGCAATGGTGAATTCAAGAAATTCACGGTTAAGCCAAACGGGTAGTCAAGAGCGCAACGGCTAAACCATGGTAAGTATTGACTTACGGTAAGCTAGCACTTACCATTTTTTCTCATGGATCAGAAAATCTTCTCGGCCCTGGCAGACCCTACTCGCAGGACTATCTTTGAATCTCTCCGCGCGGACCCGCGAACAGTTGGTGATCTCGCATCGAACATGACAGTCAGTCGTCCGGCGGTTTCTCAACACATGAAAGCTCTCGAAGACGCCGGGCTGGTAACTGTCGAGCCAAGAGGGAATCGAAGGTTCTACTCGATCAATCGGACCAGACTGGTGGAACTCAGAAAGTACCTGGATTCATTCTGGTCGGATGCTCTGTCCGCCTACGCGTCCGAAATCACCAGACGCAAAAACTCCAACTCAGAAAATGATGATGAAGGGTGACAATCAATGCTTGAACCAATCACACGCTCTGTAACCGTAGAGTGCAATCAGGAGACTGCGTTCAACGTATTCATCCATGAGCTCGGTACTTGGTGGCCCCATGCGCCGTTCACCGTCTCTGCAATGAAAGAGATCGGTGTCCGCTCAATCACCGTTGATGCACAGGTTGGCGGCAAGATCATCGAAACGGGAGAAGACGGTGAATCGTTCACGTGGGGGACGATCACTGATTACAACCCGTTCGATTCCCTGAAGATGGACTTTCACATTCCTGCGCCCGGAACCCCGAACGATGTGTTCACGTTCATCGAAATGACCTTCACCCCACTAACCGACTCATCGACGAAGGTTGATCTTCTCCAAACTAACTTCGGGGCACTCGGTGACATGGCAGAACCGTCACACCAGGGCTACGGCTTTGCCTGGACGCCAATCTTCGAACAGGCATACGCAAACGCCTGCGCCAACGCATAAGTTCCTCCTGCGCCTGCCTGCCCTGAGCCCGCCGAACGGATCGAATGGTCAAGTCACGACCGGTACCACAACGCGTCCCGACCGAAGCACAGAGTTGCCGATAATCACGTCTCACGCTACCGTTTCTCCATGCCTCCACCGTTCAAGTACATCCTCTTCGACCTCGACAACACACTCATCAACCGGATCGCTGGCGTTCGGCACCTCGGAAAAACTCTCTACGAATCCGACGTAGTCGACCAGTCAAAGCTCTCCATCGCTGAAGCTATCGAAATATTCGAACGACTCGATGCAGACGGCTATCAGCCCGACAAGCTGAAACTCTTCACTGATCTCGCCAGCGAATGGGGTCCAATGAAGCGGTCACCCGAAGAACTCGTCGACTGGTACCAACCTGCGCCACGTGACTGGTTCGAGCCCGATCCTGTTGTCACAAAATTCCTGAATTATCTGAACGACAAGAACGTGGCATGGGGCATCGTCACGAACGGTGACGCAGTCCAAACCGACAAGGCACGGCTATACAAGGTCGATCAGGGAGTCAAGTGCATCATCGTGTCGCAGGTTTTTGGCGCTTCGAAGCCCGATCCATCGATCTTTCACGAAGCTCTAAAACATCTCGGGAATCCCGATCCCAAAGACGTCCTCTTCGTTGGTGACAACCCAACAGCCGACGTCGTCGGCGCAGCAAACGTCGGCATGCAAACAGCGTGGATAATCAGAAATCGCGATTGGCCCACTGATCTCCCCAAACCAAACTACTCGTTCGACTCAGTGACGGAAGTAAGAGGTCTAGTTGGCTGACAACGAACGCATCGGCAAAGTCGCGATCTTCGCCGACATGGTTCTCCCTATTTGACACTAACAATCACGCCCAAACCAACCACATGATCTCAAAAACCTGCCCATTATGTCTCGACCAGTCCTCAGACCAGGTCGCTCACCGGGGACGTTACAACTTCATTATGCGCACGAACGATCCTGTGCTCGTCGGAAGCCTCATGATCTTGCCAATCGAACATAGAGAAACCGTATTCGACCTGACTCAGGAAGAGTGGGATGAAGCCCAGGAGCTCCTGGCGAGAGCCAAAGAACTGATCGACGCTGACGTTTCACCAGATGGCTACAGCGTCGGATGGAATGTAGGTGAAGCAGGCGGACAAACCATCCCGCACGTCCACCTTCATGTGATTCCGCGCCACGCCGATGAACCGCTGGCGGGCAAGGGGATACGGGCACACATCAAGCAACCCACAAACCGCCGACCGAGTTAGCAACGCGTCCCGACCGAAGTGGAGGGATCTCAGGTTTAGTCGCCACGCAATCCGGTGGTTCTAGAAGCCGTTGATCCTTCGAGCACCTCAGGATGACAAAAATACGCGCCTTCCTAGTGCCGCGCCTCGTCTCCATACACAGCCTGCAGTCGATCTAACTCAGCAAGCATTTCTGCCTGAACGCCAGCAAACTCAGGATTCCCGTAAACGTTGTTCAGCTCCTGCGGATCAGCTTCGAGATCGTAAAGCTCCCACTCAGCGTCAAGCACGAGGTCAGGATTCCCGGTGTCCTCAGGCGTCACACCGTAGTAGTAAATCAGCTTGTACCGCTCGTTCCTAACGCCGTAGTGCGGAATGATCCGGTGACCAATCGTGTGCATCCAGTAGCGGTAGTACAAACTCGTCCGCCACTCGCTCGGAGTCGAACCCTCAAGCACTCCCCGACCCGATTCGCCCTGAACTTCGTCGGGCACATCTACGCCCGCGTAGTCCATGAACGTTGGTGCAAAGTCGATGTTCAGCAGCATGTCGTCGTTCACTGAACCCGCTTCGATCTGACCCGGATACCGAGCAATGAACGGCATTCGCAGCGACTCTTCGTACATGAACCGCTTGTCGTGCCAGCCATGGTCGCCCAGGAACATTCCCTGGTCCGATGTGTAAACGACCAGCGTATTCTCAGCTAAACCGTGCTCGTCGAGGTAGTCGAGCAACGTTCCGACACTGTCATCTACCGCTTGTACGGTTCGGGTGTAGTCGGTGATGTACCGCTGGTACGCCCACTTCCGTTTCTCTTCTCGGTTCGTCACCCACTCCGGCGGGTCGAACTTCAAGTTCGCCTTGCGCGTGTCCTCAATTTGGAGCGACGAAATCTTCACGGCGGTCGACCGTGTTTCGTACTTGTCCATCAGCGTTTCAGGCTCAGGGAACTCGCCTTCCACTCCCAGATCCTGGTGACGTTCAGCTGCCAACCACGGAGAGTGCGGAGCCTTGTGATGAACCATCAGGAAGAATGGATTTTCTGAGTCTCGGGAATCGAGCCAGTCAACGGCTTTCTCAGTAATGATGTCGGTGCAGTAACCCTCGTACTGAACTTCTGCACCGTTCTCGAAAAATTTTGGGTCCCAGTAGTCACCTTGGTCAGGCAGCACGTTCCAGTAGTCGAATCCCTGGGGATGACTCGCATCGTCGTTCCCGAGGTGCCACTTGCCGACAATCGTTGTGTCGTAGCCCGCGGCTTTAAGAAGTTTTTGGGATTGCACTGGACGTGACGCATCGATCTTGTCATCGAGAGTTTTGACCTCGTTAACGTGGGAGTACTGACCCGTGAGGATGGTCGCTCGACTCGGTGTACATAGAGCGTTCGTGCAAAAGGTGTTTTCTAACCTTACACCTTCAGCTGCCAACCGATCAATATTCGGGGTCTGGTTCACCACGCTTCATTAAGCCGAAATCGCGTGCGCCGCGTGGTCATCCGACATGATGTACAAAATATTCGGCCGTTCGCTCATTTATCCCTCGCTAACGTTTCGATTCAACTACGCCAGCGAGTATACCCACACACTCTTCAGCCTGAGCCTGTCGAAGGGTCAACGTCCTCCAGCACTCAGTGATATAACTCCACAAACTCGACCTCTGACATAAATCCCACGCCATGACCATCACCATCACAACTCCCACAGCTCCACCGAAATGGGCACTCCTCGAACGACAACTCCTCGCCGCTCAAACGGCAGCGTGCGAGCGCATCTTCGAAAAATACTTCGACGAACGCGGCTACCTCATGTGCATGCCACGATGGGGAGGCAACGATGGATCCGACGACGCCATAGAAAACCTCGCTGGCTGGCCAGTGCTTCACGCCCTAGGTGCGCCCGACTCTATTCTCGAAAAGTACAAGCTCGGTTGGGAAGGACACATTCTCCAGTACACCGAAGCCAAGACCGTCGATGTCGAGCTCGCTCGCGAAGGCATGCTGCGAAAAGAATTTCCGGTGAGCCTTGACTGGTTCCACCACGGCGAGAGCATGAGCGTGTTCAACCTTCAGGGTCTCTCCGATCCTGAGGACGACGCGTTCCTGAGGCGAGTTCGACGCTACGCCGGTTTGTACATGGACGAGGATCCGCTGGCGAAAAACTATGACCCCGAACACAAGATCATTCGCAGCTTGTTCAATGGCAGTGGTGGACCTTTGCTCAGAAAAGCGACCGCGCTCGAATGGGCTGGCGATCCGTTCGACGTCGAGCGCTTCGATGCGGTCCACGGCGAGCGAAACTTCGAGGAAATGCTCGCTCATTTCGAGGAGTACACCGATGTTGTGGGTGATCATCCGCTGAACCTTGCCGCAACAACGCTCGCCCTTAATGCCTACATGGCGACAGGTGACCAGAAGTACAAAGAATGGTTGCTAGAATATGTCGATGCATGGTCGGACCGCGCCGCCCAGAACAACGGAATCGTGCCGAGTAACATCGGACTCGACGGAACGATCGGTGGTGAAGCCGATGGCAAGTGGTACGGCGGTTGTTATGGATGGGGCTTCACGGTCACGGTTCCACAAACCGGTGAAAAGGCGCACCGAAACTCGATCGCCCGCGGCATCGCCGGATTCGGCAACGCACTGCTGATGACCGGCAACCAGGATTACATCGATGTTTGGCGGACGATGATCAACGAGGTGAATTCCAACGCGAGAACCGATGCAGGTACAAACACATACCCGCACGGATTCGGCGACGACGGGTGGTACAACTACATCGAAACTCCGTTCAACGATGGAGCGATCGACGTCTACTACTGGTCGATGGACAAGTCCGACCTGAAGTACGTATCGCAGTCCGACTGGGTGGATTTCCTGAACGGGTCGAAACAAAAATTCCCGGAGCAGGCGATGACCGACGAGTTCGAGTCGATTCGCCTGAAACTCAAGGGAGTCGAGGAAGACCCCAGCACACCCGACACTCGTCTGTCCGACAACACGTTGCAGTTCAACACAGCAAACACTTCGTGCCTGACACAGCTAATGATGGGAGCGCTAACCCCTCGATACGGCGAACCGCTCCACGCCCGGGTCCGTTACTTCGATCCCGAAAACCAGCGAGCTGGTATTCCCGAGGATGTCGCCGCGCTTGTCGAAGAAATGACCGACGACTCAACCCGACTTTCGCTTGTAAATCTCGACCCCGTTCACTCGAAGAAGGTCATAGTTCAGGCAGGAGCCTACGCAGAGCATCAGGTCACATCAGTCGAATGTGAAGGATCGACCACCCAAGTCAACCAACCGCACTTCACCGTGACCCTCCAACCCGGCACCGGAACCACTGTGACCATCAACCACAACCGCTACGCCAATCAACCAACACTAACCCACCCCTGGAACCGGGATTAAATAACGGCGCGTTAGTACCTCGAAACTTGAAAATACGTTCGGCAGCATACGTGGCGGGATCCTTACGGAAACCTGGGATGTGTTTTTTGGAGTCGTTAATGCGACTGGGAATGGTTTGGCAACTGCGATTTGGTTACGCAGTCGTGGGAAGGACTTCTTGAGTCGTTGAGGGATGGTGTCAGTGCACCACCCTGGGATTGCATCTGGATACGTAACTGTGATCGGGTCCAGTGCGTTTTGGGGCAACTTCGTTGCGCGGGAAGCTGCTGCCGAACGATGCACACAAACGGTGATCAATATTTGTACGCATCAAATAGGGGTTGTCCCTATATCTATAGTTTCTGACGAGAAGTCGATTTCGGTCAATGGGTGGATGGCACACTCGCGCCCCGACCGCAGTGGAGGGATCACTACGACCAAATTGCTGACCAAAACTGCCAACTAATCTGGCGTATCCGACACTGCTCTACTTGAACGTCTGCTCCTTCAGGAGCTTGCCCGCCTCGTCGTAAGTCTTCCAGGCTCCTTTCTTCTTACCGTGCTCGAACCGACCTTCGTCCCAGAGTTGACCAGCGGTGTGGTATCGCTTCCATTCACCGTGCTTCTGCTCTTCGTCGTCGAAGCCTCCCATTCCACGAGGTTCGCCATTCTTGTAGAACCATTCCCACCGACCAGCAATCTTCCCGTCCTAGTAGATGCCGGATGATTGCAGCTGGCCGTTATTTAGAAAGTACTTCCACTCTCCAGACTTTTTTCCGTTGTCGAATTCACCCTGGCAGGACACTTGACCGTTCTTGAAGAACAGCTCAAAGGGGCCGTGCTTAGGATTACCGTCTTCGTCGATTCCTGGGATGTCTTTCACTGAATCACGCTCCCGCTTGTTTCAGATGTTAACTGCTGCTGCGCTGCGTCAAAAGAAATTCTCGTAGTCGAGCGCATAGAACCATTTAGCACTTTCCGCGTGTTGTAACTCTACACGGCTTACGACCCACCGGACTCTTGGCTTACCCATCCTTCAAAGTGGAGTTAATTAACTCCGGTGTTAAGGGCAGCACTACAACATCAGCGAGCCAGTGGGTGATGAATGCGGCTACCAATCCGTATTCCCAGAAAAGCCAACCTGCTGCAATTCCGACTACCCCGTTCAGAACCTAAAGTTCGAGCCAGGTGCAATCCAAGAAATTCCCGGAATCTATCGGGGTGTACCATCGAGCTTTCGCAGCCGTAGAGGAACAATCTGAATGCCAACGCCTGTCAAGATCACTAAAATCGAAGTCGAATCATTTGCCTACGCACTCCAGGGACTGACCCAACGACTAGGCGGTCACCGTGGCGGACTTTACGATCCAGACAGCACTTACACACGAGAGTATTCGGCAGTCAGGGTTCACGCCGACAACGGCGTAATCGGAGAGTACGCAGGGCTATTCGTTAGCGCCAGCTCGGTCGCTGAGTACGCAAAATCGTACATCGGAACCAACGCCCTCGATCGGGACTTTCACTACCAGCGCGGGAAATCTCCGGGCACCAACAGTCAAATGGCTGCCCTGGACCTCGCACTGTGGGATCTCGCTGGCAAAGCGGCCGATGCGCCAGTGCACGGATTGCTCGGCACCTACCGTCGGAAGATACCTGCGTACGCCAGCACCATTGATGGAGCAATGAAAGGTCCGCTGTCGACTCCTGAGAGTTACGGCGACTTTGCCATTCAGTGCAAGGAAATCGGTTACAAGGGATTCAAGATTCACCCGTATCCATGGTCCGATACGCGGGACCACATCAACACTGTCTTGGCGGTCGGTGAGTCCGTCGGTGGTGATCTCGACATGATGCTCGATTCGTACTGCCTTTACGAGACTTATGCCGATGCCCTGAAAGTGTGTAGGGCTTGCGACGAAGCAGGTTTCTACTGGTACGAAGATCCGTATTCAGACGGAGGTGTGACGAACTTCAGTCACAAGCGACTTCGCGAGCAGCTCAAAACGATGCTTCTCCAGGGCGAAAAGCTTGGCACGATTGAGCAGCGATTGGACATGGTCATCCAGGGCGCCTCGGACATGACGCGCGCCGATGTTGGAGTGCAGGGACTGACGGGATCGATCAAACTCGCCCACGCTTCCGAAGCACTGGGAGTCGACTGCGAACCACACTGGACAGGACCAGCGCAGTTGCACCTTTTGGCGGCAACGAAAAACGCTAATTACTACGAAATGTCGTGGGTACACCCGACCTTGCCGGGATTCAGTCCTCCGATTCACAAGAACATGAGTATCGACTCACTGCACGACATAGACAGCGACGGCATGCTCGAAGTCTCAGATGAACCTGGCTTCGGAGTCGAGTACGACTGGGACTACATCTCGCGCCACAGCACCGGAAAAGTCACGATCGATTAGCGGCACCTGTTCTTTTTGTCATTCCGGTTAATCTGAGCGCCCGCAGCCAACGAAACTTCCCGACCTTGCTGGAGGGATCTTCGGAAGGGTGCTGGTGGGCGGAAACGATATCCTTCGAGAACCTCAGGATGACGTAACATTTGCCACCTCCGCGACCATAATCCCATTTCCGAATCATCGGATGTGGTGTTT
>Ga0181587_10000890_pt1 | contig 24752 bp, 20 predicted proteins | sample 071ome_27_FD_132463 | JGI IMG/M metagenome (GOLD analysis project Ga0181587, IMG submission 132463) | Coastal salt marsh microbial communities from the Groves Creek Marsh, Skidaway Island, Georgia - 071409AT metaG (megahit assembly) | ecosystem: Environmental > Aquatic > Marine > Intertidal... | reverse complement strand
CGACGGCGTGCGGTACATGCAGTTTACGGAAGCCGTTCAGGTCAGTCTAGCCGAGGGGCGCAAGGTGGCGCTAGATGAGCTCTAGTCGCGCGGAGCAGGTGAGATTGACGTCAATCCATTACTGGGCTCTATTCATCGTCCTCCACCTGGCGGCTTTTTCCTCTGTCGCCGAAACGATTGATCCTCGTCTGGTCGCCAATCCCGAGAAGGGGGAATGGACGCTTTTCGTCATTCCCGATACCCAGCACTATTCACAGGACAGAAGCAACGCCCCCATCGCCTACATGCACTCGGCTTTTGACTGGTTGGTGGCAACGCGCGATCAGCTCAACATAAAGTTTGTGCAGGGACTGGGTGATATTGTGGAGAGCGGCAGCTTTTTTGCCGAGTGGGATAGGGCAAGCGTTGCTTGGAACAAACTCTACGGCCAGATTCCCTTTGTGGTCAATCAGGGCAACCACGATAGCATTAGCTCGATTAATAAATACTTCCCGGTCGCCAACTTTGAGAGCGAGCCCTGGTGGGGTGGAAGTTACGAAGGTATTCACAATTCTTATCAGGTATTCAATTTCTACGGCGAGGATTTCCTGTTTATAAATGTTCAGTCGCACGACCCTTGGGGCACGGATAATCCGGGTGCGCGAGCCTGGGCTAACGGAGTCATCGCCGCCCACCCCGAGCACAAGGTGTTGCTCGGCACTCACGATACCTTAGAGACGAGTACGATCAAGAGGGATATTCTAACTCAGCACGACAATATTGTCCTGTCCAACGCAGGACACAGCTGCGCACGGGAGACGCGTTTTCTGACCTTTGGTCCGGACGGCGGTGTGGCACAAAACTTTGTCGTCGATTATCAATGCGACAAACAGGAAATTATGCTGCTGCGATATTACGTGTTTAGACCGCTCGAAGACAGGGTCGACTACTACACCTACTCGCCGGTCGCCGATATCTTCGAGGAGGATGCAAATTCTCAGGGCTCTTTCGATCTGGAAATGCGCGACGATATCGACACGGCCGTAGTGAATTCACCTTGGAGTTGGATTAAAGCGAAGCTCAGACCGAGTCGTTGATGGCCCCAGTTCGACTTTATAGCAGTTCTCCACAGTGGTGACAGCGCGTAGGTTCTCCTTCTCCGCTCTGACGCATTTTCTGTAATTCATCCGTAAATCCCGCGCCCAATATGCCGGCTGGTAGGGCAAACATGCCGATGCCAAGAACGGCGATAATTGCTCCGATCGTTTGCCCCAGAGGCGTTATGGGATAGGCGTCGCCGTAGCCCACAGTCGTCAGCGTGACAATGCCCCACCACATGGTCGTCGGAATGCTTGAAAACACTTCTGGCTGCACGCTGTGTTCGGCAAAAAACATGAGCGAGGAAGAAATAATGAGCAGCGTTAGCAAGACGAAAAAGATGCTCAGTAACTCTTCTTTGCGCTGGTGTACGACGTGTCCAAGCAGCCGTAAAGCGCGCGAGTAGCGCGCTAGCTTTACAATGCGGAAAATGCGCAGCAGTCGCACGGTGCGCACAAAGCGCAAGTCGACGCCGAAAAAGGGCAGAAAAAAGGGGAGTATTGCGAGTAGATCGATGATTCCCAGAGGGGACACCAAAAAGCGCAGACGTCCAGATACGGGGTGGGCGTATCGAGGGTTTGTAGTGCAAGACCAAATGCGCAGAATGTATTCGACGGAGAAGACGGCAATGGAAACGTTTTCGATTAGGGCGAATGTGGCTTGATGCGCGCTGTAAATCGATTCCACGGTCTCGAGAATAAGGGCAACGATATTGAGAAAAATCAGGACGATAATGGCAACGTCTACGCTCCGTCCCTTATCGTCACCTGGCTCTAAAAAGTAGTAGACATGTTCTCTGATATGCACGGTTGCCTTCCTTTAAATACGCGCGTTACGAGCCGCGTTTCTTTACAGGGTGCGCATCGTTGCGGGCCCTCAGACCCAGCTGGCAAAAACTTCTTCTGCGAGACCGAAAGACGTGCTCATGCCTGCGCCTCCTACGCCGTTGACGATGCGCACGCCGGGCGCTGGCGCTGCGACAAAGTCGGCGTCGGTGGGATGTTTCGCATACAAGCCGCTCCACCGCTGTGCTATACGGAATGTCGGAGCCGCCAGAAAGCTTTGCAGATACTCCATGACAAGCCGATCGATTTCTGGTTTATCAAAGGGATCTGGATGCCAATCGTATTCGTGTGAATCGCCAATAGTGATCTCTCCCAATCCGTTTTGCGAAGCCATGACGTGAATGCCCCACTGGTCAAACGCTGGATTTTCGCGGCTGACTCGTGCGGCATAAGGTGCCAGAGAAGCGCATTGCTTAAACGCTGCGTAGTGACGCAGTGTGAGGCCTGCGGCCAGCATGGGACCCAACTGCCAGGCGTCCGGTTGAGGAACTGTGCGCATCATCTGCAGCTTGCAGCGGGTTAGACCGCTCGATTTGTAGACGGAGGGGTAGAGGCTCTCGAAATCGACCCCGCTGCACACGATCGCCCGTTCGACGCGCCAGGTGGTTGAAGGTGTATACACGTTGGGCAGATCAAGGGCGTGAACGGGCGTAGAAAAACACAGCTCAACGCCGTATTCACGCGCCAAGAAGTGGGGTAGCTGTGCAATGGCTTGACGGGGGTCGACGCACGCCTCGCTTGCACTCCATAGACCGCCTCTCAGCGCATCGGGGCGGACCGCTGCACTGCGATTTCGAACGGCCTGTGCGTCGAGTAGTTCGACATCGTATCCCAGCGAGGGTGCCAGCTGCGTAAACTCTGACAAGACGGCCATTTCGTCTTCTGCATAGGCTAAATGGAGCGATCCCGTCGGCTGATGCCATATCCCCGCCGCCGGCGCAATATCGGCCCAGATATCTCGGGTGCGCAGGGCGCGTTGATGGACGACTCCGGGCGCCTGTCCAATGGGCCAGATCATGCCAAAGTTGCGTATGGAGGCGCCTGCGGCCTGGGGCGATCGCTCAAATAGCACGACGGATAGACCGCTCCTTGCCGCGATAAGGGCGTGCGCTAGGCCGACGATACCTCCGCCTATAATGGCAATATCTTTCTTTTTCTCCACAGGATACCCCTATGACGGAACGAGTGCAACGCGGGAAAACTGCTGGGACTGGGCCAGCTCTACGGCGCGATCCAGCTCGCTCAGAGCGATGGGCGGACTGACGAGCTCATCGTACGGATTGAGCGATGCGGTGCGCGATAGAAAGGAGACGGCGGCGTCGAGATGACGCGGACTGTAGTTGTGCACGCCGCGCATGGTGACGCATTTGCGGATGATTTGCTCGCCCGTAAGATCGATATGCGTGTCGGGGTGGACCATGCCAACTAGGGCGTAGAAACCTCCGGGTCGCAGGGCTGCCAAGCCATCTTTGAGTAGCACAGATGCTCCGGCTAGTTCAAAAACGGCGTCTACGCCTTCGCGTTCGCGCGCCAATACGTCTTGTACGTGTTCCACCGGAACTGCGCCAAAGTCGGCGCTGCGCTGGCGACGTTCGGCGTGGAGATCCATGCAGTATATGCGTTTGATGCCGCGCTCTGCCAACAGGGCGCAGCAGTACAAGCCGAGGAGGCCAGCTCCTTGGACCAGCACGGAGTCGCATCGCTTGGGAAGGGTTTCGGCTGCGTTGACTACGGTGGCTAGTGCGCAGTTTGCTGGTGCGACGGTCGCATCGGAGAGCGCGTCGGGCAGCGTGACGATATGCGTCCCCGGACGGAGCAGTATGTGTGATGCGTAACAGCCGTTGAGGCCGCTGCCGTCGTCGAGCGGTGCATGACCGTATTTAAACAGATTTACGCATTTTTCGGGCAGCTCGTAGTCGCTACAGGCTACGCACGAACCGCAGCTGTCGGCGATGCTCCACGTGATGCGGTCACCGATGCGCAGTTCGGGCCGACCGCTGCCAAGCGCGACGACGCGTCCGACCGCTTCGTGACCCAAAATACACGGCGTTCGCTCCGGGCGATGTCCAGAGAGGGTGTGAAGATCCGATCCGCAGATTGTTGCCAGCGCAATTTCGGCCAGAACCTGACCGGCCTGCAGCGAAGAAGGCAAGGGTACGTCGCGGGCACCTAGGGGCTGGTCCGGTCCGTAAAAAACCTGGGCATACGCCATGAGCTTAGTCCGCTTGCGTGCGCCAGTAACCTTCAAGTGTGTCCTGGGGCGTCCACCCTAGAAGGCGCTGTGCCTTGTGGTTGTGATAGCGACCGTGTGGCGTGTTCGTCGTGATATGGAATATTTCGCAGCGAGAGGGTAAGACCTCTAGGTCCACCTCTAGGCACTTGCGTAGGGCACGCGCCGCGTCGGCAAAGGTGACGGAAAAGGGATTTGTGTCCTTGCCCCGTTGGTCCTCGGTTGGCTCGGCGTCGCGGAAGCTCAGAAAGAGCGTCGTGAGAACGTGTAGAGGATAGTTTGCACTAAATACGCGGCAGATCTCCTGACCAATCGATTTGCTGTGTGCATAGAGGTTGAGACCCGAGTGGAGCGGAACTTCTTCACTGATGTCAAAGTCGTAGTGTTCGTAGCTCGGCCCGACCTGTGTGAAATGTGGACCGGTGTTGATAAAACGGGTATGTCCCATTTCTGCGGCGACGCGCACGGCGTTGTAGGTGCCGGCTGTATTCACGTCAAAGGCGACTTTTCGATCGGGGCGCAGCACAGAGCAGTTGACGATCACATCGGTTCCCCGTGCCGCTTCGCGAACCTGCTCTAAGTCGCTCACGTCCACGCGCATCGTTTCGTGCGGACTTTCGATTTCTACAATATCCGTTATGCGGAGATCGTAGGCTCCTTCGAGCTCTTTTACCACGTGCGGGCCGAGAAAGCCGTTGCCGCCCAAGAGAAGGACTTTCATACGCAATCCTCAAAGGAATACTGGGGCTGGAATTCGAGTGCATTGCAAATGCGCTCCGAGGAAAAACGAGCTCGATTGGATACTGACTGCAGGTGCAGGACGTGATAGGATCGAGCTCGACGCGGATCGAGTGTCTCCTGCTTCTTTAGAAGGAGATCAACGGCGTGGGCCGCATCGCGTTGGTCGAGCCACATGGGATCGTACGCTTGTCCGGCAACTTCCTCTGATATAACCACGTGTCCAAGGCGCAGCACGGTGACGTTGAGCGCGTTACTATGGGCAAACTCGCGCGCGGTGAACTCAGCTAGATGCGCGCCGAGCTGGTCCGGGCTGGTGTTGGGCTGCGGCTGCCAGTGCTCTCCCACCGCCATGTCAACGTCGTAGGGCTGGAATAGATCTAGCGTGCTGATGATCAGCGCAGAGGGCACGCCGGCTTCGGATGCGGCTAGCAGTAAATTGTAGTGCCGGCGCGAATTGATATCGAGCCAATCGTTTTCTCCGTCGTTTGGACGCGGAGCATAGGCTAGATGGACGATGGCATCGACGCCTTGGACTAGCGCGTCCGTCGCCTCGTCGTGCCCTAGGTCACTGCGCACAAACTCCAAGTCTGTAGAGACTTCTTCCCGGTCTGTCAGGCGCACTTGATAATCGGTGCGTAAACGGGCGGCTATGGCTTGGCCCAGCGGGCTGGCGGCACCGGTGATAAGGACTCTCATGCGATGGCCTCTCAGAGAATTTGTTGGTCTACATTCATCGGGACAATATCGTGTATCTTGCTGTCCATTAGCGCGGATGGGGACTGCATCTCGAGAACCGCGTCGGCGTGTAGACTATCTATTGTGCGGCATCCGGCCGTTGCCAGCGTTGCCCGTAGCATGTGCGTGACCGTGGGCAGTTTGTCGAAGATAGATCCGACGTGTGGAACAAAGCCAGAAATACCTTCTTCAAAAAAGTTTTCCTTGGTTTGCGCATAGCGCCGCATATTATGGGCCCGCATGCTGCCCTCCATCCAGTATTCCTTGACGATTTCACCCGCGGCATTGCGCATTAAGCTGCCTTGGCTCTCGGTATAGCGGGCGAAGAAGTTGCCCATCATGATGGCGTTCGCGCCCAGAGCTAGGCCAATCGACATCTCCGCCGGCCCGGAGATGCCGCCGTCGGCAACGAGCGGGATATACGAGCCCGTATCTTTCAGCCACTGGTCACGCGTTGCGCCCACTTCCATGAGCGTCGTGCCTTGGCCGCGCCCCGTGGCCTTTACTTCTTGCGTGGTGCAACCGGAGCCAATGCCCATGCCTACTTTGACTGCGTCTGCGCCGGCTTCGACCAAGAAGCGAAAACCGTCCTCCGTGACGATATTGCCGCCGATAACGGGCGTATTGCACTGCTGCTTTACGTACTGAATCATCTCGCGCTGATACTCGGTGTGCCCATCGGATGCGTCTATCACGAGGACATCTACGTCGTGTTCAACAAGGGCCTGCACGCGTTCGCGGTCTTCGGGGTGCGTGGAAATGGCCGCACCGACTAGGAGGCGCTTTTGACCGTCAATCGACTCGTTGGGATGACGCAGATGCTTGTCGAGATCCTTTTTGAATACGACCGTCTGTAGGATGCCGTCTCTGGACAGGATGGGTAGGAAACCTCGGCCGTAGCGAATCATTAATTCGTTTGCTGCGCGCAGTTCCGTTACCTCTGTGCCCGACTGCACGTCGGTTTTCATACGCTCGTCTACGGTGCATTCAAGGTCGCGTCGTTCGTCAAAATCCTTGTCGGTAAGGATGCCGATAAGCTTGTCGTGGAATTGGCCGCTTTGGGTGACGGGGAAGGTCGTATAACCTGTATCGCGAATAATATGGGCCACTTCGGAGATGGACTGTTGAGGAGCAAGTGTGACGATGTTGGTTTGGAATCCCGCTTTGAAGCGCTTTACTTGGCCCACCTTGGCACACTGCTCGTCTATCGGTTGACTAACGGGCAAGATACCAATTCCGCCCAACTGGGCGAGTGATATGGCCATCTCGACGCCGGTTACCGCCTGCATCGCGGCGCTGAGAAAGGGCGTATTAAGGTAGATAAAACCGTCTCCCTTACGGCACAGACGCGTTTTTAGCTCGACGTTGGGCGCATTGCCATCGGCAGGCGTATATCCGGGCAGGATGCGAAATTCTTTGAGGCTGTGCGAAGGGTTTGGCAAAACCTTGGCCATGGGCGCTTTCTCCGGGGCTTGGAGATGATGAAAAGGCAGGATAGAGATATATTAGAGGTAGAAAAATAGGCCCTAGGTGTATTTTCTACAATAGGCGTTAGATGCACTCTGCTCGTAAAGTGCGTTTATTAAGTGTATACACTCCGAGAAAGGAATAGAGATGGCATATCAGCGATTTTATCCGCCGCAGAGAGAATCGACAGGTATTGGCGCGTTCTTGGCTGGTTTGGGCTTGGGCGTTCTCATAGGGACGGCCATGGGCATGCTGTCCGCGCCGCATAGAGGCGATGTGACGCGCCGCAAAATTGTGCGTCAGGCGGGCGTTGCGCGCGATCAAGTTGTCGATGCCGTAGAAGATTTCGTCGAACGCCGTGCCGAAGGAGACGAACGGGAAAACGGAGAGATTTAGTCTACTCGCGTGCCTCTGTGCCACCGTAGTTGAGCTGGTGTAGGCGCGCGTAGATGCCGCCCTGCTGAATGAGCTCGTCGTGTTTACCCCGTTCGCGCACCTCGCCGTGGTGTAGCACGAGGATTTGGTCAGCACTGCGGATGGTCGATAGGCGGTGTGCTATGACGATGGAAGTGCGGTCGTGCATGAGCTTGGCGATGGCATCCTGAATAAGCTGCTCGGTCTCGGTGTCAATTGATGAGGTTGCTTCGTCCAAGACGAGCACTTCCGGATTGAAGGCCAGAGCCCGAGCAAAAGAGAGCAGCTGTCGCTGGCCGGAGGAAAGGGTCGATCCTCCTTCGGCCACGATTTGCTCGTATCCGTTGGGCAGCCTATCGATAAAGCGGTCGGCGTTTACAAAGCGTGCGGATGCTTCTATACGAGCTTGGTCAATGCGCTCATCTCCGAGTCGAATATTGTCGCGCACGGTGCCAGAAAACAGGAACACATCCTGCTGCACGATGCTGATGCGCTCGCGCAGTTCCTCAGCGTTCCACTCCTTTATTTCTACTCCATCTACAAAAATTTCACCGCGCTGGATGGGATAGAAACGGCACAGGAGGTTGACGATTGTGGTCTTGCCCGAGCCCGTGGCTCCAACCAGGGCCAAGCTCTGGCCAGCTTCGACGTGGAACGATACGTCCTTCAGAATCCAATCTTCTGCTCGTTCATCATACTTAAAGTAGACGTTTTTAAACTCAATTGTGCCGCCGCGCTGCTCAAGCGCTCGGTCTCTTCGCGGTCCCCCTTCACCTTCCGTCGGCGTCTCTAGCAGTTCGAAAATGCGTTCGGATGAGGCCATGGCACTCTGCAGCAGGGCGTAGCGGTCGCTGATGTCCATGATAGGCCGAAAAAAGCGACGGATGTACTGGAGAAAGGCCACCAGCACGCCGAAGGCCACTCGCTCCGAAAGCACGGCGGACGAACCGAACCATATGACGGCGGCCATGCCCAAGGTGCCCACGAGCTCTGTGAAGGGGAAAAAGATTGCATAGTAGAAGATCTCGTGCTCTTCGGCGCGGCGGTAGGGGAGGTGCTCGCGATCAAAATCGCGCAGGTTGCGCTCTTCCCTGCTAAAGAGCTGAACCACTTCCATACCGGTAATATTTTCTTGCAGATAGGCGTTGAGGCGCGCCAATCGCGTTCGCATTTCGCGATAGGCGACCATGGCTTGGTTCTGTAAGTAAAAAGTAGAAATGGCCAGCACTGGAACCACGAGACAGCAAATCAGCGTCAGTTTAGCATCGATGGTGATCATAAAGATCAGGATGGCTACGAGGGTAAACAGGTCCATAAAGACCGAAACGATGCCTTCGCTAAAGAAATCGTTCAGTGCCTCTACATCGTTGGTCGTGCGCGTCATGATGCGTCCGAGCGGCGTGTGGTCAAAATAGCGCAGCGGAAGTTTCTGTAGGTGAGCGAAAATATCGCGGCGGATATCGAGCATGACGTGCTGTCCCATGATTTCGGTGACCAGCGTTTGTGCGTACTGCGATACGTATTGAACGAGAATGCTGGCAAAGAAAGCGGCAATAATCCACTTGAGGCCCTCGTAGTCGCCCTGGGCAATGTGATCGTCTACGGCAATCTGTGTGAGCCAGGGACCCACTTGGCTGGAAAAGGCGGAGAAGGCAATGGTGAGAAAGGCCAGAGCAACGCGGCCTTTATGCGGCTGGAGATAGGTTAGCAGCTTGCCCAATAGACGCGGGTTAAATGGACGATGCTGGATCTCCTCTTCTTTGTTGAGCTCTTCGCTCACAGCGTCTCCAGTTCGGCAGCTAGCTGCTGTCGCGCGTGTAGATCGGCGTAGAAACCGCCGTGCTCTAAGAGTTCTCCGTGGGTTCCCTGTTCTGCGATGCGTCCCTCGTCGAGGACGATAATGTGATCGCAGTCGCGCAGGGTCGATATGCGATGGGCAATAATCAGCGTAGTTCGCCCCTTCATTAGGCTGCTTAGATGGCCGAGCACGGCCTCTTCCGTATGGGTGTCTACTGCGGAAAGTGAGTCGTCTAATATGAGAATCTGCGGCTGGCGCAGGAGTGCGCGCGCCAGCGTAGAGCGCTGTTTCTGTCCGCCGGAAAGGGTCACACCGCGCTCGCCAATAAGCGTCTCGAACCCACTGTCGAACTCAACCACGTCCTTGCGCAATTGGGCCCACTCAGCGGCCTGATGGATTTCTGCATCGGAAGCTGAATGGACGCCGTAGGAAATATTGGCAGAAATGGTATTGGAGAACAGGAAGGGATTTTGCGATACGTAGCCAATGGTGCTGCGCAGCTGAGAGAGCGGCCACTTCTCTATGGGGACACCGTCGATAAAGAGCTGGTTTGAGCCGGACTGGATGAGGCGCGGTATGAGGCGCGCTAGGGTCGTCTTTCCCGAACCGACGCGTCCCATGATGCCCACGGTGGTGCCAGCTGGAATCCTGAGGTTCACGTCGTGAAGGACGGGCGCGTTGTCGCCGTAGGCAAACGTCAGCGAGCGAAACTCAATCTCCCCGCGCACGGAGTGGGTTATGGGCTGCGTATTGCGGTCGCGTATCTCGGGTTCGACGTCCATGACCTCGTTGATGCGACGTATGGCCACGAGTGCGCGTTGAAAGCGATCGATCACCCAAGCTGAGTACATGATTGGGCGGATGAGTTGGGTCAAGTAGGCGTTGAAGGCGACAAAGGCTCCCAGCGAAAAACTGCCCTCAATAACGGCTTTTCCTCCCAGCCACAGGTTGATGCCCAAACACACGGAAGCGACCAAGTGCGTCAGGGGGCGATACGAAGCACGCGTCTGGATAAGCCGGCGATTTTTCTCCAAATACTCGTTGTTGAGCTCGCTGAACGTCTCGTTTTGAGCAGTGCCCTGCACATAGGCTTTGATGACGCGAGATCCGGCTAGGTTTTCTTGGACGTAGTTGCTCATCTCGCCAAAGAAATCCTGTATGGCGCGAAACCGATTGTGAACCAGCGTAGCCATGCGCGTTAGCAATATCACAAATATGGGCACCGGGGCCAGAATAATAAGCGCCAACTGCCAGTCCAAGTAGCACATCCAACCTATGCTAAAGAGAAATATGAGGCCCGACTCGACGATGCCCCGAACGCCGTAGGTGAAAAAAATGCGGACGGAGTTCAGGTCATTGGTTGCCCGGGACATGAGGTCGCCGGTGTGCTGCGTTTGATAGTAGGAAAGGGGCTGTTTAAGCAGATGGGCGAAGTAGGCCGTGCGCATGTCATATTCTATGCGGGCTGAGGCGCGGCCCAGCAGAATACGCATCACGTAGCTACACAGAGCAACGAGCAGAGCCAGTAAGACGATTCCTAGGACATCCGTTTGAATGTCCTGGAAGCGCATAGCTTCGGACATGTGCTGTGTCTGCAGCGTGTCGATCGCATCTTTGACGACCATGGGGATATAGTTGCTGGCAGCCTGAGCGATGCCGATGGCCAAAACGCCCAGCAGTAGCCGGACTCTGTAGGGACGGACGTATGAGGAAAAAGGGCCGAACATTAAACGCGTTATCTACCTCTCAAGTGCGCGAAGCTAAACGTAAAGGGCTACGCCGTTAAAATTGGCCCATATCGCTGTCGGAGCGGTGCTCGCGCCAGTCTTTAAATTCGTCAAAAAACGTCAGCAGGTCCCCACGAATTCCCTCAAAGAGAGCGGCACCTTTTTCGGCACTGGCTTTCTCTGGGTGATTGGCAGCACCCGTGGGAATAAAAGCAGTGAACGGCGTAGAAAGGCCGATGACGTGTTTGGACAGATCGACGTCGTAATAGTCGGTCTTAAAGTCCGTGGGAATGGCCTTGGCCTTTTCCGGTTGGCACAGCTGCGGGAAGACGTGCAGTCCAAGCGAATATTCCCATTCGTCGGCGTGCGTCAACATGGGACTCTCAAAGCGCACGCCGCCAATGCCCTCCTTGTGTCCTTTTTCGATGCTGGGTGCGCCCAGATGCCAGTAGCTGGCGAAGCCAATCCACGTATCGGGACGCTCATAGCCTCGGCTATACAGTTCGACGAGGGCCTGATTGGCGGGCACTTGGTTGCCGCCGTGCCCATTGAGCATAAAGATCTTGCGAAATCCGTGTTTGAGCAGCGTCTCGAGCGTGCGCACCAGCCAGCGGGTGTAAAGCTCTGGGTTCGCCGTGACGGTTCCGGCAAAATTGAGGTGGTGATCCGACATGCCCATCCACTGCGTGGGCAGGAGTAGAACGTCGTCTCCCATGGCTTCCTCTATGGATTCGGCAAAAGCCGTTACCAAGAGGGTGTCGGTCAGTAGAGGCATGTGTGGTCCGTGCTGTTCGCAGGAGCCTAGCGGGAGGAGAATGATTTTGTCTTTATCAATATCTCTGACGTCGGGCCAGGCTAAATGTCCGTAGCGCATGGTGGTATCCAATCGATGATATGGGGTAAAATGCGCTTGAAAATATAGGGGTCGATCTCTGGCTCAACAAGGTGAGAGATCGGGTCAGAGAGATAGCTCGGGAAAGGTCTGCTGAAGAGCGGGATACACGGCCTTCAGCGCTTTTGCGCGATGGCTCAAGGCGTTTTTCTGCTCTGCGGCGAGCTCGGCCATCGTGCAGTCGTGGTCCGGAAGAAAAAAGATAGGATCATAGCCAAACCCGTTTTCGCCGCTTGCCGCGTGGGCAATCCTACCTTCGCACGTGCCTTCCGCCTGGCACGTGCGGCCATCGGGCGCAGCGACAAAGATGGTGCAGCAAAAGCGCGCGCTGCGCTGGTGCGGGTTGGGAAAGGCATTCATGTGTTCAAGGAGTAAGCGGTAGCGCCCGACATCGTCTAGTTCGGCGCCGCCATAGCGAGCCGAGAAGACGCCTGGAGCGCCGTCTAGGGCATCAACCTGAAGGCCGCTGTCGTCCGCCAAGGCGATTAGACCCGTCTCGGAAGCGAAGGCCTGCGCCTTTAGGGCTGCATTAGCGACAAAGGTCGATCCGGTTTCCTCAACTTCTAGGTGGAGATTGAGATCGTCCGGACACACGACGTCCACGCCGTCTAAGAGGGCGCGTATTTCGCGTATTTTGCCCCCGTTGTTGCTGGCGACTAGCAGGCGTGGGCCGCTAAGGCTGTCGGTTTGCTCGGTCAATTTCTTCAATCTGATGCGCGACGTAGTCTTTAAACCTGCTGTCTTCCTGCGCCCGCGCGTAGTGCGTGCGCGCTTGGCTCATTTGCCCCAGTTTAAAGTGGGCATCTCCTAAGAGCGCCTGCGCGGCGGCCAAGCTCTTGTCGTGGCGAATGGCCGCCTGTCCTGATTCAATGGCCTCGCGGTATGCGCCCAAGCCGTAGTGGGCTTCTCCGAGGCGGAAATGCGCATCGGGATTCTTCTTGTCCAATTCGGTCGCCCGTCTCAGCGGTTCAATCGCCTCGTGCTGTCGTCCGAGCTGGTTGAGCGCCGTGCCGAGAAAGAGATGGCCTTCGGCATATTTGGGGTCGGCCTTCAATGCGGCCTGCATTAGGCCCACGATAGCTTCAACGTCTTGCGTAGCGAATTTGACGCGCGCTAAACCACCGTAGGCAGCCATATACTTGGCATCGGCGTCGATGGCTTTCTGGTAGGTTGTCGATGCGAGACCGTACTCGCGGCGACGGCGCTGTATGTCCGCTATCTGATAGTAGGCTTTGGCGTACTTAGGGTCTGCATTTACCGCTCTCTCGAAGGCGTTTTGCGCTTTTTCCTCGTCGCGATTTCCGTTGTGGGACAGGCCGAGCGCGTAGAGTGTTTTAGCGTTGTTGGGGGCCAGTTGGAGTGCTTGCTCAAAGCGAACGACGGCCTCCCCATATTTTCGCTGCTGCAGGCTGGAAATGGCTGATTTATTGTACAACTTGCCCAGCGCATCGGTGCATTTTTCCGGGCGGATACCGAGCTCACGTGCCTGTTCATAGGCACTTATTGCCCTCTCGTGCTCGTTGAGCACGTTGTAGGACTGGGCGAGTAGGTAGTGCGCCTCGCCGTACGTCGGATTGGCACTAATGGCTTGCTCAAACTCGATGGCTGCGTTGCGAAAATTGCGCTTTTGAAGTAGTTCATATCCGGCTCTGTAGTGTCCTTCGGCCGTTTCATTTTCCTGAGCGTTGATCCCTGAGGCGATAATGAAAATCGCGCATAGGCAAAGGGAAATGCGTACCATGCGAGCTGTCTCCGAGGAAAGGAGTGGGCAGTATGTGAGTTTCTGTTGGCACGCGCTCTGTTTTGGCTGTGCCAAGCCGATTTCGCCCCGCATTATCGGGCGTCGATAAGCGACTCTATTTCCGCGAAATCGGGGTATCTCTTTTCAGCGAGCTTCGAGTAAATTAGTCTATCATCCAACTCGATTTCAAAGCGCCCTCCGTCCGATGGAACAAGCGCGAATTCGCTGATTTCTTTCTTGTAGTGCTTTAGTATTTGTTCCGCCAAACTGACGGCTTTAGGCTCATAGCCTCAGGCAGAGCAATAGGTTAGGCGCAATTTCATGGCAAGAATCCTTCTATTGTATGGTGGAAGAATTATTATAACGGGGCGTAGGCCTGTTGTCAAAGCGCGCAGCAACGGGTTCGTGCGCGCTCTGTTCTCACGAGATTTTTTACCTGAAAGACGGTTGGTCATTCTTTTTCAATGGTTTATTGTCCTAAGCATATGCCTTCCTCATGCGCTGTTTGCTGAGGCGCAGGAGGCGGGTTCGTTCCCCTACAAACTCCAGTGGAAATACTTTGTTCCCGATGCGCTGAAGTCATCGGTAGTCGAAGGGGATTCGCTGTTTTTTGTCGCAACCACAGAAGGGCGACTCTCTGCGCTGCGTAAAGGCGACGGCGTGCGCGTTTGGCGACGGCGCGATCTGGGTCCGGTCAACGCGGCTCCCGTGGTGTGGAACGGGCAGGTGATTGTCGCTGACGCGTGGGGCTTCGTGCGTTCGCTGCAGGCGGATACGGGCGCTGAGAGCTGGTCTTTTCAGCGCATAGGCGGAGGTCGATGCGTCCTCACTCAGGCGGACAGCTCGCTGTATGTATCCGCCGCTGATGGTTGGCTGTATGCGCTTGAAGTTGACGGACGAGAACGGTGGCGTGTGCGCACTGGAAAGGGCGGGGCGCTCGGCGTTACTACCAGCGACGGCAGCGTGTACGCGGGTTTGGGTAGCGGGTGGCTGTCGCTCGATGCCGCTAGCGGTCAGCGTATTTTTAAACGAGATATACGCGCCTCTGCAGCCACTATGCCGAGCGTGATAGACGGCCGGCTTATCGTGGCGACGAACGATGGATACGTGCGATCTGACGGGCTGGACGAGGGCAAGTCGAGTTGGCGCGTATGGCTGGGGGGACAGCCGATGGCTCCGCCCGTCGCTGCGGGCGATTATCTGATTTGCGCTGTAGACAACGGTTACTTGTATGCGCTCTCCGCTCGAGATGGAAAGATCGCTTGGCGAAGGCGGATACAGGGCGGCATGAGTGGGGGCGCGGTAGTGGGGGCACAGGGAGAAATCGTTGTGGGCTCTAAGTCTGGAGAAATGACCGGATTCGATCCGATATCGGGTGAGGTCAGATGGTCCGTTCAGGTCGGACGTGAGAAAGGCGTGCGGGTATACGCTACGAAGGCCGGACTATGGGCCGTAGCCGATGATGGATATGCCCACGTTTTTACTCCCTTAAAAGGTGACCTGCAGCGTGATAAGACCGCTATGACAGCTTGGTGGGAACTCTTTGTCGATGGCCAAAAGACGGGCTATCGCTACGAGCGGGTGATGCCAGGGACGTCGGGCGGATGGGAAATTGAGGTGCGCGAATTCGATTGGCGCGGGGGCTATCGCCGCAGCGTGCGCGGAGTGGCCGTGCAGAGCGACTTCAGTCCGATCCGCGCATGGGCGACGCAGGCTGATGGAAATCAGGTGGTCAGAGAGCGTGCGCGATGGCGTGGTGATGTCGTAGAGGTAGAGCAGACGCTGGCAGGGTACGCACATAGAGACAGCGCGGTAGCGGATAGACGCGCGGTAGACAAGAGCGTTCTCTGGCGAAAACTCGCCAGAGAAGGTCGTCTGCTGCCCGGGCAGAGTGATTCGTTACGCGTCTTTGACTGGACGACTCGGCAGAGCTACTGGATCCATATGCTCATGGGAGCAGAGGAAATGGTCTCGGGAGATAAAGCGCTGCGCGTCGACGCTGTGCAAAAGGGGCACGAGCGTTCTGCAACTACGTTTTGGGTGGATAGGGCCGGTCGCGTCCTGCGCGTCTGGCAGCCTTCTCGCAGGGTAGAGCAGCGCTTAACGGATAGAATGCAGGCCGAACGCTGGTCGCCTCCAGCCGCGGAAGAGGCCATTGTATTGGATCGGCCGATCGACCGTCGTGCGGCGCTAGATCGCCTGGTCGTTAGACTGCCAGAGACCGTGGTCGATCCAAAACTCTGGCTAGAAGAAGATGCATGGCAGAGGGTTTATCGAGATACGACTGGACGACTCTTGCTGAGCCTAGAGCGCCGTCAGGCATCGCCTCTTCCGACTCGATTGCCCATTGGCGATACGGCGCTGCGCTCGTATTTATCCCCCTCTCTATACGTCCACTCAAACGACCCGCGCGTGCGTGCGATCGCCGCTCAGCTAAAGGGCAATGATCGCGACGCTTGGACCGTTGCGGTGCGCATCCGGCGTTGGGTATACGATCATATGGTGCCGCGAAATACGAACGTGCGCTTTAAATCTTCCTCAGAAGTCCTGGACGATATGGAGGGGACCTGCAGTGAATATGCGGCGCTCTACATGGCTCTGTGTCGGGCGGCTGGCATCCCCGTGCGCGCGAGCGCTGGTTGGGTCATCGGTGACGGGGGAACGCTCGTCTTACACATATGGTGTCAGGTCTTTGCCGGTGTGTGGATAGACGTCGATCCCACGCAGAGTACGGAGGCGATTGGAGCCGGATACATCAAAACGAGCAGCGGCTTGTTAACGCCGCAGGGACTGCGTCAGATGAGTGCGCCGCTGAGCCGTTGGATGGCAGCTGTGGATACGCTCTGGGTCGCCGAATACGAAGTCGAAGGGCGTCGGTATGAGCTTCGCGCCGCCGAGCTATTTGCTCGCGCGGGCGAGGCCGAACGAAATTTTGAGGATGCGCGCGCCATTGATTTGTATCACCAAATTGACAGATTGCCGTGGAATAGCCGGAGTGCGGAAGCGCTGATACGAATCGCGCGTTATCGACTGCGACGAGGGGAGTGGGACGATGCGCGGTGGGCGTTGGATCGGGTGATGCGTCAACGGCCGCGCGGTGACTCTGTCGATGACGCTCTCTTTTACCGAGCTAAGCTGGCCGAGGCGCGGGGCGATAGCGCAGCCGCGGTGCTAGACTGGCAGACCTTGGTGCGCGACTTTGCCGATTCTGAATTGGCTGATGAGGCACTTGGGCAGCTCGCGGCGAGAGCCGAGCAGCGCGAGGGCTGTGCTGCGGCGCTGCCGTACTATGAGCGGCTGCGCGAGCAGTACAGTCGATCTGGATGGGCTGCGGTTGCGCGATCTGCCATAGAGCGCTGCAGGTGATCGTTCGCTACTAAACGTGGACGATGGGCTTGGCAATGCTTAGTTTTTTTGTTTTATCAGCATACGCGAGGTGTGTCTTGTGTTTTAGCAGACGGCATGATGAGAAAGCCCGTGCAGTCGGTCCCATCCTATGGCTGCTGGTGCCGCTCTTGTTCGTCCAGTGCGGCGAGGCGCCCGATACGTATATAGACCAGCTAAAGAGCTTACAGGAAAGCAAGCGCGTAAAAGCGGCCAACAGGCTTATCCGGTTTGATGCCGATGAAGTTGTGCCGCTGCTAATTGACGAAGCGCAGTCGGGTTATATTCGAGTTCGCTTTGAAGTGATTGGTCTGTTGGGACGGTTTAAAGACCCGCGCGGCATACCCACGCTAATAGGCGCGCTGGACGATAAGTCGCCCAACGTGGCCGCGCGCGCCGCGCTGGGTTTGGCGCAGCTGCGCGCAGTAGAGGCCTTGCCGAGACTGCTGCACTACGCGCGCGATCCCTCCGAGGTCACCCGGCAGTACGTGCTGGCCGCGCTAGGCCCCTGCCACTCTTATGAAAGTGAACCGGCGCTGAGCGACTCTGCGCTGACCGTCGTCTTAATGGGGCTTCGTTCGCCTAAGGTCAAATGGCGTATTGCCGCCCTGCAAAGCCTGCGTGAATTCGGCTATAAGGACGGCGTGGAAGGCGTTATTCGCATGACGCGTGATCCGTCGGCCGAGGTCAGGCACGTAGCCGTACAGGCCTTGGGGCAAATCGGCTCGCAGCAGCACGTAGGAGACGAGGGCCCCGATCCCATACATCCGATAAGCGAACGGGAGCTGGACAACGTGCTGGAAGCTTTGCTCGCATCGCTCGACGAGAGCGAGGTGCAGAGCGTGCGGACCAAAGCGGTGCGTGCTTTAGGGGTAGTGGGCGACGCGCGCGTGCGGAAGACGCTCGAGGAACTGGTGAGCGTCGGTAGTGAAGAAGATCGAACGGAAGCCATGCGCGCCCTGGAAAAACTGCGCTGAGCAGCGCACTTGTAAAGATTGGAAAGATACAAATGAACACATTGAAGTTGGGGTTGCCCTCGGGCAGCCTAAAGGATTCGACCTTTGACCTGTTTGAACGTGCGGGCTACAAGATCCGACTGTCTTCGCGTTCGTATACGCCCACAATTAACGATGCAGAGTTAGAGGGCACCATGTTTCGCGCTCAGGAGATCGCGCAGTATGTGGCGCGCGGTGTTGTCGACGTGGGGCTGACCGGTAAGGACTGGATACTCGAAAATGATGCGGATGTAGTTGAAGTGGACGAACTCGTTTATAGCAAAGTGACGTCGCGTCCCGTCCGCTGGGTTGTGGCCGTGCCCGAAGAGTCTCCGGTGCAGACCGTTGAGGATTTACAGGGGAAGCGGATCGCGACTGAGCTAGTTGGAGCAACGCGTCGCTTTCTGGTCGACCGCGGCGTCGAGGCAGAAGTCGAGTTTTCCTGGGGTACAACTGAGGTAAAGGCGCGCATTCCCGGATTGGTAGACGCTATTGTAGAGCTTACGGAGACGGGATCCTCGCTGCGGGCTAATAGGCTGCGTATCGTCGATACGATCTGTGAATCGACCACGCGCTTTGTTGCCAACCGGCAAGCGTGGGAAGATCCATGGAAAAGAGAGAAGGCGGAGAATTTACTGATCCTGCTCAAAGGGGCGCTAGAAGCCGAAGCGAAGGTCGGGCTGAAAATGAACGTCCCCCGCGCCTGCCTCGACGAGGTGATCCGCACGCTGCCCGCGCTACATACGCCGACCATATCCAATCAGATGGATAGCGGCTGGGTCGCCTTGGAGGTCATTGCAGACGAGCGAGAAGTGCGTGAAATGATTCCCCAGTTGAAGCGAGTAGGAGCCGAAGGCATCATCGAATACCCGCTCAACAAGGTCATACACTGACATGGAGATCGTAGCCTATCCCAGCGAGCCGCTCGCCGATAAGATCGAATCGATTCTGCGCCGCCGCATCGGCGTTTCAGACAAAGTGGACGAAGCCGTCCGCCAGGTGCTGCATCAGGTGCGTGCGCGGGGAGATCAAGCCGTCGTCGAGTATACGGAGCGCTTTGATGGCGTGTCCGTGAGCGATGGCGGTTACCGCATGCCGTCCGCCGCGCTGCAGGCCGGACTGGACGGTTTGGATGCATCGCTGCGGAGTGCTATGGAGGCGGCCGTTGCCAACATCCGCTCGTTTCACGAGCACCAGCGCGATAAATCGTGGTTTGTCGAGGATGGGGACGGCGTGCTGCTGGGCAAGAAGGTGACGCCCATCGACCGTTTGGGCATCTGCGTTCCAGCGGGCGAGGTGCCGCTGTTCTCGAGTTTGCTAATGTGTGCCATCCCTGCTCAAATCGCCGGCGTTGGGGAAATCTGCGTCGTGTCGCCGCCTCAGCAGGATGGTCAGGTCCATCCCGTTATCGCGGCAGCGGCGTGCCTAATTGGCATAGACGAAGTGCACGCCGTTGGCGGCGCGCAGGCGGTGGGCGCTATGGCCTACGGAACGGAAACAGTCGCTCCCGTCGACAAGATCGTCGGTCCGGGTAGCCCCTACACCGTAGCCGCTCAGAAGCAGGTATTTGGCTTGGTTGGCATTCCCATGCTGCCGGGTCCGTCTGAAATCGTCGTCCTGGCCGACGGGGATGCAAATCCGGCCTATATTGCCGCCGATTTGCTGTCTCAGGCCGAACATGGCTGGGGCGTAGCTTCGGTGTGTATCACGGACTCTCGTGTGCTAGCCGACGCGGTATCGGCAGAGGTGGAACGGCAGATGGAGACGCTGCCGCGTGCGGACGCCGTGCGCGCAGCACTGGAAGAATATGGAGCTATCGCAGTCGTCGACACGCTCGATTCGGGTTTCGAATTGCTCAACCGCATTGCTCCTGAGCATGCGGAATTACTCGTTGCCGATCCGTGGAAATGGTTGGATCAGGTGCGGCACTGCGGCGCCGTTTTTCTCGGTGAGGCGGCTAGCGAGCCCGTTGGAGACTACTTTGCCGGCACCAATCACGTTTTGCCGACCAACGGGGCTGCGCGCTACGCATCCTCGCTGGGCGTGGGTGATTTCGTTAAGACTACAAGCGTAATCGCCTATACCGAAACACGTCTTCGCACTACACAGGCGACCATTGCACGTTTGGCACGCGCCGAGAGCTTAGAAGCGCATGCCAGAGCGGTTGAGGTGCGCTGTGAGGAGGAATCGTCTTGAACGGAGAACAGCGCGTGGCGCGTATTGAGCGCCAGACATCGGAGACCAACATTCAGCTAGAGCTGAGTCTCGACGGTGCGGGAGCCTGCCACATAGAGACGGGTATTGGTTTTTTTGATCACATGCTCAACGCATTTGCTCGGCACGGTCTGTTTGATCTGCACGTGCAGTGCGCCGGAGATTTGCACGTCGATCCGCATCACTCCGTCGAAGATGTGGGGATTTGTCTCGGACAGGCGATTGACAAGGCGCTTGCTGGGAAAGAGAGCATCGAGCGCTACGGGCACAGCTACGTGCCGATGGACGAAGCGCTGGCGCGCAGCGTAATCGATCTGTCGGGGCGCGCGTATTTTGTGCTGACCGCGTCCTTCATAGACGAGCGGATCGGTGAGTTTCCCACCGCGCTTGTGCGCGAGTTTTTCCAGGCGGTTGCCGCGCAGGCCCGCTTAAATCTACACATCGACCTGCTGCGCTGCGCCAACGATCACCACGGCGTAGAGGCCATCTTCAAATCGTTTGGCAGGGCTCTGGACGCAGCTAGCCGGCGCAGTGAGCGCGTGCGCGGCGTGCCCTCGACCAAAGGGGCGCTGTGACGGAAGGCGCTCTGGCGACGGCCGCTGATGAAGATATGCCACCTCATATACGATGACATCGCCAATCCATGGCTGGCCGGTGGGGGCGCCGTGCGGGCCCGTGAGATTTATCGCCGCCTGGCGGAGCGTCATCAGGTAACGCTGATCACGGGCCTATATCCCGGCGCGCAGCGCGAAGAAGAGATAGATGGCATCCGCTTTGTGCGCGTTGGTTCTGATCGGAGCTATGCGCGCAGTCGTTTGGCATACTGTCATGCTTCGGTAGAACAGTTGAAGCAGATGTCGTGGGACGTGTGGGTTAACGAATTCTCTGCCTTTGCTCCGCTCCGCGTTCCCGCTGATACACGCCGCCGCGGCGTGCTCTTTTTCCAACATTTTATGGGCCGACACGCGCTTGCCAAAAGACCGCTAGTCGGCTTGCCAGCTTGGCTTGCTGAACGGCGCGTGCTGAGTGCCTATCCTCGCATTTTAACCGTCTCTCCAAGCGTGCAGCAGCGCGTAGAGGATCGAGTAAGGGGGCGTAATATACCCGTGGACTGCGTGTTTAACGGGGTAGATCGACGCTACTTCAACCTGTCGTCGAAGAGCGGTGATTATGTGCTCTTTCTGGGGCGCGCGGATGTGCATATGAAGGGATTGGACCTGCTGGTCGCCGCCTTTGCTCAAATCTCTGAATCCTATCCAAACCTGCGCTTAAAAATAGCCGGCCGCGCTGAAGAGACGCAGACGGCTCTACTGCACAAACTGGTATCTGCCAGCGGCGTGGAAGGGTGTATAGACGTTTTGGGGGCGGTCAGCGAAGAGCAGAAAGACGCCCTTCTTGCCAATGCTCGCTTTGCCTGCATGCCGTCGCGCTACGAGGGGTGGGGAATCGCCGCCGTCGAGGCGCAGGCGGCGGGCAAAGCCGTGCTGGCAACGCAGATTAGCGGCTTGCAGGATGCGGTGCGCCACGGAGAGACGGGCCATCTGGTCGCACCCGACAACGTGGCTGCGTTGGCGGACGGTATGCGCTACTTACTGGACAACGAGCCCGTGCGTTCGCAGATGGAAGGTCGGGCGCAAGCGTGGGCGCGTCGCTTTGATTGGGATCAACTGGCGCTTGATCAGGAAGGCGTCTACCTTAGGGCGATAGACGCAAATAGCGATTAGAGAAGGGCTCTATGTCGAAAAAAAAGAAAACGAGTAAAGCTGAAACTGCAGGAGTTGAAAACAGCGCAGAGCGCGGGGTGAAAGCGGAGCCGATATGGGCGCGGCGCTGGTTTCCCACCGCGCTCTTTCTCTTTTTAAGCCTGCTCTACTTTCATGAATTTGTCTTTTCAGACAAGGTCGTATACGGCTATGATGCGGGACTAGATTTTCGCCTGGGCGAGGATATGACGTTTTGGGAGAAAGTCCAAACGGTGGCTCAGCCGATGTGGCATATGCAAATGGGCGGCCTGCCGCAGTCTGAAGAGATTCGTCCCCAGTACTTTCCAACGTATCCCATCTACTTTTTTACTTCGTTTCACCGCTATTTGGGCTGGCGCTATATCCTGACCATGTTTTTTGCGGGGTTGGGGATGTACGTATTTCTGCGGCAAATCGGCATCATGCGCTGGGCCGCCCTTTGGGGTGGCATAGCCTATATGTCGGCTCCCACGCTGATGGCTTTTACCTTTGCCGGCCAATATGCTAAAATGGGCGTCATCGCTCTGTATCCGTGGATGTGGTATTTCCTGGATAGAGGGCTCAGAGAGCGGCGACTGGTCCACTTCGCGGCGCTGGCCGTAGCTATAGCGTGGGGCATTTACTCGCCGCATCCCAAGATGCTCTACTACGCGCTGTGTGGGACGGGTCTCTTCTTCCTATTCCGAATCTATCAGTGGTACCAGGCGGAGCGCGACTGGGGTCTGTGCGGGCGACGCACGGGCTTCTTTGTCTTTGCCGTTGTGTTGGGCTTAGGTCTGGGAGCTGAAGGAACGTTTCCCCTGTATTCGTATACGGGATCCGAGTCGAAGCGCGCTGCGGGGGAAGAGGGGAGCGGACGCACGGATGCGGAGCAGCTGGCCTATGCGCAGAGTTGGTCGCTGCATCCGGAAGAAGTCGCCTCGCTGATCGTGCCAGAATTTGGCGGGTTTCGCCTACCCAAAGAGAACGGCAGCACGTATTGGGGGCGCAATCCCGGCAAAGACAACTCGGAGTACTTTGGCGTACTCGTCGTCGTGTTGGGCGTGGTTGCCATCGCCGGCATGCGGCGCGATCCGTTCGTCCTATTTTTGGTGGCTCTCTTTGTGCTTTCTCTGGCCTACACGCTGGGGGGGCATACGCCTGTCCACTGGCTCGCCTACCATCTGCTGCCGGGCATCAAGCTGTTTCGCGCGGTGGGCATGGCAGCCTACCTGTTTGCCTTTCCCGCCTGCGTGCTGGCTGCCATGGGCTTGGCGCGCCTCTTGGAGGCCGATGTGGATGGTAGAGACGCTCTGCAGAAATATCTGATGATCTCAGGTGGGGCAATTGCCGCGCTGGCTCTGCTAGTTGCTATGATGCCGGGTGGTATGACGGCGCTGTGGAACGGCCTTTTCTACAGCGACATTGCAGCACAAAAGGCGCGCGTTTTGGAAAACGGACTCGATTGGCTTGCGCGCGGCAGCACTTATGTGCTGCTCGTCGTCGTCGGCGCGCTAGCCGTGCTCTTGCTGCGGCTAAGAGGCGTAGTGGGCGTGGGGGTTACCGTAGCGATTTTAGGTGTGCTCACGCTGTGCGACACCTGGCGGATCAACAGCGTCTTTCTCAAGTATGAAACGCCCAGCGCCTACACGGACCTGCGCAAAGAGAATCTACGCGCCAAAGAGCTTATGCAGGCCGACGGGGAGCTGTTTCGCATACTGCCGCTGCCCGACCACCACATACTGAACCAAGCTGGACTGGGTTTGGAGGGCATTCCTTCGATAACGGGATTCAACAACTTGACCGTGGGGCGCTACGACCGCGTGCTGCGCGAGATTGAGCCCGTTACAAATATGCTGTGGTCAAAGTATGCCATGGGACGGGAGATCCCCTATTCGGATACCGACTTATTGGATGCGATCCACCCGTTGATTAATTTGCTAAACGGCCAATATCTCGTCGTTCCGCGCGGGCTTGCACTGGTGCCGCCGGCCGATCGCTTTCCGTCCGTTGGGGAAGCGGATAACTATCGCATTTATAAGAACGCGCAGGCACTGCCTTGGTTTTATTTGGCCCCACGCGCACAGGTCGTTGCCGATGAGGACCGCGTGCTTGAGCTACTTCGCAGCGGCCAGATTGATCCGTCTGCGGTGGCGCTTGTAGAAGAGGCGCTGCCCTTTGAGCTGACCAATCCCGACGTCATATCCACTGACAGAGTCCAAGTCATTGAGCACAATCCGCCCGAGGGGTTTATTCATCTGCAAACGCAGAGTGAAAATGCGCGCCTCTTAGTCGTTTCGGAGAACTACCAGTCAAACTGGTCCGTTTGGGTCGATGGACAGCCGGCAGATATGCTGCGCGTCAACTATGTGTGGAAGGGCGTGGTGCTACCGCCGGGAGAACATCGGGTGGAGTTTCGCTATCGCTCGTCCATCCTCTTCTGGTCTCGAACTGCGACGATACTTTGTGCCCTATTCGTGGTTGGTCTAATCGCTGCGGACCGAATGCGCCGCCGAAAATGAGTGTCGGGGGAACGGAATAGGCTTGAAGGTCGTCTGAAATGTGACTCAGTAATGAGATTGGGTGAAAAATCGGCCTATCTCTTGTGCTAACGGCAATATGCCATATTATATGCACATCGAGCTTTTGGGAATTCATAGGATCTCCTATGATAGGCTTTGGAGACAAAGAGAGATACATACATTTGGTAAATGATAAATCCGTGTGAGATGGTCTCACTATCACGTTCTGGCCGTTGAAAATATCGGTAT
>Ga0181587_10000887_pt1 | contig 24797 bp, 22 predicted proteins | sample 071ome_27_FD_132463 | JGI IMG/M metagenome (GOLD analysis project Ga0181587, IMG submission 132463) | Coastal salt marsh microbial communities from the Groves Creek Marsh, Skidaway Island, Georgia - 071409AT metaG (megahit assembly) | ecosystem: Environmental > Aquatic > Marine > Intertidal... | reverse complement strand
TCAGCTTCTTGGCCAGGATGTCATATTCGAACTCGATGTTGGTAAACGTGTCCACGGACGGCTTGAAATGACACAGGGTGCCGGTTTTGTCCGTTTCACCCACGACTTTGAGGGGTTCTTCGGGGACGCCGTGGTGGTAGATTTGCTCGTGAATCTTACCGCCGCGCCAGATGGTCAGCTTCAGGTAGGAGGACAGGGCATTGACCACGGAGACACCCACACCATGCAGGCCGCCACTGACCTTGTAGCTGTTGTCGTCAAATTTTCCCCCGGCATGGAGGACGGTCATGATCACTTCGGCGGCAGAAACGCCTTCTTCGTGCAATTCCGTAGGAATGCCACGGCCATTGTCGGTTACGCTGACCGTTTCATCGCTGTGGATGATGACCTTGATCAGGTCGCAGTGACCTGCAAGCGCCTCGTCGATCGAGTTGTCGACCAGCTCGAAAACCATGTGGTGCAGGCCCGTTCCGTCATCGGTATCACCGATGTACATACCCGGTCTTTTCCGCACCGCATCGAGTCCTTTCAGGACCTTGATGCTCGATGAATCGTAGGTGCCGCTTTGTGCCATATGACGCTTTCCTCTACCTATGTAACTTGTTGATTTACAAAGGAAAATTTTAAGTCGGTGGCTGCCGTTTAGGCGCCGTTTCCTAACCGCTTAGTCTACCATGTTTCACGTGAAACAGCTTGTATTCCTTTGTCGTAAATCCGCAGGCTTCCACGGTCCTTACAAGCTCTTCGGCGTCGGTTCCCGTGAGGAAAACCTGGCTGCCCAGACCCTGCAAAAGTCGGCAGACCTTTTCCCGGTTTTCCCGATCCAGTTCGGCCGGCAGATCATCGATCAGGTAGACGCACTGCCGACCGGACTCCTGTGCGAGAAAGGCCCCCTGTGCCAGCTTCATAGCGCTTACCAGGAGCTTTTGCTGCCCTCGGGACAGGATCTCGCTGGCATTCTGTTTGCCTATGCGGATTTTCAGGTCGGCGCGCTGCGGGCCCGGTGAGGTGTGGCCCAGCATGCGATCCCGCTCGACACTGGTGGTCAGGGCTTCTGCTATGTCCTCATCCTCAGCCCAGCCCCGGTAATACCGGAACTCCAGGCCCTCGAGCACGATCAGCTGGTCGAGCATTTGCTCCAGGTAGGGAATAAACATCTCCAGATACGCCTTGCGCTGCGCATCGATGGCCCTGGCATGGAGAACAAATTCCTGTGTCCAGGGGGCCAGCTCCGCTGCTTTTGCCTTCTGTTTCAGCAGGGCATTACGGTTCTGGAGGCAGCGCTTGAAGTCCCGCCAGTGGCCATGAAAGCCATGTTCCACGTGGAACACTCCCCAGTCGATGTACTGGCGGCGGGTTTTGGGTCCGCCTTCCAGCAGGCGAAAAGCCTCCGCATTGAGCAGCTGCAGTGGCAGGTGCCGGGCCAGTTCGGACGAGGAGGCCGCCCGGTCGCCCTGGACGCGCATTTGCGGTGGCTCGTCCAGGCTGCGGCTCACCCCCATGGTCAGGCCTTTGTCGAGTTCTCCGAAGACGGAGCAGGCCCGTTTCCCATGCTGGATGAGTGGGGTTTGCTGTGTATTACGAAAGGATCTGCCCAGGCCCAGAAAATGGATGGCTTCGAGAATGCTGGACTTGCCGCTGCCGTTTTCGCCTGCAATCAGCGTAACCACAGTGGATGGCTCCAGTTGTTCCTGGTCCAGGTTGCGGAAAGTGCTGATCTGGATTTTGCGAATGCTGGGCATTCTTGACCCTGCAGGCGCTGCTACAACCTCATGGGCATGACGACATAAATCGCGCTGCTGTCATCAGAGGACTGGATCAGGGCGCTGCTGTTGGGATCTGACACGATGACCTGCACGTTGTCAGAGTCCAGAACATTGAGCACGTCTACCAGGTACATGACATTAAAGCCGATTTCCAGGGAGTCGCCCTTGTATTCCACCGGTACGGTTTCTTCGGCTTCTTCCTGTTCCGGGTTGTTGGCGATGATTTTCAGTTCATCGTCTGACAGGATCAGGCGAATGCCGCGAAATTTTTCGTTGGACAGGATGGCGGTCCTGTTCAGGGAATCGCGCAGTTGTTCACGGCCGGCAATGACGTTCTTGTCACCACCCTTGGGCAGCACGCGATTGTAGTCAGGGAATTTGCCATCGACCAGTTTGGATGTGAACGTGAAATTGGACATGGTGGCACGAACATGGTTGGTGCCGATCACGACGCTCACATCTTCTTCCTCGCCATCTGAAAGCAGCCGGCTGAGCTCCAGAACACCCTTGCGCGGGATAATCACGCCCGTTGTCTCCTTCACGCCGGTTTTCATGCTCTCGGTTTGCATCGCCAGCCGATGGCCGTCAGTTGCTACCACGCGGAGATAGTTAGCGCTTACTTCGATAAGCATTCCGTTCAAATAGTAGCGTACATCCTGCTGCGCCATGGCAAAACTGGTGTTTTGCAACATGGCCCTGAGGCCGGTTTTTGCCGCCGTAAAGGACAGCGTGCCAGAGGATTCCTCGACACCCGGAAAATCTGTTGCCGGCAGGGTGGACAGGGAGAAGCGGCTGCGGCCTGACTGGATTTTCAGCTTATCGTCGGCCAGTTCGAATTTCAGGGTGGCGCTGTCGGGCAGCGATTTACAGATATCCATGAGTTTGCGGGCAGGCACGGTGATTTCCCCGGCGCTGGCAGCCGAATCCACTGCCACGCTTCCCGTCAGTTCCACTTCCAGGTCGGTGCCCGTCAACGAGAGAGTCTTTTTGTCGAGCGCCAGCAGCACGTTGGATAACACGGGCAGGGTCTGCCGCCGTTCCACCACACCGGTGACCAATTGCAGGGGTTTGATCAGAGCTTCGCGGGAAATTTCGAATTGCATGGCTTCTTATGATCCTGTTTAAGAATAGATTTTAACTGGAAAGTGAACGGAGCAGGTTCTTGTAATCCTCGTTTATATCGGAGGATGACTTGCGCAAATCATTGATTGTGCGGCACGCATGCAGCACGGTGGTATGGTCCCGGCCGCCGTACATGCTGCCGATTTCAGGCAGGCTGTGGTTGGTCAGTTCCTTGGAAAGACACATGGCCATCTGCCTTGGCCTGGCAACCGAGCGGTTGCGCCGTTTCGAAATCATGTCGGCCATTTTGATCTTGTAATACTCGGCAACGGTTCGCTGAATATTGTCCACACTGATCAGTTTATTCTGGATCGCCAGAAGATCTTTCAATGCCTCCTTGATATGAGGCACTGTTATTTCAGAACCCATAAACCGGGTGTGCGCAACAACCTTTTTCAGGGCACCTTCAAGTTCCCTGACATTGGAACGTAACTTCTGAGCCATGAACATGGCTTCCTCGTTGCCCAGGAATACCTGCTCCTGGTTTGCCTTGTTGATCAGGATGGCTGCACGGGTTTCCAGTTCGGGCGGTTCCACGGCCACGGACAGGCCCCAACCAAACCTGGACTTCAGGCGCTCTTCTAACCCATTGATTTCACTGTGGTATTTGTCGCACGTCATGATGATCTGGCGGCCGCCTTCGAAGATGGCATTGAACGTATGGAAGAACTCTTCCTGGGAACGCTCTTTGTTGGCGAAGAACTGTATGTCATCGATAAGCAGCGCATCGACAGAGTGGTAGTAGCGCTTGAATTCATTGATGGCGTTGAGCTGGAGCGCCGACACCATGCTGCCAACGAAAGTCTGGGAATGCAGGTACACCACGTTGGCATTGGGGTTCTGCTCGAGCAGATGATTGCCGATGGCATGCATCAGGTGAGTTTTGCCCAGTCCGACACCGCCGTATATAAAGAGTGGGTTGTATGCGCCACCGGGATTGCCAGCTACCTGTGCCGCTGCCGCCCTGGCGATCTGGTTAGACTTGCCTTCGATGAAATTATTGAACGTGTAATTCCGGTTCAGTTCACCCTTGTAACGGCTTTTCTTGTCTTCGCTCCTGATTAACGGGTTGCGGTTAGAGGGTTCGATACGGGATCTGCCGTCGGCATAATTCACGAAAATGGTTCTGCCGGGCGATTCACCGCGCGGGAAATCGTCGGGAACATCGCTGCCGCGGTCGCGCCCTGTCTGTTCCGGTTCGAGGGCGTTAGTCAGATCAGACGTACTCATCGCCTGGTCGAGGGAAATGTCCTGGGGCAGACGGTCCTGGCTGGCGATATCCAGTATGATCCGTGGTGCCGAACCCTCGCTGTTGTCACGGACAATATGCTCAATTCGCTCCAGGAAATGGTCTTTCACCCACTCCAGGATGAACCGGTTGGGGGCGAGGAGGTACAGGGTATTGCTGCCGTTGATGAAGCGGAGCGGTCGTATCCAGGTGTTGAATTGTTGTGAAGGAAGTTCGTTTTTAAGACAGTAAATGCACTTCTGCCAGGTGGCAACAATCACGGCGGTTATGTCTCCAGATTTATTGTTATTATCAGGTGAAATTTGCGGAACAATTCTACCGACTGCACCCCGTGTTATCCACACAAAACCGTGTTTTTCTCTATTTTTTCTGCTCGTTTTTTCCTCTTTTTTTTCAGTGTGTTTTGGCTTTTTGCCTGGTAATTCGGGGCTCAATTTCACCGCAAAATATCTGGTTAATTTTTGTTCCTCCTGTGCGTATTGTGTGGATAACTTGTGGGCTTGGCGTGGTTAATTTTCAACCGTTGAAAACGGCGGCTGAATCACCCTGTCCGTACCCGCATTATGCCCCTCCCGGGGCCCCTGAAAAGGGCGGAAAACGCACAAATTGATTACCAGATTTTCATGCCCTGCAAAATTGCATAATCAAGGGAAACCCATTAGAATGCGCATCCCTTTTTGGGGCTCCAACCGGTAATTCCCGCGGCTTAGAGGCTTGTGCCATTGCGCGGCAGCATCAGAGCGACAACCGGTGTTGGACAGACACATGAATAGATTTCGGTATTTCCGGAATATGCATCGGTTTAGGAATTGGTAAGCGTTATGAAAAGAACATTTCAGCCTAGCGTAATCAAGCGTAAAAGAACCCACGGGTTCAGGGCCCGCATGGCCACCAAGGGCGGCCGCCAGGTATTGAACAACAGAAGGGCAAAAGGCCGCTCCAGACTGTCCGCCTGATCCCGCGGTATTTTTTAATGCCCCGGGTAAGACTGACCCGGCCAGCAGGAGGACATTATCGTGGTGGATCAGCGATTCCCCAAATCATGCCGCCTGCTGGACTCCAAAGCCTTTGAGCACGTATTTGGCAAACCTGATTTCAGGGTTTCCAACAAATATTTCCTGATACTCGGCTGCTGGACGGAACAAGAACATCCCCGTCTTGGCATCATCGTAGCCAAGAAAAACATTGCCAGGGCAACACAACGAAACAGGGTCAAGCGGATTGTCAGGGAAGCCTTCCGTGCCAGACGCGCAGCGATTGGATCGACAGACCTTGTTGTACTGGCCAGAAAAGACCTGCAATTTCTCGAAAACAGCGATTGCCAGTCATTTATCCATGCTTTAATGGACGAGATTGTAAAGAAGAAGCCTTCAGCCTGAACTCACGCCCTGTTATGGTCAAGATCCTTTCCTGGTTCATTCTCACTTACAAGAAACTGCTTAGTCCGCTGCTGGGCCAGCATTGCCGGTTTTATCCATCCTGTTCCACCTACTGCCTGCAGGCGATTAATGGCCATGGTGCGCTGAAAGGTTCATGGGTCGGAATCAAGCGTATTTGCCGATGTCACCCGCTGAGCGCCGGTGGTATCGACATGGTGCCAGGTCACAGCAGCATCACGACTCTCACAGACAATAAGGATCACGTTGCCGATGGATATTAAAAGGAACCTGATTCTCGTTGCGCTTGCCGTCGTCACCTACCTCATGCTGCTGGCGTGGAACGAAGATTATCCTGCGGATGGTGGCGGTAGCGATGCTGGCGACAACGCTCCCCTGGCCATAGCAGAACAGATCCCGGATAGCCCGACAGCTGTAACAGCGGCCTCTGCCGTTGATGACCTGCCAGACATTCCGGCAGCAGCGCCAGCGGCAACGGATGCTGCACAGGTCGCAGATGCAGAACCAGTCGCAGCCAGCCGCATAATTACCGTCTCCACCCCAAAGCAGCAGGTAACTATCGACCTGGTGGGCGGCGATATTGTTGAAATTTCCCTGCCGGAATTCCCGGTATCGCTCGAATCGCCCGATGAGCCTTTCCGCTTGCTGCGACAGGATGCCGGCATGACGTATGTGGCCCAGAGCGGCCTGATCGGCAGGAATGGCCCCGATGCCAGCGCTGGGGGCAGGCCGCTGTACCGCACCGACGCAACCTCCTATACGGTGGATAGCGGAGAGGAATCCGTCGATCTGACGTATACGGGCCCCGCCGGCGTTGTCATAACCAAGCAATTCATTTTCAACGCCGACGATTACCTGATACGCGTGCAATACCTGGTAGAAAACAGCGGCAGCCAGCCCTGGCAGGCCAACATGTACGGCCAGATCAAGCGTGATGGCTCTGGAGACCCGAGCATGTCAGGCGGCTTCAAGCTGAACACCTTCCTCGGTGCCGCCATCAAGACGCCGGATGATCCCTATGTCAAATATGATTTTGAAGACATTGAAGACGGTGTCGATGCCGTTGAAATTTCCGGCGGATGGATCGCTTTCTCACAACACTACTTTCTTGGCAGCTGGATTCCTGACAGCGCGTCCCTGAATAACTTCACCATGCGCCGGAACAATGCCGGCGAATATCTGCTGACCTTTGTCAATCCAACGCTTGTCGTTGCACCAGGTGAGAACGCTTCTGTTGCCGCTTCTTTTTGGGCTGGCCCGAAAGATCAATATCGGCTGGAGGAGATTTCTCCGGATCTTCAGTTAACCATCGATTACGGCGTGTTCTATTTCATTGCCTCGCCCATCTTCTGGCTACTGACCCAGATCAATGACGCTATCGGCAATTACGGATTTTCCATTTTGCTCCTCACGCTGGTCATCAAGATCATTTTGTACCCGTTGTCTGCCAAGAGCCTGAAATCGATGGCCAAGATGCGCAAGCTTGCACCCAAGATCAATGCGCTCAAAGAGCAATGCGGTGAAGACAAGCAAAAGTTCATGCAGGCGCAAATGGAGCTATGGAAGAAAGAGCAGGTAAATCCGTTTGGCGGCTGTTTGCCCCTGTTGCTGCAGATGCCGGTGTTCCTGGGTATCTACTGGGTGCTGAATGAAAGCGTGGAGTTGCGCCAGGCGTCCTTCATACTCTGGTACGACGATTTGTCCCAGATGGACCCGTATTTCATTTTGCCTATCCTGATGGGCGCCGCCATGTTCGTCCAGCAAATGATCACTCCGATGCAGACGGCGGATCCGGCCCAGGCCAAAATGATGAAGTTCATGCCGTTAATCTTCATGGTTTTCTTCCTCTGGTTCCCGGCCGGCCTGGTCTTGTATTACACCGCCAACAGCGTTCTTTCCATCCTGCAGCAGTGGATCATTACCAAGCAGGTGGAACGCACTTACAAGCCCAAGGGCACCTGACACCCTGCTGATCACTGCCATGGCTTACAGTGCCGACACAATCTGTGCAGTCGCCACTCCTTCAGGCCGCGGCGGGGTCAGTATTATCAGAACCTCCGGCAAAAAATCCCTTGAGGTCGCTGCAAACCTGGTCGGCTTTTCGCCGCGCGCCCGTCATGCCCACTATGGCCCATTCCATGCCAGCACCGGCGAGGTCATCGATACCGGCATCACCCTGTTCTTTCCAGGCCCCGACTCCTTCACAGGAGAAGATGTAGCAGAATTTCACGCCCATGGCGGTCCCTTTATCGTCGACCTGCTGCTCAAGGAATTGCTGGATTGCGGTCTGCGCCTGGCGAGGCCGGGTGAATTTTCCGAACGCGCCTTTCTCAATGACAAGATAGACCTGGCCCAGGCCGAAGCGATTGCCGACCTCATCGACAGCCAGTCGACCGAGGCCGCCCGTTTTGCCGTGCGTTCCCTGCAGGGCGAGTTTTCCCGACTGGTGAACGACCTCGTTGCCGCCATCATCGAGCTGAGAAGCTACGTGGAAGCAGCCATCGATTTTCCGGATGAGGAGATCGATTTCCTGGCAGAAGGCGATGTTTCCGAACGACTCGACAGCATAAGGGTCCGCCTGGACAGCGTGCTGGCCCAGGCCAGGCAGGGCAGTATCATGAAGGAGGGCCTGACGGTGGTGATCGCCGGAGAGCCCAATGCCGGCAAATCGAGTCTGTTAAACATGCTGGCCGGTCAGTCCCGGGCCATCGTCACTGAAATTGCCGGCACCACGCGTGATACCCTGCGTGAACATATCAGTATCGATGGCATGCCCCTGCACATCATCGACACGGCCGGCCTGCGTGACAGCAGCGACATAGTCGAGCAGGAAGGGATTCGCCGGGCCTGGCAGGAAATCCAGGAAGCCGACCTGGTGCTGCTGGTCATCGATTCCACCCGAGAATGGGACAGGAGCAGCAGCGCTATCTGGAAAGACCTTGCACCCATCCTGGCCTCGGGAAAAAGCATTTTCGAGGTTTACAATAAAACCGACCTTTCCGGGTTCAAGCTGCCCGTTGCCCGGGATGACGATGAAAACATCACGTTCGTGTGCCTGTCAGCGAAGACCGGCGAGGGCGTCAACGAATTGAAGACGGCGCTTAAGGAATTTGCCGGGCTCAACACCTCGGTTGAAGGTGGCTTCATTGCCAGGCGCCGGCACCTGGATGCGCTGGCACGATCACGTGACTCTCTCGAGGCCGCACGGGAACAACTGCTTGTGCACAGAGCGGGTGAACTCGTTGCCGAGGACCTGAGGAAAGCGCACCAGGCCCTGGAAACCATCACCGGCAGCTTCAGCGCAGACGACCTGCTGGGTGAGATATTCTCCAGCTTTTGCATCGGCAAGTGACGACCCCTCTATACGGCTGGTATAAGCTGTGATGATCCCTGTGGAAAACACCCCGAAGCGGCTGCACAGCTTGTGGAAGAGGGCGGGAGTATTTTTCTCCAATTTCGATGCTGTGAATAAAGGCGGGATCTGTACAGGTCTTTCCCGTGCTTGCCGGCAGCTTTACCTCAGGCAGCCCACAGGCTTGCACTTGCGATAACGGGCTGATCACTAACCGGAATACCCGGTTACACACAGTCCTGGCCCGTCCTAATAGTAGCAATAACATTAAATATTCATTCTTCTATATATACATCTGTATATACATCTATATATATGAATATCTCTGATCCTGCTGGACCCCGAGGCACGCAGAAAAGACAATTCGCTTCATTTTTGCCCCGAAAGGCTTATACTTTGCGCCCTTTTTCAATAAGCGCCAGGCCTGGCGGCCTGCTACCCTGAATCCATGCAACAGGCCAAGACGGCAAACCAGTTCGATGTCATCATCGTGGGCGGCGGCCATGCCGGCACCGAAGCGGCGCTGGCGTCTGCGCGCATGGGAGTTAACACCCTGTTGATCACCCATAACATCGATACGCTTGGACAGATGTCCTGCAACCCGGCTATCGGGGGTATCGGCAAAACCCACCTGGTCAAGGAAATCGATGCCTTGGGCGGCGTCATGGCGCGGGCTGCGGACCTTGCCGGCATCCATTTCAGGACACTCAACGCCAGCAAGGGTCCGGCCGTGCGGGCGACTCGAGCCCAGGCAGACCGAGCTCTCTACAAGGCGGCCATTCGCCATTATCTGGAATGCCAGGAAAACCTGAGCATTTTCCAGCAGGCTGTCGATGACCTGGTCATTGCGGGGGAGAGTGTTCGCGGCGTAGTCACCCAGATGGGTCTGACCTTCTATGCTCCCAGAGTCATCCTGACGACCGGCACTTTCCTGGGCGGCAAGATCCACATAGGGTTAAAGAATCATGCCGGCGGCAGGGCCGGGGATCCACCTTCCATCACCCTGTCACAGCGGCTCCGTGAATTGCCGTTCAATGTCGGCCGCCTGAAGACAGGCACACCACCGCGCATCGATGCAGACACCGTGGATTTCTCCCGCATGACCGAACAGCATGGTGATACGCCCAGGCCTGTGATGTCTTACCTGGGAGATCCGTCACAACATCCACGCCAGGTTTGCTGTCATATCACGTCCACCAATGAAGCAGGACACGACATCATCAGGAGCGGTCTCCAATACTCGCCGATGTATGCCGGTGAAATTGAAGGTGTGGGCCCGAGATACTGCCCCTCTATCGAAGACAAGGTGGTCAGGTTCGCCGATAAAACCAGCCACCAGATATTTGTCGAACCCGAAGGGCTGAACAGCCGGGAACTCTATCCAAACGGCATTTCCACCAGCTTGCCTTATGAAATCCAGGAACGCCTGATCGCCACGATTCCCGGTTTTGAAAACGCCCGCATCGTCAGGCCAGGTTACGCCATCGAATACGATTACTTCGATCCGCGTGACCTAAAGCAGACCCTGGAAACCCGCTTCATCAACGGGCTGTATTTCGCCGGCCAGATCAACGGCACCACGGGTTATGAGGAGGCGGGAGCACAGGGCCTGCTGGCAGGGATCAACGCAGCTCTGGCGGTAAAGGAGCAGCAGCCGTGGAGTCCCGGCCGCGATGAAGCATACATTGGGGTGCTGGTGGATGACCTGATAACACGCGGCACACAGGAACCCTATCGCATGTTCACGTCGCGTGCGGAATACCGGCTGATGCTGCGCCAGGACAATGCCGATTTCCGCCTGACGGAAACCGGGCGCAGGCTCGGCCTGGTGGATGATGAGCGCTGGCAGGCCTTCATCACCAAACAGGAACAGGTTGCCATCGAGGAAAAACGGTTGAAAGGAACATGGGTGCATACGACCGGCCCCTTGAGTGAACGCATCAACCCGCTGCTGGAAAAACCGCTCAGCCATGAATACACCCTGGCGGAAATACTCGCCAGGCCCCAGGTGTCCCTTGCAGACCTGAACCTGGCCTGCCTGGATGCTGGCCTGATCACCGCACTGCCGAATCCGCTGGTGGCGGAACAGGTTGAGATCCGTACCAAATACCGGGGCTATATAGATCGCCAGTTTGATGAGATCGCCAAACTCCGTGCCCAGGAACATACCCGCATTCCGGCTGACTTCGATTACAGCACTATCCCGGGCCTTTCCAGCGAACTGCGGCAGAAACTGGGCCAGAGCAGGCCTGACTCAATAGCCCGGGCATCGCGTATACCAGGCATCACCCCCGCAGCCATTTCCCTGCTGCTGGTGTACCTGAAAAAACACGGGCAGACGCCTGACCGGCAAAACAAAATCGCCTGATGCCTGCCCCGACTCATCTTGCCGAGACACTACGGGCGGGACTTTCTCAACTGGGCATCGTCCTCGATGCGAAACAGCAGGAAAAACTGCTGGCTTACCTGCAGCTGCTCGACAAGTGGAATCATGCCTACAATCTCTCGGGCATCAAGGATATCGGCCAAATGGTTGCTTACCACCTGCTCGATAGCGTCGTTATGCTGCCGTTTATTACCGGAAACACCATTCTCGATGTGGGCACCGGAGCAGGCCTGCCAGGTATTCCCCTGGCCATCTGCTTGCCGGACAAAAAATTCCTGTTGCTGGATGCCAATGGCAAGAAGACCCGGTTCCTGTTCCAGGTGAAAACCGAGCTGGGGCTGGATAACGTGTCCGTATTTCACCAGCGTGTGGAAAACTTCCAAAGCCCGGAACAAATTGATATTGTCCTCTGCCGGGCTTTTTCCGCCCTGGACAAGTTTGTCAGCCAGAGCGCGCCGCTGGTATCAGGCACAGGCAAACTGCTCGCCATGAAGGGGCAGTTCCCGGCAGAAGAACTGGCCGCCTTGCCAGCAACCTGCACGGTGACAGGCACAACGGAACTGGCCGTACCAGGCGTCGAAGGCACCCGCCACGTGATTGAAATCCGCCCGACTGACGGGCATTGAAAGCAGGACTGACCGAGTGAGCCATATATTTGCCGTAGCCAACCAGAAAGGCGGCGTGGGAAAAACCACGACCACGGTCAACCTGGCGGCATCCCTGGCGCGCATGCACAAGAAGGTATTGCTGGTGGACCTGGATCCCCAGGGCAATGCCACCATGGGCAGCGGCGTTGAAAAGAACGACCTGCAGGCCAGCGTCTACGACGTCCTGGTCGACAGCATGCCGGTGTCCCGGGTAGCGGTCCCCGCCAATGAAAGCGGGTTCATGCTGCTGCCGTCGAACGGGGACCTGACCGCCGCAGAAGTGGAATTGCTGGATGTGGCAGGGCGCGACCACCGCCTGCGTGACATGCTGCGCGCCGCTCAGGCAGACTACGATTACATTCTCATCGACTGCCCGCCGTCCCTGAACATGCTCACCGTCAATGCCCTGGTCGCGGCGGACGGGGTCCTGATTCCCATGCAATGTGAATATTACGCGCTGGAAGGCCTGTCTGCGCTGTCACAGACCATAGAGGCCGTGGCATCAGCCCTCAATCCGGGCCTGAAAATCGAGGGAATCGTCCGCACCATGCATGATCCCCGCAACAAACTGACCCAGGAAGTGTCCGACCAACTCATCAAGTTCTTCGGGGATGCGGTGTACCGGACCATCATTCCGCGCAATGTGCGCCTGGCGGAAGCGCCGAGTTTCGGGGTCCCGGTATTAGTGTATGATAAAACGTCGCGCGGGGCCCTGGCCTATATCGCGCTGGCAGGTGAGATCCTGCGCCGGCATGCCCAGGAAGACAGCCCCGATTCGGCGAATGACGCCCCGGAGGCGCCGGCTGAAACAGGCGTGAACGACAACCCGATTTCCCAGTAATTTGCTGGCAGCAGTAGGCGGCAACACCATGACAATCAAGAAAAGAGGCCTTGGCAGGGGGCTGGACGCCCTGTTGGGAACCGGCAGCTCACGGGCATCCAATCCCGATGACACACCAGCGGCGCCCGTGCAGGAAGACGCGCCGGCACCGACCGCCGCACCCGGCCAGGACAACCTGCTGAAAAACCTGCCCGTGGAATTCATCCAGCCGGGCAAGTACCAGCCCCGCCACGACATGCACCCGGAATCCCTGGAAGACCTGGCCAACTCCATCAAGGCCCAGGGCGTCATGCAGCCAATCGTGGTCCGGCCCATCAGCAGCAACAAGTATGAAATCGTTGCGGGCGAACGGCGCTGGCGTGCCTGCCAGCTGGCCGGCCTGGACACCATCCCGGTCATCATCAAGGATGTCCCCGATGATGCTGCCGTCGCCATGGCCCTGATCGAAAACATCCAGCGCGAGAACCTCAATCCCATCGAAGAAGCCATGGCCCTTCAGCGCCTGATCGATGAATTCGAGCTGACCCAGCAGGAAGCCGCCGACGCCGTGGGCAAATCCCGCACCACCGTGACCAACCTGCTGCGTCTGATGAGCCTGAACGTGGATGTACGCAAGAGCCTGGAGCGGGGAGCACTGGAAATGGGCCATGCCCGCGCCCTGCTTGCCCTGCCCGGCGAGAAACAGGCCGAGGCCGCAAAATCCGTGGTAAGCAAAGGCCTGTCGGTGCGCCAGACCGAGGCCCTGGTCCGCCGGCTGCTATCCCAGAAAGGCAAGAAATCACCGGGGGACAAAATCGACCCCGATATCCGCCACCTCCAGGACAACCTGTCGGAAAAACTCGGCACACAGGTCACCATCCAGCATTCCGCGAAGGGCAAAGGCAAACTCATCCTGAACTACAACTCGCTGGAGCAGCTCGAGGGCATCCTGGATCACATCAAATAGCGGCAAACACGCAAAACCGCACGTTTTTCGGGCATTTCAGGTTGTACGTAATTTTGAAAATCAATATAATGCGCGCGGTCGAAAAGCACTGAAAAAACAATAGGTATGGAAGGGCCTGGGAACGGTGACACACACAGGCAAAGCAACAACCCGGTGACCGTTTCTGCGATAAAAACGCCTCCGATATACCTCGCTTTTATCATCCAGTTTTTCCTCTGTGTGATTGCGGCCGTGGTCGTATTGTTAATGTTCGACCTGGTTGCTGCATATTCGATGTTGCTGGGTGGGTTCATCAGCATCGTGCCTAACGGCTATTTTGCCTGGAAGGCATTCCGCTTTCGCGGTGCACGCAACACACCACTGATAGTCAAGTCATTCTATGCGGGCGAAACAGGCAAGCTGGTAATGACAGGGGTTTTGTTTGCGCTGGTGTTTGCGGGAATAAGGCCCATAAACGAACTGGCCGTGATAGTGAGTTTCATCATCACGATCATCGTGGGGCTGGCGGCGACAGCCTGGGTCAGCGTGGTCTGGCCGCGCGGCTTGGACAAACGACGTTGAACGCCGCGAGCAACGCCGGTATTTATACCCGGCTCGTTCAGGCGTGAAAACACACTGAATGACTGGCAGAACAAGTTAAACAGACAGCTTAAACAGTAGAAAATCAGCGACATGGCAAGCGAAGCAACTCACGAAGAAGCAGGTCACGCAGAAGACGCGGCGCACACCCAGACCCAGGGTGAATACATTCAGCACCATCTCCAGTTCCTGACCTACGGCAAGCATCCGGACGGTCACTGGGGGTTTGCCCATACTGAAGAAGAAGCCAGTGAAATGGGCTTCTGGTCTTTCCACGTCGACATGCTCGGCTGGTCCGTCGCCCTGGGCCTGCTGTTCGTTCTCTCTTTCAAGAAGGCGGCCGAAAAAGCCAGCGCCGCCGCACCGACCGGATTCCAGAATTTCGTCGAGTGGGTCTACGAATTCGTCGACCAGAACGTCAAGGACACATTCCATGGCAAGAGTGCGCTGATCGCCCCCCTGGCGATGACCATTTTCTGCTGGATCATCCTCATGAATTTCATGGACCTGGTGCCGGTGGATATCCTGCCATGGGTCGCACAGACCATCACCGGCAGCCATGAAACGGCCTTCCGCGTCGTGCCCTCCACGGATCCGAACGTCACGCTGGGCATGTCCATCAGCGTCTTCTTCCTCATTATTTTTTACAGCATCAAGATCAAGGGTGTGGGCGGCTTCCTGAAGGAGCTCGCCTTCCAGCCTTTCGGCCCCAAGATGATGCCGTTCAACCTGCTTATCGAAGTCCCGACCCTGCTGGCCAAGCCGGTTTCACTGGGCCTTCGACTCTACGGCAACCTGTATGCCGGTGAACTCGTGTTCCTGCTCATTGCGTTGTTCGGCGCTTTCCAACTGCCGGCGCATTTTGTCTGGGCGGCCTTCCACCTGCTGGTGGTGCCGTTGCAAGCCTTCATTTTCATGATGCTCACCATCGTGTACCTGAGCCAGGCGAGCGAAGACCATTGATCATCAGAACAGCTATTTATTAACAGCGAATTTCTCATTCAACAATCAAGGTAAAACCTTAACAACTGGAGGAAAAAAATGGAGTCAATTCTGGCTTTTACAGTACTTGGAGTACTGCTGGTATTAGGTATGGGCGCCCTTGGAACCGCTATCGGTTTCGGCATCCTGGGTGGCAAGCTGCTTGAAGGCTCTGCCCGTCAGCCCGAACTTGCTCCCATGCTGCAAGGCAAGATGTTCCTGGTCGCCGGTCTGATCGACGCGGTAACCATGATCGGTCTTGCGATCGGCATGTGGTTCACTTTCGCCAATCCCTTTGTTGCTGCTCTCGGTTAAGCAATCTGCCGGCTGCATGACGCAGTCCCAAGCATATTAAAGAGCACACTGGGTAAGAGGTGTTACTGTGAATATTAACGCAACAATTCTTGGACAAATGATCGCGTTCGCGTTCTTCGTGTGGTTCTGCATGAAGTACGTGTGGCCGCCACTGACTGCAGCGCTGGCTGAGCGGGCGAAGAAAATCGCCGACGGCCTCGAAGCTGCCGAACGTGCCGGCAAGGACCTGGAGCTAGCCCAGGAACGCGCCGCCGAACAACTGCGTGAAGCCAAGACCGAAGCGTCCGGCATTATCGAACAGGCCAACAAACGCGCCAGCCAGATAATAGACGAAGCGAAGGAGCAGGCCCGGGAAGAAGGCAAGCGCCTGATTGCCGGCGCCCAGGCCGAGATCGAGCAGGAAGTGAATCGCGCCAAGGAGCATCTGCGCAAGCAGGTGGCTTCCATCGCGATCGCCGGAGCGGAAAAGATCCTGGAAGCGTCCATCGACGAGAAAGCACACGCCGAGCTGGCCGAAAAACTGGCCGCCAGCCTGTAATACAGAACCGGATTCTATATGGCTGAATTAACAACACTCGCAAGACCCTACGCCAAGGCGGCTTTCGAGGCCGCAGTAGAGGCCGGCAAACTGGGTGACTGGTCATCCAGCCTGACCCTGGTTGCCGCTGTGGTCAGCGATCCGTCGGTAAAAGCCGCCCTGTCATCGCCCTCCCTGACCGGAGAGAAGCAGGCGCAGCTCGTAGTGGACCTTTGCGGTGACGAAATCATCGGGCAGGTGAAAAACTTTGTTGCCATCCTGGCAGAAAACAAGCGCATCCCGCTGATGCCGGAAATAGTCGCGCTGTTTGAAGCCCTGAAAGCCAACCAGGAAATGAAGGTTGACGTGAATATCATTTCAGCATTCCCGTTAACCGGCCCCCTCCAGGAAAAACTGGCGGCTTCCCTCAAGGCAAAACTGCAAAGGGACGTGGTCCTGCACAGCGAAACCGACAAGTCACTGATCGGCGGCGCGGTGATCCGGGCCGGCGACCTCGTGATCGATGGTTCGGTGCGCGGCAAGCTGGCGAAACTTGCCGAAAGCATGAAGGCTTAACGTATTAGCCCGGTATTAAACGGTACAAGCGAATAAAAGGTTACTGATAGCTCACAAGCACCCCTGAACAGGGCGAGAGTTGAGGAAACAAGACAATGCAACAACTGAATCCTTCAGAAATTAGCGAAATTATCAAACAGCGCATCGACAGCCTTGATGTGTCTGCCCAGGCGCAGAACGAAGGCACGATCGTCAGCGTATCGGACGGTATTATCCGTATCCACGGCCTGGCCGATGTGATGTACGGTGAGATGATCGAGTTCGAGGGCGGTGTCTACGGTATGGCCCTGAACCTGGAGCGTGATTCAGTGGGCGCCGTGGTCCTTGGCGACTACCAGAAGCTGGCCGAAGGCCAGACCTGCCGCTGCACCCAGCGTATCCTGGAAGTTCCGGTAGGCCCGGAACTGGAAGGTCGCGTGGTCGACGCCCTGGGCAACCCGATCGATGGCAAGGGCCCGATCAATGCCAAGGAAACCGACGCGGTGGAAAAGGTTGCTCCCGGTGTAATCGCCCGTCAGTCAGTATCCCAGCCGGTACAGACCGGCCTGAAAGCCATCGATGCCATGGTGCCGATCGGCCGCGGCCAGCGCGAGCTGATCATCGGCGACCGCCAGGTGGGCAAGACTGCCGTGGCTGTCGACGCCATCATCAACCAGAAAGGCACTGGCGTTAAATGTATCTACGTTGCCGTGGGCCAGAAGCAGTCATCCATTGCTTCCGTGGTCCGCAAACTGGAAGAACACGGCGCGATGGAACACACCATCGTGGTTGCCGCGAGCGCCTCTGACCCGGCTTCCATGCAGTTCATTGCCCCTTACTCCGGCTGCACCATGGGCGAGTACTACCGCGACCGCGGCCAGGACGCCCTGATTATCTATGACGACCTGACCAAGCAGGCCTGGGCTTACCGCCAGATCTCCCTGCTGCTGCGTCGTCCGCCCGGCCGTGAAGCCTACCCTGGCGATGTGTTCTACCTGCACTCCCGTCTGCTGGAAAGGGCCGCGCGCGTTAACGCTGAATACGTAGAGAAGTTCACCGACGGCAAGGTCAAGGGCCAGACCGGTTCGCTGACCGCGCTGCCGATCATCGAGACCCAGGCTGGCGACGTATCCGCCTTCGTGCCGACCAACGTGATCTCGATTACCGACGGCCAGATCTTCCTGGAAACCAACCTGTTCAACGCCGGTATCCGTCCCGCGATGAACGCCGGTCTGTCTGTATCCCGTGTGGGTGGCGCCGCGCAGACCAGCATCATCAAGAAACTCGGCGGCGGTATCCGCCTGTCACTCGCCCAGTATCGCGAGCTGGCGGCCTTCGCCCAGTTTGCCTCTGACCTGGACGAGGCTACCCGCGCCCAGCTGGAACACGGCCAACGCGTGACCGAACTGATGAAACAGAAACAGTATTCACCCTTGTCCGTTGCCGAAATGGGCATTGTCATTTTCGCCGCCAACGAGGGTTACCTGAAAAGTGTGGAACTGAACAAGATCGCCGACTTTGAATCCGCCCTGTTGTCATACATGAATGCCGATTACAGCGACCTGATGAAGAAGATCAATTCAACAGGTGACTGGAACGATGACATCAAGGCTTCCTTCAAGGAAGCGATGGACAAATTCGTCTCAACACAGAGCTGGTAAACCACCATGGCTGTCGGAAAAGAAATTCGCAACCAGATCGGGAGTATCAAGAATACCCAGAAGATCACTTCCGCCATGGAAATGGTTGCGGCGAGCAAGATGCGCAAGGCCCAGGAACAGATGGAGCTGGGCAAGCCCTACGCGAAAAACATCCGCGCGGTGGTCAGTCACCTGGCGAACTCGAATCCGGAATACCGCCACATCTACATGGAAGAGCGTCCGGTCAAGCGGGTCGGCTTTATTGTGATCTCCACCGACCGCGGCCTGTGTGGCGGCCTGAACATCAACCTGTTCAAGACCATGATCACCGCCATGAAGGGCTGGCATGAAGAAGACGTGGAAATCGAAATCTGCGCGATCGGCGGCAAGGGTGCCGGCTTCTTCAACAGTTACGGCGGCAAGGTCGTGGCGGCCATTCGCGGCATCGGCGACAAGCCCGCCGTCGAAGACGTGGTAGGTGGTGTGAAAGTGATGCTGGACAACTTTGCCGGCGGTAATATCGACAAGCTGTTCCTGGTGTCCAACGAATTCGTCAACACCATGACCCAGAAGCCTACCGTCGAACAGCTGCTGCCCCTGCAGGCTGCCGAAGATGACGAACTGAAGCATCACTGGGACTACATTTACGAGCCTGACGCCCGCGAACTGCTGGACGGCCTGCTGGCCCGTTATATCGAGTCACAGGTGTACCAGGCTGTCGTGGAAAACAATGCCTGTGAACAGGCGGCGCGCATGATTGCCATGAAGAGCGCCACGGACAATGCCGGCGAACTCATCAACGAGTTGCAGCTTGTCTACAACAAGGCACGCCAGGCCGCCATCACGCAGGAGCTCTCTGAGATTGTGGGCGGCGCGTCAGCCCTGTAAGAATTTTTGGATTTTTTGATTAGCAATTATTGAACGCTCGAACAAGAGTTTGAATACAAGAGGAACCGGACAATGAGTAGCGGTCGTATCGTACAAATTATTGGTGCTGTAATAGACGTGGAATTTCCGCGGGACACCGTGCCTAAGGTCTATGACGCCCTTACCGTCGACAACACCAGCATTACCCTGGAAGTCCAGCAGCAGCTGGGTGACGGTATCGTGCGCACCATCGCCCTGGGTTCCACCGAGGGTCTGCGCCGCGGCCTGAACGTCAGCGACACCGGTGCCGCGATCAGCATCCCGGTGGGCGTTGAAACCCTCGGCCGCATCATGAACGTACTCGGCGAGCCGATCGACGAGTGCGGCCCCATCGGCGAAAAGGAAAAGATGCCGATCCACCGCAAGGCGCCGAGCTATGAAGAGCAGGCCGCTTCCGAAGAGCTGCTGGAAACCGGCATCAAGGTGATCGACCTGGTCTGCCCGTTCGCCAAGGGCGGTAAAGTGGGCCTGTTCGGCGGCGCGGGCGTGGGCAAGACCGTGACCATGATGGAGCTGATCAACAACATCGCCACCGAGCACTCGGGCCTGTCCGTATTCGCCGGTGTCGGTGAGCGTACTCGTGAAGGTAACGACTTCTACCACGAAATGCAGGAAGCCGGCGTTATCGACACCAACACCTTCACCAACTCAAAAGTATCCATGGTATACGGCCAGATGAACGAGCCTCCCGGCAACCGCCTGCGCGTGGCGCTGACCGGCCTGACCATGGCGGAAAAATTCCGTGACGAAGGCCGTGATGTACTGCTGTTCGTCGACAATATCTACCGTTACACACTGGCCGGTACCGAAGTATCCGCACTGCTCGGCCGTATGCCGTCAGCGGTGGGCTACCAACCGACACTGGCCGAGGAAATGGGCGCCCTGCAGGAGCGTATTACCTCCACCAAGAACGGCTCCATTACTTCCATCCAGGCCGTATACGTTCCCGCGGACGACCTGACCGACCCGTCGCCTGCGACCACCTTCGCTCACCTTGACGCGACCGTGGTACTGTCCCGTGACATCGCCCAGCTGGGTATCTACCCGGCGGTGGATCCGCTGGATTCCACTTCCCGCCAGCTCGACCCGCTGGTAATTGGCCAGGAGCACTACGAGGTGGCCCGCGGCGTGCAGTCCATTCTGCAGCGCTACAAGGAACTGAAGGACATCATCGCGATCCTGGGTATGGACGAGCTGTCCGAAGACGACAAGCTGGCCGTTAACCGGGCACGTAAAATCGAGCGTTTCTTCTCCCAGCCGTGTACGGTTGCTGAAGTGTTCACCGGCACCCCGGGTAAATACGTACCGCTGAAAGATACCATCAGCAGCTTCAAGGCCATCCTGGCCGGCGAGTATGATGACCTGCCCGAACAGGCCTTCTACATGGTGGGCGGCATCGAGGACGTTGTTGAGCGCGCGAAGAAGCTGAAAGGCGAAAACAAGTAATCAAGACAGGTAACTGAAAATGGCCATGACCATGCATTGCGATATTGCCAGCGCCGAGGAGCAGATCTTCTCCGGCCGCGTGGAGTCGCTTGTAGCCGCGGGCAGCCTGGGCGACCTGGGTATCTATCCGGGTCACGCACCGCTGCTGACAGCGCTCATTCCAGGACCGGTCCGCATCGTCATGCAGGGCGGCGAAGAAGAGCTTTACTACGTCTCAGGCGGTTTCCTTGAAGTACAGCCAGGCACCGTCAATATCCTCGCCGATACAGCCGTACGGGCTGATGATATCGATGAAGCCAATGCGATGCAGGCTATGAAGGAGGCCGAAGAGGCCATCCAGAACCAGCATGCCGAGATGGATTACGCCGAGACGGCGGCCCACCTGGCCCAAGCTGCGGCCCAGATCAGGACGCTGCAGCAGATCCGCAAGAAGATGGGCGGTTAAAACTGATACAGGATACAAGATACAAGGATAAAGCCGGCTAATGCCGGCTTTTTTATGTGGTGCAATTACCCCGTTAATGTAGGGCGGAAGAAGCTCCGAAGGAGCGATATCCGTCGCCATGCAGGCATACTATAATGCCCAGCATTATTTCGTGGTTCCTCTGGATTGGATTGTTTTGAAGCTCAATGTCGTTGTTCTTGCCGCCGGCAAAGGCACCCGCATGAAGTCCGCCCGGCCGAAGGTGCTGCACCCGCTGGCGGGCAAACCCCTCCTGAAGCACGTCCTGGATACCGCCAGGGCCATGCACTGCGAGAACCTGCAGGTCGTCGTCGGTTTCGGCGCCGAAGCGGTGGAGGCAGAGCTTGCCAGCGACGACACGCAATTTGTGCTGCAGAAAGAGCAGTTGGGTACGGCACATGCCGTCCACCAGACCCTGGACAATCTCGATACTGATGCAATCGCCCTGGTACTGTATGGCGATGTGCCGCTGATCCGGGCAGCGACCCTGGAAGCCCTGGTGGCGATGGTGGACGCCGACAACATGGGTGTGCTGACCTGCGTCGTCGACAATCCGAAAGGCCTGGGCCGAATTATTCGCGATAACGCGGGTCAAATACTCCGGATCGTGGAAGAAAAGGATGCCACTGACGCAGAAAAGGCCGTCAGGGAAATCAATACCGGCTTCATGGCGATTCCGGTTGCCAGGCTGAAGGAATGGCTGCCACGCGTCGGCGCCAACAACGCCCAGAAGGAATATTACCTGACCGACCTGGTGGAGCTGGCCCTGGCGGATGGCTGCAGGGTGGTCACCAGTGTCTGCGAAGACCAGAAAGAAGTCACCGGCATCAATGACAGGCTCCAGCTGGCGGAGCTGGAAAGGAAATACCAGCAGGATATGCACGAAGAATTACTGAGAAACGGCGTTACGCTGATCGATCCGGCCCGACTCGATATACGTGGCAACGTGGACATCGCCAGTGACGTGGAAATCGATATCAATGTCATCCTCGAAGGCGAGGTGAAGATTGACAGTGATGCCAGGATCGGCGCGGGCTGTATTCTGAAAAACTGCACGATCGGTGCCGGCACTGTCCTGCATCCCTACACGGTCATCGAGGATGCCGTGATCGGCAAAAATTGCCAGCTCGGTCCATTCGCCAGGGTCAGGCCGGGTACCGAGATGAAGGATACCGCCAAGCTCGGTAATTTCGTCGAAGTGAAGAAGGCGGTGATCGGTGAGGGCAGCAAGGTGAACCACCTGTCATACGTCGGCGATGCCGAGCTGGGCAAGGACGTCAACATTGGCGCAGGCACCATCACCTGCAACTATGACGGCGTGAACAAGCACAAGACCACGATCGGCGACGGCGTGTTCATCGGCTCCAATGCCGTGCTGGTCGCCCCGGTGGAACTGCAAGACGGCGCCTTTGTTGCCGCCGGCTCCACCATCACCAAGCCGGTGCCGAGGGACAGCCTGGGCATCGGTAGAGCCAAGCAAACCAATATCGACGGCTGGAAGCGGCCGGGCAAGAAATAAGCCTCAATACCGGGAAGGCAAAGAATTATGTGCGGCATCGTTGGCGCCATCGGGCGCAGAAATGTGACAGGCATCCTCGTGGAGGGGCTGAAAAGGCTGGAATACCGCGGGTATGATTCCGCCGGCCTGGCCCTGATTAATCGCAAGGACAAGGGACTTTCCTGCGTGAAAACCGTGGGCAAGGTCCAGGCCCTCGAAGACCGCGTCAAGGAATCACCGCTCGACGGCCCCATCGGCATTGCCCATACCCGTTGGGCCACCCATGGCAAACCCACCGAGAACAACGCCCACCCGCACCTGTCCCATGGCCGCGTCGCGCTCATCCACAACGGCATCATCGAGAACTACATGACGCTGAAGGAAGAGCTGATCAAGAAGAATTACGAATTCAAGACCGACACGGACACCGAGGTTATCGTCCACCTCATCCACATGTTCCTCGTGGAAGAAGAGATGAAACTCTTTGACGCCGTGAAGCGCACCATCGACCTGCTCGACGGCGCTTACGGCCTGGCCGTAATCGACAGGGAAGACCCCAAGCGCATCATTGTCGCGCGCAGCGGCAGTCCGCTCATCATCGGCGTCGGCATCGGCGAGAATTTCATCGCCTCCGATCCCGCCGCCCTGGGCCAGGTCACAGACCGTTTTATTTACCTGGAGGAAGGCGACATCGCCGAGATCAAGTCCGACAGGGTCAGGATCTTCAATGGCGGTGAAGAGGTGGACCGCGAAACCGTCAGGCTGAACCAGAACCTGGAAGATTCGGTGAAAGGCCACTATCGCCATTTCATGCTCAAGGAAATCTACGAGCAGCCGGACGTCGTACGTAACACGCTGTCCGGCAAGCTCAGCAAAAACCATGTGCTGGAAGAAGCCTTTGGGGTCAACGCCAAAGGTGTTTTCGACAAGACAAAGAGCGTGCAGATCGTCGCCTGCGGTACCAGCTACCATGCCGGCATGATCGCCAAATTCTGGTTCGAGAATATCGCCCGCATGTCGTGCTCGGTCGATATCGCCAGTGAATACCGCTATCGCAACATGCTGGTGCCCAAGGACTGCCTGTTCGTCACCATCTCGCAGTCCGGCGAAACTGCCGATACGCTGGCGGCATTGCGCTATGCCAAGGAAGCCGGCTATGTCGGCTGCATGACGATATGTAACGTGGCCAACAGCTCCATCGAGCGGGAATCCGATTTTTCCATCATGACCCTGGCGGGCCGGGAGATCGGCGTCGCCTCGACCAAGGCCTTCACCACCCAGTTGTCCATACTCACGCTGCTCTGCATCGTGCTGGCGCGCCGCAATGGGCTGACCGAGGAGAATGAACGGGAACTGGTGCATGACCTGCACGAGTTGCCCCGGATACTCGAGGAGACGTTGAAGCTGGATGAACAGATCCGCCTGATGTCCCTGGACTTTGCCGACAAACGCCATTCCCTGTTCCTGGGCCGTGGCGTCATGTACCCGGTATCCAAGGAAGGTGCGCTGAAGCTGAAGGAGATTTCCTATATCCATGCAGAAGCCTACCCGGCAGGAGAGCTCAAGCACGGGCCGCTCGCGCTGGTCGACGACCAGATGCCGATCATCGCGGTAGCGCCCAATGATGAGCTGCTGGAAAAGCTCAAATCGAATCTGCAGGAAGTCAGTGCCCGCGGCGGCCAGCTGAACGTGTTCGCCGACGCCGAATCCGGTTTTACCAATTCGGAAGGCACCGATGTGGTCAACGTGCCGCACTGCTCGGACTTCCTGGCGCCGATCATTTACACCGTTCCCCTGCAGCTATTGTCCTACCACGTAGCGGTAATCAAGGGCACCGATATCGACCAGCCGCGCAATCTGGCCAAGTCGGTTACCGTGGAATAAGATATTCAACACAGTCGAACTATTCGACTACACTTTTGGATGTGATATTCACGTCACAACAACTCGACTATCTCAATTCTCATATGAAGACGATTATGACTTCAGAGAGAAGTTGATGTATAAAATGAGTCAGGATGGAATTTCTAATAAAGACATTTCTGACTATCTGAACGAACACAAAATACAACCAAAGAGAACTGAGAAATACACTACTAAACTGGTATGGAGTATTTTGAAGAAGTATCGTTTCAAATTAGAACGTCAAAAACATGTAGAAGTCAGATAT
>Ga0181587_10000882_pt1 | contig 24845 bp, 25 predicted proteins | sample 071ome_27_FD_132463 | JGI IMG/M metagenome (GOLD analysis project Ga0181587, IMG submission 132463) | Coastal salt marsh microbial communities from the Groves Creek Marsh, Skidaway Island, Georgia - 071409AT metaG (megahit assembly) | ecosystem: Environmental > Aquatic > Marine > Intertidal... | reverse complement strand
CCGATGTGGCCAACGAGGGCGCCGAACGCTTCCTTGGCAAGCTGGGCATTCGCAACAATCAGCTCGACCGCCTGCACGCACTCTCCACCCGGCAGATCCAGGACGCCTACTACAGCGAGCCGGCCATTCGCGATCTCGGCATGGGCCCGGTCATCGACGGCAACATCCTGCCGCGCGACCAGTGGAATCCGACCGCGCCGTCCTGGTCGGCCAACGTACCGTTGCTGGTCGGCTCCACGGAAACGGAAAACGGCTGGATCGGGCCGCCGCCCTATGAGCTGTCGGATGCCGACATGCTGGACCGCTTCACTACTCGCCTGGCCAGCAGCGATGCCGCGAAAGGGCGTGAACTGGCGGCGCTGTATAGGAAGCTGCATCCCGATATGCGCAACCAGATGCTGTGGCTGACCGCGGAATCCGACGACACCCGCCGTTGGGATGCCCAACTGGCGAGCCGGCTCAAGTACGAGCAGGGTGGGGCGCCGGCGTATTTGTATTTCTTCGACTGGTATTCCCCCGTGCACAACAACCGCATGGGCTCCTACCACACGCTGGATATTCCCTTCGTGTTCTACAACATGGACCTGGGTGCGTCCATGACCGGTTCGGCGCAGGAGCGTTACCAGCTTGGCCACGTCATGAGCGCCGCGTGGGCCGCCTTCGCCCGTACCGGCAATCCCGACCACGCCGACATGCCGCACTGGCCGGCGTTCAATCCCGATGAATACCCGACCATGATGTTCGGCGACAGCGTGCGGGTGCAGAATGATCCGAATAAAGCGGTGCGACAGGCGCTGGCAAACTTGCGGTAGCACACAGAGGGCATAACATGAAATGCAGTAAATCATTCCGCAAGGCCGGCACCTCCATCACTGTAGCCGCGTTGCTTGCCTTGCCTGTCGCCGCGCAACAGATTCCCGATCCGGGATTCAACAGCGTCGGCCGCGGCGCGCCCGTTGCCGGGGCATTGCCGGAAATCGTAGTCAGCTTCGGTCAGCCGACCGACCCGGAGGAGGCGCGGCGCCGGCAGGAACAGTTTGCCCGTTTCCCGTTTGTGGGTCCGCAGCAGGTGGGTTTCGGCGGCCCCGGTCCCCGCATCGGTTCGGCCTACAATGGCGACACCCCCGACGGAATCGAGCCGCTGGCGATAGATATTTTCACTTCGACGGATTTTTATGCGGATGCTGCACTGTGGCTGGATAAACGCTATTACCGCTGCAACAGCCCGTTTGGCCTGGAAAACCAGCGCGGCGGCAGCGGTGGCGAAATGATGGGCGACGATCCGCCGCGCACCGCAGCATGGGGTCTTTGCGACCAGGATTATCCGCGGGAGGGCATCGTCAGTCCGTACGGTTTCGATACGGCCCAGGCGCATTATGAAGCCCTGATGGCCGAAACCGAATCACGCGGCGGTCCCACCGAGCACACCTGGGAGTCGCTGCCGCACGGGATGAACGGCCGCTTCGGTCCCGGCGGTTTCTTCGACAGCTGGTACTCGCTGATGGTGGCCGTGCAGATGTCGACCGTGATGAGCGTGCTGACTCCCGAATACCAGCAGCGTTTCGTGCAGGATCTCTATCACCAGGCAAACACCAACGCGCCTCAGTGGCCGTCGCAGTACTGCTGGCCGGAAGGTTTCATGCGCCGCTGGTATTCGGCGGCGGTGCAGGCGCCATGGTCAGTTCTTGTGACACCGAAACTCGTGCAGTTCATGGGCGGCATTGCCGACAACTTCATCACCAACATACACGTTGGCCGCGAGTTCCTGATGGACGGCGCCGTACCGCGACTCGGTGCGGACGTGCCGCGCTGGTATGGCGACACCATCGGTTTCTGGGACGGGGATGCGTTGATCACCTGGACCTCGAACATCCAGGGCTGGGCCGGGCATGGCGTGTTCGAGTTCTCGAGCAAGATGCAGACGATAGAAATCTACACTGCGGTGCGTGACGGGGCAGGCGAGGTCACGGCCATCAACCACGAGGCGATCCTCTATGACCCCGAGGCGTTCGTGGAGCCGATACGGATCGTGCGCAACTACGCAAAAGTCAGCGATTTCGACGAAAGCGATCCAGCCGTTTTTGTCGAGTGCATCCAGACCATCTTCCCTCTCGAAGGTATCGCGACACCGGTAGCGCCGGGTGAAATCATCGAGTTTGAAGTGCCAGACATGTACGGCAGGCCCTGGGCGCAGATCTGGGCGAAGTATTTCGAGAACGGTATGACGCCGCCGGATGCCGGGGCCGATATCTTCGACTTTGGCAACTGAAGCAAGGGGCAGTGGAGCAGATTCCCAGGATTGGGCCCGGTTGGGGCCTGTGATAGATCAATTTTTCAACATATTTATCAGTTAGATACTGGAAATTTCTAATAAAACAGGTAAAGTTTGGCCTCAGGATCCGACTGGTCGCGGGGCGAGCTGGATATGATCAATAAAATCAGGTGCTTAGTGGCACTATCACTTCTCCTGGCGTGCCTGCCAGGGGCGCTGCTGCATGCGCAAAGCCTGAAAGGCTCCAAAACCGTCATGGCGCGGCAGAACCAGATCGCCGTCAATTACGGCTACTCCTTCCTGAAAACCCCGCAACAGGTTCGCTCATTTTACGAAAACGGCTACCTGGTCAAGGTCACGGACAGCAGCACCATGACCATCCACAATGTGTCCTATCCCTATGCCCGCGCCGAGGTCAAGCTGTTCCTGGAGCGCCTGAGCCAGCAATACCAGAACGCCTGCGGGGAAAAGCTCGTGGTCACCAGCCTGACGCGGCCGCTGGACAAACAGCCCGGCAACGCATCCGACGATTCCGTGCATCCCACCGGCATGGCGGTGGACCTGCGCATACCCAGCAAGAGCAAGTGCCGGTCCTGGCTGCAGTCCACGCTGTTGTCGCTGGAGAAATCCGATGTGCTGGATGTGACACGCGAGCGCTATCCGCCGCACTTCCACGTGGCCCTGTTCACCAAGAGTTACGCAGAGTACGTGGCGGCCATGCAAAACAAGCAACCTGAACTCGTTGCGGTGACCCGGGATTACACGGACGGCTACACGGTGCGTCGCGGCGATTCCCTGTATCTCATCGCGCAGCGCACCAATACCACTATCGACAGCCTGCGTGCCGCCAACAACCTGCGCGGCAATTTGCTGCAGCCGGGCCAGGTCCTGATCATTCCGGGTACGCCAGCCCTGTCACCATTGTCTGTTGGCCCGACGCGCGCCCAGGTCGCGGCAGCCAGCGTCTCGCCTGAACCGGCGCCAGCCGTTCCGGCGACAATGAAGCCGGCAGTCGCCAAAGTCGACAAACCGGCACCGGCTTTTGTCGGACCCACGCTGGACCAGCTGGTTGATGCGCCCACCCTGACCCGCCTGGCGGACGCCATCGAAAAGGTGGTGGTCCCTGAAAGCCCGCTCCCGGTATTACAGGATGACCCTGAACAGCAGGCCCAGGGAAATAACCGCAACTACACGGTCCGCCGCGGCGACTCCCTGTACCTCATCGCCGAGCGCAATGACACCACTGTCGAGGCGCTGCGGGCCGCCAACAACCTGCGCAGCATCATGCTCCAGCCAGGACAGGTCCTGACCATTCCCGCCGATCCCGAATCCCTGCTGGCAACCACGTCCGCCCCGGCACTCACCCATCGTGTCAGGCGCGGTGATTCCCTGTGGGAAATCGCCTCCATGTATCGCACCAGCATCAGCAGCCTGGTTGCCATGAACGGCCTGAGCGGCGATACACTGCAGGTCGGGCAGGTGCTGAAGGTCAGCGGAAACTGAATTCCAGAAGAATCAGTTTCAACTGATTCGCTCACCTATTCGAATCCGGGGAACTCGTCATGAGATGCGGACTTTTATTACCGGCCTCACTGCTGCTTGCCGCCTGCCAGAATACACCTTCCTTTATCGATGCTGCGTATACCCCGATAGCGGATTGGCCGAACGTTCCCGTGCAATGGCGCCTGGGGGATGTCGCCGGCGTATCCGTTGACGCTAATGACCAGGTCTGGGTGTTGCACCGGCCCGGCAGCGTGCCGGCTGACCAGTCGGCCATGGCGGCACCGCCGGTGATGGTGTTCGATACCGACGGCAATTTCATCAAGGCGTGGGGCGGATCGGGGGACGGGTACGAATGGCCGGTCAACGAGCATGGCCTGCACGTGGATGCAGACGGTTTCGTGTGGGTCACCGGCAATGCCTGTCCCGAACTGAGTGCGGCGTTTGCCGGACGCCCCAGCGACGATCAGGTGCTGAAATTCACCGGCGATGGCGCTTATGTCATGCAGATCGGCCGGGCAGGGCGGAACATCGGCAACACCGATACCGGCAATCTTCATCGGGCCGCGGACGCCGACGTCAATGTGCGTGACAACGAGGTGTATGTCGCCGACGGCTACGGCAACCGGCGCGTCATTGTGTTCGACGCCACTACAGGCGCCTTCAAGCGCCAGTGGGGCTATAACGGCGGCGAGCCCGGTGACAGGAATCCCTGTATCTCCACCTTCGACACCAAATTCGATGCCGACCAGTTCAGCATCGTGCATAGCCTGCGCGTCGCTGACGACGGCACCGTATTCGTTGCCGACCGGGAAAACAGCCGCATCCAGTCCTTCACCCCGGACGGGCAATTGCTAAGCGAATTCCGGGGCACCGGCGGCATGATCGCCGCACTGGCCCTGCCGGCCGATGCGCGTCAGCGGATATTGATCGCCAGCGAGGAGGAGCGGGGCATCCTGTTCCTGGACCAGGACAGCCTGGCCCTGCTGGGCGAATTCAGCACCCTCGACCTGGAAGGCCCCAACCACCTGATCGCGGTGGACAGCAAGGGCAATATCTACCGCGCCAGCCTGTTCGGCGGAATCATCAAACTGGCGAACCGGTCAGAATGATCACCTTTGATTCGCGAATTTTTGTCCGGTAATATCCGCATCTTTTCCACCAACCGGTATTTCCCATGGGCCGCGCCTACCAGAACCGCAAAGTGTCGATGGCCAAGACCTCGGCCGCCAAATCAAAAGTCTATGGCCGCTACGGCCGCGAAATCTATGTCGTCGCCAAGCAGGGCGGCGTCGATCCCGCCGGCAACCTGAGCCTGCGGTCGATCCTCGAGCGCGCCAAGCGCGACCAGGTGCCGTCCCATGTCATCGAGAAGGCGCTGGAAAAGGCCAAAGGTGGCGGCGGTGAGGATTACTCGCTGGCGCGGTACGAAGGCTTCGGCCCGGGCGGCTGTACGGTGATCGTGGAATGCCTGACCGACAACCCCAACCGCACCTTCGGTGACGTGCGCCAGTGCTTCAACAAAGGTAACGGCAAACTGGGTACACCCGGCACCGTCAGCCACATGTTCGACCACAGCATCATCCTGTCCTTTACGGGTGACGAAGAAGAGGTCATGGAAGCGCTGCTCAATGCCGACGTCGATGTCGCCGACATCGAAGACGAGGACGGCAAGGTCACCGTGTTCGCGCCGCCCACGGAATACGCCAAGGCGAAGACAGCACTGTCAGACGCCTTTGGCGAATTCGAGTACGACGTGGACGAAATCCAGTTCATTCCGCAGACCTACACCACCCTGGCTGGTGACGATGCGGCTTCCTGGGACAAGATGCTGGAACTGCTCAACGATCTCGACGACGTGCAGAACATCTACCACAACGTGGAAGAGTAAATTCAAAGGGGATTTCCCATGCTGACCTTCTTTTATTCACCCGGCTCCTGCGCACTCGCCACCCACCTGGCCCTGGAGCATTCCGGCCTGGCATATACCGCGAAGAAAGTGGACTTCAGCAAACAGGAGCAGCGTTCTCCCGAATTCCTGAAGATCAATCCCAAGGGGCGCGTGCCGGCGCTGGTGACCGATGCGGGCGTGTTGACGGAAAACCCTGCCCTGCTGGTGTACATCGCGCAACTGGCGCCCGAGGCCAATCTCGCGCCTCTCGACGATCCCTGGCTCTTCGCGCAGATGCAGTCCTTCAACAGCTACCTGGCGTCCACCGTGCATGTGGCGCATGCCCATCGTTACCGTGGTTACCGCTGGTCGGATGACGAGGCGGCGATTGCCACCATGGTGAAGAAGGTGCCGCAGAACATGCGCGACTGTTTCAGCCTGATCGAGAGCGATTACCTGCGCGGGCCCTGGGTACTGGGGGATATGTACTCGGTGAGCGACATGTACCTGTTCACGATCTGCCGCTGGCTGGCGGGTGATGAGGTGGATATCAACGAGTTCCCGCGCGTCGCCGATCATTTCCGCCGCATGCAGGAACTGCCGGCTGTGCAGCGGATACTGGCGCAGCTCTGACGCCGCTGGCCTGGTTCGTTATTCGGGTTGCTCGGACCCGGGTCCGTTGTATTCGTAAACACAGGGGCCGCCCTGGCAGCGGAACTGCACCGGTCCGACCAGGATGGTGCGGTTGTAGTCATTCACGAAATCATTCATCGTACTGAACGCCGAGACGTCGGGGCTCGGGTTGCCGTTCAGGTAGGCAATGTAGGCGTTGTTGAGGGCAATCTTCGTGCTGGCCTGCAGGGCGGCAGGGCTGTCGGGATCCTCGAGCTGTGCCGCCAACGTTGCATTTTCACTTTGCAGCCTGCTGCTGATCCGCGCATATTCCGCTTGCCGCGTGATGATGGCGAACAGGTCATCCACCAGTGCACGCTCCTGCTGGTAGCTGCCGGCGGTAAAGGCCGGCTCTGCCGGGCAATCGGCGCCCGCACCGTTGCGGTTTCGGAAACGAATGCAGTTGGCCACGTATTCGCTGCTCAGGTCATTGCGTATCGCCAGCAGGTAGCGGGCCAGGGCTTCACCGACCGAGAAGGGCTCTTCGGGCGGCTCCGGTGTTTCCGGCTCCGCGGGTTCCACTGCGGGCGTCTCATCACCCGCCACTTCAGCGATCTCTTCGGGCAGCAGTTCCAGCAGGAGGGGCTGGGGGTCGATGGTCAGGGCCGCGTTCGGGTCAGCCTGCAAATCCTGCAATGCTTCTTCCGAAAAGGCCGGCGTGATTTCGGATGCCACCGATGGGACGACGATCCTGGGCTCGTTGCTGACCGGGGTCGCCATGGGGGCTTCTGACTCACCGGAAGGCAATGCCAGGAACAGGGCGACGGCAACCATGAATCCCACGCTGATGGCGATTATCCATCTGCGCGAAAATGACGATTCGGGGTTAGCGCTGTTATCTTCGTTGCCGGCCATCGGGGATGTCTCCAAGGTGAAAGAGGGAGCTGGACTGTGATTCTGTCACCTTTCCGGCAAGATTCAAATCGCAGGGGGCAGGAGCGTTGATATTTATCAAGGCAGGGTCCAATCCGGCAGAGCGTAAGCACATGATGCTATAATTTCGCCTTCTTTGACCTGCAGTCGTATTTACGCCAGTCCTCTTTCATGTCGCCAGAATCCCGTCACCAGGAACATTTCGGCAAGGGTGTCCTGTTCATGCTGCTTGGATCGGTCCTGTTTGCCGTGGCCGATGCCCTGGGCAAGTTCACCACCCAGAATTTTCCGCTTTTCGAGGTGGTGTGGCTGCGCAGCCTGTTCGGCGCGATACTCGTTGCACTGGTTATCGCAGCTAACGGACGCTGGCAGGATTTCCGGACCACCAACTACCGTGCACACGCCAAGCGCTCGATAGCGGGTTTGTTCCTGAGCCTGTTCATGCTCACGGGCCTGAAATACATTCCATTGGCGGAGGTCACCGCCATCGCGTTCGCAACGCCGATGATCGTAGCGGTCTACAGTGCGGTTGCGCTCAAGGAGAAAGTCGGCAGGGACATTTTCGCCGCCATCCTTATCGGGCTCGGCGGGGTCATCCTGGTGGTCAGGCCGACGCCTGATCATTTCCACTTCGGCCACCTGGCGATGCTGGGTTTTGCGTTGTCCTCGGCCTACCTCAGCATCTCGGCACGGGCGCTGGCGAAAACGGAATCGGCGCTGACGCTGAACCTGTCCATCTATCCCGCCGGCGTGATTTTTTTCGCCGGCTTCGCCATCAAGGACTGGGTGATGCCGGATCCGGCGTCCCTGGCGGCGCTGTTCGGGGTGGCCCTGTTCGCGACACTGGCCTTGCTGTCGATAACCCGGGCCGTACACCTGGCGACACCGGCCAAGGTCACGCCGTTCGATTATTCACGCATCATCTGGAGTGTGAGTTTTGGCTTCCTGTTCTGGGACGAACTGCCGGATGCGGTGACCTGGACAGGGATCGCCATCATCATCTGCTGCGGGCTTTACATCATGAACCGCGGCAGGCGCGCCAAACCCTGATAGCAAAAAGGCCTTCTCAGCGCAGGAATTCGTCGCGGGTGCGGTGGCTGGATTTGAAGGCGCCGCCAAGCGCGGTGGTCTGGGTGGCCGACCCCGCATCCATGACACCCCGTGATTTCACGCAGTAGTGTGTGGCTTCGATGGTGACTGCCACGTCTTCAGTGCCAAGCAGGGTCTGGAGTGCAACCAGGATTTGCTGGGTAAGCCTTTCCTGCACCTGCGGGCGCTGGGCAAAGAAGCGCACGATACGGTTGATTTTGCTCAGCCCGATGATCTTGTCGCCGGGGATGTAGGCGACCCTGGCGCTGCCGTCGATTGTCACGAAATGGTGTTCGCATGTGCTGGTCAGGCTGATGTCTTTCACCTTGACCATCTCGTCTACCTGCATCTTGTTTTCGATGACGGTGATCTTGGGGAAATTGCTGTAATCGAGTCCCGAGAAAATTTCATGCACGTACATCTTGGCGATGCGATGGGGAGTTTCCTGGAGGCTGTCATCGCTCAGGTCCAGTCCCAGTGTCTTCATGATGGTCGTGAGAGAGTCGCGTATCTTGCGGTATTTCTCCTCATCGTCGATGGTGTGGGGCAGCATGGGTGTTTCCAACCCGCGGGCCAGAAGGGCTTCGCGCACCATGAGGGCTTCATCACTGAATCCTGCCGGAGCAGCAGCCGTGGTCTTGGCAAATACCTGGATCATATCGGGTTCCCTGTCTTGTTTTTTTAATGGCGTGAATCTTGTACGGAAGAAAATTGCGACTGGATTTACCCGGTTTTGAGCTGGCGCCCGCCGTCCAGTGCCAGGCTGCGCCCCGTGATATGGGTGTTCTCGAGCAGCACTCTCACGCCTGGCGACTGGCCGACAGGGTGACGGAGACCGAATCTGCAAAGCGCAGGGCATGGGGTTTGTCCACCGTGATTTTCGCCCTGGTGACCTGGTCGTTGTCCATCATGATCTGCAGCAGGTCTTCGGCCAGTTTTTCCAGAAGCCTGAAACGGCCGTCCTCGACATGCTGGATGATGCGCTTGGTAATGGTCTTGTAGTTGAGCGCTGTGGCCTCGTCGTCGCTGCGACAGGGTGCGTCGGCCCGGTAGTGCAGCTCTCCATTGATGACGATATCCTGAAGTTTGCTGAGTTCTTCGGGATTGAAGCCGATAAAGGTGCGCAGGCGCAGGTTGGTGATGGTGATGACCGCGTCGTCACGCTGCCAGGCTGCCGGCCTGGTGGCGCCGGTCGGCGAATTCAGGGAATGTACGGATCGCATGACGAACTCCATTTGCAATGATGGTCAGGTATACGTCAGCTTTTCGCCACCGGATTCACCAGAAAACCTGAAAAGCAGGCTGACCGGGGGCCTGGGAATGGTTCAGGCTGCCTACAGGCGATTTCCTGTTGCCTAGAATGGGCGGCTCGGATAGGTTAGTGAGCAAACGAGAAATTCGAGGTGCCGCATGAAAACGATAATCCCGCTGCTACTTATGACCCTGGCCCTGCCCTCCGCCCGCGCCGCAATCGATGAAGATGGCTTTATCCGGCTTTTGCCGGAAGAAGTCGCCTTCGAGGAATACCGGGAAGGGCTGGTCATTTCCTATATTACAGGCCACCCTGAGCAGGCAGGTTTTTACCTGCTCAGGATACGCTTCGCGCCTGGGGCATTCTCAGCACCGCATTACCACTCCACGGATCGTCATGTGACGGTGATCAAAGGGACCTGGTACACGGGCACCGGTGAGCACTTTGATCCTGACAATACCGTGCCCCTGCCTGCCGGCAGTTTCATGCTGCACCCGGCCGGAAAAGCACACTATGACGGCGCCAAAGACGAGGAAGTCATCGTTGAAATCAAGGGTATCGGGCCTGTCTCCAGCATCAACATCCCGCAATAAGGTATCGATGCCAATCATGGGTGCTGAAGGCAGCGTATGTATTCCACGCGTACACTGAGTCACACAGCGATCTGGATAACCGCACTCCTGCCCGGCCTGGTAGCGCTGGGATTCCTTTCGGATGCTGATTTTTCCAGTGCGTCCAGTTGCCTCAATACCCTGGGCCGGCTCGCCGGTATCTGGGGTTTGGCCTTGCTCCTGGTGGCCACGATGCTGTGTTGCAGGGTGCCCGGATTCGACGTTCCCTTTGGCGGACTCACCAAGTTGTGGAAGTTGCACCACCGCCTGGGGTCCCTGGCTTTCATACTGCTGCTTGCCCATCCGATCCTCCTGGCGCTCGGTGCCGCCGGCATTTCCCTGCAGGCCTCAGCGGCCACATTGCTGTCCACGCAGTCCGCGATCATCTGAGGTTGGGTAGCGCTGCTGGCGTTAATGGCTTTCATGGCGCCCACGATGAGTTTTTTCGGGGAGCCAAAATACCAGCGATGGAAGTTGATACACCGGATCGCCGGCATCACGGTGACGTTTGCGCTGATACACACCCTGATGCTGAATCGTGCGCTTCCGGGACATTGGAGCACCATCATCTGGGGGCTTCTCACCTTGCTGGCCCTGGCGGCCATCAGTTACCGGTGGCTGTTCTCACTGTGGCATGCCAGGCAGCCTTACGTAGTGAGCAAGGTGGAGCATCCCGCCAATAATGTCGTGGAACTGAGCCTTGAGGCCAGGGAAAGACCGCTGAAATACCAGGCGGGGCAGTTTGTCTACCTGACACCCCATGATCCGGCCCTGGCTGACGGGGTCGGTGAAGAGCATCCCTACACACTGTCATCGTCACCGCTTGAAAAAGAATTGCGCATTGCCATCAAGGCGCTGGGGAACGCCAGCCGCGCATTGCAGAACATCACTGTCGGCGGCAAGGTCACCATAGAAGGCCCTTATGGCGCCTTTTTCCCGGCGCCGGGGCAGCCCCATGAACCGGAGCTCTGGATAGCCGGCGGTATCGGGATTAGCCCGTTCATGGCGCGGATTCGGCATTATGCCCACCGGCAGGAGCCACTCGATGTCAGGCTGGTTTACTGCGTGCAGGATGAATCCCGGCTGTTGTTTGGCGATGAGCTGAAATCCCTGTTTGCGAAGGTTCCCGGCAGTCGGCTGCATGTCCATTATTACTATCGTCAGGGGCCGCTTACGGCTGATTTCCTGGCGTCGTGCTGCCCCGATCTTGGGGTACGGACGGCTTATGTCTGCGGGCCCACGCCCCTGATGGACCTGACTGAAAGGCTGTTGAAGCAGGCCGGGGTAGGGCCTGCTAAAATAGTCACCGAAGAATTCGAATTACTGTAATCCTGCCCTGGAGTATGGACATGAAAAAAACCGCTTTCGCCGCGTTCATCGCATTCTGGAGCTCGGTGATCACCTTGCTGGTGACTGCTGCCCTGCAGCCGGAGGTCATCGCCGCCGACGTGGAGGAAAAAAGATTTACACTCGATGAGGTGGCTCAGCATGACAGCGTGGGCGATTGCTGGATGGCCATCATGGGGCAGGTTTATGATTTCACCGACTATATTCCGCAACATCCGGTTCCCCCGGTGATCATCACCGCCTGGTGTGGCAAGGAAGCGACCGAGGGGATGACCACCAAGGGTTATGGCAATGACCATAGCCCGTTCGCCTACCAGCTCATGGATACCTATCGCATAGGCATACTGGCCGTTGCAGAATAGGCAAGTAAATTTGTTGTAAAATAACGCACAGCATTCGATCAATCACTCCCCAGACACCGCATTTCATGACCCAACCCCTGCTTGCCTTGTACGTCACGCCTTTCTGTGGTTATTGCCGCTATGCCATGTCCGCTATCGAGCAGCTTGGCCTGGAAGTGGAGATACGCAATATCGCCGCTGACCGGCAAGCGCTGGAAGACCTGTTCAATGCGCGTGGACGTACCACGGTGCCCGTGCTCAGGATAATTTCACCGGAAGGTGAGAAGTGGATGCCGGAATCCCGCGATATCGTGGATTACCTGCAGGAAGTGAAAGCGGGTGTGTATCCCGGAGTATCAGCACAACAGCCGGTCCCCGGGCTTTAAATAGCCCGGGTTCAGCCGTCCCTGCCGGTATCCGGCTAGGCGACTTTACTGCCGCCAAACAAGCGCTTGATGCGAGCGCCCAGCGAATGTTCCTGCTGACCACCCTGTGAATTCCGGTTGCGGTTGCCGTTCTCCTGGCTGGTGTTGCCACCCTGGGCATTGCGGTTCCGGCTTCTCGAACGGCGGCGACGCTTCGGCTTGCCGTCCTGCTGTTCCTCATTGGCGGCAGAGCGATGTTTCGCGCGCTGGCCAGTTGAGCGGCTGCCTGTGTCTTCACGCTTTGTATTGGGCTTGCTGCCTGATCTGCGGCGACGGTTGTTGCCATTGCCATTCCTGGCGGGTCTCTCTTCACGCGCTTCAACCGGTTCATCATTGGATGCATTGCTGCGGGCTGCTGTTGGCAGGAACTGCGGCAGATCCGCCCTGTCGATCTTGCGTTTGATCAGGCGTTCGATGTCGCGCAGCAAAACGGTTTCCTCGGGGCTGACAAGCGACATGGCCAGGCCGGTGGCGCCGGCGCGACCGGTACGGCCGATACGGTGTACGTAATCTTCGGAGACGTTGGGCAGGTCAAAATTGATGACGCGGGGCAGGTCATCGATGTCGATGCCGCGGGCGGCGATGTCAGTGGCAACCAGTACCTGGATCCTGTTGGCCTTGAAGTCGGCGAGTGCTTTCGTGCGTGCCGTCTGGCTCTTGTTGCCATGGATGGCGGCGGCGCTGAGGCCGTCCTTCTCCAGGCATTTCGCCAGTTTGTTGGCGCCGTGCTTGGTGCGGCTGAACACGAGGCACTGGTCCGGGCTGGACCTGAGTATGGTGCTGAGCAGGGCTATCTTGTCACCCTTGGGGACAAAGTAGGCGCGCTGCGTGATGGCTTCCACGGTGGAATTGCGCGGAGCCACGTCGATCTCTACCGGGTTGCGGCAAATGGTCTTGGCCAGGGTGCGAATCTCGTCGGAGAAGGTCGCGGAGAACATCAGGTTCTGTCGCTGCTGCGGCAGCAGCTTCATTATGCGGCGAATATCGTGGATGAAACCCATGTCGAGCATGCGATCGGCTTCGTCCAGCACCAGCACTTCGAGGTCGTCAAACTTGACGGCATTCTGCTGGTAGAGGTCGAGCAGGCGGCCCGGCGTGGCCACCAGTATGTCGGCGCCCTTGCGCATGGCCATCATCTGCGGATTTACGCCGACGCCGCCGAAGACGACAACGGAACGCAGGTTCTCGTGGTAGCCGTAGTTGCGTACGCTTTCCAGCACCTGCGCCGCCAGTTCACGGGTGGGTGTCAGGACAAGAGCGCGAACCTGGTTGGGGCGGGCACGTTCGCCCTTGCCGAGATTCTGCAGCAGGGGCAGGGTAAAGCCGGCCGTCTTGCCGGTGCCGGTCTGGGCGGCGGCCATGACGTCGCGTCCTGAAAGGATCGCGGGAATGGCCTGGGCCTGGATCGGGGTGGGTTGGGTATAGCCTTCAGTCTGAATGGCGCGCAGCAGGGATTCCTGCAAACCTAGGGGGGTAAAACTCATGTATTCATTCTCATCTAAACCGCGTCAGCGGTTATATTCAGTTCAACAGCTCGCCAGCGCATAACAAGGCGCTTGTGAGAGTCATATGTGTGTGTACGGCTCAACACCACGGGAGATGATCCGGGCGGAGCGTTGCACGAGTGTGCAGGAGATCGATAGGGAAACTGTTGAAGAAGGGCGTAACGTGAAAGGTACTGCGCGTCTAACAAAAGCCGGGGGTTGGATAACCGCCGTTTTACTCATCTATTGAGTCTGCACCGGTTGCTTTTTTGCTTGATGAGCAACCGTGGCGCGCACTCTAGCAGAGTGAATGGGGTAAAGATAGGAGTATTTGGCCAACTGTTGGTCTTTCGCACTCAACCTGGTGCTTTGCGGAAACTATTTAACAGGAAAAACAGTCAGTTAAAGTAGGCATTGGCTGGCATGGGGGTTGCAGGTGCTGTCAAGGGACGTGATGCAAACCATTTCCGGGGATTCAGCGTCTAACGCGTGAATATGCATCCCGTCCGGGTTCAACAAGGAATGATCCGGACCGATAAATAATATACAAAGAATTATGAGAAGAATTGCCTCCGTCACCTCCAGGCGCATCATCCTCGCCACCGCCGTTTCTGCCATCGTCATGTCAGGTGCTGCGGGTGCCCAGGAGCCCGGCACGGCCACGCCGGTCATCGTGCCGACAACCATGCGGATCTTCACCCTGATGGACTTTGAGCGCTTTGCTCCGCGCAACGCCCTGGACATGCTGGAGCGTGTTCCCGGTTTTGCCATGCGCGGCGGCGGCCAGGGCCGCGGCCTCGGCCAGGCCAACACCAACGTGCTGGTGAACGGACAGCGGGTGTCGAGCAAGTCCCAGGACATCTTCGACCAGCTCCGCCGTATCACGGTCGACAACGTCGAGCACATCGAGATCGTCGATGGTGCTACCCTGGAACTGCCGGGCCTGTCCGGCCAGGTGGCCAACGTTATCACCCGCAACGGCGGCATCAGCGGCCGCTACCAGTACCGCACCATCCATCGTCCGCGCTATGCCGATCCGGCATGGTGGGGCGGCGAACTCTCGGTCAATGGTGCGACAACCAATACCGAATGGAGTGCCGCTTACAATCACGGCTCGGGCCGCGGTGGGGCCGGCGGTCCCCCGGGCTTCATTACCGATGCCAACGGCAACATCACGGAATACCGCGACATCCACATCAAGTTCATCGGCGAATTTCCCCGCCTGTCAGGCAGTTTCAAGTGGAATGGCCCGAACGACATGATCGCCAATCTCAATGCGCAGTACAGTCGCCGTTACCAGGATTTTTCCAACGACGAGCAGCGCATGCCGGTCGACGGCGTAGACAACTTTCGTGATTTCGACTACTGGGGTCGGGGCTATGGTTACGAAGTGGGCGGTGACTTTGAATTCAACCTCGGACCCGGCAAGCTGAAATTGATCGGGCTCAACCGGCTCGATGATGACGACAGCCGCAACGATTCCGCACTGGTCTTTGCCGATGCGTCGCCGACGACGGGCAACCGCTTTGCCAGCCAGTCCCGGAACGCCGAGCGTATCGGTCGCAGCGAATACCGCTGGGACATGCTGGGCGGCAACTGGGAAGTCGATGCCGAGGCAGCCTACAACAAGTATGAGCAGGCCTCCCAGTTTTATACGATCGAGGACACGGGCGGTTTCACCGCCGTGGAACTGCCGAACAGCGCCGGCGAGGTTACCGAGGACCGTTACGAAGTGATCGTGACCCACGGCCGCACGCTGGCCGAAGGCCTGACCCTGCAATTGAGTGTCGGCGGCGAGAGATCCACCCTGGCACAGTCCGGGCAAAGCGGGCTGACCCGCACCTTCTGGCGCCCCAAAGGCTCGATGTCACTGGCGTGGACACCCCTGGACGGCCTCGATGTATCGCTGAACGTGGCGCGCAAGGTTGGCCAGTTGTCCTTCGGCCAGTTCCTGGCTGATGTCGACCTGGCGTTGGGCAATGCCAACTCCGGCAACGAGGAGCTCAAGCCGACACTGACCTGGGAAACCAACCTGCAGGTGAAACAGAACTTTGGCGACTGGGGCTCAACCACGGTGCAGCTCTACAACACACAGTACGACGATTACATCGACATCATTCCGTTATCCGGCGGGGGTGAGTCACAGGGCAATATCGCCAGTGCAAAACTCCTTGGCGCCGGATGGAACAGCACAATCAACCTTGACCCCATGGGCTGGGAGGGCGTGCGTATCGACATGAATCTCAAGGCGGAGCGCAGCTATATCGAGGACCCGCTGACCGGGCAGGAGCGGCCCTTCAGTAACCATTACGACAGGAATCACGATATTTCCCTGCGCCATGACATACCGGGAACCGACTGGGCGTGGGGAATCAGTGCCCAGTACAATCATGTGCAGCCGTCCTACCGCATCGCCCAGGTAAGCGTGAACTTCGAAGGACCGACCTACAAGGTGTTCTTTATCGAACACAAGGATTTCTTCGGATTGACGGCCAACCTGCAGGTCTTCAATTTCGATGATAAGGGCAACGAAATCTTTCGACGTACCGTGTACGAGGGCCCGCGCACGGAAGGCAACGTCCTGTTCAATGAAAATCGCAAGCTCCTGCTGGCGGAAATCTTCAGGTTCCAGGTGACCGGAAATTTCTAGCACCTGGCGCCACCCGGCAGGGCGGGCATAGAATGCTGTTGGTTCTTGTTGTATTTGGCGTATTATCTGCCCACCCACAATAACACTCACAAAAATCGAGGGGTGTACTCCCATGACGTTCCTGACCCGTATTACCGCACTGTTCCTGCTTGCCGGCCTGATGCCGGCAGCCTTCGCCGTCGAGGCCATGTCGCCTGCCAGGGCGGCCGATTATGTCTCCATCCAGAACCTGGTCATGAAATATGCCCACGTTTATGACTCGCGCGACGTCGAGGGTTATGTCAGCGTGTTTGCCGAGGATGCCACGTTCACTTTCGGCAACACCACGTTGAACGGTCACAAGGATATCCGCAACTTCATCACCGGGGTTGCCAGCTCGCCGCCGCCCGCCAACATCAGCCATCATGTCATCACTGATACGCTGATCGAGTTCGTCAGTGACACCGAGGCCCACCACCGCTCCTACTGGGAAATCATCTCGGGCCCGCCGGGGGGTCCGTTCACCGTGGGCGGCATCGGCGTCTATGACGACGTGGTGGTGAAGAAAAACGGCCAGTGGCTGATCCAAAACCGCAATATTCCGCAATAAAGCAATTCGCCAAAAAAAAGGGCCGGTATCAAACGATACCGGCCCTCTTGCATTCAGGGCTGCGGATTATTTCAGCAGTTCTGCAAGCGGCTCCTTCACCGCTTCCGCCCAGAGCTCGTAGCCCTTTGTCGACGGATGCAGCAGGTCGCTCATGATGTCCTGCGCAATGGCACCGTTGGCGTCGAGGAACACGTCGCCGATGTCCAGGTAGTGAACATGTTCATGGGTATCGAGACGGGAGATGATCTCGTTGATGCGGCGCAGCTCATCGCGTACCGGATCGTCCGGAGCGCCGCGCGGGAAGATGCCCAGCAGCAGGATCTCGGCTTCGGGCCAGCGGGTTTCCATATCCAGCACGATGGCGCCGATGCCTTCGGCGATCTCCATGTGGTTGTTGGCCGCCGCGTTGTTGGTGCCGATCATCAGCATGATCGCCCTCGGCGTGAAGCCTTCGCCCTCGCCGTTGGCCAGGCGGTAGAGCACGCCCTGCGTGGTGTCGCCGGCGATGCCGAAGTTGGCGATGTTGAGGTCGGGCCAGGTCCTATCCAGGACGGCCTTGCCGGCAAAGGGCCCGGAATCATTGCGCCAGAAATCGGTGATGGAGTCTCCCATGAACAAGACGTCCACATTGCCCTGTGCCGCACGGGCCACATTGTTGCGGTGCTTCCCCTCGAAGATCGGCAGCAGGTTCGGCATGATCGCGGTATTGAAAAAGCCGGGCGCGCGAAACTCGATAAAGTAGGGATGTTCATCCAGCAGGGCACGGTCGGCACCGGAGAGTGAGTCCATCAGCCTGGAGTAGATGTCCCGGGCTTGCTGGACTTCCTCGGGCGACGGGCGCTCCGAGCGCACCTCGTCCGGCACCGGCGGGAAATTGAATTGCGCGTATGCCGCAGGCGCCAGCAGGACGGCAGCCAGTGATAGCACTTTGAAGAATCTGTTCATTGGTTTTTCCTCGTTGTTAAATTGTTCCCTGTTTCCTGATCAGCGCGGCGGACGGTACCAGTATTCCGCATGGCAGCCCTGGCAGGCACTGTTGATGCTGGCGCCGGTGTCCACCAGGCCGTCCACGCTTTTGCTCTCGATGGCTTCCAGTGTGGCCTGCGTGGTGGTCTGCAGCTGCTGGATGTAAAAGCGCCAGTTGCCGGGACTGGTGGCCAGCAGGTCGCTAATTTCATCCGGTTCGTACTTGTACGACGCATCCGCAGGCGCATCGGCGACAACACGGCCCGGCAGCAGCAGGGCGTTGCCCGCGGCCATCAGGTCTGTCGCGCTCCTGCGCAGCTGTTCCCAGTCTTCATCGGTTGTCGGTTCGACATCTTCCTGGATGCCGTCTTCACTGACCACGTAGCGCACTGCCCGCCAGAGGGCATCTGCGTTGGGCTGGATCAGGGTGTTCATGAGCGAGCGGATGGAGTAGTTGGGGTCGAAGGCCGGATCCGGTGTGGCCGCGAAAGCCATACCCGGTGCCAGCAAGGCGAGGACGAGGCCGTACGTGCGCTTCGAAAGCGTCATGTTGCAACTATGGCGCAGGCTGGCAATCATTATCGCGCCTACTCGGGATAGGCGATCCGGACTTGTTCAACTGACAGCTGTTCCAGAAAGGCGGTTTCCAGTGCTTCCACCGCACGGACCAGGCCTTTGGGGTCGACAAAGGTGTTCGGGTCGTAGGCCTGGCCCGGGGTGTATTTGTCGTGCAGTCCGTACTGCGCCGCATGGGAAGAAACCCAGATATCCACGGGCATGGTCTTCTGGGTGGCATAGGTGTAGGCGAAATCGGCGGCGACACCGGGATAGGTCGGTTCGTCCAGCAGGCGCTTGCCGGCGTTGATGGAGCCCATGTTCAGGATCGCGACGCGGTAGTCGCGGCCGTTCTCGTTGACCGTGAAGGCGTAACTGGAACTGCCTTCCGTATGCCCGGGATGTTCATGAACCCTCAGGCGGATGTCACCCAGTTCGATGATGTCGCCTTCACCGATGATCTCGTCCACCTCGATGGGATCGAAGGATGCTTCGCCGCCGAAATGGGGGTCGCTCAGGCCGCCGTCTTCCAGCACGCGGGCGTCCTTGGCGGTGGCCAGCATGCGGGCGCCCGAGGCGTCCTTGATGGCCGCCAGGTCCGCCGTGTGGTCGAAGTGGGACTGCGTTGTGAGCAGGATGCGGATGTCTTCCAGGCGATAGCCCAGGGATGCCATGTTGTCGCGGATGATGTCCATGGAGCCTGCCAGTCCGGTATTGACCAGGATATGGCCCTCGTCAGTGGTGATCAGGAAGACGCTGAGGTCTTCGGTGCCGACGCCGTAGAGCGGGCCGATAACATGAAAGGCCGGGAACGGGTTGGTCCAGGCCGGGTTCTGGGCCAGGGCAGGGCCGGCCAGCCAGGCCAGCAGCAATATCGCAACAGTTCTTTTCATTGTAAACATCACCCTTTTGTAGTTTGTTGTCCCTTGTCCCAAGGTATACTGCAGCCCTTTATATATCACTTCAGCCTGCCAATGAAACCACCACTTGTGATACCGTCGACCGACAGGCTGGCCTTCCGCCTGATGGGCGAGGGCGATGCCGACCTGCTGTGGGAAATCGACCAGGACCCCGAGGTCATGCGCTTCCTCAACGACAGCAAGCCGACGCCCCGTGCCGACATCGATGACTATTTCATTCCCCGCATGATGGCCTTCACCGACCCGGTTGACGGCACCGGTCTCTGGGAGATCGCCGACAGGGCCAGCGGCGAGTACCTGGGCTGGATCCTGGTGCGTGAGTACGGCTTTGATACCCGGCTCCACACCCCCGGCAACATCGAGCTGGGCTGGCGCCTGAAGCGCTCGCACTGGGGCAGGGGCATCACCACGGAAGCGGCGCAGGCCATCATGGACGTGGTCAGGTACAACCCGGGGGTCAGCGTGTTCTCGGCGATCGCCGATGTGGACAACGTGGCCTCCATCGCTGTCATGAAGAAGCTCGGCATGCAGTACATCGACGACCGGGTGCACAATACCCCGAAAGGCGATTACCCCGTGGTGTACTACGAAATGCTGAATCCGGCCCTGGCGTGAAACCCGTTTCCGGTTTCTATTCCCCGTCACTGTAAAGCGCCGGGTGAAACTGAGACAATACACGCTTTTCCATTCCCGGAGACACCTGTGAACATCGACAAAGACCTCGTGGTCCGCTTCCACTACACCCTCAAGGACGACGCGGGTGAAACGCTCGACAGCTCCGATGATGCCGAGCCCATGACCTACCTGCACGGCCATGGCGGACTCTTGCCGGGTCTGGAAGAAGCCCTGGCGGGCAAGGCCGCCGGCGACAAACTGGATGTCACCCTGCCGCCGGAAAAGGCCTTCGGGGAACGCGTGGCCGATGCCGAACAGCGTATTCCGGTGAAACATCTTGGTGGTGCCAAGAAATGGCAGCCCGGCATGACCGCCGTGGTAAACACCCAGCACGGCCATCGCCAGGTGACGGTCCTCAAGGTGGGCCAGACCATGGCCACCGTCGATACCAACCATCCACTGGCCGGCAAGACCCTGACCTTCACCGGCGAGGTGGTGGATGTGCGGGAGGCGACACCGGAAGAATTGAGTCACGGCCACGCACACGGCCCGGGCGGCCATCATCACTGAGCGCCGGTTCCAGGCATAAAAAAACCCGGTTTTGAGCCGGGTTTTTTCTTTTCTGTTGTCGGAATCAAGGGAGCGGTGTTAGCCACACGACCCCTTGAAGCAATACCGCCAGAAGGACACGGACACGGTCGCGCCGTATTCCCTTGAGCGCCCTACAACGGAGAAGTCATAACCCCAGACGTTGCGGGTATCGAAACCACCGTTGATGTATTTCTCATCCGTCAGGTTTTTGCCCCAGACGCTCAGGACCCAGTAGGCATCCTGGGGCGTGTTGGTGATACGTCCGTAGGACAGCTCTTTCACGATATTGCCTGACGCGTCGACGGGAATGCGCTGGTAGACGGCATCCCTCATATAATCCTCGGTCCAGCCATACTTGCCGGAGAAGGACAACGTGCTACCACCGCGCAGGCCGCGAATTTAGAAGGCCGACTGGCCCTGATCCGGGTTCAGCAACACGTTAGTTGCGATGATCCGCAACAATCTCCCCGCCTTTTAATACCAGTTTTACCTGCAACAAATTAAAGATCAACTCCAGTGGGTCACCATCAATAAAAACGATATCTGCCAGCTTGCCCGGCTCAAGAGTTCCTATCTCATCTTCCATATCAAGAAATGCAGCCGTATTCGGGCCCATCAGCTTGATAATATCCCTCGGTGAAAACATCAGATTAAGCGCCCTAAGCTCGTGGGATAAACCTTTTACCGGAGAATAGTTAGTATCGGTGCCAAAGCCATAAACCACCCCGGCATCCCATAAAGTGCGCGCGTTGACGGCTTTCTCGCCCGCTGCATTTGAACCGGTTCCCAAAATTCCTTCAGGCCAGGGATTGCCATCGCGGAAGGTAGGAATATTGTCATCGTTATAGACATCAAAAGTAGGCACGGCAAAACCAATTGTAGACAGAGTCTCGATATTGGCTTGCGCAACCACGCTGGCTTCTTCTGCTGTTAGAAAACTGTCATGCGGCGTATGCACCAGCTTACCTGCGCCTGCTTCAACTGCTGCCAACATGGCTGGAACAGTCACAGCATGCACCATCACATCCAGATCATATTTACGGGCTTCATCTACCAATATCGCCAGTATGTCTTTTTCATTTGGCGTGGTGCTGGCTTTGATTATCTCGACTCCGGCTTGTGCTAGTTCTTGTATACGCGCCCGTGCTAGGGCTTCAGTGTTATATTGCAGCGGGTCAGCTCGCGCTGAAGTTATCACCCGTGGACCATTCAATTCACCGCTATCAATGAGCCTTTTCAATTCCATAATCTCAGGCAGACGTCCGCCACCTTCCAGCAGGGTGGTATAGCCAGCATCCAGGTAGGCCTGCATGTTCCAGGTAGATTCCTCGGCGAACCAGATTTGTGCATCACCGGAGATAATATGTCGATGAGCATCAATAAAGCCTGGCATCACAGTCATACCATTGGCATCTATCCTCGCCGTGGCGATAACTGTGCTTGCGCCTGCTGAAACGGAAACAATACGTCCCTCATCAATTACCACTGAGCCTGAATCAATTACCCTGCCAGTGCCATCAATTATTCGGGCGTTGGTAATAACTAGATCCTGGGCGTTGACGCCAAAGGAAAAGATAGCAGAAAAAATCAGTATCTTTTTCATTATCATTCTCTCTAACAGGTGAATTTAAGTCGGGCTGCTGGAAAATACACAAGACAATAATGAGAAAAAAATAATCTTTTATTATCCAGTAATTGCCAATTTGATTATAAGTTTGTGGATAGCTGATAGAAACGTAAATGCTTTGAGCCAGGCTCAAACCAGGCAGGCGAATCTTCCTTTAAGGGGTTAGGAAAGATTCACCGGTTTCTGCATTACATCCTTTGGCGGGCAACTCAGTGCCACATTTAACAATACCGGCATCGGCCATGGCACCAAAATTGCGGCCATCCCTAAGGGGATGAAGGGTTGCGGTGAGAATTGTCCCTACGGGGAAGTTTTTAACCGTTACGCCCTCTCGGGAAATTCTGGCTGCTGGGCCTAATTCCACCCCCCAGACCACGTCCTCGCCTTTATCATCTAGTACAGGCTCACCTTTTTCATCTATCAGAGTGAACAGTATTTGGGCATGGTTGGCACCCGGAATAAAGCGAATAACTTTCCCTGTCATTGTTTGTTCTGCCACCATGTCGTACATGGCAAATGAATGGTGGGAAAAGGCTGGCGGCACCATGCCAAAAGTAAATAAGCTTGTAATGTAGAGAAGCGCACAATTTTTTAAAATAACTCTTGGTAATAAGCTCATGTTATCTCTTGTTCCTCTAAGGCAGTATATAGCCCTTATTCTTCGGGGCTGATAAAGTCCTGCTCGAAATGTTTTTCCCAATTTTGCGCCCAGGGGCGGCCAAAGTAATCTATAAATTCTTCATCTAAAAAAGTCAGCTGGGTTGGTCTGCCATCAGGGCCATTAATAATAGTGCTTTGCACACGACATTCGGCATAGGTCAGTCGACGTTGAGGATCATCAATATTTGCGGTCTTTTTCCAGGGTGTCACGGTATGCAAGGGTTGAGTAAAAGCTTCGGGATCATAGAACGTTGCTTCCGCCGTCAAGCTACCATCCGGACCGGGTCTGATAATTTCAATGATTTCCAGGGCGTTACTGAATTCGAACATGGAGTGCGACAAGGTCCATCCCTGCACATTAGCCGTCCAGATAATCAGCTCATCACCATCCCAAAAGCCAATACTTTCCCCATACCACTGTGGCACTTCCTGAACATGTTCACGGCCTATCAACACTTTACGAATAAAATTGGTGCCATTCATGCCACTCAGCTGAACGATATCCGGCGTCATAATCACTTCAATTTCACCAATAGAAAATTCAGCCCACCAACGCATCATGCCTTCCGGATAACAGAACGCCGCCATCCACTGTGGAGAATTATTCACCGCTTCGTGGTAGGTCATCTGGGTCATGCGTTTCTGGTATTCCGGCGTTAATAAGGACAACATCGTAGCGGTTTGCAGATTTCTCCCATATATCCACTGTTCATCTTTGGCTTCGCGTCGATACCAGCCATCCCATTGGGGTAAATTTGTTCGGTTATATTCTTTTTCCTGGGCGGAAGCTTTCAGGGCATCATAGTGCTCAGCGGCAGTTGTGTACTCATAGGGACTGACAATATCGGCAATATCCCGATCAAGATCGCAATCACCCCATTCACCGACTCTTTCCTGATTCCACATATCAGTCAGTTGCCGAGGCGTATTGCAGCGCGCATAACGTGGGTCAGTCCAGTACTGTTCGTCCAGATAAAAATTCTCCGTGGTAAACAGATCCACAGGCAGTGGCGTAACCCCCGCAGGCGCTTGAGCGCCAGACTGGGCCAATGCGCCGACGGCAATAAAAAAAAGTATACCCATTGCAAGCATTATTCTGAGCATCTTCAAATCTATTACCCCATTTAAAAGTAAGTAAAACTGTCCGAGCAGTTTAGGAACTCGCTATGTCTGCTTGGTGATCTTTTCCAGCTACCTTATTTAAAAAAAGCTTATATCTAGGCAGCTTAACACCAGCTACCATAGAATAAACTGGCAAAACACAAAATTTCGCATTAATTTTTATGTTTTGCAATACATTATATTTTGTAAACATTCGCAAAAAAATTACTGCTCATTTCTTCCTAAAGCCGGCTCAGTACCCCAGTTAATTATTCATCTTCAATAGGGTTAACCAGAGTACCCACTGTACCAACGGACACTTCCACCACATCACCCGGACTCATCCAGACTGGCGGCGTCCTCTTGAAACCAACCCCGCCAGGTGTACCTGTTACGATGACATCACCAGGAGACAGGGGAGTAAAAGTTGAAATATAGTTAATCAGGGTAGCCAGTGGCCAGATCATGTCAGAAATTGGCTGATCCTGAAGCACTTCACCGTTAAGCCGAGTAATGACCCTTTGCTCTTCAAGATTACCCACTTCATCGGGAGTAATTAGATAAGGACCAAAGGCACCAGTGCCTGGAAAGTTTTTGCCCGGGGTAAACTGGATATTATGTTTTTGCCAGTCACGAATAGAAGCATCATTGAAACAGGCATACCCTGTCACATAATCAAGCGCGTCCTGTTCCGGGATATTGCGCCCGACTTTGCCTATCACTAGTGCCAGTTCACCCTCGTAATCCAGCTTGGTTGAAATACGTGGCCTAATGATTGGATCACCATGGGCAATCAAGGAATCCGCATAACGGG
>Ga0181587_10000881_pt1 | contig 24846 bp, 24 predicted proteins | sample 071ome_27_FD_132463 | JGI IMG/M metagenome (GOLD analysis project Ga0181587, IMG submission 132463) | Coastal salt marsh microbial communities from the Groves Creek Marsh, Skidaway Island, Georgia - 071409AT metaG (megahit assembly) | ecosystem: Environmental > Aquatic > Marine > Intertidal... | reverse complement strand
TCAAGTCGTAGTCGTTCCAACCTGGCAGTATCGATAGCTGTTCTTCCTGCTTCACGGCTAGTTCATTCCAGACAAGTCACCAACTTCGATGCCAAAGTTTCGATCCCCTCAAGTTCGGTTTCACCCAGCTCCAGTTCATGAGTTCGATTCCCCATGACACCTTTTCCTGAAAGATAAGGGCCGTATTTCTTCCATTGAGCTGAGCTTCTGTATTTCGACATATTTGGGCGCGCTTTCATCATTTCCTGATGCGCGGCAATGAATGGCTTGTCTCCGAATAGTAATTTAACTGCCTCAGGGCCGCTTTCGACCTCAAGCATGCGCTGCGTCAAAATATCAACAATATAGAAAATAGCAAAATCAGCCATGCTTACTCCATTGCCAATAGCAAAACCACCCGCGTTCTCAGCAAGCACGTTCTCCAAATTAACAAACTTGAGTGGCAACCCAGAAGTTGGACCAGCAAATCCCCCAATAACATCCCGATCCCAGTCCCTGAAGCCCCAAAGCGCGTAGCTTATATTAATAAGGATATCCTCGTAGATGTGATCGCAGATCATGATGACCTTGGCGCGGTCAATAGGGCTGTTTGGCATGTAGCCGGCAATTTCAGCGATATATTGTGCACATGCCCCAGTCTCATTGATTGTGGATCCGTTATGCTGTACCACCGGCAGTGCTTTAAAAGGCCCAGCAAGTTCAGGCATGTACTTCTTTTTGCTTTCCCAGGTTCCCCCCAAAAAGTCCTCGTCGATGTCGACAATATCATCTGTGAAGTCGAGGCCCGCATCATAAGCCATATAACGCATAAGCATACCTCGCCCGGCACAGTTCCAATATCGGAGTACGAGTTTGTTTTCAGATGGGGCATTTTCTGTAGTCAATTTTCTATCTCCTACTCGGAATTGATTAAACTTCAATTTGAATTAAGTAAATAACTTACCACTCAAGCAGAATAGTACGTACTAGCAAAAAATGGAACCAACCAGAATAAAGGGTGGTACCCATGGGGGTGGGTGCTGCCAGATGCCGTTTTGTCTTTACAGGGGGTGGGGGTCTATTTGGACCAAATTTGGACCACTGCGGCACAACCCACCACAACTAATGACAACAACTGGCAATAGAAAAGCTGCAGTGATACCTTACTTTTAGTGACGCAGGCTGTTGTGGTGAGTTGTGGTTGATTGTCTGCGAGGGACTCATAATCCGTCGGTCCCAGGTTCGAGTCCTGGTGGGCCCACCAAATTTACTTAGTTTTCTTCGGGTTAGCTTTTTGGAGGCATAACGGACTGTGTGTTATGAGAGTCCGTTGGGGTTATAATTCCCTACCTTCAATGCCCTTATATAAAATCACAGATAGCTTTCAATTCCAGGACAATGCGAATCTTTTCTTCGGCTGAATAGTGTCGACGGGTAGCCCGGCGAATATCCCGGACTGTCTTTTCTGTGCTACGCTTCTGGATCATCATCGTTTCCTCATTGGGTTAACGATGAGCTAAAAGTTTCTCTTAGGCAATGGGGCTAATTAGTCCAACTGGGGCTGACGGGGTACAGTTTTCGTCAATTAGGGCGCGGAAAATTTAATGGCGTTTGAGTCAGAATCCAATGATAGTACTTCGACCGCGAATGACCTAACACTGGGGACTTCTACAACCGGTCAGGTGGCGACGAACACTGATGAGGACTACTTCAAGCAGGCATTCTGTCAATTCCTGAGGGGGCTATTTTCCAATCTCGACTTACAGTTATTCGACACATTATTGGGAAATTCTTGGCTCATCCATACAAATCAAATTCCAATCCCGTCTGGGATAGCCCTACCAGACCGATATTGTCTGTATTAAAACTTGTATCAGCGGCCGCTACAACTAGCTGTGCCGCTGACATGACACCATCATCGATCACTGCGCAATATTCCTCCAAAATTTCGGCAGGAGCATCTGAACCGACAATGTTCTCGTAAAGCAAGCTGACGACTGATTCGCTGGATGCGTCAGCACCCAAAACAGCATCCAGAGCTAACTGCATTACTTCTTCGTAACTTGTACCCGAATCCAGACACCACAGTACAATTCCCACATATTCTTCATTGGACACTGATTCGCTACCCAAAATTACACCGAGCAATTTTGCGGCGAATCCAGCATTACCATCCAGATCGTAAGCTATCGACACGTCATCAAACTGGAGGCGCTCGACCCCCGTCAGCGTATCTGAATCCTCACTGAGTGAATCGAATACAAGCAAAGCATCATCGGTAATCGAAATCTCATAATTTTGTGAAGAGCCCAGGTAAACAGCAGTATCAAATCCGCTGCCTCCCAGAATTTGATCGTCCCCAGCCCCTCCGTAAAGGAGGTCATTACCATCTCCCCCAATCAGAGTGTCATCGCCAGCGCCCAGGTCAATAACATCATCCCCGGCACCTGCATTTACATAATCATCACTAGATTGTAGTGAGACAACTTCGATTAGATTGTCCTGATCCCCATCGAGGAAATTGTTGTACCAGTTATTCAGCACATCCTGAACATCGCGCGGGCTGTCATACACAATTAAAGTGAAATAAGGTGTGCCTTCTAGAATCAGAGAAACACTGCTTACAGTCCCCTTAATGTCCTGGTCAGTGGAGGGGTAATTTTTGTCAAATTCACCTTCTAGCTTTACGAGATAATTAAATCCTGTATTTGTCTCAAAGAAAAATACGACAGATTCGTTTGCCGAAGTTACTACTCCACTCAGTTTTTCTTCTGGAGAATCCCCATCCAGTATGAGAGGTTTGTCACTGTTGTAGTAAAACTCAATGCCTTCGAAATTCTCAATGTCCAGATTGGAATGAGTCGACAGGTTTATCGGTACATCAGATTGATCGTTGACCAATGTGGAAACCTGCGTAGCACCGCCGCCGTTTCCGCCACTGCCGCCGGTGCCACCACCGTCAGACTGGTCAGGAAGCGGTTTGCCGTGATCGTCTTTCCAGTCGTCAATCGCATCCTTTTTCTCGGCCATGAATTCCTCTATTGCCGCCTCGCGGTCGTCCTTGTCTTCTATCTTGACATGGAAGGGAATAGGCTGGGCTGGGCCTGCAACTTTATAGTTGGGCATTTTTAACTCTCCGGGACGCTTAGATTCTGGGTCATACTAGCCGCCGAGGAGATCAATAACAAGCAGAACCGCGGAACTAGATGCTCCAGGATTAGCTATGTCACTTTTCGAACAGGCGCATTCCCTGCAAAAAGAGGGGGATCTCGCAGCAGCGATAGCAGCTTATCGGGCTTTACTGGAATCGGCCCAATGCGTGTTTCCACATAGCGCAGGTAGCGACACACTTTCCTTGCGGCAGGGATTAACTGGTACCGGACATGTCAATCTGGAAGACGGTGTATTGCGCGGTGTAGATGTAGCCAGTGTGTTGACACAACTGGAAACAATGCTGCGCAGCCGCAGGGCCGGGCAGTTTACTCGCGGCGAACAGACAGCGTTTGACTCATTTACCGCCACGCTTCTATTCGATAATGGCGTGATCAATAGTAATGACCTGTTGATCAAGTCGCCTGGCTTTCAGGTAACCGGCCGCGGCACGCTATTAAACCTGCGTAATGACAGTATCAATTACAACCTCGTCACGTCCGTGCAAGCCGCGACAGCCACGCGCAATGACCAGGAATATGATATTGGCGGTTACAGTGTGCCGATTGCCTGTTCCGGCACAATTGCCTCACCGCGATGTCTGCCAGATGCCGGGGAAATACTGCGTGCTGCACTTGCCAATGAAGTGCGCGATCAGGTGGGCGACTTGCTGCGACGCGCCACAGGCACCGACCAGCCCAATACCAACCAACAGGATGCTGACGCTAACGATCAGCCGGACCCTGCCACCCAACTCATCAATCGAGCGCTGGACAGACTGCGCCCCAACTAATAACTTCGGGTCTAATTAGGGGTCAGAGAAAAAATACAGTACTGTATTTTTACTCTGACCCTTAAATTCTTTTCTATTCCACAAACTCAAAGCGCGATAAACGCGCTTGCTGGTCAGCAGGTAACGGGCTGTAAATGATGTCGCGATATGCGTTGTCCCCTTCCACAAAGTACTTGAGCCAGGCCACAGCCATGCCGCCAACCAGATCATGTACATCGATGTTGGGATTCAGCCTTTCGTTTTCCACAGTCGAATTGGCAATGAAATGATTGCCGCCGGCGATTTCAAAATACATGCGAGGAGCAGCGCTGGTGAGTGTCTGGTAGTGTGGCCAGGCATGGGTATCTACCGCAGCGATCGCATCGGTTTCGCCTGCCAGTACCAGGGTAGGAACAGTTACGGAACTAAAGTCTGCATTGGGCTGCCAGGGAGTGAACGGAATTGCCGCCATGATCTCATTGCTGTGTGCATTGGCAGCTAACAACGTGCCACCACCGCCCATGGAGTGACCCATAACCGCCATCTGTTCACTGATGATCTTGCCCTTAATCGGGCTGCCATCGCGCTCGCCTTCACCGCGAATAACTTCGATGGCCGCCATCAGGGCATCGGCTCTCAGTTGCGGGTTGTCACGCGGAGAATTGGTGTCGAGTACGAGCACGGCAAATCCATGGGATGCCAGGTGATCACCCCACCAGTCTATGTTTTGCTGGGCCTCGGTGAAACCAGGTGCGATAGCGACGCCACCAAAATCTGTGCCGCGATTGGCGGGGAAGTAAAGAGTCGCAGCAGCATATTCGTCCACTTCCGGCGTGTAGTCATAGTATGCCACCTGATAGGGCCCGGCCTTGCCGAGAGATTCCAGCGTGGGTGTTTGTGCGGCGGCAGAAAGAAAAATTCCTGCACCAAATAGCAGAACCAGAATGCGCAGGCTGATTGGGCCTACCTTTTTTATACAATTGGTCATTTAAAAGCTCCTAACAAGGAAGAGACAAATGGGAGATAGGAAGGAAGGGTGATAAAAGGGGTCAAAGTAAAAATATATTACTGTATTTTTACTCTGACCCCGAACTATTTTAGTTGGCTGCGGCTGCATCCAACCGTTCCTGCGCACGTGCGCCACGCAGTATATTCTGCATACCGTAGTTGCCTTCATGACAACCATATTCATAGAGCTGGCCACCAACTTTGGTCAATGGCTGAATCGCTGTGAACTTGTCGGTGAAAGTTGAAGGATCATCGAGCGTCCATTCGTATTCAATGGTGACAGGCCCAACACGCGTAAACTTCTCGATAAGCGTCTTGTCTTCAGCATCGCCAAAGCGACTAAAGCTGGGTACGAGGTGTGTAAAGTTACGGGTCTCAACCACCAGCGTATCGCCATCCCAATGACCGCGTGAATCACCTGTCCACTGGCGGATATTGTCATCCAGTGGTGGCAGATCCGACAGTGGGATGATGCGGGCATCATGAACCATCTCGGTTAACACCACCACGTGATCCTTGTTCTGGAAAATTTGCAGGTTGGCATTGTAGCCACCACCAGAGAATGGCGGGCCAGCGTTGTAGCCAATCAGGCAACGCTCTGACAAACCACGATCTTCTGGCCCATCTTTGCCAATACCGCCAAAGACGCCGAGCACTGGTCGCTCACCTGGCACATCCGGGCCCAGCGAAGTGGTGTGCACTGCAGCGCCTTCAACACGCTCGGGCAGACGTCCATCTTCCGGATAGACAAGTAATGAAGTACGACGGTTCTCTCCGATGCTGGCGGTTTCGTACCAGAAGTTGTTGTAGCCGCCTGTGCTGTCTCCAACCGGAGGGGCGTCCGGGTCAACGTTCAGCTCGGCCTCTGCCGCATCCGCCGCTGCCCTTGATGCAGCCTCACGTTCACGTTTCTCGGCAAGCTCTTCATCGTTCAGAAACTCACGTGTGCCGAAGCGCTCTGGCCGTTGCATGGGGGTGCTGGACACCCAGTTCCACACACCTTGCAGATCAGGGTGGCCCCACTCAGTGCGAGGCGTTTCAAATTCAGCAGCGCTCTGGGCGATGGCGACCCCAAGTGGGCTTAACACGCATGCGAGCAGGAGGAGTGATTTGGTTTTCATGATGTTCACCGTCAATTATTTTTATCCTGACCGGGGAGTCTTACCTATCAGTAAAGAACAGTAAATAGTCGGAATCTGTTTTCAGCCTTAAAACGGGGGAATAACCCGGATTCAGGGACGAAACGCAGAATGGCAGGAGGCAAAACCTGCGCAAATACCGGGTTTACAAGCTTAACCGACAACCTGCCTGCATCAGTTTTATTACTCGGGGATTTCGACCAAATGCTCTATTAGATTGAGATCTGCAATGACGTCTGGCCGGTACTTCTCCAGCATTGCCCATAGCAGTGCAGCGGTCTCGGTATCTACATACCCTGAAAAGTCAGCAGGCCGGTAATGTAACTGAAAAGCGCGCACCGCAAACCGGGTCTGCACATCCAACTCGCCAGTAACTTTAACCTGATAGCCGAGCCCCAGTAATGCCCGTTGTAGCGTGCGCACTGTTGGCATATTGATGCCAAACTCTCCCGAGTATCTTGCGGTGGCATCTGCATCCGGCCAGGCACCTATGCCAGCTTCATAAAGGCGCTGCCAGGGAAACATCGGACCAGGATCTGATCTGCGCATGATGGCAATGTCCGAGTGACCAACAATATCGATCGGATTAATTCGCGGATAGCGCTGAAGAATATCTGCCAACAGCTTGATCAATAAGTCTATCTGCTCGTCCGGATAAGGTTCAAATTCACAGACCACCTCTTCCAGTACAATTTCGTCTACCGGCTTGTTGGCTCCCGTGCATTCAAGTTCATTAACGATCTCGATACCAATTGATCGGTCGTTTAATGATTCTTCTTCCTCCCAGTAACTGACCCCTGCGTGCCAGGCGCGTTGCGATTCATCCACGAGAGAAAAAACCCGCAGGTCATCGCGCGGATAACTTGCATCATCCAGCGTAGGTAGAAGGTAGTGGGAACTAACAGGATTGGCATTGCGGGTCGTGAGCAGCCGCAGGGATTCGGCAAAATTCTCCGACGTGGCATGAAGCACAATATAGTCAATGCGACTACTCTGATTTGTGGACTCCACGTAAACCATCGGCACTGAACTACATTGCACAAGTGCCAGCAGCAGAACAAGGGCGGCGAATCTATTCTTCGTTATCATTCATAAATCCGCGGCCCTTAATCACATCATTCTGCAATCAGTCGCCAATAGCAGCAGCACCAGCCAGTGAGACTTGTTCGTCTTCACTGCCACGGGCACCACTGGAAGTGATGGCACCAATCTGTTCACCGTTCAACATCACTGGCACGCCGCCAGCGTAGTGAATGCCACCTTCAATTTCTTCGATTTCACCAGCTTCCAGGCGACGACCATATTCACCAGAGAAGAGACCAGTTTCAGTCACCACTTTGGCCTTCGCCAGAGCAATGTCGTAGGTCCGGGCGGACGCGCCATCCATGCGATGTATCATCACGGGTAACCCGGTATGGTCGGCGATCACTATTGTAAGGTTCCAGCCATTGGCGCGCGCTTCTGCCAGGGCGGCGGTCATGGCGCGTTGCGCCATGTCGTAGTTCAGCACAGTCGAGGGTTCATCCTGCGCCAGGGCAGAACCGGAGAGGCTGAGACCAAACAGCAAGAAAGTAGTAGTAAGAAAACGCTGAATCATGGAAAGGCTCCTGGAGTTGTTATTTAATTATGGATAATCACTGCTGGTATGAAGATAAATAATTCTATTAGAGAATAATAGAGTCCCTACCCGACAAAGGCGTCAGAGTGCTTTCAACCCAAGACAGTTGCCCTGTCCGATTAATAGCAATCCTCAAATCCCTTACAGAATTCAGGGGTTCTCTGCAGCAGCAAGCCGGGCCTCGATGTCGAACTCAGCACCCAATCCGAGCGCATGTTCGAAATGCAACCTCGCAGTCTCCAGATCTCCGGTTGCCACCAGAAAATCTGCCAGCGCTGAATGGCTCAGCGCATCATCGGGATAGTGACCCAGATTCATTTGCAACAAGGCGCGGGCTGGGTTCTTTTGCAAGCGCACTGCGAATCAATTGCGCGGATTCTACATGACTCGCGTTACAGATTCAGAACAATCTTCTTGTCTTGACGGGCAGGCTAAACAGGGCTTCACATATTTCTCAGACGCGGGTTTAATGTGGCATGCCTGAGTCTAATGAATCCTTGCCAAAGCCAACGATCTGGGTCGATGCCGACGCCTGTCCCAATGTGATCAAGTCCATCCTGTTTCGTGCGGCCGAAAGGACTGGCATAGAACTCGTCCTGATCGCAAACCAGCCGCTACAAACGCCGCCCTTCCCCAATATTAAATCAGTGCAGGTCAGTGCCGGTTTTGATATCGCAGACAATGAAATCGTGCGCCGCGTAGTACCAGGCGACCTCGTTATCACTGCCGACATCCCGCTAGCCGATGAAATACTCACCAAGGGTGGGCTGGCCCTTAATCCGCGCGGTGAAATGTACTCGGCCAACACCATCAAGGCAAAACTCAATATGCGCGATTTCATGGACACCATGCGCAGCAGTGGCGTACATACCGGCGGGCCGCCGCAGCTTAATGAAACGGACAAGCGCAACTTTGCCAATGCGCTGGATAGCTATCTGGCAAAGCACACATAAAAAGAATTTGCGTTTCGCTACTTGTTCAGACAGCAGCAGTCCTGGCGAGAAATCCCAACAACCATGTTTCGATAGCTTCCGGCAGACCCGGCACAAACAAAATGGACAGCGACACAACTGCTGTTATGGCGAGACAAAGAACCAAATAGTTTTTGGCTTTCACCCGGTTAAATTTCCTCTCTCGGTGCCAGTTCGAAAACCCAGGTCTCACCCGAGTCGATAGCTTCTCGAGTTATCCGCGACCTATATTTCTGAATCTTCTTGGCGATCACCCCTTCGAGTTCAGGCCCGTCAAGAATCCGAATCAGTTTGCGTTCATAACGCACGCCGTCAATACGCACGATCGCCAGACCATCGCCCTCGTAGGCCTGCACTGCCCAGTGCTTCCAAAGTCTGCCCAGCCAGGTGCCCATGTAATCAGAGGTGATGAATATTCTGCCGTCGTTTTCTTCGATCCAGATCAGCCTGGAACGTGTGGGGTTTTCCAATTGCAGATCCACGGTGGCAATGTTGTCGGTGAATGACCAGTCGGGCTCCGGGCCCGTATACAATTCACCCGACACCAGTTCTCCACCTGGAAATAAAATAGAAGGGCCATCGTTGTTAAGATTCTCGAAGCGCATTGTGCCCAGTGCGACAACGGGTATCAGTACAAGCACGCCGAGCACTTGCAATACGATAGTGGCAGCTTTCATGTCTTTTATTACCGGTACTCGATATCTAGTCAATCACTTCGAATGTCATCCCCGCATGATCGCGCAATCGATCCAACATGCGCTCATCAAAAGCTGTCGCGGGAGTCCAGAAGCCGCCCGGCGTAATATCGCGGCCGACCTCCTTGCAAAGACTGATGCCTGCCTGCGCCAGCATTTTGCCGGTGGATCCGTAACCCGGATCTCTGTCTCCAGTTACCTGTACTCTAATCTCATCACCGTTCTCGGTCCGCCCCAGAAAGCGCAGGTCATAGTTTCCTTCCAGTTGTTCCTTCGGGCTCGGCCCTTCACCAGGCTTGGGCAAGAAGAACCGGGTAACGAACCAGCGTAGCGGCGCAATACTCATGACCACGGCGCCCATCTTGAGACCTGAGGCCAGGCGTTTTGCGCGTTTCTTGCCCTTGTCGCCATTACCGGTGAGCGTACCTTCGTCATAGAGAAAGGATGGGTGGTAAGGGGGTTTCAGCAACGCATTGCTGCGCAAAACCACCCGGGTATTAATCGCCGCCATGATAAAAGCGCCGGCCCAGGAGTCGAAATCTTCATCAAACTCTGCGGCCACCGTGTGTTGTTTAGCAGAGAAGCCATGCCCATTGGGACAAATCGAATAAGGGTCTTTTAATTCCTCACGGAGCGCCGGATCCTTTGCCGCTTCTTTATAGAGATTCACACCGCTGGCGATAGTGCCACCCGAGGCAGCACCCTTCATGGTCTTCACTCGCATTTTGATCTTGTGACAATGAACCCCAAAGCGCTGCATGGCTTGATCCTGCAAAAATTTCACGCCGAGGTCAGAGGGGATAGAATCGAATCCACAGCAGTTCACGATACGCGCACCACTGGCCTGCGCGGTAGCTTCATACTTATTCAGCATGCGCCGGATCCACTGCGCCTCTCCGGTTAAATCACAATAGTCGGTACCGGTTTCGGCGCACTGCTTGACCAGTAGCTCGCCATAAAGTGCATAGGGCCCAACAGTGGAGATGATAAGCGAGGCCTGCTCACATAATTTCTGCATGTCCGCTTCATTACTGGAATCGGCTTGTATCAAGGGAATCGATTGCGCATCTGCACCGAGTTCATTTTGCAGTGCATCCAGTTTGCTTTGCGAGCGCGCCGCCATCGCCCATTGCAGGTCAGGCTCATGGTGTTCATTTGCGAGGTAATGACTCAGTATTTTGCCAACAAAGCTGGTGGCGCCGAACACAATAATGTCAAATTTCTTGTCCACCTTAACTCACTCCCTTTATCCTAGTCAGATATTTCGGTAGCCCAGTTCAGCACACCATGTTTTTCAAGAATCGAAATCAGTTCATCAATTGGCACGGCTGACAATTCGCCTCTAGCACTGCTCACCGTAGTGGCTTTGAAGATCGCGTTGTAAATTGCTTCCTCAGTGGCTTCTGCTGTGGCAGCAAAGAGCGGCGACATAGCACCATTGACAACCACTGGTGTATCGACAATCTGACCTGTGCGCGGCTTGCGCACATCCGGGTGAGTGGAAAACGCAATCACGTAATCGCCTGAACCATTACTGGCAAATGAACCAGTGCGACCAAGCCCCATTATGGCACGTGTACCAAGGCGATCGAGACTGCGGGCACTAAGCGGCGCATCGGTTGCCACCACAATCATGATCGAGCCGTCGTCGCGATCTCCGTCATCTTCTGCTTGTACCTGATAACGGAAAGAATAAGTGCCTAACTCTCGACCTACGGGCGCACCATTGATCGACATGATACCGCCATAGTTGGTTTGCACCAGCACCCCGACTGTATGCCCGCCCAGGGATTCCGGTAGTACACGCGAACTGGTTCCTATGCCACCTTTCCAGCCGAATGCCTGCGTGCCAGTACCGGCTCCCACACTGCCCTCAGCAACCGGCCCGCTGCTGGCATTATTCAGTGCTGAATAGACTTCTTCATGCCGTACAGGATCAGCCCACATATTATTGACCCTGCCGTCATTGGTCTCACCGACAATCGGATTGATGGTGTGCTGGCCCATACCTGGCTGCTCATAGCTCCAGTCCTTGAGTGCATTGGCCGCGCTCCATACACATAACGTACAGGTGAGCAGTATCGGTGTTTCGATCTCGCCGAACTCACGCACCTGGGTTTCACCAATTAATTTGCCATAACCATTGCCTACATGGACCCAGGCCGGTACAGGGTGGGTATATAGATTGCCCGGAGCCGGAATGATTGCCGTGACGCCAGTGCGAATATCATCGCCCCGGATCACGGTTTCGTGACCTACCAGTACCCCTTCGACATCAGTGATGGCATTGAACGGGCCCGGATCGAAAATACCAACTTCCAGACCCACATCCCGGGCTCTGGGCCTTTCGGCAGACTGGGCATTGGCAATAGAAGACAGTACTATACTTATTCCAAACATAACGGCGCTGAGTACCAGTATGTGCTTGAATGATCGGCGGTAAACTGGGGTGGGTCGAGGTATCAGGTTCATGACGCGATGTCTTCTCCTGGCTGGTATTACAATAGAAGCGCACAGGATAGCAGTTTAGGCACAGCAATTCAGGCAGAGCAAATTGCATGGCAAGCTGAGAGTTCGCACTGATTGGAAGGTACGCAAGTACCCTGCAAATCGCATACTGAAATAGCCTGAAGGGAGTACAGACTTTCTGCCCCTCGTGCATTAATCTTTCAGTACCTGCCAGTACTTGCCAGTTACTGACATCAGATCAAGAAACTTTCTAGCGAAAATGGAGGACAACATGCGAAGCACAGGGAATTTCTATAGAAATATGCTTGTCGCCGGATTGGTCCTGATATTTAGTACCGCCATCTACAGCCAACAATTGCCGCGACTTGATCAGGTGAATCTGATCGATCTCAGCCATGCCTATGATGACGAAACACTGTTCTGGCCCACCTCGCCTATCGATTTCGAACACAATGAGTTGGCTTATGGGCCGTCAGGCAACGGCTACTTTTATTCAGCCTATACCTTTGCCACACCAGAACACGGCGGCACGCACCTGGATGCACCAATTCATTTTGCCGAAGGCGCCCGCACCGTTGGCCAGCTGGATATCAATGAACTGTATGCGCCCGCTATCGTAATCAATATCGTTGATCAGGCAAATGCGAATCGTGACTACCGCCTGCTGCCTGAGGACATCGAAGCATACGAATCAATCTATGGAAGAATTCAACCTGGCAGCGCTGTTCTGGTGCGCACAGACTGGTCGCGGTTCTGGCCTGAACCAGTTGCCTACCTGGGAGACGACACGCCGGGTGATGCCAGCAATCTGAGTTTCCCGGGCATTAGTGGGGCGGCCGCAGAGTTACTGGCAAGCCGCGACATCGCCATGCTGGGAATCGACACTGCATCAATCGACTATGGCCTGACTACCACATTTCCGGTTCATGTGGTGCTGGCCACCAATGAAATTCCAGCGCTGGAAAATCTGACTAACCTGGCTGCATTACCTGCCGCCGGCGCCTACGTGCTGGCGGCGCCCATGAAGATCGGTGAAGGCTCGGGAGCACCGGCCAGAGTAATTGGATTCGTCAGTAGAACGGAGTGAGCGTCAGGGTTACCCGACTGAAGATCGATTGCGATGCATCTCTATTCTGGCGCAGCGCGTATTAGCGCTTCCCAAAATGCGTCATTAAAACTGCTACCTGGTAGTCCACCGGCATAACCGAGTCGTGTGATGACCAGGCCCAGGCTCGGCACAAGATACAGCTTGCGATCTGCGGCTCCCTGCATGGCAATCAGATCATCCGGCGCGCTCTCAATCAGGACACCACTGGAGCCGTCGTTACGGACAAATTCCTTGCCATTCAGCCACCACAAGTAACCGTACGCTGGATTCATTGCCTGTGAAGAATCCAGCATGTCATGCAAATATTCTGTATCGCCGAGTATTACCTGCTCTCCCCACTTGCCACCGGCCTGAATCATTAATCCAAATCTGGAGAGATCACGCGCCGTAGTGGAGAGCCCCACAGCAATGGCCGCGGCAGCCCAGGGCCTGGGTGTCCAGGACGTGTTCGTCATCCCCAGTGGTCGGCTTATCCAGTTAATTGTCAGCTCATTGCGCTCGAGGCCAGTGGCCGCCATTAACACGCGCGCCAGCGAATGATAAACAGGCGTGTTGTACAACCATTCAGTATCTGGCTCGGCAACATAGCCAAATTCCGTATCGAGGCCACTGCTCATGGAAAGCAGGTGTTCGACAGTGATGGCTTTCTCTTGCGCCGCACTCGCATTGGACCAGCCTTCCCCGAGGTAGTCGCTCACTGGATCTTCGATGCTGAGAAAGCCCCGCTCCTGTGCCATGCCAGTTAATACGGCGATGACACTTTTTTGCGCAGAAGCAACATCCTCAATTGCCGCACCTCTTGCATCGTAGCCCTGCAGGTAGTTCTGGTATACGGCATTGTCAGGAGACGAAAAGTAACGTTCTCCCATAATACGCCCGTTATGTAATATCACGACACCGGAAGAATCCCGCTCGCCAGCCAGATCCAGTGCTTGCGAGAGTAACTCGGCATTCCAACCGACTGCGGCAGGCGTCACTGTTTCCCATTCCCCGTCTTCAGGCGGAAAATAAAGCTCAGCCGCGTGGATGCCAGCGAGCTGGAATGCGAAAATTCCAGCAAGCAGTATGCTGACTGGATATGACGTGGAGCTTCTCCTGGTAATCGCTGGCATGGCACGAACCTCAAGCTTATTGGCAATAACAGCGAAAGCTTGTCATATCAGAAGCCAATCTGTCGAGAGCCGACTGCAAAGCCAAAAGCCATGCAGGGCCGGGTCGGATCGCGTATTCGCCATTTGACTTGAGCGGAAATTCCGCGCTAGAAAGGACATATAAATTATTCTGCGCTGGAGTCCAATAATGAAAACTGCTCCCATGAACCGTCGCCATTTTCTCAAACTCGCTTCGACATCCGGCCTGCTGCTGCCCTCGGGCTTCAGCTTCGGCCAGGAGAGCACTGTCGACGCAGAAACACGATTCGGGCAAGTCCGCGGCCGGCGCCTGAATGGCGTCAATGTATTCAAGGGTATTCCTTATGGGGCCAGCACGGGCGGCAGCAATCGCTTTATGCCACCGCGTGACCCTGTGCCATGGCGTGAATATCGTGAAGCATTCGAATACGGCCCGGCTGCACCACAAAACAATCCAGCCAGTGGTCGGCAGCAGGATGGCAACGAGAGCGAGGACTGCCTCGTATTGAACGTGTGGTCACGTGGCACCAATGATGGCGGCAAGCGTCCGGTTATGTTCTGGTGTCATGGTGGCGGTTTCACTTCCCTGTCGGGTTCGTCACCACTGTACGACGGTACCAATCTGGCCCTGCGCGGTGATGTAGTGGTTGTCACCATCAATCATCGCCTGAATATGCTCGGATTCACGCATCTGGGGGATATCAATGAAGACTTCAAGTCATCCGGAACTGTCGGAATGCAAGATATCGTCCATGCGCTGAAATGGGTTCGCGACAATATTGAAAACTTCGGCGGTGACCCCGAGCGCGTGATGATCTTCGGCGAATCTGGCGGAGGCCGCAAAGTCGCGACACTGCTGGCTATGCCAGAGGCGGACGGGCTGTTTCATGGCGCAGTCATTGAGAGTGGCGCAACGCTGCGCTTACCGGAAAGAGAGCAGGCCAACATCCTTGCGGAAATGCTGCTGGAAAATCTGGAGATCGCACCAGGTAATGTACGGCAGATCCAACAAGTTCCCTTAAATCGACTCATGAGCGCCTATTTCGAAGTTGCAGCGGCAGCACCTGAAATGGGCGGTGGTACTTTCGCACCTACGATGGAAGGCGAGGAAATACCTTTCCATCCATTCTGGCCGGAGGCTTCGCCTATCAATCCGGATGTACCGGTCATAGTAGGTGCCAATCGCACCGAGATGACTTACTTCGCACCGGAAGCCGATTTCAATATGGATGAAGCTACGATGCGACGACGGGTAACCGCGATTGTTGGTGCAGACCATCTCGATGAAGTACTGGAGATTTATCGAGATGGAAATCCCGGTGCTTCTGCTTCGGAAATCTACTTCCTCATTTTCAGTGACCAACGCTATGTCATGCCGTCCATCACAATTGCCGAACGTCGTGCTGCTTTGCAAGGCGCCAATACCTATCTTTACTATCTCGCCTGGGAATCTCCTGCAGATGAAGGCCGCATCAAGAGTCCTCACACACTCGACATCCCGTTAATTTTCGATAATGTGAATGCGTCACGCCTGACCAGAGGGAGCACAGAAGCCCAGGCTCTGGCAGACAAAGTCAGCGAGACTATTATTCATTTTGCACGCACAGGTAATCCAAATACCGGCATGTTGCCCGAATGGACGCCATACGAGGCCAACACCAGAGCTACGATGGTGCTCAATAATTCGAGCCAGGTTATAGCCGATCCAATCGCTGAACGCAGGCAAATCATGCAAGCCATACTTAATATTTGAAAATACTTCACGTCACGGGACAGGCACGCAACCGAGCATTTGCTCTAGCAAAATTACTATTGGTTACAATGCCACGCTGGCAAGCTGCGGATGAATTGGCTATTTTAGACGCATATAAACTGGAAAATCTGGTGCAACTATGAATTTCAAAACATCCTCGTTATTGATCTGCACCGCGCTATCGGCGTTGAGCACTGCTCTCATTGCCCAGCAGGATACAAACTATGACGCGCCTCGCACACAATGGGGCCAGCCTGATCTGCAGGGCGTGTGGAATTTCACGACTGAAGTACCGCTGCAGCGATCTTCCCAGTATGGCGATCGCCAGTTTCTGACTGCGGAAGAAGTTGCCGAAATCCAGGCCGAAGTGGAAGCAGCATTGAATGACACCGCTAACGAGCCTGATCCGGATCTTGCCGAACGCGGCGTGCCGGAGCCAGGCGAGCGCTTCGTGTTTGGTTACGACAATTTCTGGTATGAAAATGTCAGCATCGGCGAAGCACTGCGCACCTCTCGTATTTACTATCCGGAAAATGGGCGCATGCCCCGCGTCAAAGAAGGTGCGCCAGTCTCGGGCTCCGGTTTTCTGCAGGATACCGATGGTGAACGCCCGGTGCGGTTTACCGTTGGGGGAATAGGCAAGGACGGGCCTGAGGATCGCGGTTTGTCGGAACGCTGTATTGTCGGAATGAACGAGATGCCGCCGCATCAACCCAATCGCTATAATAACAATATCCAGATTGTCCAGAACCGTGACCACGTAGTGATGCTTTCTGAGATGAACCACAACGCGCGCATCATTCGCCTCGAAAACAATGCACCTCTAACTGATGATATACGGCTATGGACTGGTGATTCGATTGGTTACTGGGAAGGCGATACACTGGTTATCGAGACACGCAATTTCAATGGTATGTCACACAGCTTCGGCTCATTTGGCACCTCATGGGACAAGAAGCTCATCGAGCGCCTAACCCGGATTGACGACAATACCATTACTTATGATTGGACTTTGGAAGACCCTTCCACCTTTACCGATAAAATCTCCGCTATCACCACATTCAACAAAACTTCCGGGCAGATATACGAATATGCCTGCCAGGAAGGTAATTATGGATTGCTGAATGTGCTGCGTGGTGAGCGCGAAGCGGAAAGACGGGCGGCGGAGTCAGAATGACTATCGGGTTTTCCCCGAGCCTGACCACGAATAACTAATTTGTAGCAGCCGGTACGGCCAGCACCGGGCAGGCAACTTTTTTCAGTACCTGTTCGGTTGTACTGCCGCGCAGAGCATCCAGAAAGCCATTTCTGCCAGCAGTCGGCATAACCAACAAATCAGGCTTGACCGCCTCGCAATGGGCAAGAATTTCCCCCACGACATTTGTCTCATTCGGCTTTAATACTGTCTCCACACTCGCTTGCAGCGGCAAATCATTTGTTACTGCAGGAAGAGTTGCCTGTGTGCCAACATGTAGAAAGTCCACCTTGATGCCTTCCAAGCCTACCAGTTCTATGAGGCGCGCGAGCCGCCGAACTGCTGCGTGATGCTCAGGCTCGCCCGTTATTGGCATCACTATACGTTGCATTGAGATATTGCCATTGGCTCCATCCACAAAGCCCTTCACACCATCGGGAATGAACAATGTGGCGGTATTTGCATCTTGTGAAATTTTTTCGGCATCGGAAGATTGAAACCAGCCATCACGTTGATGTAGCGCCATGACCAGAAGATCGCATGGGTTCTCGCGCAGATATTCTGCTACTTCCAAAACTGGACGGGTCCCTGTAATAGCGATTTTGGCGAGGAGAATGTTAAGTTTTTTCACATCTCCACGGGAGGCATCAGCGGGCAATAAACCCCATTTTGCGAGCACGGGGCGAACTGAAATTTTTTCCGCACCACTGCGAGCACTTTTTTCAGTAATATGTAGTTCCGTAATATAGGAATGTGCCAGCAGGCCCAGTTTGAGCGAGTGATAAAACGCTGTTTGACTGGTTTCGGTTAAGTCGTTTGGGTGAATTATGGTTTCAAACATAGTTGAGGCTGCGCTACCTTGTCAGGTTCTAATTTCTGGTTGTTTCAGGGTAGTCCTATTCAACATCTTTTGTTTGAGCCTAATCAATGAACGACCAGGTTAATTACCGCGGATCTTGCCGCCGCTGGCCCGTACCATCATGCCGACTATGACTTCTACAATTACCGGTTCCAGACCCTCTGTGTGACCCTTATCGATACGCACCACGTCGGCGACCAGGCGGCCATCATCGCAATTGGGATATTCATAAACTTCAGAAGTGCCACCTGCAGGCAGACGACCCCAGGACTTTGACGCAGGATTCTGGTGCCCACTGTCGTGCACATAACCCGCCTCGATGTCGATGACATCAGCCCGGCGCAAGCGCGCGTCGCAGTTATAGCGCTCGGCCCAGGAAGAATTATCCGGCAGATCAACAATTTCATATTCGCCGATGGCAAAGATATGCGAGAAGTCGCAGTCCGGCTGCTCCAGTTCCGGTCGCGGCGCTCGCGGCTCGCGCGGCGTGCCGAACTCGGGGTCATCGGCCTGTATTGGGCGTCCGGCATCCGGCGCGCGCTCAGGCGAACCACCGAGTCGACCTCCGGACAAACTCAACAAGCCATCTACCTTGTCCTCGAAAAAATCTGTGCAAACCAGCCTGCGCGAAGTAGAGCCACCCTGAGAATGTCCCGCCAGCCAAAACGTGCGCACATTATCGTGACCCACTGCTGCAATCACATCGGTCACGATATTCTGCAGGTAAGCATCATCATCCTCAGTCCAACGCCTGATTGGAGAATAAGGCGTGGCAACAACGAGATTGTACTGCTCCTTGTATTCAAAGGCCGGGAAGTAGCCGTGCTGATAAATCGTATTGGATCCACCACCATGGAGATTAAGAATTATCGTGACATCATCGCCAGCCTGCAGGTCGCAAGGATAGTCCAGTATATAAGTACGGCCAGTTTCCGGTTCTATGATTGGCGCATCCATCGCAGGTGTGCAATCCGAACCCAGTAGCGTAAGTGAATTCTGCGCTACCGCAAAACCAGAAAAACCGATGAACCCAAATACCAGAGTCAGAACCTGCAAATATTTATTCATGACCGATCTCCGTTCATGTTGTCATTGTTATCGTGAAGTTAGAAATTAAAACTAAACCCTGTCAGGTTGCATGTCCAGACCGTTGCGCTGCAGATCAGCGCACTGGCCTGGCATGTGCAGCACCCCTGAAAATTGCGTTTATCAGGATGACATTCAAGCCATCCAGATAAGCCCGCACTGTAGGGTCCTGAGTAAAGGCGATGACTTGCCCCGCACCCTGTTCTTCTGACACTACAAAGGGCTTGAATGCCAGTTGGCGGCGGTTTTCTTCCCACAGATAACCGCTGGCGACCAGATCGTCAGGGCCCTGAAAACGCGCCACATTTATACCCTCATCGATGCGCACCGGGGTGTAGACATCCGCACCACGTACGAGCACATTTAACGTGGGCGCAACCCCGGCACTCAACCAGTGTTCGGGATGCACATCGGCACGAACCAACACACCGGCCACTGGATAGGGATCGTCTTCCAGTGCGATGGTTTGCGCCTCATATTCATCGATAGAGGTGAGGTATTGACCATCGACCGTTGCAGAATCTTGCTCTACCTCCGGCACTTCCTCCAGCTCAATGACTGCCTGTTCACGCCGGATAGAGAGCAGGTCAACATCGGGGTCAGCCAGAAAGCGCGTCGCATTTCCAAGCGATATGACCACGCCACCACGATTCACCCAACCCTTGAGGTTTTCAATGCCCGCTTCACCCAGCACACCTTTATAACCACCGCCGCTCATTAACGGCAAAATCAATACCTGGTAGCGAAACAAATCCGCACTGCGCAATCGGTCCGTGCGTATCACTGTAACTGGATAATTAAATTGGCGTTCGATGACAAATCTGGTGTTGCCGGCGCTGTATGCCGCAGTCGGCTCATCCCATAGCATGGCCACTCGCGGCGGATTCATACGTACGACATTGGCACTACCAAAACTGGGACCATCAGTTACCCAGCTGTCGTTCACGGCAACTACGTCAGCGCCAGTCTCTGCTGCCAGTCGTGTTACGGTAGCAAACAGATTGGCAGGATTATCCGCCACATCGAGTATCAACGTGCCAGCCGGATATTCATTGCCCAGATTGGTAAACGTGAGATCATTGCTCTTCAGCGTCAAGCCTTCGCGCATAGCTGTTGTCATAAAACGCGCCGCAGCCGCAGTACCCCAGGGTACGATATAGGCAACTGTCGCTTCACCGCCAACTACTGCACCCGGCACAAACAGATCGGTTCCGACCAGTTCGCCGTCAACATTGGGCGCCCGATTGCAAGTGTTGGTTTCGATATTGAACATCAGCGGCAACGACCAGCCCGTTACATCGTAAATCTGGTCGGGCAGATTATCGGCACGACGCTGTTCTTGCTCTGCCAGGAAATCTTCTTCCATCGGCACCTCGTCATCCAGCAAAGTGCGGATAAATCGTTTGGCGGGTTGGTCGGTTCGGATTACATAGCTGCCAGTATCGTAATCTACGCCGCAAGCACTGAACGACTCCGTCGTGCGTAACACATCGACACCCTGCCGACTCAGCAAACCTGCCATCTTGTCAGCAGCAGTTTGGTCCGCTTGCGTGGGAACCAGGAATGCCCTGACATCCTCGCTCTCGCCTTCTTCGATGGCTGAAACCTGGTAGTCGTAAAAATCCTGTAATAACTGCGCGCGATTTACAGCCACGGTCTCTGCTGTGGCAAGCGACGTGACAAAATGATTGCGTACGGTGTCGCGGTAATGCACTTCAACTCCATCATACTGTCGAAAAACCAGGCCACGAGTCGACGCTTGTTCATAGGTCATCGCCACGCTACCAAAATAAGAGGGCCAACTGGCACCATAGCCCGGATAGAACGCGTCGTAGACTTCGCGTGTGAAATAGTCGATACCGAATTCATCAAACCACCGCGCGTTATTGCGACCAAACAATTGCAAACTATTACGCTGGTCTTCTGCCAGGTGCGGATTAAAAGGAATGGCTTCCGGTGCAAAAAAGTAGGTGCCATCCGAACCCATCTCATGGGCATCTACAAAAGCCACTGGATACCATTCCAACAAAGCTGCCGCCCTGCCCTGGGTTTCAGGCTGGGTCTGGATAAACCAGTCACGATTGAGATCGAACAGGTAATGGTTGGTACGACCACCCGGCCATGGCTCATCATGCTCGGCTGAGAGTCTGTCGGAATCCGGCACCAGCCCCTCGGCGATTTCGAAACCGTGAATGAATCGGTCACGCCCATCGGGATTTTGCATCGGGTCAATCACCACAACCGAATTGCTCATGATGTCATCCACACGCTCATCGCCTCGAGAGGCCAATAAATGATAGGCGGTCAGCATTGCCGCATCGGTGGACGAGATTTCATTGCCATGCACGCCATAGGACAACCAGGTGACTGCTGGTTGTGATGCGATGATTTCTTCAGCCTGATCCTCGTCAATGGTGCGAAGGTCGGCCAGTGCCTGCATACCTGACTGAATTTCATCAATACGAGTCATATTCTCAGGTGAACTCAGCACTGCATATACCAGTTCACGCCCTTCCCAACTGCGAGCATATTCAGTAATCGACATGCGCTCTGGCGCCGCGGCTGCCAACGCCTCGAAGTACCTGATGGCATCGCTATGCCAGGTAATACGGTCGCCAGGCTCATGCCCAAGCACCTCTTCAATAGTGGGAATGGCCGGGTCGTAATCAGCGTCAGGCCAGTATTCGAATGCTTCCTGTGCACTGGCCTTGAACACGAGCAGGAACGAAAGTGCGGTAAAAACAATTGCGCGAGCAATATTCTGGAACAAATAAGGTTGAGCAAATGCAAAACTTGGCATGGCAGGTTCCCATAAGAAGAAAAATACAGATTGGCAAAGACTACTAAGTTTGGCACAACGCTGCTACTGAAAGCGCAAAAAGCGGGGTGCCTGACAAACAGCCTGTAACAGGGCCTCTATGCAGGCACCTTCTATATAGCATCTCCTATGCAGACCTCTTCATTTAAGCTTTATTCCTGCCTTGCCTTGCTTTACTCTCAATATCCTCAAAACGCTCAACATCTCGTGATCAGGGAAGATTCGGAAACTATCAATTACAGCCAGCGGGGGCATTACCATGCTTGGAAAAGACCGTACATTCCTGACAACTGTCAGTTTATTCCTGTTTGTTTGCGGCGCGAACGCACAAGACACCAACTATGAAGCGCCACTCACCGAATGGGGCGTACCCGATGTGCAGGGCACCTGGAACTATGAAAACCGCACGAGCCTTGAACGGCCTGAGGTTTATGAAGGTGCGCTGGAGATCGACGAAGCCACCATGCTGGAGACCATGGTATCCACACCGGACTATATCGCGTTCCTGGAAGCCACCGGTGCAGAAGCGCCTGGGCCTGAAAATGTCGGCGGCTATAACGGCTTCTGGATCAGCCCCGGCTTGGCGTTGGCACAGATGAACGGTATGTTTCGCACTTCCATTGTGGTGCATCCAGAAGATGGCCAGATCCCCTGGCGTGAGGGTGGCCAGGCCTTGCGTCGCCAACAGCAGAGTGAACTGGAGATCATGGGTTTCGCTGAGAGCGACGGCCCTGAAGGTCGCACCCTGTCAGATCGTTGCCTCAAGAGCTTTGCCTCAACTGCACCATTCCTCAGCAGTCTGTATAACAACACCGTGCAGATCGTTCAGTCACCCACTCACGTGGTACTGCTGGCCGAGATGGCTCACGATGCCCGCATCGTAAAGATCGACCAGGAGCACCGCGACCACCCCTATAACAAATGGTTAGGGGACTCAATCGGCTATTATGAAGATGGCGCTTTGGTAGTTGTAACGAAAAACTTCAATGACTGGCAGGTTGCGCAAGAACGCATGACGTCTCCGAACCTCACACTGACCGAACGCTTCTGGCGTGTGGGTGATGACAAAATTCACTACTCGTTCACTTTTGATGACCCGGAGCTTTACACAGAACCCTGGACTGGCGAGATGCCCATGTATACCGCTGAAGGACTGTATGAGTACGCCTGCCATGAAGGCAATTACGCCATGCCTGCGATACTGGCTGGAGCAAGACGTGGAGAAGTAGCAGAGGAAGCTGGCGAGGACTGATTTTCAGCAACGTGATTGGAGCTTGTACAAACAAGCTCCAGTCATTATGAAATCAATCCTCCGCTGAATTTTTCCTGGCTTCATCCAGCATTTTGCGAATGCGTTGCGCTTCTTCATCACTAAGACCACGATAATCCAGCAGCGCCATCATCAGTTTCTCCGGATTACCCCCGCAGGCTTTGTCGACCATGTCTATAACGCGCTGCCCCAGGCTTTCTTCTCTCGGCACAGTGGCCGAATAAACATAGCTGCGCCCTTCCTGACGATGCGTCAGCCAGCCCTTGTCTTCCATGCGCTCCATCAACGTGCGTACTGTATTCCTGGCCACTGATTTCCTTTTGTTCAACTGTGCAGTGACTGTCAATACGCTGGCATCACCTTCATCCCAGATGATTTCCATCACTTCTCTTTGCGCCCGCGATAAATGCGGCAGCGCCGCCTGATTACTTCCTGATTTGGCACTAGGCATTGTCATCCTCCAGCCTGTAGCGGAACAGGTACTCAACACCTTGCACTTCGGTTGGCTCACCACTCATCATGCGCGGTTGAAACTTGAAGCGATTGACAGCGCGGATCGCAGAACACGATTGAATATATCGGACGGCTCTGCATCTTCTACCGCAACACTGCTCTCAACCACATCCCCTGCAGCATTTACCGTAAAACTTAAAAGTACCCAGCCTTCAATACCTTCCTCAGCCGCGCGAGTGGGGTACTGCGGCGCAACAGCCAACAGAGGCAGATAATCACCATCTGTTGGTACTACCGACGCAAACGCTATTTCGGGTTGGCCGTTGCTAATGCTCAGCACACTGCCAAGCTCGGTCTCCAGATCTTCCAATTCGTCGCGTTCATCCAGGCTGCTGTGGATGGCTGCCAGATTGTCCCAGTCGCCCTGTTGATTGAACTTCAGAATCATTTCTTTCGTCAGCTCAAGCGCCGCATCAAAATCTTCGAGCGTGAAATGCAGCCCATTGAGATATGCCAGGTCATCCCGTTGAATTTCTTCCTCATCCAGCATTGCCAGATACTGAATCCAGAAATCTCGAGCGAGTTGCCAATGTTCCAGCTCATAGTGGGCGTATGACAGGCCGCGATAGACGACACGGTCTTCCTCCTCTGCCAATTCTCGCCAGTTCTCGAAGGCGTCGATTGAGGATTGCCACTGCTCCTCTGCACTATATAGCTGGCCCAGTGAACGCAATGCGCGCAATCTGATATCTTCCCGCAGATCTTCGATTGTCAGTAGTTGTTCGAAAATGCGCAGCGCTCCTGGAAAATCCCTTATTCTCAGATAATAGTTGGTGTAGAAATTGAGGATCGTGCTTCTCTCGAACGGGTTGGCACTTTCAAACTCTGCCTCGTAAAGTGTATCCAGTTGTGCTTTGGCTGCCTCAATATTCTGTATAACTTCCTCTTGCTCTCCGTTCGCTGTCATCAGATCCTGGATCTCGGAAATAGCCTCCATGATCGTTTCGCTCAGTGTATACGCTGTCCTCGCCTGAGGAGGGGTTCGGACTTGTGTTTGGGTATCCTGATCCGCAGTTGATTGGGTAGTCTGTGCAATCACAGGGTCACTTACCGGTACGATAACCATAGATGCCAGCGTCAAACCTGCAGTCAACAAAAAAACCGCACACCATAGACTGAGAGTTTTGAAAGTCGCATGGTTTTCTCCCTGTTGTGCTGTATGAGATCTTTGATTCGTTGTTCAAGATTCCAGCTGTCGCTCACGATACCCGCTACCAATTGCTGCTCTGCATTTGCTGTGAATGAATTCTTGCGTTGTCGCAAGCCACCGCCCCACAGCCATGTCTCACTATTAGTAAGCGGGTCCTGCATGC
>Ga0181587_10000869_pt1 | contig 25016 bp, 26 predicted proteins | sample 071ome_27_FD_132463 | JGI IMG/M metagenome (GOLD analysis project Ga0181587, IMG submission 132463) | Coastal salt marsh microbial communities from the Groves Creek Marsh, Skidaway Island, Georgia - 071409AT metaG (megahit assembly) | ecosystem: Environmental > Aquatic > Marine > Intertidal... | reverse complement strand
TGAGGATACCAAGGGCATTGCCGCGCTCGACGATATTCTGAAAAACGTGCCGGGTGTTGGCGCGGTGCTGATCGGCGAAGGCGATCTCAGCCAGGAGTTGGGCTATCCGCGTCAATATGAACACCCGGTGGTGCTGGATGCGATGAAGAACATCGTCGATACCTGCAAGGCTAACAATGTCGCGGTCGGCCATCCGCATGTGAATGCCGGCAACGCGCAACGCATTCTGGATGAGGGGTACACCTTCTTGATGTGTGCGGCGGGCCGTTCGCTGGCAGGTCTGGAAAAGGGGCTGGAGCTTTCGGGACGCAAGGCGCTGGTTGCCGACAAGGGCGATCCGAACAACGAGCCGTCATACTGAATTAAGTCGGTACCGGCCCTCTCCCCCTCCCGTCCACCCATAAGGATACTCCCGTGGGTGGACGGGAGGGGGAGAGGGCCGGTACCGCGACCTTTAAAGGGAGACATATCCATGATTATCGATTGCCACGGCCATTACACGACCGAGCCCGATGCGCTGACGCATTACAGGAAAACACAGCTGGAGGCGCTGGACGCCGATCCGTCCTTTCTGCCGACGCGGGCGGATCTGAACATTTCGGACGATGAAATACGCGAGCGGCTGGAACCCAACCAGATCAAGCTGCAGCAGGAACGCGGCACCGATATGACCATCTTTTCGCCGCGCGCGGTGGGGATGGGGCATCATCTCGGCACCGAACAGACCAGCTATTACTGGGCGGAAATCTGCAACAACATGATCCGCCGGGTGTGCGATCTCTATCCGGAACGGTTCGTGCCGGTTTGCCAGTTGCCGCAATATCCCGGCGTCGAGCCCAAGAACTGCATTCCGGAACTGGAACGCTGCGTCAATGAGATGGGCTTTATCGGCTGCAACGTGAACCCGGATCCGTCCGGCGCCATGTGGACCGACCCGCCGATCACCGACAAATGGTGGTATCCGCTGTGGGAGAAAATGTGCGAGCTGGACGTGCCGGGCATGCTGCATGTTTCCGGGTCCTGCAACCCCAACTTCCACCATACCGGGGCGCATTATATCGCCGGTGACACCACGGTTTTCATGCAGCTGATCCTCGGCGATCTGTTCAAGGATTTTCCGACGCTCAAATTCATCATCCCGCATGGCGGCGGCGCGGTGCCGTTCCATTGGGGCCGTTATCGCGGCCTCGCGCAGGATATGGGCAAGCCGACCCTGGACGAACATTTGCTGCAGAATGTCTATTTCGATACCTGCGTCTATCACCAGGCCGGTATCGATTGCATGACCAAGGTCATTCCGACCGAAAATATTCTTTTCGCTTCCGAAATGGTCGGCGCGGTGCGGGGGGTCGACCCCACCACCGGGCATAATTATGACGATACCAAGCGTTATATTGACGGGACGCCGAACCTGACGGACGCGGAAAAGACGCAAGTCTTCAGCGAAAACACACTCAAGGTGTTCAGCCGTCTCAAAATCTGACGATTTCGCCTAACAGCCGATCGGCCCGCTCCGTTGATCCGGGGCGGGCCGTACTCTTTTTTCAACGCCAGAATCGTCAACCGATTCCGCACAATGTGCGCCTGACCGGCTAAATATGCATCTAGGTGTCAAAAATCGGTCACATACAATATGTAGCGTGCATTTCGCGGGTGGAACAGTGATCCGTGGATAACTTCGCCGTAAGTCACGGTAATTTATAGTTTTTCCACAGGTGAGCCGGCAAATACCGACCGGTTGCACACCGCTCTTCCACAGTCTTCCCCACAAAATATTGTGTCTTTATGACAATTAGACACCAATTATTGTTGACGAGAGGATTCACTCTGGTGCATGATTCTTTATCCCAAGAGACGCCATGAAACAGAAGTTTCACGTCTGCGCGGGGCCCCTTTCGGGTTCGGACAGGCGAATGCAGCCGGACTCCGCGTTTTTTAGGCGATTGAGGGGTTAACGGGGTTGTTGAGTATTTTGAGTACGGGAGGATCAGGGGTGTTGGATAGCGTAGACCGAGAAAACGAGCCGGAAGTCTTCAAGGACGGTCCGGGACTGTTCCAGAACGAACGCGGGATCCGTATCGAGATTGACGAGAGCCGGGACGTAAAGCTGACCGAATTCGGCAAGGAGACGCTTTCCGACCGCTACCTGATGCCCGAGGAAAACTATCAGCGCATGTTCGCGCGCGTCGCGGCCCATTATGCCGATGATTCCGAACACGCCCAGCGTCTTTACGATTACATCAGCCAGTTATGGTTCATGCCGGCAACCCCGGTGCTGTCGAATGGCGGCACCAAGCGCGGCCTGCCGATTTCCTGCTTTTTGAATGAGGCGACCGACAGTCTGGAAGGCATCGTCGGGCTGTGGAATGAAAATGTCTGGCTCGCGGCCAAGGGCGGCGGGATCGGCAGCTATTGGGGCAATCTGCGCTCCATCGGCGAACGCGTCGGCGCCAACGGCAAGACCTCCGGCATCATCCCCTTCATCCGGGTGATGGACTCGCTCACCCTGGCGATTTCCCAGGGCAGCCTGCGGCGCGGTTCGGCGGCGATCTATCTGCCGATCGACCATCCGGAAATTGAGGAATTCATCGAGCTTCGCCGGCCGACCGGCGGCGATCCCAACCGCAAGGCGCTTAACCTGCATCACGGCATTCTTCTGTCCGACGAATTCATGCGGGCGGTGGAAAATGACGAAGAATTCGCGCTGCGCAGCCCGAAGGACGGATCGGTCCAGCGCAAGTTGTCCGCGCGGTCGCTCTGGATCCGCCTGCTGACCTGCCGGGTCGAAACGGGTGAGCCCTACTTCATCTATATCGACCATGTGAACAAGGCGCGGCCCGAACATCACAAGCTGGCCGGGCTTGAGGTCAAGATGTCGAACCTGTGCAGCGAAATCACCCTGCCCACCGGCGTCGATCATCATGATGAACAGCGCACGGCGGTCTGCTGCCTGTCCTCGCTCAATCTCGAGACCTGGGACGAATGGCACGATCACCCGATGATCGTGGAAGACATCATGCGCTTCCTCGACAATGTCATTCAGGACTTCATCGACAATGCGCCGGATGATATGTCGCGCGCCCGCTATTCGGCGATGCGTGAACGTTCCGTCGGGCTCGGCGTCATGGGGCTGCATTCCTACTTCCAGCAGAAAATGATCCCGTTTGAATCGGTGATGGCGAAGGTCTGGAACAAGAAAATGTTCAAGCAGATCCGCGAACAGGCCGATGCGGCGTCCGTCAAGCTGGCGGAAGAACGCGGCGCCTGCCCGGATGCGGCGGAATACAACATTATGGAGCGTTTCTCCCACAAGATGGCGATCGCGCCGACGGCGTCGATTTCCATCATCTGCGGCGGGGCGAGCGCGGGGATCGAACCCATCGCGGCCAATTCCTATACCCACAAGACGCTTTCCGGCAGCTTCACGGTGCGCAACCGCTATCTGAAGAAACTGCTGGAGGAAAAGGGCAAGGACACGCCGGAAATCTGGTCCTCGATCGGCACCAGTGAGGGCTCGGTCCAGCATCTGGATTTCCTGTCGGATGATGAAAAGGACGTGTTCAAGACCGCGTTCGAACTGGATCAGCGCTGGGTGGTGGAGCTGGCCGGCGACAGGGCGGAATTCATCTGCCAGTCGCAATCGGTCAATGTCTTCCTGCCGTCCGATGTGCACAAGAAAATGCTGCATGACATCCATTGGAACGCCTGGAAGAAGGGTCTGAAATCGCTCTATTACTGCCGCTCCAAATCGATCCAGCGGGCCGAGGCGGTGTCTCAGAAGGTGGAGGCCGAGAAGGGCGCGCCGGCGATGACGCCCGGCGCCATTCCCGTGCCGTCGCCGGACGCCATCGATATTCCGGTGGCGGCAGCCGTGGCCCAGAACGGCACGGATAACGATAACGATTATGAGGAATGCCTGTCCTGTCAGTAACGACGGGAGAGGTCTGAGCGGAAACAGCCGGGGCTTTCAGCCCCGGTTACTTTCCCGGGGAGAACCAAATGTCACTCTTGGATGAAAATGTCGTCTACAAACCCTTCCGTTATCCGTGGTGCTATGACGCCTGGCTGACCCAGCAGCGCGTCCACTGGATTCCGGAAGAGGTGCCGCTGGCCGATGACGTCAAGGACTGGCACAACAAGCTGTCTAAGCAAGAGCGCCACACGCTGACGCAGATTTTCCGCTTCTTTACCCAGGCCGATATCGAGGTCAATAACTGCTACATGAAGCACTACACCAAGGTCTTCAAACCGACCGAGGTGCAGATGATGCTGGCCGCGTTCTCCAATATCGAGACCGTACATATCGCGGCCTATTCCTATCTGCTTGATACGATCGGTATGCCGGAGACCGAATACGAGGCCTTCCTTCACTATAAGGAGATGAAGGACAAGTACGATTACATGCAGGGCTTCAATGTCGAGAGCAAACAGGACATCGCCAAGACCCTGGCCGTGTTCGGCGGCTTCACGGAAGGGCTCCAGCTTTTCGCGTCCTTTGCGATCCTGTTAAACTTTCCGCGCTTTAACAAGATGAAGGGGATGGGGCAGATCGTGTCCTGGTCGGTGCGCGATGAATCGCTCCATACCGAATCCATCATCAAGCTGTTCCGCACTTTCGTCTCAGAAAACCCCGAGATCTGGACCGAGGAATTGCAGCGCGAGCTTTATGTCGCCTGCTCGACCGTCGTGGAGCACGAAGACGCCTTTATCAGCCTCGCATTCGAGCTCGGCGGGGTCGAAGGGCTGAACGCGCCCGAGGTGAAAAAATATATCCGCTATATCGCCGACCGGCGGCTGGTGCAGCTCGGACTGCAACCGATCTTTCGCATCGAATCCAACCCGCTGCCCTGGCTCGACGAAATTCTCAACGGGGTGGAGCACGCGAATTTCTTCGAAAACCGCGCGACGGAATATTCCAAGGCCGCGACGCAAGGGTCGTGGGACGATGTCTGGAACTGAATAAAAAATCTCCCTGAGTAACTGACTTTACCGGCCCTTCGGGGCCGGTTTTGTTTTGTGTGCGCCTAATTTCCACCCCCACCCTGACCCTCCCCCTGATAGGGGGAGGGAAATCCCATTTCCTCCGGTTGTGCCAATTGGCACCGGCGGTAGGATTTTCGCGATCAACCTAAAAACAGGAGACCTCTCATGCCCCATACATACAAGAACCCCGAAGGCTCGCGCGCGCCGGCCAATTATCACCAGTCGGTGGAAACCCCGCCCAACTGCAAATTCCTCTATGTCGCCGGTCAGACTGGGGTCGCGCTAGACGGTACTGTCCCGGAAGGGATTGAGGCTCAGGCGCAGATTGCCTTTGACGGTATGAAAACCGTGTTGGCGGCATCCGGTTACGGGCTGGAGGATGTGGTCTTCATGAAGACCTTTCTGGTAAATCGCGATGACCGGCCCGGCTACCAGAAAATCCGTGAAGCCGTCTGGGGCGATATCAAACCCGCCTCGACCTTTTTGGTCGTCTCAGGCCTTGCCGATCCGGAATATCTGGTAGAGGTCGAATGTATCGCCGCGAAACCGGCCTAATAGTGGCCTGGAACCGAATGATTGAAATCTCTCGCTCAAACCGGGGTGACAAGCGGGCCGATTGGGATTAAACCCGCGCCATGACCAGAAAGGCGGCGGCTCATCTTCCCCAAACCCCTGAGGGGGAACAGATTTTTCTCGATCATGTCGGCTGGTTCGTCGCCGATATGGAGGCCGCCGGTGCCGCGTTCGAACGGCTCGGATTCCGCCTGACGCCGTTCGTCGCCCAGCATAACGCCGATCCCGATGGCGGGCCGCCCAAACCGGCCGGCACCGGCAATCGTTGCGCCATGCTGCAACGCGGCTATCTGGAAATTCTTACCGCCGTCGATGGGGTGGATACGCCGCTTTCGCAGCAGCTGAATGGCGCGGTGGCGCGCTATAACGGGCTGCATCTCGTGGCCTTTACCGTCGATGACGCGGAAGGCGCGCATCGGCAGCTGGAAGAGGGCGGGTTTTCACCGCAAGACCCGGTTCATCTGCGCCGTCCGATTACGCTTTCCGACGGAAACGAGGGTGAGGTTTCCTTTACCGTGCTGCGCGTGCCCCCCGATGCGATGGAAGAGGGCCGGGTTCAGATGTTGCGTCAGGAAACGCCGGACCTGGTCTGGCAGGACGATTTGATCGCCCGGGATAACGCGATTTCGGCCCTGACAGGCATCATCGTCTGTGTCGAGAATCCGGCGGAGGCGGCGGAGCGTTACTCAAGCTTCACCGGGCGCGCGGCGGTCGGCGGCGGGGATTATTTCACCATCGATCTCGACCGCGGACGCATCGGCATCGCCGGTGCGGAAAAATGCCGCCAGATGATGCCGGAAATCGAAATCCCGACATTGCCTTTCATGGCGGCGGTGGTTCTGGAAAGCCGGAACCCGATGGACACCTATACCTACTTTGCGCAGAACGGTGTGCGTTGCGTATCCGGAACCGAACGCACCTTGCGGGTCGATCCGGCGGAAGCGCAAGGGGCGTCAATCGTCGTCGTGGCGGAAGGCGAAATCTGGCCCCCGGTCGCGGGCTGATCCGGAAATGGCCCCGGACGGGGAATGGGTGTTCGGATACGGGTCGCTGGTATGGCGTCCCGATTTTCCTTTTGCGGAAAGACAAAATGCGCGCATTGAGGGCTGGCGGCGCGTGTTCTGGCAAGGCTCCACCGATCATCGCGGCGTGCCCGGCGCGCCCGGCCGGGTCGTTACCCTGGTGCCGGAACGCGAAGCCGTTTGCTGGGGGACCGCCTATCGTATCACGCCGCAAGAGTTCGAGGCCGTCATCGCGCATCTCGATTACCGGGAAAAGGGCGGTTACGCGCTCGAAGCGGTCTCCATCCATATGGATGGGGTATCGGTCGATGGAATGGTTTATGTTGCCACGCCCGACAATCCGAATTTTCTCGGGCATGCGCCGTCATCGGAAATCGCCGATCAGGTTTTGCGGTCGTACGGGCCAAGCGGTCCCAATGACGAATATGTCCTTCGCCTGGCCGATGCACTCCGTGATATGGGTGCCGATGATTCCCACGTCTATGAGATCGATCGTCTGATCCGCTCGGCGCGCCCAAAAGCCTGAAAAAATCTTTTTCTAATCCGTGTTTGCCGAAAAAGTTTTTCCGGCCCGATGATATGCGGCTTGTAAAAATAGGAAATTTTCTTAAAATGATATAAAAAAAGAAAAAACATTTTTAATTCACTAATATACGATGAAATAATTCCGATTAACGGTATAATTATGGAAATTTTATTGAAAGGTGTTCGTTATGGACGGTCTGGTTGGATCAGAGACACTCAAAAAGCGATCCGTTTCGGCGCAACGCGCGCTGGATGATTTCTGTCACAATGCGTCTTCCATCATCGGAACCGTTCCGGAAACCGAACTGCCGGCCAAAATTGCCGGATTGTTGCCGCAACTGATGGGGGTGCCGGGCTTGTTGACCGACGCTGACTGCGCGGCGCCAGAAGTTGGTTATGGCCGTAACACCGTCTTTATTTGCCCCAAAGGCGGGTTTTCCATTCTCGCCATGGTCTGGCCGGCCGGTGTGGAGACACCGATCCACGACCATCGCGACTGGTGTGCGCTGGGCGTCTATGACGGCGAGATCGAGGAAACCCGTTTCGATGCGGTGGATACGGCAATCGCAAAAGAAACCGCGCGGGTTACGCATGAAACCGGTGTATGCGGTTCCTTGCCGTGGGGCGCGCCGAATATTCACCGGATCGCTAATCGGACGGACAGGCGGGCGATTTCTATCCATGTCTATGGCGGCGATTGCGAGAAGCAGGGCCCCAACCTGGAGACCGTATACAGCCTTCCCTCTTGACGCATACCGTCTGCCGGGCTATCGCCGGGTCGGACACCAATTCATATTGAAACCCTGATTTAAGGAGTGCCGAAATGCGCGCCGTTTGCCTGCATGAACAAGGTGGAATTGACAAGCTGATACTGGATGAGAATTTTCCCGACCCCACGCCGGGCGAGGGACAGGTCGTCATCCGGGTCAAGGCGACTTCGCTTAACTACCACGACGTCTTTACCTGCCGGGGAATGCCGGGCATCAAACTGCCTCTGCCGATTATCCCGGGGCTTGATGTCGCCGGTGAGATTTCCGAAGTCGGCCCCGGTGTCGATGGCTGGAAGGCCGGCGATCGCGTTCTGGTCAACCCGCTTGACCCCACAGATCCCAGCAAGGGGCTGATGGGCGAAATGCTGAATGGCGGCACCGCCGAATATTGCCTGGTCGATGCGCCGCGTCTGATCAAAATTCCCGAAGGCTGTTCCTATGAACAGGCGGCGGCGCTGCCGGTCGCCTATGGCACCGCGCACCGCATGATGTTCGCCAATGGCGGCATCGAAGGAGGAGAACGGGTGCTGATCCTTGGCGCCAGCGGCGGGGTCGGTTCCTGCTGCGTGTTGCTGGCGAAGATGATGGGATGCGAGGTCGTGGCCTGCGGTTCCAGCCAGGACAAGCTGGATGCGCTGACAAGCTGGGGCGCCGATCACGTCATCAATTACAAGGAAGAAGATTTCGTAAAGTGGATCTGGAACAAGTTCACCAAGCCGCACCGCCGCAAGTTCGAAGGCGGGGTCGACGTGGTGATCAACTTCACCGGTGGCGATACCTGGGTGAATTCCTTCAAGGTCACGCGGCGCGGCGGCAAGATCCTGACCTGCGGGGCGACCGCCGGCTTCGATCCCAAGACCGATCTTCGCTATGTCTGGTCGTTCGAGCTCAAGGTGCTGGGTTCCAACAGCTGGCTGCCGGAAGATCTGGAACGGCTCATGCAGCTGATCAGCGAAGGCAAGCTGAAGCCGATTATCGATACCGTCTTGCCGCTGGAAAAAACGGCGGAAGGCGTCCGCTTGCTGGAAGACCGTGAAGTCATCGGAAAGATCGTCATCACCCCATGACCACTGACTCCGGCAATCTCGGCGATGTTTTTGCCGCCCACGGCGACAGCGAGGCGATCGCCGTTATCGATCTCTTCGATGGCGGCAACCCGCGCCAGGTTTCCTATGCGACGCTGACGGACGGCTGTAATGCGGTCGCGCGCGGACTTCTCGCCGCCGGGCTGAAAACCGGCGACCGGGTCGGTATTCTGGCGCTCAACCGGCTGGAATTCCTTGAGGTCCTGTTCGGCTCCATGCGGGCCGGCTGCGTGCCGGTCATGATTAACGCCAAGCTGCCGGCCGATCAGGTGCAATACATCGCTGCAGACGCCGATACAAAGATTGTATTCGGCGATGAGAATTTGCGCGGGCTTTGCGCACGGGATATGCGCTATGTCTCGTTCGATACCGGCGAATATGGTGACTTTCTCGATCCCGGCCCGTTTGAAAGTTTCCGGCCCGGTCCGGAAGATATCGCCGAGCAGCCTTATACGTCGGGCTCTACCGGGCGGCCGAAGGGCGTCCTGCTGCATCATAAGGGGCAGCGCTGGATGATCGACCGGCTGGTCGAGAGCCGGAGCCTGGTACCCGAGGATTGCGGTGTGATTTCCGCGCCGCTTTATCACAAGAACGCGCTTCTGGCGGTCAAATCGGCGCTGCAGGCAGGCGGGCGGATCGTGCTTTTGCCGAAATTCGACGTCGAACAATATATAAGGGCGATCGAACAGTATGGCATCACCATGCTGACCGGCGTGCCGACCATGTATGCGCTGATGTTGCAGCAGGAAAAGCTGCTGGATGAAACCGATCTGTCCTCGGTCCGCAATATGAGCATGGGTTCTGCACCGGCCTCCGAAGTGTTGCTGGATGAGCTTCAGGCGCGCTTTCCCGATGCCCGGATAAATCTCAATTACGGCATTACCGAAGGCGGGCCGATCCTGTTCGGCTGGTCGCATCCGGAGGGTCTGGAACGGCCGCGCACAACGGTCGGCTATCCGATTGACGGGGTGGAAATACGCCTTGAAGGCGGGCCTGACGAAAATCAGGGCGTGCTGCATGTCAGAAGCCCAGGCGTGATGCTCGGCTATCACAATCTGCCGGAGGCGACAGCCCGCGATCTGCAGGATGGATGGCTCGATACCGGCGATATTCTGCGGCGCGACGAAATCGGCTGGTATTACTTTGTCGGGCGCGCCGACGATATGTTTGTGACGGGCGGCGAAAATATCTATCCCGGTGATGTCGAAACCATGCTCGAACGGCATGATGACGTTATGCAGGCGGTGGTCGTGCCGGCCCCCAATACGCTGAAGGCCCATGTGCCGCATGCCTTTATCGTGCCGCGCCAGGGGAGTTCCCTGACCGAGGACGAAGTAAAGCAGCACGCGCTTGCCAATGCGCCGGCCTATGCCCATCCTCGGCGGGTGTTTTTTATGGAGCAACTGCCCCTTGCCGGAACCAACAAGATCGATCGCAAGAAACTGCTTGAGCTGGCCGCCGCGGCGGCAAGGGCCGACGGCACCGCCTGAGCGGCGCGGTCTTTCGCGGTTTGCGGCCGCTTCTTTCCTGTTCCTCGGTTTGGTGTTCGGGTTTCCGGCAATGGCTGCCGGCGAGGACGCTGCTCTTCGTCTGATCAATGAATTCCGCAAGGAAAGCGGGCGCGCGGCTTTAGCCATGGATGCCCGACTTGTCCGTGCGGCGGAACGCCATGCCAGAGAGATGGTAACGGATGACTTCTTCGATCATAAGGGGCCGGGCGGCTCGACAATGGATAGCCTTGCCCGCGAAGCGGGCTATGAATGGCGTTTGCTTGCGGAAAACCTGGCCGCCGGAATGGGTACGCCGGAAAAAGCCATACAGACCTGGATCGACAGCAAGCCGCACCGGCATAATCTGCTGCTGAGAGATGTCGTCCATGCCGGGATCGCCCATCTTCGGGACGGCTCGGATAGCGGCGATATCGTTTTCGGAGATTACTGGGTGCTGCTCCTCGCCGCGCCGTCCACGGCGAATTAGGCGGGTTTCTTCAACGCCTCTATATAGCCGGGCAGGGCGAACGCGCCCGCGTGTATGGCGGCATTGTAATATCTGGTGTCGAGCGCCAGCGTGTCCACGCGCCGGGTGATCTCCTCCCGCGGTGTTGCACGCGGTGTTTCGCTATGACACCCCCAGCCCAGCGTCATGAAGCCGGCGCCGTATGTCGGCACCTGGGTGATAAAGAAATCCGCATCCGCGAAGATATTGTTCATACGCTGGAAGGTGCCGCGGGCTTCGTCCGGCTGCATCCAGGTGACACCGCTCTGGGTGATCAGGATTCCCTTTTCCGTCAGGCAGCGGGCGCAATTCGCATAAAACGCTTCTGTAAACAGAACCTTACCCGGGCCGATGGGATCGGTGGAATCGACAATAATCACGTCGAACTTTTCATCGGTTTCAGAAACGAATTTGATGCCGTCCATGAAACGAAGATCGGTTCTGGGGTGATTGAACGCGCCCGCGCTCAGGCTCGGCATATGTTCTTCGCATAGCCGGACGACGGTCTCGTCGAGCTCGATCATGGTGACGCGGTCCACCGGATGTTTCAGCGCCTCGCGCAGCGCGCCGCCGTCGCCGCCGCCGATGATCAGGATGTTCTTCGCATCCCCGTGCGCCACCACCGGCACATGGACGATCATCTCGTGATAGCAGAACTCATCCGCTTCCGTGGTCTGGATCACGCCGTCGAGCGCCAGGATCCTGCCGAACCGTTCGGTTTGAAAGACGACAATGTCCTGAAAACCGGTGCGGCCTTCATAAAGGACTTCTTCGATTTTGAAGGATTGCTGAAAATCGGCATACAGCGTTTCCGCGAACCAACGATCGCTCACGCCACGACGCCCCGTTTCTGATGGGTAACCTGTATGTCGTCGGGCAGAAAATATTTGCGCAGGACCGGCAGGGCATTTTCCGGATTGCAGGCGCCGCACATAAAGATATCGAAGGCCGCGAAACCGCGTTCCGGCCATGTGTGAACGCTGATATGCGATTCCGCCAGAACCGCTACGCCGGAAACACCTTGTTCAGGGCCGAAATGGTGCAGGTGGATATGAAGCAAGGTCGCGCCGCACGCCTCAATGGCTTCGCGCAGCGCGGTTTCCATATAGGCCGGATCGGCAAGTTTCTGTGCGCCCCAAAGGTCGGCGAGGACGTGACTGCCGGCAAACAGGACGCCGTCCTTTTCGACGAAATAGTCATTCTGGGCATTTTGATTGGCGGGCAGGGCCGCGCCGGAAAGGGTCTGCGCCATCAAGTGATCTCAACCATCAGACGGTGTCGGGAAAGAATTTTTCAAGGCGCGTTCAATCGCCTAAAAACAGGCTGAATGCAAGCCCGAAAAGGCCAAAAAATTCAAGGCTGAAGTCAGGCCGGGAAATCATGTTTGCGGGCCATCCCGCCGGCAATCAGGGCGTAATAAACCTGACCGTTGGTCAGCTTCCAGTCCCAGGCCCGGATGCCAAGGAAATACTGGGTGCGCCGTTTGATTTCCGACTCAAAGACGTGCCCGCCAGCGGGGGCATTTTGTTCGTCGATTCGTGCTTTTGCATGGGCGCGGAGACAAAGACAGGCGCCATAGGCGCCCGCTAACTGCTTCAGAAACGGCGTGGCGGAATATTCCTTATCTGCATCATGGCCAAGTTCCAGAATGAATTTCATCGATTCTTCGAGCATATAAAGTCCGTCCTGCAACGCGTCTTTCAGTTCCGTCGTGACATTGCCGCCCGCCAGTTCGGCCGATTTAGCATTAACGATTTCCAGATCATCCATCAGGGACATCAGTACTGCGCCCTTATCCGGCAGGATTCGCCGGAAAACCAGATCGATAGCCTGTATGCCGTTCGTCCCTTCATAGATCGGCAGGATACGCGCGGCGCGGTAATACTGCGCCGCGCCGGTCTCCTCGATATAGCCCGCGCCGCCATATATCTGCAGCGATTCCGATGCGATCGAAACCGCTTCATCCGTACACCAGGCCTTGACGACCGGGGTCAGCAGGGAAATCCGGGTTTCCAGCTTTTTCCGTTTGCCCTCATCTTCCTCCGCCTCCGCCATATCGCGCATCCGGGCAACCTCCGCCGCCATCAGCCGCATCGCCGTGATACGCCCGCCCGCATTCAGGATTGAGCGATCGATATCCGGATGGTGATCGATGGTTGAACGCGCGCCATCGCCTGGCGGAAATTGCCGGGACCGGCCCTGTTCGCGTTCAGCCGCATAGTTACGGGCATCCTGCAGGGCGCGTTCCGCGATCCGATTCCCTGGTCGCCGACCGCCAGCCGCGCCGCATTCATCATGGAAAACAGCACGGCGAGGCCCTTGCCCTCTTCGCCGATCAGCCAGGCGACCGCGCCGTCATTTTCGCCATAGAGCATTTCGCAGGTCGGACTGCCGTGGAGGCCGAGCTTTTCTTCCAGCCGCGCCGCGCGGAAATCATTGCGCGCGCCATCGGGCAGGAATTTGGGCGAGAGAAACAGGCTGAGCCCCTTGCTGCCGGACGGCGCGCCGGGTGTGCGGGCAAGTACCAGATGCACGATATTTTCCGTCATATCGTGGTCGCCCCAGCTGATGAATATCTTCTGTCCGAAAAGCCTGTAACGGTCTCCGTCCGGTTCCGCCCGGCAGGTCGCCGCGCCGATATCCGATCCCGCCTGCGGTTCGGTGATCGCCATGGCGGCGGTCCATTCGCCCGACACCAGCTTTGGCAGCCAGATCTTCTTCTGTTCCCGGTTGGCGTGGCCGCTCAGCAGGGTGACCGCGCTTTCGGTCAAGAGCGGACAAAGCGCGAAGGCCATATTCGCGCCATTCCAGATTTCACGCAGCTGTGACGAGATGACGTGGGGCAGCCCTTGCCCACCGAATTCTTTCGGCGCGCTCGCGGCGCACCAGCCATTTTCCTGAAATGCGCGATAGGCATCACGAAATCCGGGCGGCGTCGTCACCCCGTCTTCAGTTAGCCGGCACCCCTCGCGGTCGCCAACCCGGTTCAGCGGAGAAAGGACTTCTGATGCGAAACGTCCGGCTTCGGTGAGGACCGCTTCGGCATCGTGGAAAGTGAACTCACCCCATTCCGGCGGGAGGGAGGCGCTGTCGGCTCCGCAAAGCTGTTCGAGGATGAACAGATGGTCGCGTATCGGGGCCGTGTAATCGGCCATCAGCCTTTAGAGCACCTTGCCGGGATTCATGATTCCCTGCGGGTCGAGCGCGGCTTTCAGGGTTCGCATGACGTCGAGCGCTTCCGAATTCTTGTAGTGGGCGAGCTCCAGCCGTTTGGACATGCCGATGCCGTGTTCGGCGCTGATACTGCCATTGAGCGCCACCGCCTCATCATGGACCGTGCGGTTGATTGCTTCCAGCTGCCCGAAAAAGGCGTCGGCTTCCATATCGACCGGCACGGTGACGTTGTAATGGACGTTGCCGTCCCCGACATGGCCGAACGCGCAAACCCGGATGCCCGGCACTTCCGCCTCGATTGCCGCGCCGGCCTTATTCAGGAATTCAGGCACGCTGGAGACCGGGACGGAGATGTCGTGCTTGATGCTCGCCCCTTCGACCATCTGGGCCTCCGGGATCGTCTCGCGCAGCCGCCAGAAATCGCGCGACTGGCCCTCGCTTTCGGCGAGAGCGGCGTCGAGCACCAGCCCGTCTTCCATCGCTTCGCCCAGAATATTTTCCAGCGTGTCGCGCAAGCCCCCATCGGCGTGACCGGAAGTCAGCTCAATCAGCAGATATTCCGCATACTCGGTTTCCAGCGGATCGCGCGTATCCGGAATATGTTTCAGGACGAAATCCAGACCGCGCCGCGCGATCCACTCGAACGCCGTCACCCGGTCGTCGCTGGCGGTCCGGGCGCGGGCAAGCAATTCGATCGCCGCCTCGCAATCGCGGATCGCGACGAACGCTGTCTGTACGTCCTTGGGCTTCGGGAACAGTTTCAGAACGGCGCCGGTAATGATGCCCAGCGTGCCTTCGGCCCCCATAAAGAGATGCTTGAGATCGTATCCCGTATTGTCCTTGCGGAGCGCGGTCATCCCGTCCCAGATGCGCCCGTCGGGCAGGACGAATTCCAGCCCGAGAACCAGCTCCCGCGTGGTGCCGTACCGTAATACGCCGGTACCGCCTGCGTTGGTCGAGAGATTACCCCCGATGCGGCAGCTGCCTTCCGCGCCGAGGCTGAGCGGAAACAGCCGGTCTGCTTCGTCCGCCGCCTGCTGGATATCGGCCAGAATGACGCCCGCATCGACCGTGATCGTGTAGTTGAGCGGATCGATGCCGCGCACCTTGTTCATCCGAGACAGGCTGAGCAGGACGGAATTGCCGCTATCGTCCGGCGTCGCGCCGCCGCAGAGGCCGGTATTGCCGCCCTGCGGCACGATCGGCGTGCCGGTTTCCGCGCAAAGCGCGACAACCTTGGAGACCTCTTCGGTACTGGCCGGGCGGACAACCGCGACGGTTGCGCCGCGATAGGCGCGGCGCTGGTCGATCAGATAGGGCTCTGTATCGGCCGCCTCCGTCAGAAGGCCTGATTTCCCGACGATTGCTTCAAGTCTTTCCAGAAAATCCGAAGGTGTCTGAATTTGGTTGCCGTCCATGATCCTGTGTCCTTTATGAGCGGCCTGACCAGGTCGCTTTGTCTTTCGCCGGTTTATCCTATCGCCCTTGGACGGGCAAGCAATCAGCGCTCCGCCGCGCGCTTGAGACGATCGTTGATCGCGGCCCCCAGCCCGGTTTCGGGTATCGGCATGACGGCGATGGCGGCGGGCGCCAGTTCATCCAGCTGGCGCATCATCTCGAACAAATTGGCGGCGGCTTCGCGGAGATCGCCCGTTGTGGAAAGATTAAGCGTCGTTCCGTCGAATGAAGGAATATCAGGCCCGAACGCCAGCAACGCCTCATTTGCCCGTGCCTTATCGGCATTCAGCCGCAGGGGTGCCGCCGTCGCATAATGGCGCAACAACATGCCCGGAGAGGAAGGCGTGTTTGGCGCTGCTTCCGGCGTATCAAGCGGCCCGGTTACTGCCTCTATGTCCTCTGCCGGAACGCCGCCATGGCGGAGGATCGCGGGCCGGCTTCCGGTAAGATCGATGACCGTGCTTTCGAGACCCACGGGGCAAGGGCCGTCATCCAGCACCATCGCGATCTCGTCACCGAAGGCATCGGCGACATGGGCCGACCGTGTCGGGCTGACTTTTCCGGATTTATTAGCGCTTGGCGCGGCGACGGGGACGCCCGCTTGCCGCAACAGCCGGCGCGCGGACTCCTTTGCCGGAACACGCACCGCCAAGGTGTCGAGACCGGCGCCCGCCAGACGGCAAACCGGACAATCCAGCGCGCGCGGCAGGACAAAGGTCAACGCGCCAGGCCAGAAATGCGCGGCCAGCCTTTCCGCCATCTCGTTAAAGGCAACGATGGACCGCGCGGCCTCCGTGTCGGGCACATGGATGATCAGCGGGTTGAAGCGGGGACGTCCTTTGGCCTCGAATATCGCCGCGACGGCTTCGGCATTGGTCGCGTCCGCCCCAAGCCCGTAAACGGTCTCGGTCGCGAAGGCGACAAGCTTCCCATCCCGCAGGAAGGTGGCGGCTTGGGAAATCGCGTCAGTCGAGTCCGCGCGCGATGAACTCGTCATTGAGGAAATGTTCCTTGCCATAGAGCATCGGCGCCCCGTCGAGCGTGCGGACGCTGCCACCGGCGGCCCGAAGCACCGCATCGCCCGCGGCAGTATCCCATTCACGCGTGTGACCGTAGCGGGGATAGATATCGGCCGCGCCTTCCGCCACGAGGCAGAATTTGAGGGAGCTGCCGGCCATCTTCATTTCCGCCTCCGGCATGTCATCCAGCAGCTTTTGCACCGCATCCTTGTCGCCATGCGACCGGCTGGCGATCATGACAGCCTTCCGCTCCGGCTGTTTTCGGGCGGAAATTTTGGTGAATTTGCCGTCTCTGCGGATAATCGCATCTCCGTCGAGCGCTCCGGCGTAAAGCGTGCCGACCGCGGGCGCGCCGACAACGCCAAGTACCGGAACTGTGTCCTTGACGAGCGCGATATTGACGGTGAATTCGTCCCGATTATTGACGAATTCCCTGGTACCGTCCAGCGGATCGACCAGCCAGAAAATTCCGCCGCTGACATCGATTTCCGCGCCCGCCGCCATTTCCTCTTCGGCGACAACCGGTATCTCCGGCGTCAGTTCGCGAAGCCCCGCGACGATCAGCTTTTCGGCGACTTCATCGGCCTCGGTAACCGGCGAGGCATCGTCTTTCTTCCGCACCGAAAAATCGGTCCGGTAGATTCCCATGATCTTTTCACCGGCCTGATCGGCGAGCGCCGTAATTTCCGCCAGAATTTGGTCGGAATCCATATCGGTCATACGATGCGCCCGCCTTTCATTGCCCGGAGACCGGACTCACTGGGTCTTGGGTTGACCGGCACCCGCCGCGGCGGCCAGTTCGGGCCATGCCGCCGGTGCCCCCGATGCCTTGATATTATCTTCATCGGAGGCGTTCGGGTCCCAAAGCCTTCCCAGGAAGCGCATGGAATTGATCCCGTCGGAATCGTCGGAAGCCAGGAAGATCGCCGGGGCGACCATGGCTTCCGGTTTGACCAGCTTTTCACGGTTATAGGGAGATTCATGCGGCACCATCGGCGTATCCGCCGCGCCGCCCGGCACCAGCACGTTCGCGGTGACGGCGGAACCGGCGACTTCAAAATCTTCCGCCCAGCTTGAGGTCGCGGCTTCCAGCGAGGCCTTCGATTGGCCATAGGGCATGTTGCCGCCACGGATCATGGTGTTCAGGCTGGTGGTTACATTCACGATGCGGCCCTGGTTCTGTTTCATCAGATAGGGCGCGGCGGTGCGCCCCATCAGAAACGCGCCCCGGACATTCACATCCATTACCGCCTGCCATTTATCCGGTTCGGTGTCCCAGAAATTCAGCCGATTGGTCAGATAATCGCGGCGAATCCACGACATGCCGAGCCCCGCGCAATTAATCAGCACGTTCAGCCCGCCAAGGTCGTTGATCACGGCGTTTATGTTTTTCTCCACCGCCTCCTGAGAGGTGATGTCGCATTGAAACGGCGTGATGTTGCCGCTGCCGCCTTCGCTGGCGGTCGCCTTGGCGGCATCCAGATTGATATCGACACCGGCAACGCTGGCCCCCGCATCGCCGAGCCCCATCGCCATCGCCTTCCCGAGCCCGCTTCCCGCGCCCGTTACAATGCAGATTTTCCCGTTGAGATCCCTGTTCGCCATGATTTTTCTCCCTCATGAATTTGCCGCGTGAGAATAGAGCGGCAAGTTATCCCCGGCAAGGCGGCGCGGCTGGCAAAGCGGCAGTGACCGCCCTATATTCCACTCGACACCAACAAATCGACTGCTACAGCGGAGGCATCAATGGATATCAAGCTTTATTACGCGCCGATTACCTGCGCGATGGTTTCTTATGTGGCCCTGACAGAGGCCGGGGCGGATTTCGAGACGATCCCCCTCAATTTTCGGAAGCTGGAACACATGCAATCCGACTATATGTCGATCAACCCCAAACATAAGGTGCCGTTACTGACCGTCGACGGAAAGAAAATTTCCGAAAATCTGGCGATCGTCACCTGGATCGACGCGAATTTCCCCGACGCGGGATTATTGCCGGCCGATCCGTGGGACCGGGCACAGGCCTATTCCATTCACGGCTGGTGCTCCGGCGGCATTCACCCCTATCTGCGCCAGATCAACAATCCGGCAAAAGTAGTCGATCTGCCGGAAGCGGCAGATGGAATCGTCGAGAATTCCGCTGCGGCGATTTATGAAAGCTTCGCTATCGCCGATGACATGCTGGCGGGGCGCGACTGGTTCTTCGACCGCTTCATCCCGGCGGACATGCATTTCTTCTGGTGCTTCCGCCGCGCCGGTCAGTTCGAGCTGGACATCGCGCGGTTTACCAATTGCCAGGCGCATTTTGACCGGGTCGCCGGGCAAGCGTCGGTGCAAAAACTTCTCGCTTTCGAGGAATCGGTTCAGAAACAATTCGCGGCCTAGGGCCGAAACAGTTCGGAGCAGGAGTAGCGGTTCAGCAATGAGCCGCTACCCAGAACCCTTTTTCGTACCATGTCGATTTTGTGAAATCGTATGATTTGCCGTCAAAGGTAAATTTAATATCGCGGGAAAGGCGCTTAGGCCTTTCCCCGTCTTCTTTGCGCTCTACAGCGAAATAAAGGGGGCGGGTGCCATCATGCATCATTAGCCTGCCTTTAGCGTCTTCCAGCTTGTAGCCGGACCAGTATGTCGGGCCTACCTCCCACCAGCCGTCAATCGTATATGTCTTCCCGCCGGGTTTCACGTAGGCGACCGCGACCATAATCGGGCAGTTATGCGGGTTCTTGACCCAGACCGGTCCCGCCTGTCGGCTGCTTTTTGTGGAATCGGGCAGATAACACTTGTTTTCGTCATATCTGCCGCCCAAGGCCTTGCATTCTTCCCGCTGCTGCATTTCCAGATAGAAATCCATTCGCTCGCTAGCGTTGGATGCCGCACTGAACAGCGTTGCGAAAATTACAATCAGTGCGAAAGACATTCTGGTCATCTTCATCTCGTCATTTTTGCATGGAGCTGTGGGGAAGAATTACCCATCGGACTTTTCAGTTTTTTGAAATCCGCCCGCCATTAGCCCGCTAGTGCGACCCGGCGCAACAGCCGGCGTTGATCGGCGGGAAAATCCGTCCGCGCATGCTGGATAAAGCGGTTATCCCATAGCAACACATCGCCCGCTCGCCATTTATGGGTATAGCGGTATTCCGGCCTTTCGATCTCTTCCCAAAGTGTTTGCAGCAGGACATCACTGTCGTCCGGCGATAGTCCGATGATTTCTTCTGTCATCAGCCGATTGACGAAGATTGATTTTCTGGCCGTTTCGGGATGGCGCAGGATCACCGGATGGACCGCCTCGGGGCCGCCATCTTTGTCATACCGTCCGGTTCGAACCTGGGTGCTGTAATCGTACGCGTTTAGGGCTTCCAGCCCCTCGAGACGGGTTTTTAACGCTGCCGACAATCCCTCGTAAGCGGTGGCCGCGTTGGTGAAGACCGTGTCGCCGCCGGTGTCCGGCACTTCGAGAGCATAGAGCATCGCCCCCTTAATGGGGGTCTTCAGAAAAACCGAATCCGCATGGAATTGCAGCTCGCCATCGGGCAGGGCGCCAATCGCCTCGCCGTTTTCGCGAATATTGCTGATAAGCAGAATGCGCCGGTCCGGCTGATGCGCCGATGTGGTGCCGGTCTCCTGCGGCGTGCCGAACTGTTCGGCAAAGGCGATCTGTTCCTCTATGGAAAATTCGACGCCGCGAAAAACCAGAAGTCCGCGTTCCACCCATAGTTTTCGCAGGGCCGTGATTGTTTCGGCCCGCAACGCCGCGAGCATATCGAGACCGGAAATTTCCACCCCGACATGGCGGCTCAAATTTTCCGACTGGAAATCCTGCACGGCGCTCCATCCGAATTTGTCCACAGTCTGGCATAGATTCCTTGCCCTGGCACCGGCCCGGAGGCTTTATCCGACTCCCGGTCGGCCATATCTTCAACCCATGTGCGGTCGTTTTTCCATCACCAAGACGCCGGAGGCGATGAAGGCGCTTTTCGAGTTTGAAAATCTGCCGAACCTGGCGGCGCGCTATAACGTCGCCCCCACACAGGCGGTGGCCGCAGTGAGGTTGAACGAGGCCGGCGCGCGCGGATTGGCGGAAATGCGCTGGGGCCTGATCCCGCACTGGGCGAAGGACGGCACGATGGCCGCCAAAATGATTAATGCGCGCGCGGAAACCATTGCCGAAAAGCCAGCCTTTCGCGATGCCTTCGCCAAACGCCGTTGTCTTATTCCGTGCGACGGGTTCTATGAATGGCGAATGGAGGAGGGAAAGAAACAACCCTTTCGCATCGGGATGAAGGGCGGCGCTCTGTTCGCCTTTGCCGGACTTTATGAACGGTGGGAAGCTACGGAAGACGCCGCCAATTGGTCCAAGGGGGAAGCGGTCGAGACCCTGACCATCATCACAACGGACGCGAACGAGAAATTGCACCCCATACATCACCGAATGCCGGTGATCCTGCCGCCCGAGGCCTATAGATCCTGGCTTAACCCCGCCAATGACCGGGATGCGCTAATGCCCCTGCTAAAGCCGTATCCAGCCGAACCCATAGCGTTCTACCGTGTCGGTACGGCGGTCAATAATGTGCGCAATGACGGGCCTGAAGTTATAGAGCCACTTAAAAAATCCGCCTGATTATCCCCAAATAGCCGTTTTTTCGCCCGAAAATCGCCAGTTTTCCACAGAAACTGCTGGTTCTGACGGAATTTTCGGTTGCCGCCCGCGAAATTCTAGATGTAGTATTTATGAAAACGGGGCACACGATATCTAGAAGGAGTAGCCGCATGCAATGGACAAATGAGAGGGTGGAAATTCTCACCAGGCTTTGGGCCGAAGGTCTGTCCGCGCGTCAAATTGCGGCCAAACTGGGCGGCGTGACCCGCAACGCTGTTATCGGCAAGGCGCACCGGCTCAATCTTCAACGCGGACAGCCGGTTCCTGAACCCAAGCCGGAACCCAAGCCGCCGGTCATTCAGGAGCCGCCGCCCATTGATCATCCCGATATGAAGCCCTGGATGTGCCGTTGGCCGTCGGAAGGGGCGGGGCGTCACGGGTTGCATATTTGCGGCAAGACGGTTCAGCCGGGGCGCCATTACTGCGCCGAACATCTGACGATGGCCTATCTGCAACGTAAACGGCATGTAGCCTGATACTGACGGCGATTGAAATAGTTTGCTAAGGAGGGCTTTTGGCCCTCCTTTTTATTTGGTGATGATCTCCGGTCCCATCAGGGCGGTCGGCAGGAAGGTTGAAATCCAGGGCACATAGGTCACCAGGATCAGGAACAGGAACATGATCGCGACCCAGGGGAGCGCCGCGCGCACGACCGCGAGCACCGACATACCGGCGACGCCCGCGGTTACAAAGAGGTTGAGCCCCACCGGCGGGGTGATCATGCCGATCTCCATATTGACGACCATGATGATGCCGAGATGGATCGGATCGATTCCCAGTTGAATGGCGATCGGGAAAACCAGCGGCGCGACGATAATCAGCAAACCGCTGGGTTCCATGAACTGGCCGCCGAGAAGCAGCAACAGATTTACGATCACCAGGAACATGATCGGGCCAAATCCCGCGTTCAGCATCAATTCGGCGATATGTTGCGGAATCTGTTCTTCGGTCAGCACATGTTTCAGGATCAGCGCGTTGGCGATGATAAACATCAGCGTAACGGTCAGCTTGCCCGCCTCGAACAGTGTCTTGCGGGTATCTTCGTGCCAGAAAACAGCGATCATGCGATATGCGATCGACCATTTGCCGGGACCCGGGAAAACGAACGGTCCCATATCCCGATAGACGAAATTCGCAATGAAAAACGCATAGACCGCAGCAACGGCGGCGGCTTCGGTCGGTGTAAATACCCCGCCATAGATGCCGCCAAGAATGATGAAGATCAGCATCAGGCCCCAGATTGCGCCCTTTGCCGCGGCATAGAGTTCTCGCCAACCCGCGAAGGGCTGTGATGGCAGCTTTTTGACGTGGGCCGCAACATAAATCCCCATGATCAGCATCAGACCGGCCACCAGACCGGGGATAACGCCGCCAAGAAACATCCGCCCGACCGAGACGTCCGTGGCCGCAGCGTACACCACCATCACGATCGATGGCGGGATCAGGATGCCGAGCGTCCCCGCGTTACAGATCACGCCGGCGGCAAATTCCCGCGTATAGCCGACCTGACGCATGCCCGCGATAACGATGGAGCCGATGGCGACGACGGTTGCGGGAGATGAGCCCGAAAGCGCCGCGAACATCATGCAGGCGACGACTGAGGCGATGGCCATGCCGCCTCTGATATGGCCGACCATGGCGATGGCGAAGCGGATGATACGGCGCGCCACCCCGCCGGTTGACATGAAAGTCGAGGCGAGAATGAAGAACGGTATGGCGAGCAGGGTGAAATGCCCGTCAAAGGCGGAAAACAGCGTTTGCGCGACCGAGGCGAGCGAGGCGTCGGAATAGGCCAGCAGGAAAATAATACTGGAAAGCCCGAGTGCCACGGCCACCGGCACGCCGATAGCCATCAGCCCGATCACCATGCCGAAAAGAAATGCGACTTCCATCTAAATGCCTGCTCAGTCGATCGGGTTGTCGGCTTCGGCTTCATGGCTGGCAATCAGCGCCGAGGTTTCGCCCCGCATGATCCGCCAGCCGGCCTGAAAGAACCGCCAGGTCATCAGCGCTAGAGAGAGCGGCAGGACCGCGTAGGGGATGAAGCGCGGGATTTTTTCGTACCGTTCGCCTTCATTCATCCAGTCGGCCAGGAATTGCAGGAATTCCGGCATTGGAATGTCGTCGACTTCCAGAAAGGCGCGGGTCGTCGCGAACGGGTACCAGTAATCCCAGCTTCCCTTAAGGAGCAGAATGGAAAAGGCGAGACAGGCCGCCACGGCGATCAGCCCGATGGGTTTTCGGGTCGATTGCGGCAGCCGGTCGATCAGGATGTCGACGCCGAGATGCAGCGATTTCTTGATGCAGTAGGCGGCGCCCAGAAGCACCATCCAGGCGAACAGAAACACGGTGGTCTGCAGCGCCCAGAGAAGATTGTCGTTGAAGACATAACGCGCGACCACATTGGCGAAGGTGATCAGCGTCATCAACCCGAGGAGAATCGCGATAAGGTTTTCCTCGAACCGGTCAATGGGAGAGGCGGATTGCGGCGAACCGGGATGATCTGTCTGATTTTCCGCCATATCAGATTACCCGGTTCACCGCCAAACCCGCGATGCCTTAGCTGCCGGCGTTGGCAGCCTGCGCGTCGGCGATTGCATCCGCGCCGACATCCTTCTCAAACTTGTCCCAGACAGGCTTGAGCGCCTTGACCCACGCCGCGCGCTGCGCCGCGTTCAGGGTGCGGACTTTGCCGCCGGCCTTGATGATTGCCTTCTTGTTGGCCTGGTTGACGGCGTAAGACGCGGCGTTCCGTTCCTTGGTTACCTCGGCGAGTATCTTCGCGAACTGTTCGCGTGTCGCCTTCGGCATGCCCTTCCACCAGTCGGTGGAGGTCACGACCAGATAGTCGATAATGCCGTGATTGGTCTCGGTGACGCCGTCCTGTACCTCAAAGAATTTCTTGCCATAGATGTTGGACCAGGTGTTCTCCTGGCCGTCCACGACCTTGGTCTGTAGGGCGCCATAGACTTCCTTGAACGCCATTTTCTGCGGGTTGGCGCCGAGCGCCTTAAATTGCGCTACAAGAACGTCGGAGGCCTGCACGCGAAATTTCAGCCCCTTGGCGTCTGCCGGCTTGATCAGCGGCCGGTTGGCGGAAAGCTGCTTCATCCCGTTATGCCAGAAGGCGAGCCCCTTGAGACCACGGCGGGTCATGGAATCCTTGAGCTTCGCGCCGGCGGCGGAATTCTGGAAACGATCGACCGCGTTGATGTCCTTGAACATGAAGGGCAGATCAAAGAGGCGGAATTTCTTGGTGAATTTCTCGAATTTCGAGAGCGACGGCGCGGCGAGGTGGACATTGCCGAGCAACAGCGCTTCGAGCACCTTGTTATCGTCATATAGGGTGGAGTTTGGGAAAACCTGCATGCAGGCCTTGCCGTTCATTTCCGCGTTTACCCGCTTTTCCAGAAGCGTGGCGGCGATACCCTTCGGATGTTTGTCGGTGTTGGTCACATGGCTGAACTTGATGACCATTTCGCCCTTGTCGCACTTGGCGAGCGCCGGGCCGGCGATAACGACGCCCAGCGCCACGGCGGCGGCGGGCAGCGCTTTCAAAGCTGTCAGTCTGGTTTTCATGGGATTATTCCTCATTGATTGTTTCAATTGGATTTTACCCCCATTGCCCTCCCTGCGGCAGCGTGGGGTGACGCGTTGTGCAATTCGCATTACAACGGAACCGCTTTAGTGCAAACCTTAACTTTAATCAAACTGTAACATTAAAAATGGTCAAGAACCCTCATTTTCGCCTC
>Ga0181587_10000866_pt1 | contig 25044 bp, 18 predicted proteins | sample 071ome_27_FD_132463 | JGI IMG/M metagenome (GOLD analysis project Ga0181587, IMG submission 132463) | Coastal salt marsh microbial communities from the Groves Creek Marsh, Skidaway Island, Georgia - 071409AT metaG (megahit assembly) | ecosystem: Environmental > Aquatic > Marine > Intertidal... | reverse complement strand
CGGGTGATTTCTCCATCCCGGTTCTTATGCTCGATGACCAGAGTCCCCAGAACCTTTTCCGCCACATGGGTGATCATTCCCTGAACCAGGTCCATCATGCTTTGGTAATCCCCATAGGCTTGATAGGCTTCCAGCATGGTGAATTCCGGATTGTGCCTTCGTGAGATGCCCTCATTTCTAAAATTCTTGCCAATTTCAAAGACGCGATCCATGCCTCCAACCAGGAGTCGCTTGAGATAAAGCTCGAGAGCGATGCGCATGTAGAACTGACAATTCAGCGCATTATGATGCGTGGTGAAGGGTTGGGCCGCTGCGCCTCCGGGGATGGATTGCATCATGGGCGTTTCCACCTCAATGTAGGCCTGATTGTGGAGGTAATTCCTGATTTCCCGAATGATTTGACTGCGTTTGAGGAAGACATCTTTCACCTCCAAATTCGCCATCAGATCCAGATAGCGCTGACGATACCGGATTTCGGTGTCTTCCAACCCATGCCACTTTTCGGGGGGGGGTCTCAAGGCCTTGCAAAGGGGTACGAACTGATCGATTTTGACGGAAATTTCTCCCATCTTGGTCGTGAACATCTCACCTTCCACGCCGATGAAATCGGCCATGTCCATCGATTTGAGTAGCTGGAAAGCGTCCTCTCCCAAGTGTTGTTTCTGCCCGTAAACCTGGATTTTGCCACTGCCATCCCGAATATCGAGAAATTGGCTTTTGCCCATGACGCGTTGCGCAGTGATGCGTCCAGCCAGACGAACCCGCCTGCCTTCCTCGTAGGCCGACTTGGCTTGATGGCAGGTTTCCTCCGGCTGAAACTTGTTTTGGAAAGGGTCCTGTCCTTGTTCCTTCAAGTGACGCAGCTTGAGGTGCCTTTGTTCGATAAGTGAGAGGGTTTCTTCCATACCTTAAAGTGTTGGAATTAAGCATAGATCCAGGTCAACTCCAAGACATGAATCCAAGTTCAACCCGCATCAGACCAGAGGGCGGCTCTGGTTTGAGGCATGATAAAGAGGGAGAAGCCTATTTACCTGCGCTCCACCCGCCATCAATGACGAAGTCGGTTCCGGTGATGAAAGCAGAGGCGTCACTTGCAAGGTAGAGTGCGGCTGCAGCGATCTCTTCAGGCTTTGCCATCCGTCCAAGTGCTTGAGTAGAGGCCATTTCCTGATAGGCCTTTTCTGGGTCGGGGTATTCCTTCAGCCGGGCGGTCACAAAAGGGGTTTCCACGCGTCCTGGACAGATGCAGTTGCAGCGGACGCCTTCTTTGGCGTGGTCAAGAGCCACACATTTGGTGAGGCCGACGACAGCAAACTTCGTGGTGCAGTAGGCAAGGCGATCCCTCACCGCGACCACCCCCCCAATGGACGCCAGATTGATGATGTTTCCTTGGCCGGCTCCGATCATGTCGGGAATCGAGGCCTTGATCATGTTGAAGACGCCTCGAACATTGGTGGCATACATGCGATCCAGGTCAGCCCCTTCGGTCTGAAGCAACGTGCCGACGTGTCCGATGCCTGCGTTGTTGACGAGAACATCGACTTTTCCGTGATGGTCCTGAAAGTCTCCCACCATCGACTGACAGGCTCCATCCTCCGTCACATCCAGGCCATGAGAAGAAGCCTTGAAACCCTCCTCCTGGATCAGCTTTGTGGTCGCCTGGGCAGCCTCAGTATCCTTATCGATGACCCCCACGAAAGCTCCCGCTTTGGCGAAAAGCTGTGCGATGGCGGCCCCGATGCCAGAGCCAGCGCCCGTCACCAACGCTGTTTTTCCACTCAACTCAAACATGGAACTTGGCTCAAGGTAGTTTCACAAGATCAGCAACCGTCCACATGTCTTCCCTGCCGGGATATTGATCTCGGACACTCTTCACTTCCTGTGGGTCCACCGGGCTGGCAGTATGACCCCATTCCCGTCGAACATAAGTGAGGATGGAAGCAATTTGATCGTCATCCAGAGCTGTGGCCAGGCCTGGCATGAGCAATTCCCAGTTCTTGCCATGAACCTCGATCGGGCCCTGAAGTCCATGCAAGGCAATACGAATCATGCGCCCCTCCGAGCCAGTGGCCCAGTCGGAATCTTTCAGCGGAGGAGCCAGTCCTTCCTGCCCCATCCCATGCGGTTGATGGCATGCTCCGCAAGTAAAGGTGTAAAGGGTTTTGCCTGTCTCAAATCGTTCCTGTTGTACTTTTGTCAGGGGCTCTGCCAGGGTGACTTTCACGGCAGTGGTCGCTTTTCCTGGCCATGAGAAAGCCTCCAGCACTCTGTTGGCGAGCTCTGCGACCTCCTTGTCGGATGATTGGCCCGCTTCCAGAATCGCGTCAGGCGAGGAGGGGAGGGTGATCGGCTCTCCGGCGAGAACCCATTCTCCCTGAGATTTTTTGAATCCCCCCGCGCGAAAGCCAGCAAGGATACTTTTCTGCAGCGAACTTTCCAAACCTTGAAGCAGGGCGATGGTCTTGAGAAGAGATGAGGTGTCACCGCTGCGGATAACGCATGCTGCAAGATCCTGATGAACAGCAGTCAGACTGGCATTCATTTCGGTAGGGAGCCAACCAGAAGGCTGAGTGATTGCCTGCAGCATCTCAGCCTCGCGGTTTTCCAATCCAGAAAGGATAGCACTGGCCATGTAGGGATGATTCGCATTGCGGGTAAGCATGTTGGCCAGCACTTTCAAGGCCTTGGGATCCTGGCTCTCACCCAGAGTCATGCCCAGTTGCAGTTGAACCTCTGGAAGGTCAAACTGGTGGCTCGTCAGGCGCTCCAGGGCAACCGGTCCGATCGATCCATTGAGGTGCGCTTCGGATACCCTGATGGCGGCAGAGCGTACTTTAGGGTGCGTTGCCTTGAGTGCCACTTCGATGGTGGGCCACTCTACTCCTCCCATTCCGTCCAAGGTCCAAAGGGCATGCAGTTGCGCCAGAGGATTCCGCTGATTGGACACCATGCCATTGAGAGTCGGGATGATGGACGGGTCTCTCCTTTCCACCAGGAGTCGCTGGGCAACGCTTCGGGTCCACCCATTTTCATGACCTAGTTGGGCAGCTAACTCAGGCATGCTCATCGTCGACAGGGGATTCGTCTTCTGTCGATCTTTGCCTTTGTGGTAAACGCGGTAAATGCGTCCCAGTCCGATGGGTTCATAAAGACCTCGATCTTCGATTTGACCTCTCAAAAAAGAGGTTAGGTAGATACGGTGCTGGATCAGACCTCGGTAGAAATCCACGATGTAAAGGGTTCCATCGGGGCCATTGAACGCGTTGACGGGCCTGAAGCGTTCATCAGTCGAGGTGAGAAATTCCATCTCACTGTAGGCATTGTTGGCCTCGAGGGCTCCGTGGCGTTCCGTGATGATGTTGCGCCTCACCAGATTACCTGTCGGTTCGCACACAAATGCATTGCCCTGGTAGGCCAGTGGGAATTGATTGCCACGGTAGATCACTGGACCACACGCGCCGGTGTAGGATCGCAAGCGTCCATCCTCTCGCAGTGTTTTGCTTCGGTAACCTCGATTGACTCCAGGATTGATGCGCGCGGGCCATACTTCCTGGCTGGAGGCCAAGCGGACACCTGCTCCCCTGGCTCCGGACAAATGCGGATTCCTCTTCAAGTAGGCCGCAGGCAGAATGTCGCCTCTGAGTTGGTCGCTGTTGGAATTGTAATAAATTCTTCCGTAATTGTCCTGACTGATGCCCCACTGTCCTCTGGAATGCGTGGACTGACGCATCCATTCACCACCTTCATAGCGAAATTGCACATCATGGTTGGCACTGTAAATCCAGTTGTCCATGGCCCACATGAGCCCATTGGAGGCGTGTTCCGGGTTCGATCGCATGCCATGCTTCGGGTCGTTTTGAGTGGCGTAGTCATTGGCAATTTCCGTGCGCTCATCGCATTTGAGATCTCCGTCAGTGTCCTTACAAAACCAAAGACGTGGCGGTTCTGCGATGACGACGCCGTCATCAATGAGGGCAATGGCTCGTGGCATGACCAGGTTGTCCAGAAAAACAGTGGATTGATCCATCCGACCATCTCCATTGGTATCTTCCAAAACAACCACCTGGCCGACGGGTTTGTCTTCCCCAGTTCCTTCAATGTTGGGCATGTAGCCTCTCATCTCGACAACCCAAATGCGACCATCCGGATCGAACTGCATGGCGACAGGATCACCCACAAGAGGTTCGGCTGCCACCAGCTCGATACCGAATTCGGGAGGTAGTTTGAAGGAAGCCAGTGCGTCCTCAGGGCTCAGTGGAGGGGAGGGCGGGAGTACAAGATGGTCCGGAAGGGGCGCTTGGGATTCTCCTTTTTTGTCCCCGTTTTGTGCGTAGGCGAACCAAGGCAACAATCCGATGAGTGCAATGCTTAGAATCTTCATGTGTCTTATCATTAAGAAACTAGCGCTCCACGGTCTCTGACGCAATCCCTTGGGACGATAAATCCGTGATCTTTTGGGTGTGATTAGGTTTTTGGGGCCTTTGAATCAGCTGAACTTATAGATGGGTTCAGTGTGTTGAATGAACTTCTGTCGTCAGGGCCTTTGGCTGGGAACACCCTTCATGCCATGGATCGGGATGGGGTGGATTCCTGTACGTGGCGTCCCCAGAGCCATCCGAGCAGAAGAAAGAACGGCCATGAAAGCGCCGGAATGTAGAGGCCAAATTCGATGGTGTTTTGTATCGACCAGGCACACAGTCCGATCCAGACCACTGTCAGAGTGGGGTTTTGCTTCAACCCTTGTTGAGGGCGGCAGCGAATCAGAGGCCATACAATCCATGCAAGGTAAAGAAGAGCGGCTATCCAGCCACTATCCGATGCCTGTTGCAGGTAATCATTGTGCGCCAGTCGCGCCATTTCGGCATCCTCGGGCTTGCTGAGACTGAAGACCCGCACAAAGGTGCCGGGCCCGGATCCCAGCAAGGGATGCTCCATGCTGGATTTCCAGCCTGCTTCCCAGTAGGTCCACCTGGCGCTCAGGCTGGTGGCCCCCTGTTCGAAGTAGTTCTTGAATTTCAGGCTGAAGGCGGTGCCTGCCATGAAGAGCACCGCGAGAACGGTTAGGACCTTGGCGCGCTGCTTCATGCCTGAAGCCAACAAAAGCAACGCGACAGATATCATTCCGACCAACCAGCCTCCCTTCGAACCGGACCAAACAATGCAGAGCACACCCCAGACGACCAAAGTGCCAGTGATCAACCACCGAGAGGGTGCTTGAAGTTTTTGACTCAAACGCCAGACCGTCAGGGATGTCAGCGGGAGAAACAGAAGGATGCCGGAGGCCAGAGCATTGGGATAAAACAAGGTGCCAAAGATACGATCCTTGCCGATTTTCTCGAGAAATCCCAAATCACGTTTTAATTCGGGAGGGACGTTTCCGGCCACTGCCAGCCCCGATGACAGGTGAAACTGCTCGATTGCTTGCTGAAGAAGTGTTTCATCACGGCGTATGGCCTGTAGCCACAACGGATCCTCAAGTGCTTTTTGCAGAAAGTCCTCAGGATAGGTTTCTTGCCAATAGGGTTGACTGTAAATCATCTGGCGGGTCGCTTCCAATCCTCCCATGCGCTGCTCTGTGGCGGTCCAAAGGCATAGAACAAGCCCCAGACTGGGCCCCAGGAAGATGGATGACAAAATCCTGTCGCGGCTCAGAAGGAAAAAGCCGCTGTAGAAAAGGGCCAGTAGTGTCAAAAAATGCCCTACCATCATCCACGAGAGCTCTCGGTCGATGCTCCCCCAGGTAGAGGCCAGCTGAAGAGTAAACCAGCCCATGGGCACCAGGAGGAAAATGGATCGGCGTCGAGTGCGATGGGGCCATTGAGTGAAGGCCCAAAGAGCCCATAAAGCCAGGAGGAGAGTGCCATATTGCATCGGCCAGGGCAGGAAAATCCATTCGAGGATTCCGGAAGGCGCCTCTACCTGGTCCTGAAGGATGATGGGGATTCCGAACTTGAGTAAACCGAGCATGATGAGGAACCCCGAAACCCATCCGATACGCGGTTGGCTTTTCGGCTCCTCTGGTTCGATCGAGGCATGTTTTGAGTTCGGTGTCATTTTGATCCTTGTATCAAGCGTTGCTCACAACTGGATCTTTAATAGATGAACCTCCAGTGCAAGGGCTTCCTGAACATTGGACAACAAGGTTCTCTGCAAGTCCTCGAGCAACTCGATGTTGGCCAGAAGTGCCTGTCGATCCGCTCTGGGTTTCCACCTCAGCTGCTCCGGACCCAGTGATGGAAAAGCAACCTGGTGAGCACTTCCCTTTTCAGCGCTCAGCCAGAGATCCCTCAACCACCATTGGAAAGCACTCAAGTGGTCTGTGCGCACTCTACGGTATTCGGCTTCTACCGCTGCCTTCATCTCGTCTTCTCGTCGTTTTCTGAAAGAGACTTCGACCTCACTCGACAACCCATCCAGAAAACGTTCTTTCATGCTTGCCTCGATGGAGGCTCGGGAGGCAGCGAGTTTTGAGGTCAGGACCCCCAGTGCGCGATATCGGCCCATCATATCCGAATGCTCCGCAGAAAGCATGCGCACAAAATCTTCCAGCCAAGGCGCATGGTGTGTCCTCATTGCTTCCATCGAGTCCCCGGAAAAGTGAAGGCTTAGGCAACGACTACGAATGGTATCCAGAAGTCGGTCCTTTTGAGTCGTCAAAAGAATCATCAAGGTGGAACCCGGAGGTTCCTCCAAGGTCTTGAGGAAAGCGTTGGCTGCCTGCGCATTCATGCGATCGGCGTCCACCATGATCCATACTTTTACCTCTGCATCATTGGGTTTGAGAGCCAGGGTGTTCACCATGCGTCGAACTTGATCAATGGTGATGACGCGTGATTTGGACTCCGGACGGATCCACTGGATATCACCATGCAGGTGGTTTCCGATCCGGATACAGGAGTCGCAGTGATCACAAAAGTCGCTGGACAAGGCATCCGAAGGTGTTCTATCCGACAACGTTTTCCGGCAATTGACCGCTTTGGCCAGGGCCATCGCAGCCAGTTCCAGGCTGGCACGAATGGACCCACTGAAAAGGTAGGCGTGGCCGATGCGCTGGTGATACAAGCTTCGTTGAAGAAGCTCGATCGCGGGCAATTGAGGGATGAGGTCGGCGAAGGCCATGGGATTACGAACTACCTCAGAGGGATGCTGGCGAAGGATTTCAGCGTCAACCAACCTGAGGATCCATCACCCGTTTGGATGCGCTGCCAGTCATCTTTTTTTTCCTTCAGAAGGATTTCCTGACCTGCCTTGAGAGGTTGAAGGGTCTTGGAATCCTCAAATGGACTCGCATGAAGGGAAACACCTTCTTCCAGAACCACCCCTAGCTGGGTAGCTTGAGTGTGAAAAACGAGAAATATCAGGAGCAGCAAGGATGGTGGAGTGATCCAAGTGCTCAGCCGGATCCATCGACTCCAAAGCCTGGGAGGGTCTGTCATGATCATGTCTGCCCCTTTGAGTAGACAGGCCATCCAAAAGGGAAACAGGCAGATCACCGCCCATTGGTTCAAGGTCATCAGACGCGTCCAAATACTCCCTTTGGAGAGCAAGCCTTGACTCGGCAGCCCTGCGGTTTCCCGAACAAATCGTAAGTTTGCCTCTGTGTCGGGGTCCAGTGGATCCAAGGCGCGTGCCATGAGTAGGTGATAGATTGCCTGGCCGGTCATTCCCTGGCGGAAGTAAGCGCTTCCACAATTGTAATGGACTGCCGGGTTGGGAGGATCCTTCGCAATCATCGCCAAATATTGCTCGATCGCCTGGTCAAAGGCCTTTGCTTCAAAAGCCTGATTGGCACGATCAAAGGTTTCCTGTTGAGCGGAGGCGACGGTTTGAATCAAGCAAAGCAGCAGCGTGGTCAGCCATGCCGTGCAGGGAACGACGAAGCGGGAGACGTCCTTTGTATGCGAAAGGGGTGCTTTGGTAAGAGGTTTTCTAGAATGCTTGGGTTTCTCCATGACCGCTGCTGACTTGACAGCGAGGTTAGAAGGTCACTCTGGATTTTGCAACCCACGGATGCGTGAAGGGCATCCACAAGGTGGGGTGATCAGGACGCAAAGTGCTCAGGCCATGCGGACTGCCCGGCCGGCATGAGGGTGTTGCAGAATTTTTAAACAGATCAGTCCCTCCAATAAGGATCGAAATAGGTCCTCTCAAAACGGCCTCGTTGGGCCTCCAGGACCTTGGCGTTCTTCCAGCTTTCAATATGTGAATCCACGAACCCCATGTTGATGCGTCCGTTGTGGGTGACAAAATTGCCCGTGGCGGCTGTCCCACCGGGAGTGAAGCTTGCATTGCGCATGGTGCGTGGGTCTTCATTGATCAGCAACAGTTTTTGAGTGGGCGTGGCGACAGCGCTTGTTTTCACTCCCTTGGGCCCCGTGTTCTTGCCCCCAGCAAGGTTTTCGTTGCGATCGATTTTGGAATTCATGCTGAAATTCACACGCTGGGCCATGCCGAGTGCTTTGGTGCTCGGGCAACGATACACCTGATAGACATTGGTGTGTCGTTCCGAGTAGGGGATCCTTGATTGTCCAGTGACATAAGAAAAGATCGAACCGGCTTCTGCATGGAATCCGTAACTGCGGCTCCTCCATCGGCTGGGGGTGTCGGCGTAAGTGTCACTCTGACCCCCAAAAACCCAATCAGGTGGTTCATTTCGATCCACCCCTCCGGACCAGGGGAGATAGTCACTGTTGTCATCACTGTAGAGAATCATGCCGAGTGTGATCTGTCGCATGTTGCTCTTGCATACTGTACTCCGGGCTCCTTCCTTGGCTTTCGAGAGGGCGGGCATGAGCATGCCGGCAAGAATGGCAATGATGGCGATGACCACCAGCAATTCGATCAGCGTAAAAGCATGCGTGTGGCGAATACCCCGAGGGAAGCAGTCGTTTGAAGGAGTTCTTAACATCACTCTTGATCTTAAAAACCCCTCCTCAACTGACAAGATTAATGTGTGGCTGTTACGGCCGGCTCAGGTCATCGCATGTCGAAGCTCGTATTCTGCGATGGCGTTGGCCAATCCGATGCCTGTGTGTTGCTTGGCTTCTACGGTGGGGTCCAACTCCAACTCCTTGAGCCATCGGGTGGTCTCAGGCCCGATGCTTGCCAATTTCATTTCAGGATAAGTCTCCATGAGGTCGGCAATGTCAAAGCGCTCGTGAAAATGACGCACCGAGGATCCGCTGGCAAAGGTGATCCAGTCAGCGCCGGAGTGAAGGAGTGATTCGCTTTCCTGAGTGGAAGCACTCGATGCCGCCACGGTTTGATAAGTGGCGACATCATCGACAATGGCTCCGTGATCTTCGAGTAACTTGGGTAATTGAGGGTTGGCGACCTCGGCGCGAGCAAGAAGAATACGCAGATTATCAAGGCTCTCATGCTTCTGTATGGCTCCCAAAATCTCCTCTGCCTGATAAGAGTCGGGGATGGCATCCACTTCCAGATGGCTGCGGGTGATACGGGCTGCGGTCGCCGGCCCAACGGCCGCCAGTCGCACGTTCCCCAGGCTGCGGATATCCTTGTAAGCCTTGAAAAAAGCCTCAAAAAAGGCGTCCACGCCTCGTGCACTTGTAAAAACGATCCAGTCATATTCCCCCAGCCCGAGCAGGCATTCCACCAGTTCTCTGGGTTGACTGGGCGCCTCGATGGCAATGGTAGGAACATTCAAAAGGTCTGCCCCCATTTCCAGCAATCTTTCGGAAAGCTCCTCAGAGGCACTTTTTGGACGAGTGATGACGATCCGCTTTCCAAAGAGTGGTTTTTTTTCAAACCAGGAGATCTGGTCGCGCAGTTGAACCACCTCTCCCAGCACCACAATGGAAGGAGAGCTGAGACCTGCTTCTTGAGCCTTTTTTGCCAAGGACTCAAGTGGGGCAGTGACACTGCGTTGGCGTCCATAGGTCCCCCAACTGATCATGGCGCTTGGGGTGTCTGAGGACATACCGTGCTCCATCAAGCCTTGCGCAAGGGCACTGAGTCTTTCGACGCACATCAGCAGAACCTTAGTACCCGGAGTCTTGGCAATGGCTTCCCAAGGGTAATCAGGTTCCTCATGGTTTGGGTTGGAACGACCCGTAAAAACGCTGAAGCTTGAGGATACTTTCCGATGGGTCAGCGGGATCCCCGCATAGGCAGCAACGGCCGTCACCGAACTGACCCCGGGCACCACTTCAAAAGGAATTTCTTGCTCATGAAGAGCGATCGCTTCTTCTCCTCCGCGGCCAAAAACAAAGGGGTCACCTCCCTTGAGTCGAATGACCTGCTTTCCTTCGAGCGCCTTGGATATCAACAGCTGGTTGAGAGACTCCTGGCTGAGTGTGTGTGAATGGGGTTTCTTCCCGACGAAAATGAGCTCTGCCTCCGGTGAGGCCTTATCCAGAATGTCTGGATTGACCAACGCATCGTAGACGATGCAATCGGCCGCCTGAACCAATCGCGCCCCTTTGAGACTGATCAACTCCCGATCTCCGGGTCCGGCACCTACCAGATAAACTTTTCCTGCTTTCTTCAGCACGCGGGCAGCTTAGAAGTTCCATGATCGGGATGCAATGCACGGTTCATCCGGGTTTATTTTAGCGGTCTTGGGGATTGAAGATCGTTTTTTTTTGCAATCGTGAGGGTTTTCATCATGATGCTCGCTGTCCTCCTTGAAATCACCCATACCTGTGGGAAAAAGGTGTTTAAGGGGATTTTTGAGTCTCATGAGCCAACAACAAGATCGTTTCGAATGGGAGAGTCAACAGCTCCAGTCTGTGCGTCATAGTGGTCCCATGGCCAAAGCCAAGGTGTTTGCCAAGTTATCCGGGCCCGGTTGGCTGCAAAGTGCCATCACCCTGGGCGGCGGATCTCTGGCCTCCGGACTGTTTCTTGGCGTGATTGGCGGCTTTGAAATGCTTTGGGTGCAGTGGTTGGCCATGTTTTTTGGCGTGACCATGCTTTGTGCGATCAGCTATGTCACACTTTCCACCGAAACTTCGCCCTTCACCAGTATCCGCCGCCACATCAACCCCGTGCTGGCTTGGGGGTGGCTGGCCGCATCCCTCCTGGCCAATGTGGTATGGGTGCTTCCGCAGTACGCCTTGGCTTACGGAGCCATTACCAACAATCTCTTTGCGGGATATTTTGCCGAATCCAAACATTTGCTATCCACCCAAGTCACGATCACGCTCCTGTTGATGGTGGTGGTGATCCCAATCACCTTGAGTTATGGAGGCAAGGGTAAGGGCATTAAAATATATGAAATGATTCTCAAGGTCATGGTGGCCATGATCGTGCTGTCCTTCATGGGGGTCGTGATTGCCATGCGCCAGGAGGTGGATTGGGGAACCATTGTCCGGGGCTTCATTCCCAAACTATCGCTCATCACCGAGCCTTCTTCGCAATACCGTTCGTTGCTCGACGCCATCTCCTTGGAAGAGGCGCGCACCTTCTGGCAGGGTCAGATTCTCGGCATGCAGCGCGATATCATGATTGCGGCCGCGGCGACGGCGGTGGGCATCAACATGACCTTCCTGTTGCCTTTTTCCCTGCTTGCCAAAAAATGGAATCGCTCCTTTCGAGGACTGGCCATTTTTGACCTCGCCACCGGCATGGTGATTCCTTTTGTTCTGGCAACCAGCTGCATTGTCATTGCCGCAGCCACTCAGTTTCATGCCAAACCCTTCGATGGTTTGTTGGAAACAGCCAACGGAGAGACGATGGTGAACCAGACCAGCGCCAAATATGCGGATTATGCGAAATTGATGGACGCGCGTGGGGCGACATCCATTCAGACTCAGCCCGAAGAAGCCGAAATGCGGATTGCGTCCATGTTGATTCAAAGAGGTACGGGTGACCTGGCCGCTTCCCTCAAATCGTTGTTCAAAGGCAGTGATGTGGTGTCCAACTATGTGTTTGGATTTGGGGTGCTTGCCATGGCTATTTCCACCATTTCCATCCTCATGCTCATCTCAGGCTTTTGCGTCTGCGAAGCCATGGGTCGCCCGCATGGCGGTTGGACGCATCGGTTGGGGACCTTGATCCCAATGACGGGAGTTCTCTGGCCATGGCTTTGGACCGGACAATCCAAAGCTTACCTGGCGGTCCCGACTTCCGTTTTCGGCTTTGTGCTCATTCCCATTGCTTATTTGACCTTTCTCTTGATGATGAACAATCGAAAAGTGCTGGGAGAGCACATGCCTCGAGGGATCCACCGATTCATCTGGAATTTGCTGATGGGGGCTGCCTTCCTGGTGATGGCTCCAGCTGCGGCCTGGAAGGCCTGGGGAACGTCACTCAATGGCATCTCGGTCGGTTCCTATGCTTTGATTGGTTTTGTGGTGCTGGTCCTCTTTGGGTTTGGCTTTCGAGAAAAAGAGAAGGTTTAGCTTGGTGCCTTGTAAGCGCTACGGGTCAAGGTTCCTTGGGATCGTTCGTATCGGCCTTTATTGAGGGCCTCCACACCCATCCCAGCGCGTTTTCGGATGCTTCTTCCTGAGGGTGAAGAGTCCAAAAGACTCCGTCAGTAGCGATTGGTTGACGGACCAGGCAGAGCATTTCCCAACCCGAAAGATTTTCAACGATCGTCCTGATGGGGGATGCCTTCCATACACCTCCATCCGCATCGTCCGTGCGCATCCATGTGCCCCTGAGTTTACCTTCTTCAAGGTTGCCTTTGAGAAGATAATCCACATCAATATATTGGACCTCCAGACCCACGTGCCTACCATCGAATGTCCCACCGTTGATCCATGCAAAACGGTAGTCGGTGTCCGGGTCCATGCGCCCAAAGAGCTTCCCCTGGAAAGTCGCCCAGTCGATACACAGAATATCCAAGGCTCCATCTCGATGAGTGGCTTCCAGTTCCCATCGGCCATTTATGGATGAAGTGTCGCTTTTGGAGGACAGGGGGAGAGCAAAGAAGAGGGGGTTCGTGACATTTTCCTTCCCGTGAGATAGTTTTCTGACCAGTTGATACTTGCCACTGCGTCGATCGAGCACTTGATAAACGGGTATCAGGCCAGTGGGCCAGGTTTGTGAGCCAATGGCCCAGAAGGAGGGCACTTCCTTTGAATCTGGGGCCTGGAAACTCAATCGGCTGAGGCCGGTTTCAGAGCCCAATGGATACACAGGTTGAGGCATCAATGCGCGTGCCTTCAAGTCAGGCTTTGGAGGCGGATCGGCTGTAGCGTGAAACGGTATCATGCCTTCCAAACTCCATAGGAGCGCTATATGTAAGCCCGAGAAGCGGGCGGTCTTGCTCAGGCGACCACAGAAGCGAGCACCTCGTTTCATGGATCTATCCTCCTGTTCTTTGCAAGACAGGGCAAGTCTTGAGAGAATGAAGTCGCCTGAGCCCTGCCTCAAATTTGCTTCGCTCTGTTCGGAATCCGTGAAACAATCCATCCCTTAAATGGATTCGGGACATTACATCAATCGGGAACTGAGCTGGCTTTCTTTCAATCAGCGTGTCCTCGAAGAGGCTGTGGACGTGTCCAACCCTCTCTTGGAGCGATTGAAATTTTACTGCATTGTGAGCAGTAATCTGGATGAGTTTTTTGAGGTGCGGGTGGCGGGTTTGAAACAGCAAATGGAACATCAGGTTCTGGACCTCACTCCGGATGGGCGCACTGCGCAGGAAACCTTCAAGGCTGTGGCGCGTCGAGTCCGACGCATGCTTCAGGATCAGTTTCGATGCTGGAATGAATCCCTCGTACCATCGCTGAAGCAGCAAGGTATCCATCTCCTGAGTTGCCAGGAGTTGACGGAGCATCAGCTCAAACGAGTCGACAGTTATTATGAAACTCAAGTGCACCCGGTCCTGACCCCCCTGAGCCTGGACCCATCCCACCCTTTTCCGCTGTTGCTCAACAAGTCCTTGAACATCATCGTTGAACTTTCCGAAGATGCATCCGGTTCCAGAGGCGTTCAACGGGCCATCGTGCAGGTGCCACGAAATCTCAACCGTCTGGTGACCATCAAGGAGACACGTCAACAAACCCATTATCTCTTTCTGGAAGACATCATTCTGCGGCATGTCCAAACCTTGTTTCCGGGATTCAAGGTTCACGGGCATTGGCTCTTCAGGGTCACGCGCAACAGTGAGCTGTACCTGGATGAGGAATCCATACCCGACATGCTCAAGGCGATGGAAGCCGAGTTGGATAATCGTCGGAAGGGGGAAGCGGTTCGCCTCGAGGTCACCCAAGGATGCCCTCTGTCGATTCGCAACCAGTTGTTGAGTGAACTTGAGCTTGGGGAAGGAGACTTTTATGCCATCGCGGGACCTCTCAATGCGACACAATTGATGCAGATCTATGAGGGCAATCATGGGGCTCATCTTCGCGATGAGGTTTTTCATGGAAAGAGTCCGCGATCCCTTGATAAAGCCAAATCTCTTTTTGAAGCCATCAGAACCAGGGACCATTTAGTGCATCATCCTTACGATCACTTCAACGTGGTGGTGCAATTCATCGAGCAGGCAGCCGAAGATCCCAACGTGCTTGCCATTAAACAGACCATGTATCGGGCAGGAAACGACCCTCGTATCTTCAAGGCCCTCATGCATGCGGTGCGTTTGGGTAAGCAGGTGACCGTGGTCATGGAGCTGAAGGCACGGTTTGATGAGGATAATAATATTCGGGCGGCGCGACGACTGGAAGAGGCAGGCGTTCACGTGCTCTATGGCATGGTGGGATACAAGATTCATTGCAAGATGTGCATGGTGGTGCGCAAGGACGAGGATGGCATCCGACGCTATGTTCACCTTGGGTCGGGAAACTACAATCCAACTACCGCTCGCCTGTACACCGATCTTGGTTTATTTACCGCGGACCCTGGAATGGGAGCTGAGGTTGGAAAGGTCTTCAATCTTCTGACCGGCGTCTGCCAATTTCAGGGGACAGAAAAATTACTGGTGGCGCCGTTCAATCTCCATCAGAGAATGATGGAACTGATCGAACGGGAAGCCGAGCACGCACGGAAAGGTTTGCCTGCGCGTATCATCGCAAAAATGAATGCTCTGGTCGACGAGAGCATCATTCAATCCCTTTATGAGGCCTCACGCGCTGGGGTAGAAATCGACCTCATCATCAGGGGGATCTGTTGTCTGAAACCGGGAGTCAAGGGACTCAGTGAGCGGATTCGGGTTCGGAGCATTGTGGATCGGTTTCTCGAACATAGTCGGATCTTTTATTTTGAAAATGGCTGTCGGCCCGAAGTGTTTGTCGGGAGTGCTGACTGGATGCCGCGTAATTTCTTCAAACGCATTGAAGTCGTCTTTCCGGTAGAGGATGGTGTCCTTCGGGACAGGATTACGGAGGAAATATTGTCGTATCAGCTCAAAGATAATCAAAAAGCCCGCACCCTGGCTTCGGATGGTTCCTACCACCCTGAAAAGACCATGGGCAAGGAGGATGCCTTTCGCAGTCAGGGTGCCTTCATGAAACGGAGGATCCGGCCATCGGGTTCCTCAAGAAAAGCTTCTTCCAGTAAACTTCACATGCAAGTTCGTTCCAAACTTTCTTCTTCATGAAATGCCAGGATCCAAAACCCCTTCCAAAAAGGCAATTCCTCAAGACCTGTTTGGGGGCCACCATGGCTTGTGTCGGCCCCGTGGACCGAGGTGCTTGCCAGGCCGTTTCAGAAACGATTCCTTCGCCGATAGTGGATCTCCATCAACACACTCTTTACTCTGGTCGAAACGACCAGCAACTCATGCAGCATCAAGAGGCCATGGGTGTCGATTTGACGGTGTTGCTTCCAGCTGGAAAGTATTACGGATTGGCGGCTCGGTGTGGTTCCAATGAAACGGTTCATCGTCTTTCATCGCTGTACCCGGACCGGTTTGTGTTTTTTGCCAATGAGGTGCCGGACCTCGCTTTGGCCGGTGAGACGATTGAGCGGTATCTCAAGCTGGGTGCTTGTGGCATTGGGGAACAGAAGTTTGAACTGAATTGTGACGCACAAGCGATTGAAAGAATCGCCTCGATGGCAGCCGATTACCAAGTGCCGATTCTGATGCACTTTCAACATCGTGCCTACAATACGAGTTTGGAGCGTTTCCACAAAGTGTTGGAAAAATATCCCCGCACGCATTTCATCGGGCATGCGCAAACCTGGTGGGGGCATATCGATCGTCATCATCAGCCTGAGGTTATGTATCCAACAGGTCCGGTGACCCCGGGGGGGCTGACCGATCGACTGTTATCGGATTACCCCAACATGCATGGAGACCTTTCCGCCGGTTCGGGATTGAACGCCTTGCAACGGGATGAAGACCATGCACGCGAATTCCTCCTCAGGCATCAGGACAAATTGATTTTTGGAAGTGATTGCAACGATAGCTTCGGAAAGGGGCCGGGATGTCAAGGGGGGCATACCCTGCGTGCGTTGAGGGGCCTGGTGGAAGAGGACCACGTCTTGAAGAAGTTGCTCTGCGAAAATGCCAGACGACTTCTGAAGTTGAAACATCATCCTGCACTCCATTCCTTGAGCCGATGAACGCATGGGCAATCGCAGCTTGCCTGGGACATTTCGAAACAACAGAATACGATATGCAGCGCCCTCGAGTGATGATTATCGAAGATGAGGATCTTCAATACGAGATCTACGAGGAGTATTTTGAGGAATTGACCATCGAACGTGCTCGCAGTGGCAGTGAAGCCCTGGCCCTTGCCGCCCGTTATGTGCCCCAACTGATCATCCTGGACCACATCCTGGATCAGGCGGAGCAAGGTTTGGATTTTCTTCCCGATCTTAAAAAAATGCTGCCCCACGTGCCCATTATCGTGGTGTCCGGTGCCCTCGAAGTCAGTGAGCAGATGAACGCCCTCCAGGGTCCTCGGCGTGCCCACTATTGTCTCTCCAAGCCAGTGGATCTCGAAGTGCTGCGGCAGACCATACAGACCGCCTTACAGGAATGTGGGGAGCAGGAAGTGATTCAGCAGTTTGAGTCTCTGGAGAAAACGAGGCGTTCGGACATTGAAGACTTGTTGAGTCGATCCACCGATCGATTGAGTCGGCAGCATCAGATTCGTCTTCAGTTGTCCGATTCCAATGAGAAGCCGAATATTTCTGCCTTGGCCAGAGACCACCGAGTCGCTCGGCGTACGATCATACGCGATCTTCAGGAGATGATACGCCGGGGTGAGCTTGACACGTCCGTCTATCCCGATTGGGAGAAAGATTCCGAGTCCTAGACATTGTGTCGCCGATCCGCGCTCGATCGGCTGTTGATAACTAGTCGACTGTTTCTCAAGCGGATTCGTTTCGGTGGTCCACGCCGGCATGAGGGTCCGATTGCCGATCTGAGACCGGTGCCCGTTTGAAAACTTCTTCTGCCAGGGCCTTTCGCTCCTGACGGGCACGGCTGCGGATGACCCACATGTCCAGAAGTGCCGTCCCCATTGCCAAGGTGGTGAACAGGAAGCAGACCAACCAGTAGATCAAATAAGTCGTTCCCTTGAGGTAGGGGGCAAGCCAGGTGCTTCCCCATGTCAGCATTGCCGCCGAAGCGATCAGGAAAAACAGCCCTATCCAGCGTCTGCGTTTGTCGATGGGTCGTTGAACCAATGGCCTCATTCAAGCATAGAGCTTGTGGATCAATTGTCCGTGCACATCGGTGAGTCGAAAATCTCTTCCTTGAAAGCGAAAGGTCAGACGCTCGTGGTCCAGCCCAAGGAGATGAAGGATCGTGGCATGAATGTCATGGGTATGAGCCGGATCGCTGATGGCATCAAAGCCCAATTCGTCGGTTTCGCCGACGATATGTCCCGCCTTGGTGCCACCGCCTGCAAACCACATGGTAAAGGCATCGATGTGGTGATTGCGGCCTGTGGTCGAGCGGTTTTCTCCCATTGGGGTGCGCCCGAATTCTCCACCCCAGATCACCAGCGTATCATCCAGTAGTCCACGGCGCTTGAGATCCTTGACCAGCGCTGCACAGGGCTGATCAATTTCTCGACACACTTTTTCGAAATCTCCTTGGAGATTTTCGCCCGGGCCACCATGGCTATCCCAGTTCGTGTGGTAAAGTTGGATAAACTTGACGCCTCGTTCGACCAGACGGCGAGCGAGTAGGCAGTTCCGCGCAAAAGTGGATGTGTTGGATTCGACCCCATAAAGGTCCAGAGTTTCTTTGGATTCCTCGGAAAGATCGATCAGCTCAGGGGCACTTGCCTGCATCTTGAAGGCCATCTCGTAGGCCTCGATACGAGTGGCGATTTCAGGGTCTCCCGTTTCGACCAGATGCTGCATGTTCAAAGCCTTGACGGTGTCAATCACCGAGCGCTGGCTAGGAGTTCCAATCCCATCGGGTGTGGTGAGGTTCAAGATGGGTTCACCTTGGCCGCGTAGAGGTACGCCCTGATAGACGGTTGGGAGAAACCCGCTCCCCCAGTTGACGGCGCCGCCTCGCGGCCCTCGAGGCCCGCTTTGAAGGACGACGAAACCGGGCAAATCCTGACAGCTGGTTCCGAGTCCATAATTGGCCCAGGCGCCCATGCTTGGCCTGCCAAACTGGCCGGACCCCGTGTTCATGAAGAGTTTGGCGGGAGCGTGGTTGAACAAGTTGGTCTGACAGGTTCTCAGGAAAGTGCATTCGTCAACAATTCCTGCGGTGTGTGGGAGCAAGTCGCTGACCCACATACCACATTGGCCATGCTGCTGAAAGGTCCTGCGTGTTCCCAAAAGCGTACTCCGGTTTTTGAACGAACTGTCCATGAAGGCAAATCGCTTTCCTTCCAGGTAAGAATCAGGAATGGCCTTGCCGTTGTATTCCTGAAGCACGGGTTTGTAGTCCAACAATTCCAGTTGAGAAGGGCCTCCGGCCATGAACAGGTAAATGACTTGCTTGGCTTTTGCCACATGGTGGGAAAGCTTGGAGGAAAGAGCATTGTTTGAACCTGCGCCAACGAGCGGGTTGGAGTCCTCGGATCGGGCCATGGATGCCAGGGCCATGCTTCCAAGCCCCATGCCGCAGCGACTGAGGAAATGACGGCGCGTTTGGTGGGCCAGTGTTTCTGTAAGCGTGTTGGGAGATTGCATGTGATGACCTATTCGCGGGTAATCGTTTCATCCAGATTGAGGCAAACCCTGGCCAGGCTGAACCAGACCGGATCTTCGGATGTTTCCGATGTAGGAATCCTCTCTCTTTCAGCCTCAAGGAAAGCGGTGAGAGTGGCGACTTCCTTTTCGGAGGGAAGGCGGGAAGTGCACCGCTTGAAGGCAAATTGAATGCGCTTCAAATCGGTGGCCCCCTCTAAGGAAGCAATGGTTTTTCCGAAAGCGACGGCCATTTCGTGGAAAGCCGGATCGTTCAACAAGGTGAGGGCTTGCAATGGAGTATTGGAACGGATTCGACGCGTGCATGCGCTGAAGGCATCGGGTCCATCAAAGACCGAAAGCGCTGGATGGGGCGTCGCGCGATACAGGAAGGTATACATGCCTCTCCGGTAACGGTTGGCCCCTTGTTCGGCACGCCATTTGCGCTGCACTTGGCCGAGGGTCATCACGCCTTCGGGTTGTGGGGGCCGCACGCTTGGGCCTCCTACGGTTGTTTCCAAGAGGCCAGCCGCATGGAGGGCCACATCACGAACGATCTCCGATTCGAGTCGCATGCGGTTTTGACGAGAGAGCAAACGGTTTCTTGGATCTTTTTCCATCCATTCAGAGCGGATTCGAGAGGACTGGCGATAGGTTGCACTTAAAGTGATCAGGCGATGCATGTGTTTGAGGTCCCAGCCGGATTCCATCAATTCACAAGCCAACCAATCAAGCAGTTTCGGGTGACTGGGGGGAGTGCCCTGGGTGCCGAAATCATTTTCGGTTTGAACGATGCCAACCCCGAAATATTGCTGCCACAGTCGATTCATCAAGACCCTGGCTGTCAGTGGATTCTTTTCCGAAACGATCCATCGAGCCAGATCCAAACGATTGGGGATTCCCTTTTTGACCAGCGGGTGAAGGACTGAAGGAACGCCGGGTCCGACGGGTGCATCCGGGCGAGTGAAATCCCCTTTGATGAGGAGATGTGTTTGCCTGGGTTCCTCTCGCTCCTTGAGTACCATGGCAGTGGTCACTCTGGGACGGCTGCGCCTGAGTCGCTCCTGCTCCTTGGTGAGCGATTGATAATCTTTGTCGTTTGCTTTGAATTGTTTGCTCAAGAGTGCCTGTTCTTCTTTGCTTCGCTGGCTGGGTAGCTTGGCTAGCACAGGACGAATCTCCTCGGGCGCTGTTTCCGTATCGCTTTCATTGAAAAACTTTTCCCAATTGAGGATTTTTGCAGGCAGTGATGCTTCATAATCGGCCATGGCCTGCTTGAGAGCATCATTGCGGGATTCCCAAGTCACCAATTTCAGGGATTCCTGGTGAGTGGGTGCGGGAATGTTTGGCTCGTCCTGATTGTTAAAGAAGGAAAATAGTTCATAATATTCCTTCTGGCTGATGGGGTCGAACTTGTGGTCGTGACATTGGGCGCATCCTACCGTGAGGCCGAGAAATGCGGTTCCGGTGGTGGCGACTCGATCGAAAATGGATTCCATACGGAACTGCTCAGGATCAATTCCCCCTTCCTGATTGATTTGGGTGTTTCGATGAAAGCCAGTCGCGATGAGCTGTTGCTGATTGGCGTGAGGCAACAAATCTCCGGCAAGTTGTTCAATACAGAATTGATCCAAGGGCATGTTGCGATCGAATGCCTCAATGACCCAATCACGGTAGCGCCACATGGTCCTTTCACCATCGATGCTGTAACCATTCGAATCGGCGTAGCGGGCGACGTCGAGCCAATGCCGAGCCCAGCGCTCACCATAATGGGGCGAGCGCAGGCACTCTGCCACCCAGGATTCATAAGCTTCTTCGGAGAGGCCCTGACCGATGGACTGTAGATCCTTTTCTGCTGGAGGAAGCCCTGTGAGATCCAAAAACAGCCGACGCATGAGCGTATGGGGATTTGCTTCCGGCGATGGCGTCATGCCCTCCGTCTCAAGCCGATGCAGGATGAAAGAATCGATTGGATTCCTGGGCCATGTTGTCTCTTGGACTTGGGGAATGTCGGGTCGAGAGGGTGCCACAAATGCCCAGTGGTCCTGCTCATCGGCTGGTAAATCGCTTGGGATCAGAGCCCCTTGGTCAATCCAGTGGGCGATCTGCTCAATTTGGGAGTCCGGAAGTGGTTCGGCCTTGTAGGGCATGGCTGCGATGTCCTCATGTTCTCCTCTAATCAAGGAGACCAGTAGGCTGGCGTCTGCATCGCCTGCTTGCCATGCGGCTCCCGTATCCCCCTCAAATGGCGCCTCTGAACCACCCAGGTTCAAGCGAAGTCCTGCCTTCTGCTGGGTGGACCCATGGCACCGGTAGCAATGTTCCTTGAAAATCGGACGGATGTCGGAGGCAAAGTCCACCTGGTTCACATCGGCTTTCAGGGAGCCCAAGGCGAGCAGTAGGACCGATCCAGCACACAGGACATGGGAAACAAAAACATTCACGCTGAGGACATTATGCCCGAGTGTCAGAATCTTTCAACTCAACATCCTGCCCACATTAGGGTCTTCCTCAACGGGAAACACCTTGCTCAGCCGGCGACTTCAAGGCGCCAGCGGTAGCCAGACGGATATCTCGGATTCCGCTCGATTGGCCCAAGCGTAGTAGGGGGTGAATTGAGCACGCATGGACAATGGATATCTGGTGAGATGCCTCCAAAAACCTTGGCTGTGGCTCCTTTGCCTGCGCCTCACAAGGGCTGGGCATTCGGAGCAGTGGTTCCTCCGATCGCGTGGATGGAGGAGAGACGCTATCGATGCAATGGAATCGCGACATTGTATTGAATCAAGTGGCTCTGCTCGCAGGCGCAGGCCAATGCGGAGGGAGTGCTCGATTGGGGAAGAAGTCTCCTCTGGCTATCTACTGTTTGGGTGCCGATCTGGATGCGAAAGATCAGCAAGGCATCATGGGAGATCTGGGGGTCCTGCGTGCCGGAAAAATTTTGCAGCTGAGCTCCGAACGCCTCCTCGGCGTCGAACCTGAAGGATCTTGGATGCTTCAGAGATTGGTATTCAGCCCTGTGTTCCCCGGCAAGTGAACGGTTGTCATCTTGTCCGGCAGCGGGTTATTCTTTGGGGATGAAGCATGCCTGTTTTTTCTGGGTGATTCTGGGATGGTGGTGCGTCTCTGCCTGTAGCGCCTCGGATGCTGAGATTGAGCGTCCCAACATCCTTTTCATTCTTGCTGATGACTTGGGATGGAGGGATCTCTCCATTCAAGGGAGTCGGTTTTACGAGTCGCCCCATATCGACCGGATCGCCCGGGAGGGGATGCGTTTTCAGCAGGGCTACGCCACCTGCCAAGTATGCAGTCCATCAAGGGCCAGCATCATGACCGGTAAATATCCGGCAAGGCTTGCGATCACCGATTGGATTGGTGCAGCCGAAGGTTTTCAGTGGAAGCGCAACACCCGACTGTTACCAGCCCATTACAATCACTCGCTTCCCAAGGCAGAGTTGACCCTTGCCGAGGCATTTAAGGAAGCTGGATATCGAACATTTTTCGCGGGTAAGTGGCATTTGGGAGGTGAGGGCAGTTTTCCTGAGGATCATGGTTTTGACATCAACATAGGAGGGCATCACCGGGGTTCTCCTCCAGGTGGTTTTTTCTCCCCGTACGACAACCCCAAGATGGCATCAGGCCCCAAGGGGGAATATCTCCCACTGCGGCTGGGAGAGGAGACAGCCGCTTTCATTGAAGCACATCAAAGGGAACCTTTTCTTGCTTACCTCTCTTTTTACATGGTGCATGCCCCATTACAGACAACCGAAGCGCTGTGGCGGAAATACCAGCAAAAAGCCCAAAAGGCAACCTCCCCAACCCATCGATTCAAAGTCGATCGGACTTCGCCCGTGCGACAGGTTCAGGACAACCCACTCTACGGGGGCATGGTGGAAGCCATGGATCAGGCGGTTGGCAAGGTGTTGGAAACCTTGGATCGTCTTGGGCTGAGCGACAAAACCATTGTTGTTTTTACCTCAGACAATGGAGGGGTTTCTGCCGGCGATGGAAAAGCGACTTCCAATCTGCCCCTGAGAGGCGGCAAGGGACGCCAGTGGGAAGGGGGCATTCGAGAACCTTTCTTCATCAAATGGCCGGGAGTGGTGCCTCCCGGAAGTCAAAGTGATGAACCGGCCATTGGAACCGACTTCTATCCCACCTTATTGGAAATGGCAGGTCTTCCTACCAGGCCTGGGCAACATGTGGACGGCGTCAGTTTGGTCCCCGTATTACGCGGAGAGGATCTGCCGGATCGAAACCTTTACTGGCACTACCCTCATTACGGCAATCAGGGTGGCGAGCCCTCTTCGATCATTCGTCAGGGAGAATGGAAATTGATTTACTACCATGAGGATGGCCGTTGCGAGCTGTATCACCTTGAAACCGATCCAGCTGAAAACAACAACGTATCGGATCAAAACCCCCAGCTGAAGGAAGCACTCTTTGCCGATCTCATGCAGTGGCTCCAACAGACAAAGGCACGAATGCCCTTCCCAAACCCTGCTTTTGATACCGAGGCCTACAAGATGGAAAAAAGGCGAACCCAGGCGGTTGTTTTGCCTCGTCTGGAAAGGCAGCATGCTGATTTTCTGCGACCCGATTGGTCTCCTTCAGGGGGGTGGTGGGAGCAAACCGGTAACTGAGAAAGGGAGTCACTGCTGAAAGATCTGGATCCAATGGAAGATGCTACCTGAATGCAGTTTTGTTGGATCGAGCTCTACCAGTCTGGGTTACTCAGTTGATCAATGGCCTGCTGGGCCATGTCCTGCATGACCAGGGGAAGCACCCTTCGCTCTGCTTCGGTGAGGTCTGATGCCGCTCTGGAACTGGTTTTTCCGGTGATCTCCTTTTGCATCAGCACTTCGCCTCCCGATTGCCGGGTTGCTTTGAATTGAGCAGTGACGAAAATCTCAAAATCTCGAACGGTGAGCACGTCCTGGGGATCAAGGGTCAATTTGTTACGTGTTACCGATGTGACGGTGGCCTCCAGAAGAATGTCCCCCCGGTTTTGAGTTTCCAAAGCAAAGGTGCCGTCGCGCTGAATTTGCTGTCGCAAAGCGAAGGAGAGAGCCTCTCCCAAACCGGGCTCCAGGGTGTTGTTTTGAACCGGTTTGATTTGAACGGAACCCATTTCCTCCATGGAGGTGCCCCTGTAGCCTAACTGATAACCGGCACAGCCTGCAGACCCTATGGCCCATAGAGCGAGGAAGATCATTGCCCATCCTCTTGCCCAAAGGCGGGTGGTCATAGCTGTGAACCTTCGTCACCTTGGGAAGCTGCATCGGCTGGTAGACTTGGATCCAGTTTGAGAACCGAGAGTCGCTGCCTAGCCTCGACGGCATAGGGATGCTCAGGCGCATTGAGAAGCCGGTTAAGGATGTCCAGAACATCATTGTAATACGTCATGGCTCCATTCAGTTGCCTCTTGTCATCATAAAAGCGGGCCACCATGAGACTTCCTCGAGCCTGTTCGATACGCAGGGAATCAATGTTTTGATTGGCAAGTTCAACGCGATCCTCCTGAGGGTAAAGAGTAATAAAATCGGTGAAGACATCAATCGCCTTGCCGGCCATGCTTTGATCATATTCAGCTTCCTGTGCTTCCTGCATCAACGCGAGGCCCGCCTTGAAAAGCGCATCGGCTACCACCTCGGGATCCTTGTTATATTTGTCAGCGGCTTTTTCGTAAGCTTTTACGGCTTTCGTGAATTCTTTTTGGTTTTCCATGGCCTGACCAATGTTCATTTGGGCCTTCGGTGCCACGTCACTGAAAGGACCATTTTTGATGAGTCCTTCATACATTTCAGAGGTTTTGCTCATGGATCGGTAAAGCGGTATCAAGCCCCATATTCGAAATCGTTTGCCATTCAAAAAGCGAGTGGTGATTTCGAATTGGCGATTGAGGCATTCCTGGTATCGATCGGAGGTCGGATAGTCTTCCAGAAGCTTCTGATATTCAGTGAAAGCTTTTTCGTCTTTGGACATCCCTTCGTAGCAGAGCCCAGCAAGGTATTGGGCGCTAGG
>Ga0181587_10000855_pt1 | contig 25275 bp, 28 predicted proteins | sample 071ome_27_FD_132463 | JGI IMG/M metagenome (GOLD analysis project Ga0181587, IMG submission 132463) | Coastal salt marsh microbial communities from the Groves Creek Marsh, Skidaway Island, Georgia - 071409AT metaG (megahit assembly) | ecosystem: Environmental > Aquatic > Marine > Intertidal... | reverse complement strand
CGCACTCTCTTGTTAGCATAATGATCTTTGTCATTAGGATCTCTATTAGTGATTGCCATTTCTAAAACTTGACGGACTATCCTGCCAAGGAAAATTGCTTTCTTCTCACGTGCTTCACTAGTAGCACCTAGGTGAGGCAATAGTTCTTTGTCCAACATATTCTGTATTCTAGATTCACGATACTCTTTCTGTTGACCATGTGCAAATTTTTTCTCTAACCAAGCAATTGCTTCTTCAGTATTCTCTACACCATATTCTTCATTATCCTTAACATCGTTAAGATTTGCTACAGTATATTTCATTGCTTCTACTGGACCTGCAATAGCTGCGAAAATCTCTCTGTCATTCTCCATCCCTAAGGCCCTCATCAGTAGAACCACAGGAATAGCAGCAGTACCTGCACTAGGAATCTTTACCATTAGCATTCCATCTCTTCTCTTTTCTACATTGAGAGGTTTTCTAACACCGTCTTTCTGGGAAAATATCTTTGCTACCTCTGTTTCATGAGCATATTTTTTATTCTTCTCAACTGTGACTCTGTTAGGAGCCAGATCTTCCATAGAAATTAGGACTCTCTCTGTACCGTTGATTATGAAGTAACCTCCAGGATCCATCGGATCTTCACCGAACTTTCTCAAAAGAGTTTCATGATATTCAGCATCATCAGCAGATGTGTAAGGAGATAATTTCCTAGGTGAATCTTGAGTACCTGCTATATGATCAGGGTGTAAGTTACATCGTGCAGAACGAACCATAATTGGGAGATTCCCAATGTGGACACTTGATTCTTCTACAGATCCATGTGTTTGTCCGGGCTCAGGAGGAATATCATCTCGATAGATAACGAAATCCATATAGATTGGCGAGAAATAGGTCAATTTCCTAATACGGCATTCCAAAGGAGTTGCAGGGTGTTCTGCGCCATTGGCCTCTCTAATAGTCGGATTTCCAAGTCTCAATCCTTTCAAACGAACATAAATTTCCCTCTCTAACACGTCTAGTTTAATGGCACCTCCGCCATCTTTGCCACCGGGTATTGAATCAACTGGTTCATCGGTACCAACACGAATGTTACGAACTATTTGTTCCATACGACTTTTCCGTCCTTCACCACCAAGTATTGTGTCATTGTATGACATCAATTGATGATTAACTAAACTTCTTCTTTGAAAATAACTTTCTACAATTTCTTTCATACACTCAACTCCTAAGTACTCTCCACAATTAGACGGAAAGCAGTACTAGAACCTGCAGACCTACTATATCTGATAATTTTTACAACTCTGTTTGTTAGCCAACCAGCAGGAAGTTCGGAATTGTTTAATTCCTCTAATTCTTTGATTGCTTGAATTGCAGGGTCTGTGATTAGAACCTTAGGGAGCAATTCTTTTGCTAACCTGGTAGTGCCATCATATTCTGTTTGTAACATATCCCATGGAGCAAGTTGTGCTTCCTCTTGTTCGACAGGGACGAGCTCATGGTGTGGAACTAAGAAGTGATTGAGAACATTGAATCTATCCTCTCCTTGTGGTATATCATCATCAAGAATAGACTTTCTTGAAATTGTAATTCTTCCACTTCGACTCCTTTTCCTTGAAGCCATTTGTTCCCGAATGATCCCCATGATGTTCTCTAACTCGTCATCACCAGTTTCCAAACCAACTTTCTTAGCAACTTGGTCTACAGTCATTCTCTTGATTGCATCCATGTTGGCATCGTCAGCAAGTCTATGGGCATGTTCTTCTGAGACACCCAGCTCCATTAATCTCTTTTTCGTTGAACTTTTTACTGCCACATCAAACACCATCATCCAACAAAAAACATGGGCTTGCGAGCAAGAAAAGGACTTCTCAGCATCAAATAATTAGATTATTTTGATACTATCCTCGACTATGTCACAGGCCCATAGCATATGCTGGGCTGTCGCCGGACTGAGGGGGTATTTATGAATCTGATGGTAGAGGCATGGCTACCACTGGACGGGGGGTGCAGGTTAGGAGTTCCCAATCGGCAACCTCAAAGCAGAGCAGTCAGACATAAACGTTTTGAAAAAAAATAGCGAAAAAGGAGATTAAATCTATGAACTTGGGTGAAAAAAATAATCCAATAACCGAAGTCAAAAAAGTACAATTAAGTCTGCACAATGGAGAGACTGTATCTCTTAGAATCCCTAAATCGGTTTATCCCCCCAGAGAAGACTCGATGTTAATGATGGAAATTTTAGAAAAACTGAACCCCAATGGGATTGCAATGGAAATCGGATGTGGTTCGGGCTTACTGAGTATAGCGTTAGCAAAACATAACTGGATGGTGGAATCCTGTGACGTGAATCCATTTGCGATTTCTGCGGCAAAAGAAAATTCTCACTCTGCTTCAGTAGCAGATAAAATTAATTTTACAGAATGCGGATTAGGCGATAATGAGTTTAATATTCCAAAGAACACTAAACTATTATTTTGGAACTTACCATACCTCAATCCGCCATCAATAGGTGAACCAAGATTAGATTGGATCGAAGAAGTATCCCTGTCCGATTTAGAAGGAGACGGCTGGGGTCATAAGTTAGTAGACTTTTTAGAAGAAAACGTTTCAATTTTAGAACCAGATTTATTAGTAATTTTACTGCAGAGAAAATACCCTCTTAGCCCCAGTAACACAGAATATTGGACAAAATCTGGTTGGTCTCACAGAGTTCTAAAGGAATCTTGGATTCACGATGAAAAATTAGAAATTGTAGGATATTGGAAACCCGGTCAAGGAGTTCTTCCGACATTTATCGATGAGTGCGATACAACCATGGAAGAGGCAAAAAAATTACCACCGAAAGGTTGGCAAAGAATTTTAACTAACAATCAGATAAAAGGTAGAGGTAGGAGAAGTTCTATTTGGGAATCAAATAGTAAAGATATTGCTGGCACTTGGAATATCAGGAAGTCTATCTTAGACAAAATGGAACCTGGAATTCTACAAATTATTGTTGGAGTAAGGATTGCAAATGTATTGGGTCAATTCTGTAAATGGCCTAACGATATCTTAGATAGTTCGGGGAAGAAACTCGGAGGCATATTAGTTGAAATGGATAATAAAGAAGATTTTCTGAGAATTGGAGTTGGAATCAACAATTCATCTAAAAAAATAGACCAAGTAAAAACTGCAGGATGGAAGAAAAATAATCCAGATATAACGAAGCATGAGCTCATTAAAATGATTGATTCAAGCTTATCATCTCTATTTGAAGAGCATAAATTATTGAACAATTTCCCTCCACCAGATCAGATTGAAATTGAATCATGGAGAGGTCTTTCGAGGTTACTATCTAGAGGTTATTCGTTAGAATCAGATAAAAAGAAAATTAGAGTTACTGGGATTAGTAACAGTGGAAAACTAATTAAATTTAATCATAATAGTAATCAGGAAGTTGAAGATTTTGAGAAACTAAAATGGCTATTTTAAGCCCAACCTTTCACGGACTAATTTTATCTTACCTGAGGAGGTCAGAGTTTTACAATTGTCTTGTTGATTAAGCATTTCTTTTACACTCAGATAATGCTCTAATGGGACCTTTAGAATACCATAATATACAGATTCTTTCTTCTTGTAATCAAAAAGTTTCACAGGAATATTTTGTGTAGTATCCGAAAGAAAATCTTCACATTTATTCCTTGACATGCCTACAAAATCAAGTTGGAAACCTACCCACCGATGTTTTCCTCTAGCAGACTTTTTGACTTTGGGCACAATACATGGGAGAAAGTTATACTTAACGAATTAAACGGTTCGAAGATTTCCTACAACCCGCTGACGACGGCTACTATTCTGATACGCCCTAACATCTCATCACTAGAACGTGCACCAAGAAGAACTTGACAATCATCATCCAATAGAGAGATGAATTCTTCAGCGACTGTATTAAGTTGATAGATTGTCATATCTTGGCCGCCCTCAACCTGTATCCAACATCCCTTAGCACCTTCGACATTCAAATCTGAAAGTGGCGATCTAAGAGCGGTTTTAACTACATCCGATAGTGAACTTGTAGTACCAGAACCGACTAAAATTGTGGCCTGTCCTGAATGTCCAACAATAGTTCTGAAATCCATTAAATCAAGATTGATTTTTCCAACTTTAGCAAACGTAGAAAGTAAACCTTCGACTAGTTCTTCTATCCATCCTGCTCCTTTCTTCCAGTCGAGCTTTCTTTCTTTAGATTGCCATGATAGCCTCTCTAAGCTAACCTTGATACAAATATCTGAATGTTCATCTAATTCAGGATATGATTGTTCGGCTAAGTGATACCTGATTGGTTGTTCAGCAAAAGGAAAACCTACAATTGAAACAACTAAGCAATCTGATTCTTTAGCGAGTCTCGAAAATTCTGAAGATGCTCCTGAACCTACTCCTCCTCCTAGGCAAGTCATCAATACGACTAATTCTGCTTTGTCTAATAGCGGTTGTATTTCCTTCACTCCTTCACTTAATCTATGTTGAGCTAACATCGGCAGTGCGGCTGCACCTCTGGCTTCACCAGATGCATCAAGATGTAGGCAATGTGCTTCAGAACTTCCATTAAATGTGTTCTCATCAGCATCAATAAGTAATAGCTCTGAAAATTTAGAACATCTAGAATGGGCTCTTTCTGCCCAAATAGAGCCGAGACCACCGACGCCGACAATTAGCAGAGCACCTTGTTCCATAGCATTCAGAAAGATAACTAGTGTTTAATATAATTCAATCATAAGACAAATATCTACTATATTTCCGTCTTTCATCTCTTGCCCAAGCATTATCTGGTTCAATATCCAAAACCAAATTATAAAATTTAATTGCTGATTCAAAATCAGACAAATGTCTCCCATACATGTGAGCCAAAACATTCAGTACAGGAACGCATCTAGGATCCTCTTTGTACATCTTCAATAAGATTGTTTCTGCCTTGGTCAAATCCATCATTTCTATCATATCTTCTGCTTCATCAAGATCATTTAATTGGTCAGTAGAAAGGTTGTAAATATTCTTCCATGGGTGTTCCGACATACAGGTCTCGGAGGATTACTTTTGGTTTGAGTTTTATTGATGTTTGACTGCCTAAAATGAAGATTAAATTATGTAACTACGAAGGCACCAAACTGGAAGGTTAATATCCCTCTTTCAGGTGGCGAGGTATGTCCATAGGTGTGAGATATGAACAACATCAATCGCGTCAGCCGTCGGACCTTGGTTTTAGGTGTATTAGCGCTGTTTTTAGCAACTACAACACAAGCATACCACACAGGCATTGGAGGAGATTCCGATGGGGAAGGGGATGTGGCTCTAGCCGGCTGTACTTGCCATGCTGAAGAACCGGATAATTCAGTCACTGTAGTTTTGGATCACGTTCCATACCATTATGAAGCAGGTAAATCCTATCCGATGACTCTGCAATTGATTGGAGGTGCAGAAATAGGTGGAGCTCAGACAGGAGGCTTTGCCATGAGAGTGACACAAGGAACTCTTTCTGCAGGTGTTGGTTTTGAATCACATGTCCAAAATTGGGAAGATGAAGGGAGTACATTGACTCACACAGATTCTGGCTCAAAAACTGAAGACAGAAAATGGAACTTTGTTTGGACTGCACCTGAAACAGGCAATGGACCTGTTAACTTCTGGATTGCAGGTAATACAGTCAACGGAGATGCAATCCCATCAGCTTTAGACAGATGGAATAGGCTTACAGTCACTTTAGACGAAGGGGCAGACAATGGTCAAACTCGTATGTTGTTTTCAGGTAATGGCGAAATTGAACCACCGGCACCTAAAGAAAAACATGTTGATTTACACCACATGGGAGCAGCACTTAGAGCTCATTGGTTAGGTTTACTAGGATTCTTTGCTGTAATTATAGTCATCATCTTCTGCGGATTCTTCTTGAGATATGGATTCTCTAGAAACTACAAAGGAAGATCGAATCTACTTAGGTTAAGAATCAAACACGAAAGGAGAGGTGACCAGATATGAGAGATGATGTTGTTTTAGAATTACTCAAGCAAGTCAAGAAAGGGAAAGTATCTGTAGAAGATGCTCGTACTGCACTTGAAGGTGTTGAGCTTTCAGAAGAAAACTATCTTTCTGCAATTGACCATGGAGTCTTCAATGACCCAGTACCTGGAACTGTCGTAAGGTCGAGTCTGTCTCCCGCAGGAGATTCAATAATAGTTGTACTACTAGGTCTTTGGGGCATTGTATGGACTCTCTTTTGGGCAGGCTCACTAAGCTATGGATTATACAACCACTGGGATCAACAATTATTATCTTTATTTTTAGCGATGACATTAACAACGCTGATAATTATGGGCATTGTTTATCTCAGATTTGTAATGCCTGATTTAGTTATTATTAAGCACAGAAGAAATAAATATATCACTTCAAACGATTCTGAAGGATGGAAAAAATATGAGGTGTAGATAATATGAGCAGGAATTTTAGATTACGTCCTATTTCAGAGAATGAAGATTCTAGAGTCGAGGAGTCGAAACTTATCGATCGTAGAGATTTTCTAAGATATTCATTCAATACTGCTGCGGGAGGCATTACATTGGCGAGTCTTGGAAGCATAGGTTTTGCATCATTATTGATGGGGCAAGCAGACTCTGGAGGCGGAGATACTGCAGTAAGGTTTTGGGTTCCAACAGGTGCTGAAGATTCCGTTTGGTATGGAGACAGGCACCTTGAGCCAATGAGCTATGATTCCTTCGTTCAAGCTGCTGCCAGTAGCAATACAGGAATGGCTGGAGCACAAGGAGTTTGGTCAGGTATGCCGGTCAATGTTATTTACGTACCACATGAAGAAAACAAGACTTCTGCTCCCGCATCAAACAAACCAAGATTCCAATTCTTGGAGGGTTACAGTGATGGTGGAAAATATGTAGGTTCAGGATATGAAGTGGATGAGAAACCAGAATATTCGCCTTTATCGATTCATGATAATCTGATTATAGTATTCTCAAGGTGCCCTCATCTATGTTGTATCCCAGGTTGGCAACTAGTTGCTAATGATTATACAAACGATACTTGGGAAGCAGGAGGAACAGAATCAGGAGGTAACAAACTGTTCTGTATTTGCCATTCAAGTAGATTCGACCCTACCGCTATAGAGAAAAATAGTATGAGCAGAGGGACCCCTTTTGACTACATAGGAATTAGAAAAGTCGGAGGACCTTCTCCTAATGGGATGCCATTAATACCATTCGTACTTAATGGAGACATGATAGAAGCTTTACCAGATTTCGTAGACTGGTATGCATATTGCGCATGAGGTGAAAAATATGATACAATTTTGGTTTTTGTGGTTTTTTATAGCAATAGTAGTGGTCTTAGTTGCATTCACTCTTAGAAAAGAGAGAGACGATATGCCTAGGAAAGATATTCTCAGAGCTGTAGAAACTAATGCTTCAGGAATGGGATTGGCAGAGAAGACCTTTTTGTGGGCTTTTTCTTGGCTAGATACGAGATTTAGAATCCAAGATTATTGGGGTATGAGTAAAAATGCATATCACAGTATGCATAGACAAATGCCATTGACCCATGCTGAGAAATACAAATTGAGGATTATTTGGTACTGGTATCCACTCTACTGTTTAGGAGGAATATCATTCCTTGCATTTATCATACTAGTAATTACTGGTACGGTACTAGGATTATATTATGTCCCGGGCGGAGAAGGTGATCCTACGCCAGCATATTCATCAATGGAATTTATAATGACTCAACTACCATTTGGCTACATCATCAGATCAATTCATCATTGGACTACACATTTCATGGTTGCTGCAGTTTTCCTACACATGTGTAGAGTATATTTCACAGGAGCATATAGGAATCCTAGAGAATTGAACTGGCTAATTGGTGTAGCATTAATGTTCTTTACAATTTTCTTCGGCTATTCAGGATACCTACTGCCATGGGACAGTCTAGCATTTGGTGCCGCTACAATCGGAATAAATATGGCTACAGCTACACCTCTAATTGGCGGATGGGTTGCTAAAGCGTTGTTCGCTGGAACCTCACTTTCTGGTCAAACTGTTACTAGAATGTACTTCCTTCACGTATTTATTTTGCCAGTGATTGTGACTACTCTAATTATTGCACATTTATTCATCGTCTGGGTTCAAGGAATTGCGGAGCCACATTAGGAGGTATTTTGAATGGGTATAATAGAAAGATTCGGCAGAATAGCGGACGTTTATGTCAGCGAAAGAGATAGCTTAATCGAAGGTGACCAAGAAAGAAGAAGGCCACACATGGGACACCCATTTTGGCCATCAGAAGTTCTTAGAGACACAATTATTTTTGCATCTATGATTGCAACTTTGGCATACTATTGTTGGTTAATACCTCCTCCGTTACACAGTGCTGCTGATCCTTTTGCGCAAGCTGGTTTCGTATTCCCTGACTGGTATGTATTATTTTCTTATGGATATCTAAGATGGGGAGAATATCTTCCATCATATACAATTCCTGCCGGACCAATTGGAGCATTTTTTGGTGCAGAATACATATTCTGGAACGCTGCTTGGTGGGGGGCTGCAATTACAGGCATCCCAGTAGGAATTCTTGCACTTCCACCATTTTTACCTGGTAGAGAAAAGAGAGGTGTTGAAGACCCATGGTTCGCAACTGCTGGAGCAGTATACCTTGCTCACGTATGGTTTATCTCAGTATTTTCGATAAATATTTTCCTAGAATTATATGCTAAAGATCTCAAGAATTATTGTTGGGCTGATTCTCATGGATACTTGTTCTGTGGAAGACAGGAACCTTGGACTGCAGAAATATTCAATGCAGTGCCTTGGATTCTTACTGGAATATTCTTATTTACTGTAATTTATTTTTCAGTGAGGAAATTTGGACTTAATGCCTTAGGTGCAAGACTGACCCCAATAATTGGTAGACAAATAGCAGTAGGTTCGGCAGTAGCTGCCTTCCTAATCTGTGTCGTCACATGGCCGATATATGAAGATGGTTTCTGGGATTATGGAGGCCTTGGAGCAATGGACGACATTAGTGAACTTGACAAATTACGCACTCAGCCTTCAGACACACTTCTTCACGTGGAAGAAGGGAATGTTTGGGCGGAATGGTCTGATGAATGTTTACCGTATGAGGATTCACAGAATTTGGTAATTTGGCAAACGCTGACACATGGAGAAGACCTCGCTGACTATTGTATTCTTCCCGCTGTTCATTGGGTCGACTGGGGTATCTATCAACCTACGAAGCAAGTAATCTTTGACTATTCTGGTGCGAATCAACATTCGGCATCTGAAACTGGGAGAAATGCCGCTTTTGGTGAAGAAACCTTTGCTGGATCAGAATCGGGTATCGAGGAAATATTCTTTACAGATACCCAAGTTTTCAATGTAGAAGATTTCGGAGTTGAAAGAGTACCGGCAGATATCGGTTGCAACTTTAGAACTACTGTAAGAAATGCTGGTGTTCATTCACAAACTCTAACTTTGACAGACTCTAACAGTAACACGTTGTGGAGTACAGTAGATGGTTCTTGTTCTGCTGACAGTATTTACTTAGATTCTGGAGAATCATACACATTACATTTCACTTCTACCAGTAATGATGTGAATTCATCTGTGAGTATGATAATGGATTACTCAATTACAGTTTTCCAACCACTATTACTAGGTGATGATGGAACTGCTATCTTAAGGTCAGAGACAAGCATGGAACCTTCAGAGTTGACATCCATGATGGTGGATAATCCCACTTATCACAAAAATCCAAAGAGTCTAGATGCAAAACTAATTTATTCCCTGTTTATACCTTGTTTGGGTGTTGGGGCAATGGTATTCTTACTAATGAGGAGTATGGCAAGAGGATACGAATGGGAAATGAACAAATGTTATGGTTGTGATCTGTGTGATGATGCTTGTCCAGTCAGACTATTTAACGCAGGTGATAAATTAAACATTATCTATAATTCATGGAATAATGAAGATGATGGAGTGCCACTTTATTCATGTCTCACTTGTACTGCTTGTACCAACGCTTGCCCTCAACTTGTAGACTATGATTCATATGTAGACATTAGAAGAAGTCTCATTGTAGGAGGACCACCTGCTACTGAAATACCACACACTCTTCTGCAAGCTGTTCTAGCAGCTGAAGCTGAGGAAAATGCGGATGAATCGTTCATCAGCGTAGATGATTACCCTATCGACTCAAATGTTGGCTATTACCCTGGATGTGTTGATTATATCGATCAAGAAATGATATTTAGCCATGTTAATGAAGGAACAATGAATCTCGGAGACACAACTACGGCTGCATTCACTCTATTCGAAGACATGGGTTCAGAAGTGACTTATCTAGGTAGAGATTTTCTCAAATGCTGTGGCCATGATCAGAAATGGCAAGGAATGACTGAAGTTTTCGAAAAACTCAAATCGTATAATCAAAAGAAACTTGATGAGTCGGGTATTGATACTCTAGTTACCTCATGTGCAGAATGCTTCAAGACTTTTGCAATGGATTACGAATTAGATGATATGAAAGTCATGCATACAACTGAGTATTTGATAGAAAATGGATTCGATATGAACTTACAAACAGAAGAAGACCTCACAGTGACATATCATGACCCTTGTAGGCTAGGAAGACAGATGAACATTTATGAAGAGCCTAGAGAACTAGTTAGGGCTGTCGAGGGAGTAGATTTAGTGGAAATGGAACACAATAAAGAAGATGGTCTATGCTGTGGTGTTTCTAGTATGATGTCTTGTAACGAGAATAGTAGAGCACTTAGAATTCAAAGATTCGATGAAGTAAAGGCGACAGGAGCAGATGTAATGTTGACTTCATGTCCAAAATGTGTCAGTCATTTCGAATGTCTGAAGTTTGAAGGAGATCCGAGGCATGACTTTGAAATACTAGATGTAGTTTCATTCTTGGCAAGACAGGTGAATGCTAAAAATCAATAAATTAGAAGAAAGCATAGTATATAGATATTGAAGCAAACAACAAATTTATTGCAACGCCAATTATAGTTGCATTAGCCATCCGGGGGTTTTGATAACCTAATGCTATTAACCAAAGGAAAAAACCAACTAATAAGCCACAAGGAAATGATATCCAAGCAACTTTAATTGACAAAAAAAGATACATGATTAACCAGATTGATAATGGTAAAAGAGCACTGATTAATACCGTTGGATCTTTCCACCACTTGTCAAGATTAGAGAGTTCTTCCATATATCTACGGAGAGGTTAGTGAGAAATTAATCTGACTAAAGAAAACATAGTATTGAGTAGAATGAGGCTTTCGCAATTATCATGACGGACGCATCTGATGTAGCGGAACGTCGTAAGAAACAACAAAGCAAGATACGGATTATGTTGAATTCATTGAAGGCCGGAGAAATGGCATCAATGAAGGGAGGTGAAGATACTGTAGCATGGGTCAAAGAAGAATTGTGTATTGGATGTGACCAATGTACAATAGTATGCGATGATGATGCAATAGAACTCTATGACAAACCTTTGTCTAGTCCTATATTGAATATTGATGTTAACAAAAAGGCTAGAGTGCTTAGAGATCCATGTACTGGTTGCAAACTTTGTGTTCTAGCATGCCCAACAGATGCAATAATAATGATAGATAGGTGATTAGATGGCAAAAGATGACCCAGTAAGGTTTGGAGCAGAATTTGGACCGAAGAGGACAGGAACAAGTACGGGAGTTTCATTATCCACTTTCAAAACACTTGTATGGGTTTCAAATTTAGGAGGATTATTGCTAGTTGTCATAGGTTTGGAATTAATGATTGTTCAATCAGAATTTTTTATGGCACTAGGGTGTATTGTTGCAGGAGTAATCGTAGCTATGTTTCCTTCAAACTATGAAATAGTAGGTATGGAAGGAATAGAAGTTGAGTCTGGGAATGACAATCAAGAATGACGGAAAATTTAGAAACTATTCCAATCACTCACATCATTAACTATATCCATGATAGAGCCTTTTCTGAATCCTTTTTCGTTATCTGTAAGATGCATAGCATGGAAAATTCTCATTCCGATAGCCATATCAGGTTGTTTCATTAACATAGAGGATAGTTTCCCATACTCACTTGACCATTCTTTAGCATGCGGAGTTAATTCAGAAATCAAGTCTTTGATAATATTTGGAGTCGTTGCAGTTCCTGCAGGCATCTTTGGACGATTCACTATATCTTTAGGCAAATCTGTCAAACTAGCAGCATATCTAAGTGCTAACTTCTCATCATCAGAATTTATTTTCCAATTTATTGGTATTTCATGAGAAATTGTTCTATGTCCCTTAGATAAAAATGGAATCCTCGCTTCAACACCAAAAGCCATACTATGCCTATCACCCAATCTTAACTGGAAATTTGTCAATTGGCCTCGGTCGAGTTCAAACTGTAATGCTTTGGTAATATTAGAGAAATTACTTCTTGCAGAAATATCATCATTAATCCAAGGCTGTCCGGAACCTGTCAACTCTTTGTCAATTGAAAAATTACCAAAATCAGATAGACGACTGTCAATAACCTTAGCATGAGTTTCGAGTTCTTTATACCTAGAGTAACCTCCATGTAGTTCATCGGCACCTTGACCACAAATACCAACTTTGACTTTTTTAGACATTTCTTCGAATAAAGGTTGCCAAAATAATACTGTGATATCTAAATCTTCACCACTCCAGATAAAATTTGGTAATGTATGCCAAAATTTTTCAGGTTCTATAATTTTTTTATGATGATTCATCCCATAATGTTCGGCCACATTAATTGCTGCAATCATATCAGGATTATTCTCGTCTTCAGCCACTGTCCATACTTCAGGGCATTCTAATCCTTTAGATTCTGCAACTTGCTTTGACAGGGCTGCAATAAGACTGGAATCTAAACCACCGGATAGAACTACACCAATGGGTACGTCTGACATCATCCTTGTTTCCACACCCGAATAAAGAGAATGAAGAAGCATTTCTGCTTCTGAACTAGGTTCCCAGAAGTTTTTTGGAGAAATTTTTTCACTGTTATATCTTGTTATTCCGGTCAAAACTGATTTACCATCTTTATCTATTGACCACGTCTCTATTGTTCCTTGAGCTACGGAAGTCACATTAGAAAATAATGTAGTATAGTCCAATGGGTATTCAAAAGCCAATCTTACTGCTAATGAATTTATGTCGGGCCTAGCTTGGAAATTAGGATGTGCATAAAATGACTTGATTTCAGAACCAAACAATAGTGTCCCATCAGGTAAAAGTGTTCTAAATAATGGCTTCACACCCATAGGATCCCTACATAGGATTAACTCTCTAATTTTAGGATTCCATAATGCAAAGCCCCAAACACCATCTAATTTAGAAACCCAAGATTTATGTTTTTCAGCATTATTCCCTGGCTTGTCTGCGTCGATTGTCCTAAATAGTGAACCAACCTTCTTACCTTCAGGTATCTCGAACGTTTTCTCCTTATCAAACGAATACTTTCGATGCAATGCCAAAATAGCCTCGCTATCTCCTGAGGTTCGCCAAGGATAAGTAGGAATTTTTTTTCTGATCTTTTGAAAATTATATATCTCTCCATTTTGAATTAATACACAATTATGTTCAGAGTTAATCGGCTGTTTCGAACCGTCAACATCAACTATTGCTAATCTTGATTGAGCCAAACAGATACTACCAACAGAAATGTCAGATTCAAAACTGCCTGAGCCGTCAGGACCACGATGAGATAAATTGCTCGACATTGACCTTAGAGTACTGGAATCACCATTACCAAAAATACCGGTAATCCCACACATAATATGTCCAAAAATAGGAAGTATTTAATCCAGCGTTTAGATTAAATTAGAAATATCTGACATAAATCGCTAAAGATGCTAAGGATGCAATCACCCAAACCAAAACGTATGTATTTTGGGAAAGTGTGGATTCTACAATTTCGTTTTGTTCACTGTCATCCATTGTCATCATGCCTTCGAAATGTAGGAAGAATGTAAACATGACGCAAATGAAAGTTCAAAGAAATGGTTCAATAATTAGTAGAATTGCTAACGGCAATAGAACCATTGTGGCGTTATCGTCTATCCATTTTACAGTAGGTAATTCGCCAATAACTGTCAATGGCGCCAATATTAACGAGGCAAGGATTGGTGTACCTAGAAAATAAGAGCTTGAAAACCAAATGATATATGACGTTATTAAACCACCAATTATTGCAAACTTTATTCCCTTTTTAGAACGTTTGATTTCACCCATTATAGGATCAACAAAAGTCAATCCCCATATCAATGGTGCAGCGTATAATCCAGACTCCATGCCATCAAAATTCTTAGATTCTGGAGAAAAAATTAATGCTAAGCAAACTGCAAATGCACCCCAAGCCAATGCTGAAATTTGCTTGGCCTCATATTCTCTTTGTCCAACTATTATAATACCAAAATAAAGCCTGATTAATTCTAACAAAATCAAAATTAGTAAGCAACATATCACAAATTGATTGGGGTTCATAGATACTAAGTCGGATAGTTGATCCCCTCTTGTATAGTAAAGAAAAGGTATCAGACACATTATTACATGAGTGAATCTACGAAAAATATGTCCACTCATTCCACCCACTGAATGTTTTGCATGATCAATGTCCAATGGTATTGAATTACTTGTCAATATATCACATCAAAATAAAATCATAGAAGCTCAATTGCCTCATCTAGGTTAATCGCTCCGGACTCCAAGTCTAATAATATATCACCTAAAGATGAATTAGATAATAACTTATAATCCCATCTAGATAGTAGCCTTTCCTTAATTCTCAAAATATTGCGTTCCTTATTTATTGCCATATGGTCTAATTTTTCGATTAAATCAGAAATTCCATTATGTTGAATTGAAGAAGTCTGCATTACGATAGTATCATTATTTTTATCGGATAAATCTAAAGATTTTTTTATGGAAATAGCTGCACTGTCTGCATTAGGCAAATCTGATTTATTTACAACTATAATGTCTGCTAATTCAATAATACCTGCTTTTTCTGCTTGAATTATATCGCCTCTATCAGGTCCATCAACTAACATAATTCTATTTGCAAAGGCAATAATTCTTATCTCAGATTGACCACTACCTACAGTTTCAATAACTATTTTTGTCCACCCACAATAACTTAGAAGGTTAATCATTGAATCCAAAAATGGCATTAACCCTCCAGGATGGTTTCTAGTAGCGATACTACGAATAAAAACTGATTCTCCATTATCAGCTGAGGACATTCTCATTCTATCACCTAGCAATGCACCTCCGCTTTTTGGAGATGAGGGGTCTATTGCCAAAACTGCAACTCTTTCACCCCTATTCACCCATTCTTCTATCATCACACCAATTAGAGTAGATTTACCAACACCTGGTGGACCTGTGACGCCTAATACCCATGATTCATCAAATTGATCTAGAGGTAATTTCTCACCCGATTCAATTTGTGTCAATAGTCTAGCAAGTTCTCTCCTGTTACCTTGTTTAGCAAGGCTCAGATTTTTTTCTAAGCTCAAGACCATCTCCATCCTGTCTTTTCACCCACACCCACATCCAATTGACTGTTTTTACGTTCTGAAATAGTATCTAAAAACTCTATTATTGAGCTTGTTTTTGTGCCGGGACCAAATATTGCTCTGACACCCAAAGAATACAAATATTCTCGGTCTGAATCAGGAATTATCCCTCCAGCAAAAACAATAACATCACTCATACCATTAGAAATTAATTCTTCACAAACTTTTGAAATTAATACATTGTGTGCACCAGACAAGGTAGAAAGACCTACAGCCACTGCATCTTCATCCATTACTACACGAACTATTTCAGACGGTTTTCTACGTAGACCGGTGTAAATTACTTCATGTCCCGCATCTCTTAGAGCCCTAGCAATCACCTTTGCGCCTCTATCATGACCATCAAGTCCGGGCTTTGCGATTACTATTCGCATACTCATAACAAAGTTGTGGGAACGGTCAAATGATTTCAAACAACCGATTTTAAGAGTTTGACGAAGAGTAATGCTAATTGGGTTAGTCTTGTCATTGGTTAACATCATATGTCTGGTGTGAAGGAAGGTATCGACGAACTTCGTCGAAGAAAGGCACAATCTGAAGCAGGAGGTGGGCAAAAAAGAATCGCTGCCCAGCATTCAAAAGGAAAGTTAACCGCTAGAGAAAGAATAGAGCGATTGTTGGATGTAGGCTCGTTTATGGAAGTTGATTCACTAGTTGAACATAGATGTAGGGATTTTGACATGGATAAAAACGTAATTCCAGGAGACGGTGTGATTTGCGGTCATGGCACCATTAACGGCAGAGTAGTATATTGTTTCGCTCAGGATTTTACTGTTTACGGAGGTTCGTTAGGTGAAATGCACGGTCTCAAAATTTGTAAAATATTAGATATGGCTCTGAAGACCGGCGCTCCTGTAATCGGATTAAATGACAGTGGAGGAGCCCGTATTCAAGAAGGAGTAGCAAGCCTAGGTTCCTATGCTGAAATATTTTTTAGAAATGTTAGAGCAAGTGGAGTAATACCACAAATTTCGGTGATTATGGGGCCTTGTGCAGGAGGTGCAGTATATTCTCCTGCAATTACTGACTTTGTAATTATGGTAGATAAAACATCGCACATGTTCATTACAGGCCCTGAAGTGATAAAAACAGTAACTAATGAAGAAGTGTCATTCGAAGAATTAGGAGGAGCAGGGACTCATGCTAGTAAATCCGGAGTCACTCATTTCACAGCAGATAATGATGATGATGCATTAGATATCGTAAGAGAACTTATTCAATTATTGCCATCTAATAATCTCGAAAAACCTCCAGTTAAATCGACAAATGATTCACTTACAAGAAGTTGTGAAAAATTAGATCAACTAATACCTGAAAATCCATCACAACCTTATGATATAATCACAGTAATAGAAGAAATTGTTGATGATGGAGCATTTCTAGAAGTTCAAGCTGAATATGCACCGAATATTATTGTTGGATATTCGAGATTAGGAGGTCATACAATTGGTATTGTTGCAAATCAACCGAAGGTTTTGGCAGGATGTCTTGATATCGATGCTTCTGTAAAAGCGGCAAGATTTGTTAGATTTTGTGACGCTTTTAATGTTCCAATACTAACTTTAGTAGATGTTCCTGGCTTTTTACCGGGCGCTAACCAAGAGTGGGGTGGAATAATCAGGCATGGTGCTAAATTATTGTATGCATATGCCGAAGCAACAGTCCCAAAAATAACAGTAATTACCAGGAAAGCTTACGGTGGAGCATATGATGTAATGTCTTCAAAGCATATTCGAGGCGACTATAATGTTGCTTGGCCTAGTGCACAGTTGGCGGTAATGGGGGCAGATGGAGCAGTACAAATAATTCATAGAAGAAGAATAAGTAGTGCAGGAAATCCTGAACAAGAGAGAGAAAGATTGGTTGATGATTACAACGAAACTTTTGCGAATCCTTACCAGGCTGCGGCGTTGGGATATTTGGATGATGTAATTCAACCGAGGGATTCAAGGAAAGTTCTTGTTAAGGCACTTGGAGCATTATTGGATAAGGAAGAAACTAGACCTGAAAGAAAACATGGAAATATACCGCTTTAGAGGTTTTAACAATGAGAAAGGAGCGAGTTGAATTGTTAAAAAAAGTTGCAATAGCTGCCGTGATGTTAAAGACATCTCAGGGAGATGTAATAAGAACTTCAAACTATAGAAATAAGGGTAATCCATGGGTACATGACCATAGAAGAATGCTGTTAGGAAAAAGAAACTTAGCAGAATCAAGAACAAAAAGGAGTACATCGAGGTGATTTATTGAAAGAAAAAAGAAAAGTCACAGTTGATGAGGAAGAGTTTGAAGTATTAATGGAAAGAAAAGATAATTTTTGGATAGTTGAGGTTGAAGGTGTCAGCTTTAATGTCAAGATAGATGGAGATTTATCTGATTCCAAAGAATCAAGGAGAAGAACAGGTAGTAAAAGAAAAGTTTCAGGGAAGATATCCTCATCAATCCCGGGAAAAATCGTTTCTCTCAATGTCACATTAGAAGATATTGTCGAACAAGGGCAAGTTATAATGATTTTAGAGGCTATGAAAATGCAGAATGAGATTCAAGCACCAATAGCGGGCAAGATTGTAGAAATTAATTGTCAATCAGGAGAGAGCATAGAAGCAAATACTCCATTGATAATTATTGAACCACTTGAAAATAAGGACTAGTTAATTTCAATTAATCGAAAGGGAGTGGGGATATCAATGAAAAGTTGTGATTACGGAGACTGTTCAGAAAAGGGAGTTAACATTAGTAGATTGTCTCCAGAAGGTTTTCTGGTGGCTACAGGAAATAAGGCGTATTCATTCAGAGAAGCATACAAGAGATTTCACTATTGTCAAATACATCATGAATTACTGATGAAAAACGTATGGAACAGAGTCAAAGAAAATGAAAATAAAGATGATGATCACGTCGCTCCTACGGCAATATAATCATATTAAACCTAATGCATCTTCAATACGATTCAATTCAGGACCCGTAGAACCTGAGCCAACTAAAGCATTATTTTCAGATGTAACACAACCGGCTCCGACATAGGGGGAACCAAAACAAACAGTCCCTACCATTACAGGAACAGACATCACTGCCTCAATTTCTTTAACTTCTGATGAGGTAATATCAGGATGTGATAAAATTCCTTTATTATTGGCTACTAACAGAGAACCAACTGTATCTTGGCCTGCAACTCTAGTTCTTGCAGTTTTAACACCTAAAACTTCACCAATTAGTTCAACTCCAGGAGAAGGTATAGATTTGCTAACTATTGCACCATGATCGTTACATTCAACAAGGTTTCCTGCTGCATTAACTCCGCTTTCTAGAATGACTACTTCGCCGAAACTTGAAAGTTTGTCGAGATCTTCTTCAGTTGCAATGTCAGCAACAGCTATTCCTTTATTATTGCCAACAATTAAACTTCCAAGTAGAGATGAACCACCAATTAACATTGGATTCATCTCCAAATCAAAACATTTTGAAATTTCTTCTATAGCAGGTTTATCTAGAGAAGATGGATAAAATAAATTATCCCCTACAATAGTTAAGTAGACACCAACCTGAGAGTTTCCTAATATATCTCCTGTTGATATCGCCATGTAGTTACCCTCCTCATTCTATGGCTACGCCCATGATTGTTATAATTGTGCGGGGGAGGAAAGAGAGTGTGGCACAGCGACAAACGTTCCCGTGGGCTTTCGCACCACAGTACAAGAAATGACGCAGAAGGGCTTGACTTCCGGGTTCGAGATGGGACCGGGTAGTACCCCTTCGCTATGGCCGTGCACAACTCTCTTTCGAATTTAATGAATTGATATGCCTGTTGGACAGAGGCCCACAATAGAGCCCTGTGTTAATCTAACTAAGATTAGTGTGTGTAGAAATTGATGATGCTCGGGGGGTTAGTGCAGCTGGGCTGAGCACCTCGGGCGAACCCTCGGTACTTACACCCGCTGTCTATCAAACTCATCTTCTATGAGTCCCCTGAGATGCCTCGTCTTTCGGATGACTTCGAGCTTAGATGCTTTCAGCTCTTATCCACTGGAGCGTGGCTACCCAGCATTGCCCTGCCGGACAACTGGTAAACTAGTGGCTCCGAGTCCTCGTTCCTCTCGTACTAAAGGACCCTTCCGATCAGGCATCTGATACGCCTCAACCACAAAGCAACAAACCTGTCTCACGACGGTCTAAACCCATCTCACGATCCCCTTTAATGGGCGAACAACCCCACCCTTCCCAGCTGCTGCACCAGGAGGTTGGGAAGAGACGACATCGAAGTAGCAAGCCACCAGGTCGATATGTGCTCTTGCTGGTGACAACTCAATTATCCCCAAGGTAACTTTTCTGTTATCAATCACCCCCATAAATGAGGTAGATTGGTTCGTTAGGCCCTGCTTTCGCATCGTCGATCGTTATTGGTCCGATCCACGTCAAGCCAGCTTTTCCCCTTACGGTTAACGGTGGAGACTGAACCACCTAAGCTGACCTTTGGGCACGCCTGTTATATTTTCGGGCGCGTGGCGCCCCACCCAAACTGCCCACCAAACGGTGTTCTCATTAAGAGTTAGTACAGTTACAGACTAAGGACGGTGTCTCTATGGACGACTTCTATCTGGACTGGCGTCCAAATGATCAACATCTCCCGTCTACTCAGCACATAGTGTGCGACTGTACAACGCCAGGCTGCAGTAAAGCTCTATGGGGTCTTCGCTTGCAGGTTGAGGTTACTGGACTGTGCGCCAGTAATAGTCAATTTCGCCGGACGTACCGCGGAGACAGTGGGACTCTCGTTGTGCCATTCATGCAAGTCGCCAATTAAGCGACAAGGTATTACGCTACCTTAAGAGGGTCATAGTTACCCCCGCTGTTTACCGGTCCTTCATCAGGTTGAAACCCGATTTCAGATACCGGCACTGAGCAGGATTCACCGACTATACACAACCTTTCGATCTAGCAGTCGGCTATGTTTTTATTAAACAGTCGGAGTCCCCTTGTTACTGCGACCAGGTTCTCTCGAACCTGGCACTCCTTCTCCCGAAGTTACAGAGCGATTTTGCCGAGTTCCTTCGCGGTACTTTGCCCGTCACACCTTAGGCTTCTCACCTTGGGTACCTGTGTCAGATCTTGGTACGATCACCTCTACGGCTTTTCATGGGACCTAGGCCTCATCTATCTTTGCTCACGCCTTCTCTAACTTCTCACCATTACGGTTCTCCATCAGATTATTGAACGCTTCGACGCACCATGACAGATGCGCATAAACTAGCCCAAGCCGTTACCATTGTTGTAGAGGGGCTTACGAATATTAACGCAATTCCCTTTCGATCATTTCGGTTAGGAATGACCTTAGGATCGGCTAACCCTCGGCTGATAACCATTGCCGAGGAACCCTTACCCCTTCGGTGGTGCGGATTCTCACCGCACTATGCTGCTACTCTTCCCTAGATTCTCATACATACACGGTCCACCCGATCTCAAAACCGAGCTTCTACCCGAGCATGTCGCCGCGCTACCTCATCTTCTTTCGAAGGATCAGTGTATCGGTATACAGTTTTAGTCCCGTCCATTTTTCGGGCCCGCAAGCTAGACTAGTGATCTGTTACGAACTCTTTCAAGGATGGCTGCCTCTAAGCCCACCTTCTAGTTGTTTTCGACCACGGACTCCGTTTGTAATTAACACTTAACTGTAATTTTGGGACCTTAACACTGAGCTGGTTTCTTCACCTTTCGTCACGGTAGCTTACCCACCGTGGCTCACTCCTCGCTTCTACGACGATTACAACTTCGGAGTTTGACAGCGTACCGAGGGATCGCTCCCCCTAAATACCCAATCAGTGCTCTACATCGTAATCTATCTCTACGAAGATCTACCTGCGAGTAGTCTCGCGCGGAACCTGCTATTGCCTATCTCGATTGGACTTTCACCCCTATACCCAGCTCATCCGAGCGATTTGCACATCAGCAACGGTTGGATCCTCCACCCAACTTTCATCGGGCTTCAATCTGGCCAGGCATAGATCGACAGGCTTCAGGTCTCCCACTAATGACTCCGGGCGAGCACACCCAGTCCCTCACCGCATAAGCGGCTGCGGACCTTTCGGTTTCCCTTCGGCTTCGGAGTTCAACTCCTTAACCTCGCCATTAATCAGAACTCCCAGGGGCATTATTCGAAACGCACGAATAGACGCTGCTCATATCTTCGCTTTCACGCCTATTCAGCTTGTTCCCGACTGGTTTCAGGTTCTTTTCACATCCCGCTAAGGATACTTTTCAGCTTTCGCTCACGCTACTTGTCAACTATCGGTCTCGAGTAGTATTTAGGATTGGAAGTTTATGCCTCCCATATTCACGCGCGATATCCAACGCACGATACTCAGGATTCATCACATGGTCATATCATGTACATATACGGGTCTTTCACCCTCTATGGTGCGCCATTCCAGGCGACTTCTACTTCCATGACTTAGACTACAAATGATCCATACCCCACATCTCTTTATGATTTCTCATAAAGATTCGGTTTGTCCTATACCGTTTTCATTCGCCACTACTAGCGGTATCTCGTTTGATTTCTTTTCCTCTCCCTACTGAGATGCTTCAGTTCAGGAGGTTCCCTTTCCATTTAGGAATGGCACAGAGTGCCAGGAGGTCCCATTCAGCAATTTGCGGATCCAAGAGATTCATGCCTCTCCCCGCAACTTATCGCAGCTTGTCACGACCTTCTTCGGCTCTCGAGCCGAGCCATCCCCCAGTCGGGTTGTAGCATCTTATTGATTTCTACATTCCCACTTTCTATTATTTATCTTAACACAGGGACTCATTGTGAGTCCTCTGGTGTCCAGGCATATCAATTCTGGTATCTCAGACCACTCCGTCTCCCCGCAGGGCGAAGCGGTCTCAACCACTAACCTTGATACATGTCAGTACCAAAGCGCACTATAAGCAGCCTCGCGACCTACCTTTGGTATATGAAGTAAAGGGTCAACACCCCCTCTCTAAAGTGCTTGAGTATAACGAATCTGATAAAATTGATAAAATATTTTTTCCCAAAAAAAATTACACATATTTCAACAAAAAAATTGGCATTTGAGGCATTCAAATATCCGAATAAATCTCATGTTAATCAATTTATTCTGATTCAATATCTAGATTTTTAATATCTACATTCTCTAAATTATCTAGGTCTTTGTAGACTAATGGCGTTAATGCCAAACTACCGACAATTAACAGAGTAATTATCACAAACGGAATAGCTGGATTTGACCACTCAATCGCATACCTTACCACACTGTATATTGTTGAAAGAATTAGAGTTAGAATCATTATTGGGAAACCTGTACGGAAGAAACGATTGAAGGAAATATCATTCCCAGATTCTTCAGCTAATCCGGCAGCAACAACGTTCGCCGACGCACCAATGATTGTACCATTCCCTCCAAGACAAGCTCCAAGAGCCAGAGCCCAAGCTAAAGGCCCCAGATCCAAATTTAATGTAGGATCGGATGCCAATTCAATTACGACAGGGACCATAGTTGCAGTGTAGGGAATATTATCAATGAAAGCTGATGCTATTGCAGAAACCCAAAGCAGTAATAGAACTGCTACCATCAACCTATTATCAGGAGAGGCTTTAGAAACCGTGTCCGATATTAAATCCGCAATCATCTCAATTAGCCCCATAAATTCAAGTCCATGAATCATAATAAACAAACCAGCAAAGAAAATTATTGTCGTCCATTCTACAGATTCAAATTGTTCTTCCACATGGTGTGGTGATGTAACTAGAAGCATTACCACTGCCCCAACTAAGGCGATTACTGCGACAGAGGATAATGGATGGGAAATTTGAGAATGTGCAAAGAAAAGTAAAATTACAACTACCAATATGGCTCCAGATTTCTTCAGAAGTAATGCATCCTTGATTCCATACTGAATTTTTAGCAAATCAACATTTCTTCTCCTGTAACCTGAAAGGCCTGGTTTTTCTATAATCCTCAATAACCAGAATGCGGGCAACATTGCAATCAAAACTGCCGGAGCAACATGTACAATGAAGTCAATAAAACCAATACTTTCTGCTTCTAAAACAGTCCCACTCAGACTTTGACTGGATAATTGTGCACCAATAATGATATTTGGCGGATCACCAATTTGAGTTGCAGCACCTCCAATATTAGAGAACATCACCTCAGCGATTATTAGAGGTACAGGTTCTAAATCAAGCACCTTACAAATTTGTATAGTAACAGGTACTATCAATAAAATTGTAGTTACATTATCAAGTAGTGCTGAGAATACAGCTGTAATTATGCACAAGATAAACGTCAATCTCCATATTGAACCTCCGCTACGAGCGTAGGCTTCCACAGCAGCCCACTCAAACAGACCCGTTTTCGAGAGTATATCGACCATTATCATCATCCCAACCAGGAGACCGATTGTTTCCCAATCAATCCATGTCATGATAGTCATTAAATCTGGACCGAGTAATTGTTCACCATCTAACAATGTTTTTTGTTCAGGAGAATAAAAAGTAGCGATATGAAGGGCAGCGACTGCTGCTATACCTCCTAAAGCTGCAGCAAGTGCTCTATGAACCCATTCAAATACAATTAATGCATAAACTGCCACTAAGATGATGATAGCTACTGTAACAGCCCAACTAGGCATTTCTGCAGCCTTCCAAGGCCCTCCGGATGAACTTGCTGCTGCGGAAACCGAAAGAGGGAAAAATGAAAACACGAATAACAGGGATAAAAAAATCCTGTAGACTCTGCTATTGAAATGATGGTCCGGAAGTCCTTCCATGAACGGCCGTGATAGATTACCTCTAAATATCTCTCGATATGAATATTAGTAATAATACATTTCCATGACATCATTCTCCGGACCAAAATACTGCAGTATTTCCTCTTTGTAGTACTAAAAAAGATTCAGACTGACTTGAAACTGTTTCAAATAATAATTTCCTTTCATCACTGTTTGATGCTATACCTTGATTGATTTTCATTTTTACCAATTTCCGTTTAAGTAATTGTTGTTTTAGCTCGATAATTATTGACTCATTTATTCCTTGTTTGCCTACTCTAATTGTTATTTCAAGTGAATTATCTAAAGCTCTTTTTTTGATTGAATTTGGGATTTCCATTTTATCACCTTTTTATTGGCCTACGGGTCTTACTATTACAGCGTTCACAAGTAATTACAATTGATTTATCCCTGATCCTTACTCTAGAATCTACACCAAAATTCATTACTGACTTACAAATTTTACAAATTGATATTTTAGTCAAGAAATTATATTTAGTTCCATGCCTTTTAGATAATAACATCATATCTCTTACAGCGATATTTCTCATTTTCAGAGGAAAATCATGAGGCGAGGAAATAATGTTGGAAAGTTTTGACATGGCTTTAGAAGATCTTTTCTTTCTCCTAATGGATTCTTTATACCTTCTCCTGCCAGACATAATTACCTCATAATAAAGATAACTTAGATATTATTTCATCACCAACTTTCTTAATATCCTGTTCACCATTAATTTTTATCAAAAGCCCTTGGTTTTCATACCAAATCGCCAAAGGTGATGTTTGTTTGTGATAAGATTTTAGTCTATTTCTTACTGTTAATTCATTATCATCTTTTCTCTGGATTAATCTATCTTTGAT